>ERZ808051.247-NODE-247-length-69476-cov-6.101586_pt1 | contig 69476 bp, 48 predicted proteins | sample MGYA00380199_ERZ808051 | MGnify/ENA primary metagenome ERZ808051 (study PRJEB31490, sample SAMN06133391) | mouse gut metagenome | isolation source: J11 | host: mice | place: China: Chengdu | collected 2015-05 ... | reverse complement strand
GTCAACGGCCGCCTTTCCTTCAATACCGGTTCCGACAACGGGGGCCTCGGTGGAAAGAAGCGGTACGGCCTGACGCTGCATGTTGGAGCCCATCAGAGCACGGTTGGCATCGTCGTTCTCCAGGAACGGAATCATGGAGGTTGCCACAGAGAATACCATCTTCGGAGATACATCCATCAGGTCAATGGACCGTTTCTGGAAGGAAGAAGTTTCTTCACGGAAACGTCCGGAAATATTGTTGTGAACAAAGTGTCCATTTTCGTCCAGAGGCTCGTTGGCCTGCGCCACGATATAGTTATCCTCTTCATCGGCGGTCAGATAAACCACTTCGTCGGTTACCTGCGGGTTCGCCGGATCAGATTTATCAACCACGCGGTAAGGAGCCTCAACAAAGCCATAGGGATTCACCCTGGCATACGTTGCAAGGGAGTTGATCAGACCGATATTGGGACCTTCAGGAGTCTCAATCGGACACATACGCCCATAATGGGTATAGTGTACATCCCGAACCTCGAATCCGGCACGGTCTCTGGAAAGACCTCCGGGGCCCAATGCAGAAAGACGTCTCTTGTGAGTCAGCTCAGAAAGCGGGTTGTTCTGGTCCATGAACTGGGACAGCTGGGAACTTCCGAAAAATTCCTTTACGGCAGCCGTCACAGGTTTGATATTGATTAAGGACTGGGGAGTAATTCCCTCCATATCCTGTGTGGTCATTCTCTCTCTTACCACACGCTCCATTCTGGAAAGGCCTATACGGTACTGGTTCTGTAATAACTCTCCAACCGCACGGATACGGCGGTTGCCCAGATGATCAATATCATCTTTTGTACCGATTCCATACTCCAGATGCATATTATAATTAATGGAAGCAATGATATCTTCCTTTGTAATGTGCTTCGGAATCAGGTCATGGATGTTTCGGCGGATTGCAGCCTTCAGCTGGTCCTCATCCATATCCCCTGATTTTGCCAGAATATCAGCCAGCACCGGGTAGAATACTAACTCTGTCACGCCGGCCTCTTCCGGTTTGAAATTTACATAAGAGGCCAGATCCACCATCATATTAGAAAGAACTTTCACAGTTCTTTCTTCTGTCTGGATCCAGACATAGGGAATAGCAGCATTCTGGATGGCAGTCGCCTGCTCCTTGGAAAGCGGCTTCCCGGCCTCTGCCAGAATTTCGCCGGTGTTGGTATCTACAACATCCTCCGATGGAATCTGTCCTGTAATACGGTTTTTGAAGTGAAGCTTCTTATTAAATTTATATCTTCCGACTTTGGCCAGATCATATCTTCTCGGGTCAAAGAACATGCTGTTTAACAGGCTCTCCGCACTGTCAACAGAAAGCGGCTCACCGGGACGGATCTTCTTATATAATTCCAGAAGGCCATCCTGATAATTGTCAGAAGTATCCTTTCCAAAGCTTGCAAGAATCTTCGGCTCCTCACCAAACAATTCGGTAATTTCTGCGTTTGTACCGAATCCAAGAGCGCGGACCAGCACAGTTACCGGAACCTTTCTTGTACGGTCCACACGCACATAAAAAACATCATTGGAATCTGTCTCATACTCCAGCCATGCGCCACGATTGGGGATTACGGTACAGGAATATAACTCCTTACCAATCTTATCATGGTCGATTCCATAATATATTCCAGGGGAACGTACCAACTGGCTTACAATAACCCGTTCTGCGCCATTGATCACAAAGGAACCTGTATCTGTCATTAACGGCAGATCACCCATGAAAATCTCGTGTTCATTGATTTCATCTTTATCTTTGTTGCAGAGTCTCACCTTTACCTTCAAAGGCGCTGCGTAAGTGGCATCCCGTTCCTTGCACTCTTCAATCGTATATTTGATGTCATCCTTGCAGAGCGTGAAGTCCACGAACTCCAGGCTCAGGTGACCGGCAAAATCTGCGATTGGAGAGATATCATCGAAAACTTCTTTTAAGCCTTCGTCGAGGAACCACTGGTAGGAATCTTTCTGGATTTCGATCAGATTCGGCATCCCAAGAACTTCCTTCTGTCTTGAGTAGCTCATCCTTACGCTCTTACCGGCCGGCACCGGACGTATTCTGCTTTTCTCCATTGACGTTTCACCCCTGTTTTCTTTCTCAATCTCAACTTCTAATTTTGGGCATACTGGTACCATATGCACATGATACCATAATAGTGCACTTTTCATACTATCATAGCGCTTTCAAGCTGTCAAGCTGTTTTTTCCATAAATTACAATTTTCGAATTTTATACATTTTGGGGCTCTAATCTCCTTTGTTTATAATGTCTGTTTTATATTGTTATTTTTATAACATTTTAGTAAAATTGTAACAGTTCAGATACTCGCTGAACGGTTACATAAATCATCATATACACTAACATTTAAGATTCAGAAAGGAGAAGGTACTTTGAGTCAGATCAGTATTGAGAAACTGGATGAAATTCTTGAAGCCCATGACTGTGATCCCTCACTTGTAATCGGCATCATGCAGGATATCCAGAGAGAATGCCATTACCTGCCGGAAGAGGCCCTGCGCTATGTCGCCCGGAAATTAAAAATCAGCGAGGCGAAAATCTACGGAGTCGCAACCTTCTATGAGAATTTTTCTTTAAAACCCAAAGGAAAATACATCATAAAGGTCTGTGACGGCACCGCCTGCCACGTGAGAAAATCTGTTCCGATTCTTGAAGAAATCCGTAAACAGCTCGGAGTAACTGACAAGAATCCCACCACGCCGGACATGATGTTCACCGTGGAAACCGTATCCTGCCTGGGTGCCTGCGGTCTGGCCCCGGTCTGTACAGTGAATGACCATGTGTATCCGGCCATGACTCCAGAAAAGGCAAGGGCCATGTTAAAGGAAATCCGCGAAAAGGAGGAGGGCTCCCTATGATAGTCACAAGAATAAATACCCGCGAAGATTTAGAGAGGAAAAGAGACGATTTTAAAAAGGCATTAAACGCTCAGAAAAAACAAATTCTGATCTGCGGCGGCACAGGGTGCGTTGCCGGAGGCTCCCTTAACATCTATGCCAGGCTGCAGCAGCTGATGCAGGAACGCGGCATCCACTGCACGGTTCAGCTGGAGGAAGAGGCCCATGATGAAAGTATCGGCATCAAAAAAAGCGGCTGTCATGGCTTTTGTGAGATGGGTCCCCTGCTGCGGATTGAGCCCATGGGCTGGCTTTACATAAAAGTCAGGGTAGAAGACTGCGAAGAAATTCTTGAAAAAAGCATTCTAAATGATGAGGTTGTGGACCGTCTGGTTTACCGCGACAAGAACGGAAATCTTTATCAGAAACAAGAAGAGATTCCCTTTTATAAGCAGCAGACCCGGGTTGCTCTGGAGCACTGCGGACATATCAACGCAGAATCCATCCGTGAATATATTGCCATGGGTGGGTACAGCGCCATGGCAAAGGCGCTGTTTGACATGACTCCGGAAGGGATTGTAAACGAAATTTCCGAAGCCGGATTAAGAGGCCGCGGCGGCGGCGGATTCCCGACAGGGAAGAAATGGGAACAGGTACTGCGTCAGCCCGGCCCCGATAAATATGTGGTCTGCAATGGCGATGAAGGCGACCCCGGAGCCTTTATGGACCGTTCTATGATGGAGGGCGATCCTCACCGGGTCATCGAAGGCATGATCATTGCAGGAATTGCCACCGGGGCCCATCACGGATACATTTACGTGCGCGCCGAGTATCCCCTTGCAGTGGAGCGTCTGACCATCGCCATCGGACAGGCCAGAGACCGGGGGCTTTTAGGTGAGAACATTTTGAATTCCGGCTTTGATTTTGACATTAAAATCAGCCAGGGAGCCGGAGCCTTTGTCTGCGGCGAAGGAAGCGCCCTGACTGCCTCCATTGAAGGCAACCGGGGTATGCCCCGTGTCAAACCGCCCCGTACAGTGGAACATGGACTGTTCAACATGCCCACCGTACTAAATAATGTGGAAACCTACTGCAACGTGGCCCCCATCATCTCCAAAGGAGCCGGCTGGTATCGGACCATCGGCCCTGAAAATAATCATGGAACTAAAGCCTTTGCCCTCACAGGCAATGTCAATAATACCGGGCTCATTGAGGTTCCCATGGGAACCACTCTCCGGGAAATCATTTATGATATTGGCGGCGGCGTAAAAGACGGAGAATTCAAGGCCGTCCAGATCGGCGGCCCTTCCGGCGGATGTCTGTGCATAAACGCCACGGAAGATCATCTGGATATGCACCTGGATTTTGACTCTTTAAAGAAAGTTGGGGCCATGATCGGTTCCGGCGGCCTGGTTGTCATGAATGACAAAAGCTGCATGGTGGAAGTAGCCAGATTTTTTATGAACTTCACCCAGAATGAATCCTGTGGAAAGTGCGTTCCCTGCCGGGAGGGAACCAAACGAATGCTGGAACTTCTCACAGACATTGTGGAAGGCCGCGGAACCCTGGAGCACATCCGTCTTCTGGAAGAGCTTTCTTCCACCATTTCCGAGACGGCTCTCTGCGGCCTTGGGAAATCGGCGCCCTCCCCCGTAAGCAGTACCTTACAGTATTTCCGTGATGAATATCTGGCTCATGTGGTAGACAAAAAATGTCCGGCCGGCCAGTGCAGGGCGCTTATTTCTCTCCGGATTGACCCTGAGCTCTGTAAGGGATGCACCAAATGTGCCAGAATGTGCCCCGTCGGCGCAATTTCCGGAACTGTAAAAAATCCCCATGTCATTGACCAGGATAAATGCATTAAGTGCCGCGCCTGCCTGGAAGGCTGCAATTTCGGCGCCGTAAAAGAAGTGTAGGAGGGAACCCATGGCTAAATACATGATTATTGACGGACTCCGCGCAGAGTTCACCGACGAAAAAAACATCCTTCAGGTTATCCGGAATGTCGGTATCCATATTCCGACGTTCTGCTATTACACAGATCTTTCCATTTACGGCGCCTGCCGTATGTGCGTGGTGGAGGACGAAAGGGGAAATATCATTGCCTCCTGCTCCACTCCGCCCAAAGACAGAATGGTGATCCGGACCAATACCCCGAAGCTCCACCATCACAGGAAAATGATTTTGGAACTGCTTCTGGCCTCTCACTGCCGGGACTGCACCATCTGTGAAAAGAACCAGAAATGTCAGCTCCAGTTTCTGGCAAGGCGGTTCGGACTGGATCACATCCGTTTTAAAAATAACCGGCCTGACTTTGAGATTGATAATTCCTCATCCTCCATTGTCCGGGACATGAATAAATGCATTCTCTGCGGCGACTGTGTCCGCATGTGCAATGAAGTGCAGCATGTGGGCGCCATCGACTTTGTCCACCGCGGTTCCAATATGGAAGTTTCTCCGGCCTTCGGGAAAAAACTTTCAGAAACAGAATGCGTGGGCTGCGGCCAGTGCGCTGCCGTCTGTCCCACAGGAGCCATCACCATCAAAAAGGATATCAAGCGGGTATGGTCCGCCCTCTATGATCCCAAAAAACGGGTGGTTGCTCAGATTGCCCCGGCAGTCCGTGTTGCCCTGGGTGAAGAATTCGGCATGCCGCCGGGAGAAAATACCATCTATAAAATTTACACGGCCCTTCATATGCTTGGCTTTGACCTGGCCTTTGATACAAGTGTCAGCGCAGACATGACCATCATCGAAGAAACCAATGAACTGGCAGAAATCCTGGCCAAGGGAGAAAAGCGCAAATATCCTCTGTTCACCTCCTGCTGCCCGGCCTGGATTAAATTTGTGGAAACAAAGCACCCCGAGCTGATTCCTTACATTTCCACCAGCAAATCCCCCATGGAGATGTTTGGAGCTGTCATTAAGGAATATTATAAGCCGTCCGATGAGGAATGCGGCCTGGAAACCTTCCATGTTGCCATCATGCCATGTACGGCAAAGAAAATGGAGGCTGCCAGAGACGAATTCGTCCGGGATGGAAAACCGGATGTGGACGCTGTCATCACCACAAAAGAACTGGCGGCCATGATTCGTGAGCTGGGCATCCAGTTTGCGGACTTAGAGCCCACAGCCCCGGATATGCCGTTTTCCATCCGTTCCGGCGGCGGCATAATCTTTGGAAACAGCGGAGGCGTTATGGAAGCAGCCTTAAGGCGCGTGGCTGAACGCAGCAATGCCGCCCTCCAGGAAATCGAGTATTCCGGCGTCCGGGGCATCACAGGCACTAAAAAATTCTCCATTGATATTCAGGGGAAAACCATCCATGCCGCCGTTGTCAGCGGTCTTGGAAATGCGGACGAGTTAATTCACCTCATTAAAAGCGGCGAAGAACATTTCGATTTTGTGGAGGTCATGGCCTGCCCCACCGGCTGTATCGGCGGTGCAGGACAGCCTGAAGGATTTTTTGAGGCTAAACAGAAACGGTCTTCGGGACTTTATACTGCCGATAAGAGCGCACTCGTAAAAAGATCGGATGAGAATCCGGTAGTACTCCGTCTCTATGAGGACGGGGTGTTGAAAGACAGAGCCCATGAGCTTTTGCATGTCCATTATCACCCTGAAGAACTATAAAAAATAGTAAATGTGCGGTGACCGTTCAGAGACTGTCGGAACGGTTACAATATGCAGACCTAAAACACCGAAAAGACGCCATTTTTCGTAGAAAAGTGAGCGGATTTGAGGTGTTTTAGGATTGCAGGAGGTTTGTGTATGTGCCTTGTCTGTGAAAGAATTCAAATGATTAAAGATGGAACTAATCCATATTTTGTTAAAGAGTTGTCAACCGGATATGTTGTGATCGGTGATGTTCAGCATTTTAGAGGTTATACGCTATTTCTGTGTAAAGAACATAAAATAGAATTATTTCATTTAGAACCTTCAATGAAAATAAAATTTTTAGAAGAAATGTCCATTGTAGCCGAAGCTGTGTCAAAAGCATTCGGAGCAGAAAAAATGAATTATGAACTATTGGGAAATGGGGATACACATCTTCACTGGCATTTGTTTCCAAGAACAAATGGAGATATTGAAAACTATGGCAATAATGGAAAAGGTCCTGTCTGGTGGTATCCGAAGGAAAAAATGTACTGTGATGATAACCGTCCTTCTCAAAAAGAATTAGAGTTCATGAAATTAAAGTTGTTAAAGGAATTAGAAAAGTTGTTGTCGGTTAAAGTAAAATAAACCGGAGCCGGCACAAAATCTGCCGGCTCTGATTCATTTCATGGATGCACTTCATTATCCCAGGGCAGCCGGGCACCAATGTACATCATATAATACTCCCCGTCCAATTCCACGCAGGAGATTTCCAGCGTCTCTTCCAGCAAAAACCTCATCACTCCTTCCGGGTCTTTTTCCAGGGCTTCATCGAACAGGCTGCGGCCAGTCGGAGGATCGTTCAGAATACCAAGTTCCGTCAGCAGATTTATGGACAAATCAGCCATTTCATACAAGTCTTCCCGATTCCCGAAAAAAAGGTCTATGCCATGCATACGGCCATCCACGGTATCAAAATGCAGATTAACATAACCGCAGTAGTCTTCCTGGCGGGACAAATCGTATTCATAAGTGGTATTATACCAGGTAGCCTCGTCCATGAACTGGTTATAGCTATATTTGGTACAGTCTGCCTGGAAGGAGGTCTCTGACAGCAGAGCTTCAAACAGCGGAAGCACTTCAGATTCTTCAATGCTCAAGTGACCATATCCATTGCAGGGGATCCCGGCTTCTTTTACCTCCTCATCGCTGCGCTCCCAGTCGTAAAACTCGTTTTCCTCCAAATTATCCTCTGGAAGTTCTTCTTCCCAGGCTTTGTCAGAAACCGGTTCTGCCTTTGCTTCTTCTATGGAGCCCAGCCATTTACCAATATCCCCGGATGTTTCTGCCAGATGATTAAACAGACCGATGCCAATACCAATGACAACGATACAAAGATACATGACCCCGGCCGGCCCCGGTCTGGCCATTCCCTTCTTTTCAGGAATATGCTTTACTTTCGGGGACCGGGTGTGCTGTACGGCAGCTTTTGAACGCGCAGACCCGGAACCTGCAGATTTGGAGACTGCGGACTCAGGGGCAGCAAATTTGGGGACTGTGGATCTGGAAACTGCGGATTCCGGGGCTTTCATTTTCCCGGTATGCAGATCGCCATGGTATTGACAGTTCGTTTCCGAAGCCGGATGGCGCTCATTTAAGTAGTAATCCACATCCCATACCACCGGCCTCAGAACAAGACGCCTGCAGCCTTTACAGTATATTCCGTTTTTCATCACCTGGTCACAACAGGGACATATTTTCTTTTTCATTGAGTACGCCTCTTTTCGTATCTGTGGGGGAACAGGTATAATGTCTGTCGACATTATACCATGTCCGCAAGCGGCCATGGTGCCTCCGGCGGATTCCAGTGCCTGACTTTCTGCGGTGAACGCAGAAATCAGATGCACAGGTATAATGTCTGTCGACATTATACCATATCATCCTTTTCAGGCAAAGCTTTTTAGATGCCTGATGTCTGTTTTTGTTCCGTTTGGTTTGTTTTTCCTGCCCTGTGAACTTTAACTGAAATCATATTGACAAATATCTATGTGAGTAGTATTATACAGATAGAAAAAATTCAATGTTTCTGTCTGAGAAAGAGAAAAACTTATGAGTATAGACTATGTACAGTATTCAAAAATTTTTAAAGTCTTTTCTGATCCGAAAAGGCTGAAGATTATTGATATGTTATCCAATGGAGAGCTTTGTGCCTGTAAAATTCAGGAAGAATTTAATATTACACAGCCAACTTTGTCGCATGATATGAAATTACTTTGTGATTCAGGTGTCGTTACAGCGCGAAAAGAAGGTAAATGGATGCATTATTCTCTGAATCCTGATAAAATGAATGAAATATATAAGATTGTAGGGAAACTGATGATACCGAATGAATTTCAGAAAATCCTGGACTGTGAGTGTAAATAGTCCATAACCGACTTCCGGGCCGGTTATAACACAAGATATAAATAGAAAAATTCAAATATATAAATGTAAGGAGAAACGAAAAATGAAATCTTCAAAAACTCAGTTATATGTTTTAACAGGTTTTCTTGGTGCCGGGAAAACAACCGTTCTTTTAAAAATTTTGGAGCATTTAAAAGGACACAGGGTAGGAATTATTCAAAACGAATTTGGCAAATTAGGAATAGATGGAACTATTTTGCGTAACGATGATATTCAGATGGTGGAAATTAACAGAGGATCCATTTTTTGTTCCTGTCTGAAACTTAATTTCGTAAAAGCATTGAGTGAAATGGCACAGCAGGACTTTGAATATCTGTTTGTCGAAAGCTCCGGTCTTGGCGATCCGTCTAATGTAGAGGAAATACTTCAGGCTGCACAGGCAGTTTCGGGAAAAGAATATGATTTCAGGGGAGTTATCTGCCTGGTGGATGCCGTGAATTTTATGAATCAGCTGGAGGACCTGGAAACAGTATACCGGCAGCTGAAGCATTGCCATTTTGCTGTCATTACAAAATCTGACCTTGTAAGTGATGGCCAAATTCAGGAACTCAGAAAAAAAATAAGGGAGATTAATCCGGTATGTAAAATGGAAATCAGCAATATGGGAGAACTGGATTATGATTTTTTAAAAGAAGACTTACTTCTCTATCAGTGGGCAGAGGGAGAAGAAACAACAAATTCTGAAGAGACAAAGCCAAAAACATTGTTTATGGACTTTGATGGTGAAGTCAGGAAAGAAGCCCTCGCTGCATTTTTAAATGGAATTATCCCTGACGTTTATCGTGTAAAAGGATTTTTTCAAATCGTGGACGAAGGCTGGAATCAGGTTGATGTTGCGGGCAGCAAAATTGACTTTAAAAAATGTGACCGTTTTGAAAAATCACAGTTAGTGTTTATTTCAAAAACAGGCCCGGCGATTATAAAAAAAATATTCGCTGTATGGGAAGAAACTGTCGGTTTAGAAATGAAATTGCGAAATTAGGAGGAATCATGAATATTAAAGTTATTGGAACCGGATGTGAAAAATGCGATAAGCTTTATGCGAATGTGCAGGAAGCTGTAAATATGATGGGATGCGAGGCTCAGGTTGAGAAAATTGAAGATTTGATGGAGATTATAAAACTTGGAGTCATGACGTCTCCGTCGCTTATGATCGACGGAAAGCTTGTAGTATCAGGAAGAATTGCAAAGCCTGCAGAGATTTTAAAGCTGCTCAAATAAAGCATCTTTTAAAATATCGGGAGTGCTCTGTCAACATAAAAGGGGTAAATAAATGGAAGTTTTAAAATCCATATGGCTGTTTATTCAGAATCAGATATTAGGAATGAAATGGCTGAATGAAGGGATCGGTAATGGTCTGTCCGCAGCAGGGCTGGATATTTCATCAAGAATAGGAGGAAGTATCCATTTTTTTGTCTATGATGTAATAAAAATTACGGTATTGCTATGTTTTTTGATTTTTGTAATCTCTTATATTCAAAGTTATTTTCCTCCGGAACGAAGCAGAAAAATACTTGGACATTTTCAGGGAATCGCTGCAAATATAATGGCTGCTCTTCTCGGAACCGTGACCCCGTTTTGCTCCTGCTCTTCTATTCCATTATTTATCGGATTTACAAATGCAGGTCTTCCGTTGGGAGTAACATTCTCATTCCTAATATCCTCACCAATGGTTGATTTGGGAAGTTTGGTACTTCTTATGAGTATTTTCGGCACAAAAGTTGCAATCATTTATGTGACAATGGGACTCGTTATTGCTGTCGCCGGTGGTACATTAATCGAGAAGATGCACATGGAAAACTATGTGGAAGAATTTATTCGTACTGCAGGCGGAGCGAATATTGAAACTCCCGATTTGACGGTCAGAGAACGTTTGGTTTATGCCAGAGAACAGATGACAGAGACTTTTCGGAAAGTATTCCCGTATATTCTGGCAGGCGTTGGGATTGGTGCCTTGATCCATAACTGGATACCGGCGCATATGATTGAACGTGTTCTTGGAAGCGCTAACCCGTTCGGAGTTATTCTGGCTGTTTTAGCCGGTGTTCCAATGTACGCAGATATATTTGGAACAATTCCGGTTGCAGAAGCATTGCTGGCAAAAGGCGCCCAGCTCGGAACCATTCTTAGTTTTATGATGGCGGTTACAACCCTTAGCCTGCCTTCAATAATCATGCTTAAAAAAGCGGTAAAATATAAGTTATTAGGCTTATTTATTGTAATATGCACAGGTGGTATTCTTATCGTTGGATACCTGTTTAACGTATTTCAGTATCTGCTGATATAGCAGAAAAGCAGCTACTATACAGATGGTCTGCACGGAGCCTGCCCCAGCGAAGCGAGAGCAGGCTCCGTGCTGGCCGTACGAAAACGCAGTAGCCGCGGGCATACTCGTAAAACGGCAAAGGCTGTCTGGCCTTTGCCGCTTGTGATGCCAGATATAACAGAGAGATTGTCACTGCCGGTTTAATATTTCCATAAATTCTTCCCCTGTTATGGTTTCCCGTTCCAGAAGGTATTCAGAAAGCTCATTTAACTTGGCTGCATGGTCTTTCAGAATTTCGAGAGCTTTTTCGTACTGGGTTTTTACAGTCCGGATCACCTCATCATCAATGGCTTTGGCTGTCTCAGGGGAGCAGGCTAAAGAGGTATCTCCTCCCAGGTACTGGTTATTAACAGTCTCCAGGGCTACCATACCAAACTGGTCGCTCATGCCGTACCGGGTCACCATGGCCCTGGCAAGCTTCGTGGCCTGTTCGATGTCGTTGGAAGCACCCGTGGTTATGGATTTAAACATAAATTCTTCGGCAGCCCGGCCTCCGGTCAGAGTAGCAATTTTATTTAATGCCTCTTCTTTGCTCATAAGAAACCGTTCTTTCGCCTCCACCTGCATGGTGTATCCCAGAGCCCCGGAAGTTCTGGGAACAATGGTGATTTTATGAACCGGAGCCGACTGGCTCTGGCAGGCCGCTACCAGGGCATGGCCGATTTCATGATAAGCCACAATCCGCCTCTCATTTTCAGAGATCACGGCATCCTTTCTCTGATATCCGGCAATGACAGTTTCCACACTTTCCTCTAAGTCCTCCTGACAGACCACTTTTCTTCCCATGCGGACTGCCCTCAGAGCCGCCTCATTGACAATATTGGCAAGCTCTGCCCCGCTGGCGCCGGAAGTAGCCCGGCCAATGGCATTGAAATCTGCCGTATCGTCCATTTTTACATTTTTCGCATGTACTTTGAGAATGGCCTCTCTTCCCTTAAGGTCCGGAAGCTCTACCGGGATTCTCCGGTCAAAGCGCCCCGGTCTTAAAAGGGCCTGATCCAGAGACTCCGGACGGTTCGTGGCCGCCAGAATCACAACGCCTTTCTTACCGTCAAAACCATCCATTTCCGTCAGAAGCTGGTTTAAAGTCTGCTCTCTCTCATCATTTCCGCCCAATCCGCTGCCGTCACGCTTTTTACCGATGGTGTCAATTTCATCAATAAACACGATACACGGGGCTTTTTCGTTGGCCTGCTTAAACAGGTCGCGTACCTTGGCCGCGCCCATACCCACAAACATTTCCACAAATTCCGAACCTGAAATAGAGAAAAACGGCACATGGGCCTCACCGGCCACGGCTTTTGCAAGCAGAGTTTTACCTGTTCCCGGAGGGCCCACAAGCAAAGCGCCCTTGGGGAGCGTAGCTCCGATATCCGCGTACTTCTTCGGATCATGGAGAAAATCTACAATCTCCTTTAAAGCCTCCTTCGCCTCCTCCTGCCCGGCCACATCAGCGAATGTCTTTCCGGTTTCATTTTCTGCATAAATTTTCGCATTGGATTTTCCAAAGGTCATGGCATTTCCGCCCATCCGTTTTGCCATCATACGGCTTAAAAGCTGTCCGAAAAGCACCATGATTCCAATGGGTATAATCCAGTTGGTAAGAAATGACATGATAGCCGATTCCCTCTGGGGAATCACTTTTCCAAACGTTACTCCCGCCTTGTAGAGGTGCTCCGTCAGGGAATCATCTTCCCAGAGTCCCGTTTTGTACACCTGTTTGTTGCCGTGGGCATCCTGAGCCAGAAACAAAAGCTGGTCCGTATCCTTCTGCACCTGGACCACCTGCCCTGCATCCACCATGGTGAGGAATTCATTATAATTTACTTCCAGCACCTTCTGCTCCATCACGGCCGGAAAAACCAGCGCATTCAGCAGCATGGTAATTAAAAAAACAATTGCCGCGTAATAAATAAGTCCTTTGGCATTGTTGTTGGACTGTGGGGTCTTCCCACCGTTATTTACTCCCATATACATTTCCTCTGTCTTTCTTTTGTTTTTCAAACACCTCAAATCCGCCCCTTTTTCTGCGAAAAATGGCTCCTTTTCGGTGTTTTTCGGGCCACGGGGCCATGCATTGACATGCAGGTATGTCATACATGACTTTTTGACCCTGGTACCACATTCAGCATCTTATTGAAATTCAGTGCAAAAAGGATTATCGTCGTGAGCACTGCCAGAATATCCGATATCGGCTCTGCGTAAAACAGACCATCAGTCCCCATCCCAAGCTTTGGAAGAAGAATGGCCAGAGGAATCAGCAGAATGATTTTTCTTAACAATGCCAGAAATACGGAAATCTTCGCCTGACCCAGGGCCAGGAAAGTCTGCTGGCATGCGATCTGAGCTCCCATAATCAGAAAGCCAAACATGTAAATGCGGACTGCATAAACGCCAATACGGATAATCTCCTCATTATCAGAGAACATGCGGATGAACAGCTCCGGAAACAGGAGCACCAGGCCCGTAGCAAGGAAGGAAAAGCCCAGGGCAAGAGCAAATAAAAGCTTAAACGCCTTTCTTACCCGCTCTTTATTTCCTGCCCCGAAATTATAGCTGAGAATCGGCTGGGCCCCCTGTGTCAGACCACTCAGAGGCAGAAACAGCATCTGCATGATAGAAAACAGGATGGTCATGGCTCCTACATAATAATCATCTCCATACCGCTGCATCCCGGAATTGTAGGTAAGCTGTACCAGGCACTCCGTGGACTGCATAATAAATGGAGAGGTTCCAAGCGCCATAACTGAGAGAAGCAGCTCCCGGTTCACTCTGAGATTTTCCTTTTTTACCTTCAGAACAGTCTTTTTCCCGCACAGAAACAAAAGCACCCACAGGGCGGAGACTGTCTGGCTGATAATCGTTGCCAGGGCCGCCCCCTGCACTCCCATTCCCAGGAAAAAGATAAAAACCGGATCCAGAATGATATTTATAACCGCTCCGATTAAGACTGTCATCATTCCTGTTTTGGCAAACCCCTGGCTGGTGATGAACATGTTAAGTCCCAGAGAAATCTGAACAGAAATCGTTCCCAGAAGGTAAATGCCCAGATAGCTGTTGGCATATCCTATGGTTTGTTCGCTGGCCCCGAACAACATGAGAAGCGGTTCCTTCACAAAATAGAAAAAAACACTTAAGCACACAGCCATGATGCATAAAGCAGTGATACAGGTTCCGAGAATCTTTTCTGCCGTATCATACTCTTTTCTTCCCATATAGATGGCCGCCCTGGGCGCACCGCCTGCACCGATCAGGGCTGCAAAGGCAGAAATTAAAATAATAACCGGAAATGTAACACCAAGCCCGGCCAGTGCCAGATGCCCCACCTCCGGAATTCTTCCCACGTAGATTCTGTCCACCATATTGTAGAGGAGGTTTACCAGTTGTGCAAATACCGTGGGAACCGCCAGCTCAATTAAAAGTCTCCCTAAAGGAGCATTGGCCATTTTATCATCTCTCGCTCTGCTTTCCATACTATCACACTCCATATCAGGGTCTTTTCCGTTTAGTTTTCCTGCATTTCCGGAAAATATCCTGTTTTTTGTAAGATGACACCTTGTCACCCAATCATCTTCTCTATCCTAGCACTTTACACATACATCGTCAAGGAAGTTTATGGAAGTTTCGGAAACATTATATTTATTTTATAAATTCTCTTGACAAACTCGTATGTGCGTATTAATATATCGTAAAACAAAACAAAAAACCAGAGAGAAAGAGGAGTACATTTTCATAAACGGTTTTACAGAGAGCTGCAGGTGGTGGAATTGCGGTATGGCGTTGAAAATGGAATGGACTTTCGAGGGCAGTCCTGAAAGAATTCGAGTATGGACTGACGGCTTCCGCAGCCGTTATTGGGCGGCGTATATGTTGGTATACGAAAAAGAGGACCGAAAGGTCAATTTGAGTGGCACCGCGGATAGATAATTCGTCTCAAGCATAGAATATATATGCTTGGGACTTTTTTTATTTCGCAGAAAAATGAGAGTTCTCCAAAATGAACTTCATCTTATATTTACGAGGAGGAATAATTATGAAAAAATCCATGAAAACAATTGCTCTTATGACCCTGACTGCTGTCTTAATGACCGGATGTTCTTCCGGAACCGCTGCCTCAGATGTCTCCTCAGGCTCCTATACCATCGGCATCGGTCAGTTTGCTGTTCACGGTTCCCTTGACAACTGCCGTGAGGGCTTTCTCGAAGGCCTTGCCGAGGAAGGTTTTATAGAAGGCGAAAATCTCACTGTCCTTTACGAAAATGCCCAGGCAGATTCCGGGCTCGCCGCACAGATTGCCACCAACTTTGCAGGACAGGACGCAGACTTAATCTGCGCCATTGCAACTCCCATCGCTCAGAGCGCATACAGCGTGGGCCGGAAGAATAATATTCCTGTAATCTATACTGCGGTAACCGCTCCCATTGAAGCCGAACTAGCCAATGCCGACGGCACTCCTGTCGGAGAGGTCACGGGAACCAGCGATAAGCTTCCTGTGGAGCAGCAGCTTGATATGATCCGAAAAATACTTCCGGACGCAAAAAAAATCGGCATCATGTATACCACCAGCGAAGTAAATTCCGCTGCCACTCTGGCCGAGTACAAAGAAAAGGCGCCGGAATACGGGTTTGAAATTGTGGAATCCGGCATATCTTCCGCAGCGGACATTCCTCTGGCCGCCGACAATATTTTAGAACAGGTGGACTGCCTCAATAACCTGACTGACAACACCGTGGTTTCTTCCCTGCCCCTGATTCTCTCCAAAGCAGGCGCAAAGAACATTCCGGTATTTGGCAGCGAAATTGAACAGGTGAAAATCGGCTGCCTGGCATCCATGGGACTTGACTATGTGGACCTTGGAAAGCAGACGGGACATATGGCGGCCAGAGTCTTAAAGGGCGAAGCAAAGGCCAGCGAAATGAATTTTGAAATCATTGAAGAGGCTGCCTTCTACGGAAATGAAAAGGTTGCCGAAAATCTCGGCATCACCTTCCCGGACAGCTTAAAGGATACTGCAAAAGAATTGTTTACGGAAATCATCCAGTAACCGGATTCTTTTACTTACTTTTACGGAGGAACCCCATGACTATCATTTTAGGAATTTTTGAAGAGGGCTTAATCTATGCCATTATGGCCCTTGGCGTATACATTACTTATAAAATACTGGATTTCCCCGATCTTTCGGTGGACGGCACCTTCCCCCTGGGCTCGGCCTTAACAGCCAGCCTGATCGTAAAAGGCATTTCTCCGGTCCTGGCCCTTCCCCTGTCCTTTCTGGCAGGGAGCCTGGCCGGATGCGTCACGGGACTGATTCATGTAAAATGCAAAGTCCGGGATCTGTTTTCCGGAATCATTGTCATGACAGCCCTCTATTCCATTAATTTAAGGATCGCCGGCATGAAGGCCAACCTTCCCTTCCTGTCCCAGGACACAATTTTCGACAACCCGTGGACAAGAACCGCCCTTCCCCCTCTCATGGGACCTTACATCACGGTTATTTTACTAACAGTCATTGTCTGCATCTGCAAGCTGCTGCTGGACTGGTACTTAAGCACAAAATCCGGTTACCTTTTGCGGGCCGCCGGCGACAATGACATCCTGGTCACCTCCCTGGCCAGGGACAAAGGGCGTGTAAAAATCATCGGTCTTGCCATTGCAAACGGATTTGCCGCCCTGGCCGGAGGCGTACTGGCACAGAAACAGGCCTTTTTTGATATTTCCATCGGAACAGGAACCATGGTGTTCGGCCTCGCAAGCGTTATTTTGGGAACCCAGCTTTTTAAGCGGTCAGGAAGTTTAAAAGCCACCACAGCCGTCATTGCAGGCGCTATTCTATATAAGGCCTGTGTGGCGCTGGTGATTTCCTTACGAATCGTAAAAGCCGCCGACTTAAAATTAATCACCGCTGCCATTCTTCTTTTGATTTTAGTAATCAGTGATTCCGTAAAGAGAAGGAGGACCCGCCATGCTGGAGCTTAAAAATATCAATAAATATTATAATGCCGGCACAGTAAATGAAATGTGCCTTTTCGAGGATTTTAATCTGACCGTCCATGACGGCCAGTTTGTCTCCGTTGTGGGAAGCAACGGCTCCGGCAAAACCTCCATGTTAAACTTAATCTGCGGCAGCATTCCCCTGGACTCCGGCTCCATTCTCATAAATGGAACCAACATTACGAAAATGCCGGAATACAAGAGACAGCGCCGCATTGGGCGCGTGTACCAGAATCCTGCCATGGGAACCTGTCCCAACATGACCATTCTGGAAAATATGGCTCTGGCCGATAACAAAGGAAAAGCCTTTAATCTCCTTCCCGGCACCAACCGGGCAAGAATCGATTTTTACAGAGATCAGCTTAAGACTCTGGGACTCGGGCTGGAGGATAAGCTTCAGGTGAAGGTGGGCGTTCTCTCCGGAGGCCAGCGGCAGGCCATGGCCCTTCTCATGTCCACCATGACCCCCATTGAATTCCTGATTCTCGATGAGCACACCGCTGCCCTGGATCCCAAAACCGCCGATACCATCATGGAGCTGACCGATAAAATTGTCCGTGAAAAGCATCTGACCACCATCATGGTGACCCACAATCTCCGCTTTGCCGTGGACTATGGGAACCGGATTCTCATGATGCACCAGGGTCATGCAGTTCTCGATAAAGGGGACGAGGAAAAAGAATCCATAAAAATTGAAGATATTTTACAGATATTTACGGAAATCAGCATTGAATGCGGAAACTAAATTTTAATCTTCGTCCACCTCCCGCTCTTAAATCTCCAGGTGGTCAGGCAGAATCTGGAAAACTGATCGCATACGATTCCCAGCCAGATGCCTACAAGCCCAAGCCCGCACATATAGCAGAGAAGGTAAGAGAAGATCGGGCGGATGATGGTGATGCTCAGGGTGGAGGCAATGGTGGTAAACAGTACGTCACCGGCTCCCCGCAGGCATCCCATATAAATAACCTGGGCAATCTGCAAAAGGACAATGATGGTTAAAACTTTGGTAATCTGTACTCCCATGGCGATAATTTCCGGTTCTACAAAGAACAGATGATAATACCAGGAGCCGCAGGTCAGATAGAGAACCGCCAGCACCACAGAAATCATATTTCCGATTCTCTGGCAGACAGTTCCGTACATTTTCGCCAGCTCCGGTTTTTTCTCTCCCAGACTGCGCCCGCAGAGAGCCACAGCCGCCACCTGCATACCGTCTCCGAAGGAAAAGGACAGATTCATCACATTCATTCCCACCTGATGGGCCGCGTAGGCTGCCGTTCCCAGTTTGGCCACCATGATGGAAACTGTAAGGAAGCCAACCCTCATGAACACCTGCTCCACAAATACGCTGGACGCAATTTTGGCCATGTTCTTTGCCGGTTCCAGAGTTATCCTGACCCGTTCTTTTATTATGTAAGGAATGCTGACAAAATTATCCCCCGGTACCAGTGACAGAATACTCATAATACAGGCCACAACCGTACCGAAAACAGTGGCCAGGGCTGCCCCTGTAATGCCAAGCCTGGGGAACCCGCAGTTTCCCTGAATCAGCAGATAGTTTCCAATCATATTCACCACATTGCTGGTCACATTGGTCCGCATGGCAATCTTTGTATTCCCCGCACCGCGCTGAGATGCGTTTATGGCCATGGAGACAATGTTAAACATCATGCCGCCCATAATGATACGGAAATAAAGGACTGAGCTTTCCTGAGTATCCTCATTGGCCCCGCAGAGCCGGATAATGGGATCCGCAAAAGTGACACATATCACGCTGATGAGCGTCCCCACCAAAAGTACAAACGTGATGGCCATTAAAAGAACCTGATTGGCGCCTTTCCGGTCCTCCTCTCCCTTTCGCCTGGCCACTAACGCCGATACAGATACGTTGGTGGCAATGAAGATGCAGAGCCCGAGAAATTTAGGCTGTGTTGTCAGTCCGACTGCCGCCACTGCATAAGCGCCCATGGAGCTTACCATCAGCGAGTCCACCATACCTGCAAGGGCAATAAAAAAAGATTCCATCACTGCCGGCCAGGCCATCTGAAAGGCAATGCGGTATCCTTTTTTATCTCCACCCATTAGTTTAGCTAATCTTGTTTGTTGATTTTCTGCCATTTCCATCGACTCCTTGTTTTTTCTGCCGTATAACTGTCCGGTACCCTCACAGTTACCCCGTCTCTGTTATTATTATATTACCACCCGGCAGGAAAAGCAAGTCCGGTCTCCTCTTATGTTCTGGTAAGACCCAGGGTCTTTGCCGTACTGTCTTTCAATTCCAGCACAGCCTTTTTTAGTTCCTGAAGCCGCTCATCGCTCATACGGCTTACCGGAGCAGAAATGCTGAGGGCATAAACCGGCTCTTTATGGTAGTCTTTTAAACATACAGCAATGCACCGTACACCCTCCTCATTCTCCTCGTTATCAATGGCATATCCGTCTTTTCTGACTGCCTCCACCCTCACCATCAGTTCCTCAAAGGAGGTGATGGTGTAGGCAGTCAGACGTTTAATTTCCGATGCGTCCCAGATGGCCCGCACTTCCTCGTCACTAAGCTCCGCAAGCAGCGCTTTCCCCACGCCGGAGCAGTATAACGGAACTCTGCTTCCCACCCTGGATACCATCCGGATGGAACCAACCTTTGACTCCACCTTATCAATGTAGACCGCCTCAGTCCCCTCCCGCCGCACAAGATGGACCGTCTCTCCGGTCTGCTCCGACAACTTCCGCAGCGACGGATGAATCAGAGAAGCAATATTGGTCTGGTCAAGAATTTTGCTTCCGATTTCCAGGAATTTAAAGGACAGCATGTATTTTAAGGATTCCTCCTCCTGACGGATATATCCCATGAACTGGAGAGACGCCACCAGCCTGTGCGTGGTACTTTTATGAAATCCCAGGCTGCTGCTTAAATCCATGATTCCCATAGGCCCGTTATCCGCCAGCGCCTCAATGACCTGAAACAGCCTTTCTGCAACCTGTATGGGATTTTTTCCTTCTTCCTGCATCATCGTCATGTCCTCCGGATTTTAATACATTCCTGAACTCTCATTTTTAAAATCTCATTTTTTTTGCCGTCTCCACAAATTCCCGGTTGGTTCTGGTCCGGGTAAACAAATCCAGAACCTTTTCCACGGACTCGTCTGCTTTCATGGAATTTGTGGCCTTTCTCACGGATTCCACGGCCTCAGCCTCTTCACTGGTCAGCAAAAGATCGTCACGGCGCGTACCGGATTTAAGAATATCAATGGCCGGGAAAATACGTTTCTCTGACAATTTACGGTCAAGCACCAGCTCCATGTTTCCGGTTCCTTTAAACTCTTCATAAATCACATCATCCATACGGCTGCCAGTATCCACCAGCGCCGTTGCGAGAATGGTAAGGCTTCCGCCTTCTCTCATGTTTCTGGCCGCCCCAAAGAACCGTTTCGGCATATGAAGAGCCGCCGGGTCAAGACCACCGGACAGGGTACGTCCGCTTGGCGGCACCACCAGGTTATAGGCTCTGGCCAGACGTGTCATACTATCCAGAAGAATCATCACATCGCGCCCATGTTCCACCAGGCGCTTTGCCCGCTCAATCACCATTTCCGACACACGCTTATGGCGTTCCGGCAGCTCATCAAAGGTGGAGTAAATCACCTCCACGTTTGGCCCCACAACAGATTCCTTAATGTCGGTCACTTCCTCAGGGCGCTCATCAATCAAAAGAATAATCAGATGCATACCGGGATAGTTTGTGGTAACTGCCTTGGCTACCTGCTTTAAAAGCGTAGTTTTACCTGCCTTGGGCGGAGATACGATCATGCCTCTCTGTCCTTTGCCGATGGGCGCCAGAAGATCCATCACCCGCATGGCTGTGGTATTTCTTCCACCCTGTACTTCCAGGTTTAATCTTTTGTTTGGGAAAATGGGAGTTAAATCTTCAAAGTTAGGACGTTTCTCAACCACGTGGGTGGGATACCCGTTGATGGTCGTCACATAAAGAAGGGCTGCAAATTTCTCTGTTGCCGTTTTTACCCGGCGGCTTCCACGAATAATATCTCCGGTTTTCATATTGAACCGTCGAATCTGAGACGGGGCCACATAGACGTCGTTTTCTCCCGGAAGAAAATTCTCACATCGTATGAATCCAAATCCATCCGGCATAACCTCCAGAATTCCATTGGCTTCAATTCCGCTGTCCAAATCCTGTAAATCATTTTTGGGGTCTCCTGTGGGAGGCTGGGAACCATTCTGAGCCGGCACATTTCCTCTCTCCTGCCGTTCTGTCCTTTCGGACCGTTCCGTGCGTTCCTGTCGTTCTGCTCTTTCCTGCCGGTCTGTCCTCTCCTGCCGGTCCGCTTTCTCTGATTTTTCAGCTTCCGTTGCGCTTTCTGCTTTTTCGGCTTCCGCCGCTTTCGCCTCTTTTTCTCTTTCTGCTACCTCGCAGAGCCTGTCCACCAGTTCAGATTTCCTCAGACCGCTGACATTTTTAATCCCCTGCCCCCTGGCAAGCTCTCTCAGTTGTGTAAGAGGTAACGTTTCTAATTTTTCACGCATATGGTCTCTCCTTCTATTTATTTTTCTTTTTCTGATTCCCGTTCAAGCCGCTCCATATGAGCCCGGATCTGTTTTTCATAACCATTTTCTGTTGGAAAATAGAACTGCTCATCCTCCATCCCATCAGGAAGATACTGTTGTTTTACATAATGGTTGGGATAATCATGGGCATACTTATATCCCAGTCCATGCCCCAGCTTTTCCGCCCCCTTATAGTGTTTGTCCTGAAGATGAACCGGAACCGGCGGCGTTTCTCTTGTTTTTACTGCTTCCATTGCTTTGGAAATCCCCATACAGGCAGCATTGCTCTTGGGAGCCGTAGCCACGTAGGCGACAGCTTCCGCCAGAGGAATCTGTCCCTCCGGAAGCCCAATCCGCTCCACTGCCTGGGCGGCGCTTACCGCCACCGTCAGCGCATTGGGGTCCGCGCATCCCACATCTTCCGCAGCACATATGATAATCCTTCTGGCAATGAATTTTACATCTTCTCCGGCGTAAAGCATCCTTGCCAGATAATAAAGAGCCGCATCCGGATCAGATCCTCTCATGCTTTTTATAAATGCAGACACTGTATCATAATGGTTATCCCCGTCTCTGTCATAGCAAATCGCCCGCTTCTGGATACATTCCGCCGCCTCGGCAATCGTAATATGAATTTTTCCGTCCCCGCCCTTCTCTGTGGTGAGAATCCCAAGCTCCACAGCATTTAAAGCAGCACGGGCATCTCCATTGGCCACATCAGCCAGAAATTCTGCTGCATCATCGGTGATTTCCGCGTGGTAGGTTCCCATTCCCCGCGTCTCATCATAGACGGCCCGAAGGATCAGTTCCTTAATATCCTGTTTTTCCAGGGGCTTTAACTCGAAAATCCGTGAACGTGAAAGAAGCGCATTGTTGACTTCAAAATATGGATTTTCCGTGGTCGCTCCAATGAGCGTCACGGTTCCGTCCTCCACGAACGGGAGGAGATAGTCCTGCTGGCTCTTATTGAACCTGTGAATTTCATCCACAAACAGGATGGTTTTCTGGCCGTACATTCCAAGGGCATCTTTGGCATTCTTTACGATTTCCTCCATGTCCTTTTTCCCGGCCACTGTCGCATTGATCTGTTCAAATCTGGCACTGGTGGTATTGGCGATGACTTTGGCCAGAGTGGTTTTTCCTGTCCCCGGAGGACCGTAGAAAATCACCGAACCCAGTTTATCAGCCCTGATGGCCCGGTACAGCAGCTTATCCTTTCCGATAATATGTTTCTGTCCTGCCACCTCATCCAGCGTCCTCGGGCGCATACGCGATGCCAGTGGCGATTCCTTCTCCATCGTACTGGCACGCATGTAATCAAATAAATCCATGTCATTCCTCTAATCAATCGTTAATTCATCCACTGTAACAAAAGTATAACCGTTTGCCAGCAAATTGTCAATTATTTGAAGTGCAGCTTCCACAGAAGTTTGGAATTCATCGTGCATCAAGATGATATCGCCGTTTTTCGTATCTTTTATCACCTTATTTACGATCCTGGAGGTATTCTTAAGCTTCCAGTCAACGGAATCCACATTCCAGAACACCGGTACCATGGACACCTTATCTCCCAAAGTCTCATTCCAGTTTCCAAAAGGCGGACGGACATACTCCGGAGTTTTACCTGTCACTGCCTCAATCATACTTTTTGTCTGCTCCAGTTGGTTGTTGGCTTCTTCCGGCTTCTCCCGGGTCAGGTCCGTATGATGCAGACAGTGGACTCCAACCAGATGTCCCTCCTCGTCCATGCGCTTTACAATTTCCTCATTTCCCTCAATGCACTCACCAATCAGAAAAAATGACACTTTCACTCCCCGTTCCTTCAGTCCATCCAGAAGAATCTCTGTATACTTTGCGCTGGGCCCGTCGTCAAAGGTCAGGGCCACCACCCTGGGTTCCCTCTGAATCTCTTCAGCCGAAGCCTCACGAATATGGCTCCCTGTTTCACGAACATGACCTGCCGCCCTTCCATACAAAATAAAAATCAGTCCCGTCATAAGAAATAAATCAGCCGCCAGTAAAAGGACCGCCGCCCAAAGCTGCTTTTTAAATTTCATGTTTCAATCCGTCCCGGCTGTATCTCGTTCATATTTATCATATGAAGAATCAGAGCTTTACATGCCAGCGAAAAGAAACACATCAGATTTTTGTACAATAAAAAGCATCTGGAATTTTTATTTTCCAAATGCCTTCTATTTTTCTCCGGTAACTGTTCATCTTTTGCAGGTTTTTGAATAATTTCTTCCATCAATTTGATGTCATATACAGAACTGGCAATCCCGTTTTACAGATATTTTTTAGCTGCTTCAAGGCTCAGATGATACTGTTTCTGGATATTGGCGAGGATTATCTGTTGAGGAACATCCAAATTTTTCAATATGGAAACTGTTCCCTCAATCCCTTGTTCAAGTCCCTGTTCAAGTCCCTGTTCAAGTCCCTGTTCGAGCCCCTGTTCGAGCCCCTGTTCGAGCCCCTTTTCCATCCCCTGTTTGAACCCCTGTTCTATTCCCTTTTCAACATTAATTTGATCTCTCATTAACAGCGTCATATACTCATGCCTCCATTCCCGGTTCCTTTTGGCTTTCCTTACAGCCTCCTCAAGCTCCTGCACAAAAGCATCATCCGTAACATTCCCGCCAACATAATCTAAAAATGCTTTCAGCTCTTTACTTACATCATCCATTGTACTATCTGCACTCAGAAAGATTTTCGTGGTCTCATCCCCCAGGGAAATTCCCGGGTCTTCTTTACAAAGATTTTCAAATGTATATATATGCCGTCCGTATCCAAAAATATCTTCCAGACAGATGAAGATAACAAAACTTCGATTCAGCTTTCGGTATGTCTGTCCTTTATCAATCAGCTGCAAATCGATTAAGCTCTGGTAATACCTGCTTCTCTTAGGCAGTTCTTTCGTATCACTGGCCTGCATCTCAATATTGTATACAACATTTTCCCTATCTTTTACATAAATATCCAGCCGGATACTTTTAGCGTCAGCGTCCGGTTTGATTGCTTTCTGTAATTCCGGATACTCGATATGATCAATTTTTAAATCCGGAAGGATTCTTTGCAGCAGTTCTTTACATAATTTGGGGTTCTGCATAACTTTCCCGAAGAGAAAGTCATTTGATATACCCAAATCTTCCCATTGTGTTTGTTGTAAACTCATCCGTCCGTTGTCTCCTTTTCTTCATTTTATCATGCCCGCCATATTTATTCAAGCTTCCTCTCAAAAACTCCCTTGTCGCCGCCTTTCCACAAAATCGCAAAAATTAAATTGATGTACACCCCGTGTACATCTCAAAAACCTACATGCCTGCTGACGCATGCGCCACCATACATGATAGTCACTTGCTTCTTGTCTGTGTGCCGCGGACAGCAGACAAGGCAGAACTGCTACTGTTTAATTTGCCAAAAGCCCCATGGATGTCCGAATCCGAACATCCACAGGGCTTCCCCGTCACGTTTTTTCGCAAACACACACATGCCTGCTGGCGCATGCGCCGCCATACATGAACGTCAGTTATGATTTTTCTGTTCACAGAGGACGCCTCCCCGTCCGCCTCAAAACGGACAGGAAGTATCATGAACTGCAGCTTCTATTCCTGTCTGCTCATCCGTTTCTTCTTGTCATACAGAACTCCAAGAAGAACCACCATGCAGGCCGCTGCTGCACCCACAAGAACCAGTCCGGTCCGGTTAGTCTCGGCGGATACCTTCATAGCCTCCAGGTTGATGGCGTTCTGGCGGATACCGTTCTCCTCCATGATCTCCATCTTCCTGTTCTCACTGATCAGGCTTTCTCCGCCCATGGTCAGCAGGTCTTCCGCACGGAATACCTCATAACCTCCGGCATCGGCTGTCAGCATGGTCACATACGCACGATCTGATGTCAGAGACGGAAGCGCCGCTTTCGCTTCACCCGGTTCAGTCTGAGATTCAGAGCTTCCGGCCGCGTCGCCGACGTTCTTCACAGAATCCACGGTCTTTTCACCAGTCACGCCTCCGGCCGTGTTCACCTCTGCGGCTCCCGCATCTTTGTTATCCAGATTGCTGATCAGAGCCGGGCCATCCGCACGGACGGCTCCTTCGGCCCTGCCAGACCGGCCGCTGGCTTCTGCCCGCTCACTCCGGTCCGTTCCACTTCCGGCTGTCTGATTCCTGCTGTCTGCGTTCTGACCAGCTCCGGTCCCTTCGCTTCTGGATTCCGTTCCGGTCCCATCCGCAGTCTGGCCGTCTCCGGACTTCCCGCTTTCGGATTCCATTCCGGTCCCATCTGCAGTCTGACCGTCTCCGGGCTTCCCGCTTCCGGATTCCATTCCGGTTCCATCCGCATCCCGGCCATCTCCGGTCTTTCCGACATTCTGGCCGTCTCCGAACTTCCCGCTTCCGGCTCCGGCCACATCCCGGTCGTTTCCGGTCTTTCCGCTTTCTGTCCCGTCTCCGGCGCCCGCGTTTTCACCAGTCGCACCATCGGAATTATTCTGACCGGCCACAGACTCTTCATCTTTGGACTTGGTTCCGGCCCCGTCTTCGGCTCCATTCGCATCCCCGGCCCGGTCATTCTCATTTCCGGTCTTGTCTGCATCCTGGCCCTGCCCGGTTCCTGTTCCGGTCTTATCCGCGTTGGTCTCATCCGCGTCCGCTTTTTCGCCGTTCGCACCGGCTGCATCCTCGTTTCCATCCGTCTTTTCACCGTCCGGAACCTTTCCAGATTCACCGCCGTCTCCGGCTGCGTCTTTCTCACCGTCCGAAACCTTTCCGGCTTCGCCGCTTTCTCCGGCGGCGTCTTCCTCACCGTCCGAAACCTTTCCAGATTCGCCGGATTTGTCGCCGTCTCCGGCCGCATCTTTTTCGCCGGCCGAAACTTTTCCGGATTCGCCGCCTTCTCCGGCCTCTCCTTCGTTTCCATCCGTCTTCACGCCGTCTGCGTCGGCTACGCCTTCCTTCCCATCCGAGGGCTTTCCGGCTTCGCCGTTCTGACTGCCCTTATCTGCGCCGCTTTCTGGTCCTTCGGCGGTATTTTCCGTAAGAGCACCATCCTTTTCCGCGCCCTGGTCACTGCCGCCCGAACCTCCGCTTGTGCCGGTTCCACCGATGGAATTGCTTCCGCCTACCTTGTTGTCGCCATCGATGGCCACATCCAGCTTATTGCCGCTTCCATCCGCCGGATTCTCCGGTGCATCGGTCTTCTTGATAAATCCAATCACCTGATTGTCGTCAATGGGGTTCTTCATCAGGCTGTCAACCAGACCGGCCGCGCTGTTGTACGCGTTCATGGTCTTTAAGGCCACTTTCTTTCCGGAAGCCCAGAGGGACGCATAGTCTGCAAAGCCCAGAGCCTCCTTCTCCGAATCGTCCTTAAAGAGCAGCGTTCCGGTCAGGTAGTTGAAGGCCGCCGTTGTGTTGTCACAGTACCGGATGATCACATACGGCTCATCGGCATGCAGGGTATCTCCAATCTCCAGAATCTGGAAATTATCCAGAATATCCCTCTGATTCTCGTCCTTTGGCCAGCGGATTGCCGTCTTTCTGTCCTCCAGAACCCGGTTCTCCGTCACAATGCTTAAGTACTCCGCGCTTCCCTGGGACGTGCTGTAATAATCCGCCAGGAAACTCTGGAATCCCTGTCCATATGGCTGATCTAACTGGGGATCCATGCCGAACAGCTTTCCGTTCTTGGCAAACAGACGGTAGTCGGAGCGGGTTCCTCCATGGTCCGTCAAACTGTACGTGCGGTAAGAGAGAATCTCCTCCCCGCTGTAATCGGTCCTGTAAGCAGGAACGGTTTCCTCGCTCACCTTAAAGAGTGTTTCCGGTTCCAGAACGCCTGCCGTGCCGCGGCCCGACGCATCCCGGCCCGTCACCCGGTAAAGCGTCCCGTCGCTGTCCAGGGCCTCGCCCTGATACAGGTTTACAAAGGACCCACTCAGTACCTTCTTAACATTGGCCATACTGCCACCAGAACTTCCCCCGGAACCACTTCCAGAACCAGCACCAGTCCCAGAGCCTAAGCCAGCTTCACCAGCCCCGCTTCCATCTCCGACATAAGCCCCGTTATCTCTGTAAATCCCATCCTTCCTGATATAATAGCAATGGTCTCCCCACGTCATTACCGTGTGTCTTACTCCGTCTCCGGTCACCGCAAAGCTTCTGCTGTTCTCGCCCAGGGTCACCCGGATCGTCAGGGTAGAGGTAAAGTCATAAGGAATCGTGTAGGTCTGTCGACCGATTTCTTTCTGCTCAATCAGCGTTCCGTCCGAGCCGAGAATCTCAAACTGAACCTTCGGGAGAATCATTCCCTCAAGAATTTCCGGCTCCGTTTTGGCAAGCTCTCTGACCTCGATCACATCCGCGCCCAGATCGGCCACATCAGCCGGGAACTCCAGGTTGACGGTTCCGGCTCCGGAGGCGTATATGGATACCTGGTCCAGAGATTCGCTTAAGTCACCAAGACTTAAGGTGGAAATTCCGGAAGCTCCGTCCGGGATCGGAATTCCATCCTGGACCGGGGATGCCTCTTCAAGCCATGCGCCGACAAGAACATAGGAACCCGAATTTGTAACATAGGGGAACAGCCCCTTGTCCGTCACATCCGCCGAGTAATAGAAGTTCCTGAAATAATTCGTATTGGCCAAAACTTTATCCTTGGCGTTCCAGTAGCTGGTTGTGTTTTCCTTGATATAAAGGCCGCCCTTGGCCTTGGTTCCATAATAGAAATCAAGATTCTTCAGGTTATCCGTCGTAACCAGGTAGGCCTCCCTGTACTGACTTTCCGGAGTGTTCGGATCCTCATACGTCCATGTCGGAAAAGCGCCCAGTACTCCGGGCTGGTTTCGTATGGGCTGAGCCCCGGACCTGGTCCCGTACATAAGATTCTCGTAAACCCGGAGATAAGCGACTCCGCCGTCTCCCGATGTCTGTACGGCCTTATCATTCTGGGCCAGGATTCCCATAGAACCCGTGGACGATGTTACGGATGTCTGGGCCAGGATAATTCTCTCGAAATAATCCTTATGCAGCATATCCCGGTATCCGCTGACCTCATCCGATATCTCCGTACCATCTTCCGGATCCACCGGTCTTTCTCCCGGTGTGAAGTATCCGGCCAGGCCTCCGACACCGGCGTTTCCTTCCACACTTCCGCTGAGAACCATTCTCTGCACCTTGGTTACAGGATACAGAAGCAGGTTCGGACCCCTTAAAGACTGGTCGTATCCGATCAGCTCCCCGGCCAGGCCTCCGGCATAGTTTCCATCCACCTTAACCGTGGTCCCGATATGCAGATCGTGGGACTCTCCGCCGCCAAACCGGCCGAAACCGCCGCCGCCGTACTGGGCCGCCTTCACCTCCACGGAATCGTCAACGATACTGTTATAGTACCGCGTACCGTGGGACTCGCCCACCAGGCCTCCGGCAAATTTTGTGCCTCTTCCGCTGTCCGTTTTCCACTGAACCACATAACCGTCCGGATTATCTGGGTCCTTTTCCGCCTCCGGATACTCCGTTGTGGTTCTTCCGATTTTACAGTCGGTGACAATGACATTGTAAGCATAATGATTCCCTGTCTCCGCATCCTTCATGCCATAAAGTCCCCCGGCATATTCTTCTGCAAAAATAGCGCAGTCCCGGATAATAACGGCACCTGTGCTTACCGTACTTCTTCCGGCCAGGCCTCCGGCACAGGAGCCGGCCCGGATATTGCATCCGGTCACAGCCGAATAAGAACATCCATGGCCCGTATTGGGGCTGATGCCGCCTGCGTACATGCCATCCGCCGTAATATTACAGCCGGTCACCGTCATATAATCGCCGCCGCCGTTTCCGCAGTAGCCACCGGCCTGCTCACTTGTGGCATGGACCGTATTATCCTTTGAGTAGCCGTACCGGGTATAGGAGTATCCCATGACGCCGCCCACATACGTTCTTCCCTCCACATCGCATCCGACAGCGCTGTTAAAGTAGATTTTATCCTCTCCTTCCACCTGAATTGCCTGGTACATGGCCGTTGTATAATCCCGGCACTGGGAAGCATATGCGTAGATACGTCCGCCAACAGGTCCCACATAAGCATTTCCCTTTACCTGTACCGTTTCAGCATAACCAAATTTCAGTCCTGGCTCTTCAGCATAACCCACAATGCCTCCCGTATAATTGCCGTAACCTCCATCAGGATTCGTATTGCCCACAATGGAGTAAGTCCATACGCCATTCTTCTCTGTACCCACGGCACTGATGTGTTCCATGGCACCCCTGGACGTGGCGACAATTCCGCCAATATAGGAGGCGGTCCGCTTGGCATTGGCGGTTTTGCTGGAACGGATCACAATGTCACGGCCCCGCACATATTCCATAGAATTGTTCATATTAGTGACAAATCCAATGTAGCTGGTGGCGTTTCCGTAGTCGATCTGCAAATTGACCACATCCACATAGGAGACTGTTCCGGTCTGGAGTCTGACGATTCCAATATAGCTTCCATCCTTCTCATACCCATTGGTCCAGGAAATATTCTGGAATTTCAGATACCGCATTTCGCTTCGCAGCTCATAGATCCAGCTTACGTTGGCTGTCTTCTCTTCTTTGAACGTCACATTGGCGATCGCGGCGTACGTGTCATCCTCTCCCGGCGTTTTAAGAAGATATTCTCTGCGCCGCGCCTCATTTAAGCCGGAATAGTCCACATGATTTAAATTTCCTTCCAGACGGTTAATTTTAAGTCCCGTTCTCAGATCAGAAGAAGGAATTCCGGTAAAGTCCAGATTCTTCATGATCAGGAAATTCTCATACTGGTCTCCGGCAACGGCCATGGCGCCCTGCCAGCTGTTAAGATCCACATCTCCCGTTACCAGTGCGGGATTTTGCTCCGCACGGTAAATATGGTAGTAAAGGGGCGTCGGCTCCGCCTGGATTCCTCCTGCCTTCTTTTCAAAGAAGTCCAGCTTCATACCGACCTTTCCGTCCTCCGTATTCAGAACCACCCGGTAGCTGTCCAGATACTTCTCGGCGGTAATGCCCGTAAAGGTCAGAATACAGGTTCCGTTCGAAAATGCAACCGTTGGCTTCCTGATCTGCCCGTTTTCCTTTGCAAACTGCATGTTTTCAATGGAAAGTCTCTCATAATTTGCACCGAAATACCGGCTATAATTCTTATCATAGGAGGCCTGATCCTTTAAGTCCTCATATGTAAGCCGGAGCTCCATGGACAGGCGATACTGGAAGGTTTCCCTTCCTTCCGTTCCGTCCTCGATTCCTTCCGCAATTCCCTTTGCCGTAAACTCGATTCCGCCTGTGGAAATGCTGATTCCGTTTTCATAATCCTGCTCCGGAAGCAGCCCGGTTCCTTCTATATTATACAGATACGGAAGATAGCCTTCCTCAACATGGCTGTAATCAAAGGCCTCTCCAATATTCACCGTATTCCAGTAATACCGCTCCAGCTTAAGCTCCTCATCCGTCATAAGGCCATTGGCATCCATGACATCATTAAGGGTCTGGGAATTGATCTTCTGATTGGCCGATGCATAGCACCGCACCAGAGTACGGCCGTTTCCAAGGAAGCCTCCGTTGATCCGCCCGTATCCGTCCGAAGCCGTCGTGAACACCTCGCCGATGACAAGAATCTGGTTAAGAGTGGAGGACGTATCCATAATGCCCGTGGCACCACCTACGTAAGGGGCTGTGGCGCTTATGTTTACCTTGGACCAGCTGCTCAGAACCGTTCCGTTTAAGTAGCCTGCAAGGCCGCCGGTCCTGGAAAATCCCGTATCAATGGACCCCTGGGCGTAGCAGCTTCGGATCGTACTGCCATAGGGCACATACCCCGCAATGCCTCCGATTCCTTCCGCCGTCTGCCCGTCTCGGATATCCATCTCCAGCTTCCTTACCAGGCAGTTCTGGATTCTTGTGTAGGACAGATCTCCCGCCAGGCCTCCGACTCTCATGTTCCGTCCGTCCGTATCGCTTTCCATCACCAGTCCGGCAACCACGCAGTTCTCCATGACAGCCCTTGCGGCCCTCCCCACAAGTCCGCCTGCCATCTGGTAAATGCCCCGGATCTCCGAATTTTTCAAAACGATATCCTTAAATTTCGTGTTTCCGGTGGTCTGGCCCACCAGTCCGGCATAGCTGGAATTGGCCGATGAATTGTCGATCGTCATTCCTTCCACGACCAGATCTTTTATGGTTCCGCCTTCCATTCTGGGGATCAGATAGGGGTACTGGGTAAATGTAAAGTTTTTAAGGCTGTGCCCGCGGCCGTCCAGGCTTCCCTTAAACGCGGAAGAGAAATTCATGGCCTCAGCAGCCTTCTTTTTCTCTGTGGGTAAAAATTTCGCATAGTCAATATCGCCGGTCAGGCGGTACTGGCTGTTGGGGTTATCAAAGGCAGTGCACCAGTTTTCCTGGTTGACCTCCTTTGAGAAAGCCACAACAATCTCGCGTCCGACAACATCAGACGTATAAGTATCGTAACTGAACTGCGTCATGGCATAGCTGTCGCTGTAAATATTGTTGGGGCGCAGTTTCACCTTCACCCGGTAGAGCCCATTGTCCATATACTGTTCAAACGCACTTCCCGACTGAGGCTCCACGTAAAGACCATCAACCCGGATGCTGCTTATGGTTCTCTCCAGGGGGTTTGTGAAGGTCAGTGTTGCAAGGGCAAAGTCCTCCGCCGCTGCCGTTTTGTCCTCCATGAGATCGCCCCGTTCATACTGTTTATCAATGACCGCCGACAGGAATTTAATACTGTTATCCACACCCACGGAAGATAACGGAATCCGGTACTGCTGTTTCATCATCTCATCGGACATCTGGATCCGCGGGAAGAATCCGTCTCCCACATCCTCCATCCGGAACGCATCCGTCCGGTTTACCGTCCTCTCGTAGAACGAGGGATCCCGAAGCAGCATGGTATCGGTGGCCCTCTCCTGCCGTCCCTTGATGTTGCACTTAAAGGTGTAGGCAGACGGATAGGAACTGAAAAAGTAGTTGTTTTCAATGTCAGTGGAACTGTTGGAAACTCCTCCGTTCACAGCAGGGCCATACTCCAGATACGGCTCTACCTCCTTTACGTTATCGCTGTTCCAGATGGTCCGCATCAGCTCGCCCACAGCAAAACAGTTGCGGACGCTCCCCCTTCCTCCGCACAGGATTCCGCTGTACGGCATCGTCCCCGTTTCACCGTAACGCTCCACCGCCAGGTTTCCAACCACATATACGTTTTCCAGGACACCGCCGCCATGGGATTGCACAAGGCCCGTATATTCGTTTGTGATAGTTTTGGAGCCGCCATACACGCCGGTGGTCACATTGATGGAGCCGGGGCAGTACACATAACCATTCCGGACTTCGCCCTCGTTGGCCCGCACCAGTCCGCCAAAGTACCTTCCCACATAGTTGGTGGAATTGGCGGAAAAGTTCACATTAAAGTTTTCAATCACCCCGTTGTTTGCCTCCACCAGACCGGCGCAGTATTCTTTCCGGTAGGTTCCCTGGCCGAGGTTGAAATTCACCACCACATTCTGGATGGTTCCCCGGTTTCTGACCGCCAGACCGCGGCACCAGGACATAGGACGCTTATTCGCAGTGGCGTCCACCACGTAATCCAGCACCAGGTTCTTTACCGTACCGCTGCTTCCGATGGTGTTAATCCCATATGCGCCTTGGGTATGCTTTGCATACATGGTATATCCCTGGAAATCCAGAGTTCCCTCAAAGGGCACCGTCTCCGAAAAATAAAAGGTTTCATTATCTCTCAGATAGATATCGTTGACCACAAGGAAATCTCCGCTGGGATACCGCATCAGCTTCGCAAGCTCCGTCCGGTCATGGATCACCTCCATCACCCGGTTGGTCTTAAAATTAATCTCATCCAGCGTGATCTCCTCGCCCCGGTATTTGACGTACAGCCGCAGGTCAAAGGTCCTGTTGGCCTCTCCGATAAAGGAAACCAGGGTCGTCAGATTCTCCGTAACCGTCAGATCCCCGGACTCCGTCCGTTTCAGATACAGCTGATCCCGGATTTCCGCGGGGATCGGGTCCGCGTCGCCCTCCAGAAGAACCCCGTTTTCCTTCACATCCAGATAAACCCTGTTTTCATCTCCCAGAATCAGGTTGTTCATGGGATCCGAAACCGTAAGAGTAACCGAGTTCGCAAACCGGGAAAGGTCTTTAGATTCCAGCCAGTCTAACTTATCAACCTCCAGCTTATAGAGGACTGCCTCCTTTAACTCGGTACGCTGGGAGTTGTTGGCCTTTGTGATGACCATGGACACCGCCTTCGCCGGAACGTCAAAGCTTGCCCCTATGCGATCTCCCCAGTTCAGCTTCTCAATCTCGTTATTGGAACCATCCCGGAAGCTCACCGTATAGTTTCCATATCCCTGGGCGATGGCATATCGCTCTCCGGGCTTTACGCTGTATACCGGCTCCAGGCTTCCCATTTTGCTTTCCGCCCCGGCTTTTGTCAGGTAAAAGCAGCTGGCTGTGGCATAGGTGGGAATGCTGTTTGTATTGCCCGCCATACCGAACCGGAGATAGGAAACGCCTTCCGGAATCACGATGGCCGCCGCGCCCCCGTTAATCGGAAACCGGTTGACCGTATGGCTTGGGGCGCTGGGAGCGCTTCCCGTTTTTTTCCAGGAATGGGTATTGACATTGGCAACCGTTCTGTCAGCCCCGTAAAAGCATACATAAGATTCATTGGCCGGATTGCTTCTCTGGCCTGTAATGTAATAGACGTCTCCCGGGTTGACCGAAATCATCGGGCTGGTCATCCAGTTGCCCGTTGACGGATTCCCCGTGTCTGCGATGGTTCCGTCCGTACCCATAAGACCGGTGGCAAAACCGCTGGCGTTATAAAGGCTGTATTCGTTTTTCAGCTCAACGGCGTCCTCGTCCCCGCTCTTATTCTGCAGCGGATAATTAATGCTCTCAAATATCAGCCGTCCGGACAGTCCGTCGCCCGCCCGGAAGAGGAACGGATCCATCAGCGCTTCCGACCGCATCACAAATTCACCCGCCGTATCCCTGCGGATCACGTCGCCGGAAATGGAAATCTGATAATTCTTTCCTTCGGTCAGATTTTTATAAACCAGTTCATCCACATAGCCCCCGGGCTTTGCCTCATAATCCAGCGACAGTCTGGTTGTCTCCACTCCCACCAGGGAGGCGGAAACATTGCCGCCGGTAATGGCATGATCCTCGTCATGGAACCTCAGATGATACAGCTTAATATAATCCGATACCAGGATCACATCGTCATAGTCCACATAAGGCATCTTCTTAAGGGTCGAGAACGAGAGCCTCTTATAGAAGGCGCTTCGTCCCGTAATGTCATGGATCTCGCCGCCCTGGGCTGCGTAGGTCGCCGTATTAAACTGGTATCCATTGTTGGATTCCAGCGTTCCGTCTTCCCAGTAGAACACCAGTCTGGCCTTGCTTGCCGGAGTTGCGAACACCTCCCACATGGTCTTCTGGCCCGCAAAATCCTCAGCCTCCACATAAACCTCCGGCAGATAGCCGTCCTTCATGGAAGACACAGAATCCCCGAAGAAAACCTCCTTATCCACCGAAAACTGCTGCCTGTCTCCGGTGCCGCTTCCCGTAATCATAAGCGCATCCGACTCCATGGTCTTCCGGTTTAAGGTTCCCTTAAGGATATATTTCTTTGTTTTTGTATCCAGCACATCAAAATCCACATGGTCCATATAGAGATCTACTAACTCCCAGCTGGTCTGTGTGTAGTCAATGGACATGGTGATTTTCTGGGCCGTGGCGCTCTCATAGGGCGACGGCTCCTCCTTGATATCTCCGTTTGGCCATACGTTTGTCTTCACATGGCTGTTCACCAGATTATAAGATACCCGTCCATAGCTTCCCATGCTGATGGTGGAGAAACGCTGGCTGCCGATAAGCCGGTTGACATACGTCGGCTGGTTATCATTTAAATTATAATCTCCGTAAATATTAACCTGATAAATATGGCCGGCAGTGAGCCCCTGGATTTCATATCGAGCAGGGTCCCCCCGGAGATTGTCTTTTTCAATGGCAAGGCGCTTTACTTTATTACCGTCCTTATCCGTAAATTCAATGGGGGCTTTTGTGGGATCGCCCTCCCGGAACACTTCCAGATAATACGTATCTTCATATCCCGCAATGGCCTTATCCGGGTCCGTGAAAGCCAGCTCATAAGCCACGCGGTCAATGTTCTTCTTTCCGTCTGTCCACCCTTTCTGATTTAAGGCGACCTTCGGAACCACCCTTGCCGTTCTTGTGGTGCCTGTGGGCGTATAGTAATTTCCCAGCTTCTCACAGCAGTTTAAGCTTCTGTTTTCCTCCTGATCCACCGTATTATCCATGTAGCCCTCCACCACTCTGGTGAATGTGTTTCCAAAGGGATCCAGAAGGTCAATGGTATACGCAAACTCCGTATCGGAGGGCAGGTAGATCTGTTTCGTATCCGATACCCACACCGGACGCGAGGCCGCGTCCTTCTTATAGAAGTAATTCCTCTTTGCATCGGCCAGCCCCATCTGGAGGGTATAGGTATTTCCCTTGCTGCTGCCGCCCGTGGCCACAAGGTTCAGACGGATCTTACCGATCTTATTTACCACATTGGCGTTGGGACCGCTGACAGCCAGCTCAAAAAGCTGCATCTGGTTGGGAAGATAGGTCATGTCCGCCGCTGACGGCTTAAATTCCACATAAAGATCATCCACATAATCCAGGCTCAGCGTTTTAAAGCGGTTTTCAAATCCTTCGTAAAAAACAAGATTCTCCGTCTTTCCGTCCTTCATGTAGTACAAAAGGCCCCTGGCGTACATCATCGTGTTGGGCGGCAGATTATCGATTACAACATCCCCGTCCCCCCGGAATGTCTTCCGGTACATTAACTGGTAATCACTCTTCTTATCAGAATCCGGCTTCGGAGAACCGTCGTCATTCTCCGGCTGCCAGTAAAGCTCTATGACAACCCGCTTCGCCACAAAGGCCGGATCTTCAATTTCCAGTCTGGTGGTCACATTATAAACGTCCGTTTTAAAAGCATCCAAAAAAGCCGAAGGGTATTTAAAGGGCACCTGAACGCCGCTTCCTCCGGTTCCAGAGCCTCCGCTTCCAGATTCGGATTCCCCCTCTGTGGGTTCCACATAATCGCCGGACCCGGACTCCCCGGGTTCCGCAGCTCCGCCGCTTTCTGTACTTTCCTCGGAACCTCCGCTTCCGGAGCCGCCGCTTCCAGAGCCTCCGCTTCCAGAACTGCCACTTCCGGAGCCTCCGCTTCCAGAACTGCCACTCCCAGAACCTCCGCTTCCAGAACTACCGCTTCCAGAGCCTCCGCTTCCGGAACTGCCACTCCCAGAGCCTCCGCTTCCGGAACCTCCGCTTCCGGAACTGCCACTCCCAGAGCCTCCGCTTCCGGAACCACCGCTTCCAGAACTGCCACTTCCGGAGCCTCCGCTTCCGGAACCTCCATTCCCGGAACCGTTATCGCCCGTTCCATTGTCACCCGATCCATTGTCGCCCGAACCGTTGTCACCCGCTCCATTATCGGAATCGCCCCAGCCGGAGCCTCCGCCTCCGGAACCTTCATTGGAATCGCCCCAGCCAAAGCCGCCGTCTCCGGAACCGTTATTGGAATCACTCCAGCCAAAGTCTCCATCACCGAAGCCCTCACCGGAATCGCCGAAACCAAAATCACCGTCACCGAAGCCTTCTCCGGAATCTCTCCGGCCAAAGCCCTCTTCACCGGAACCTTCCCCGGCAGCCCGTCTCCGATTCTCCCGGGCAGCCCGTGCGGCCTCCCGGCTGGCCTGTGCCGCAGCAGTAGCTCCTGCCTGGGCTTTGGCTCCTTTGGCGCTTTCTCCGTTTCCTTCCCCGGATTCCTCCGTTTCCGCTTCGCCTTCCCCGGCATTTTCCGTATCCCCGGTATCCAGAAGACCCTCTCCGGACGCTTCCTCCCGCTCCCGGTCCGCCTCCGCAAGAGTCTCCGGCTCCGTTTCCTTCGAATCCTTCGGCGTGGTCTTACCGGACTTTTTGGTAACCCCAAGAAGCTCCAGGAGCTGCTCATAGCTGTAAGTTTCCCCGCCGATGGTCGCTTTGGTAAGCTTTGTGGTGGGCAGCGCCGCATACTGGAGAGTATTGCCTCCCTGCACGGCATAATAGCGCGCTCCATCCAGCCCCAGATAAAAAATACTGTTCATGCGTACCTGGCTTGTGCCGCCCGGATACTCAAACAGAATGCTCTGGGTATTCATAAACAGGCCGTTATCCAGCTTTAAGAAAAGAAAGCTGTCCTCATCGGCCTGGGTCTTGTCATAGTTAAAAGTAAGACCGTCGCTGACATACATTCCCTGGAAGGTCTTTGCCTCCTGAAACTGCGTGTCTAAAAGCACCGGTTCCTCCGCCATAATCATAACAGCGTTTCCGTCATTGGCAAAGAATGGAAAATCCTTTACAATTTTATCCTTTCCCTGCCCCACATAGAGGTCAAATCCCCTCTTATAAACAGGCTCGTCGGCCTCCACCCTCTTTAAGGCATAGGAGCGGGATTTCGGCTCCTCCCCCTTAATCAGATTTTTGGCTACCTCCGAGCTGTCCACCACATACACTGCTTCCTGCAGATGCGCCATGCACTTTAACTGGTACCACTGAACAATAAACAGAGAGCACAGCACGACCGCCGCAAAGGACGCAACCTTTATAATTCCTTTTAAACCTTTCATATTGTCCTTGTCCTCCCTATTCCATCTCGAGTACTCTCGAAAACATCTCCGGCAGCGCCTCAAGAGGCATAAACAAAAGCCGCCAGGCGCCGTTCACCGCATAACAGCGATCTGTCGCCAGATTCACTCTCTTCTTGTTGGAAAATTCCGCCGTTACGGCTTCCGATGTTACGGTCTCAAATACAGTCTCCACGCCGGGACCGAAAATCTGGATTTGTTCCATATAGGCAACCTGAACGATTGTCATGGGCGTAAGCTCCACGGTCTTATCGTTATAGCTTAAGGTCACCGGCTCCAGAAATACATAGGTATCACTGTTATCATACAGAAAACCGGAAATATCCCTGGTCTCCTTATTGCGCCTTTTGATAAGGATGCCTTCCGCATCGCGGCTGATCCGGGTAAAGTAATCCAGACGGTAAACACAGTCGTCATCCACCCGGTTCAAGGAGCAGCTTCTCTGCATAAAAATGGAGCTCTCATCCGCGGTGATCACAGGCGCTGTCTCAAGATCGTACTTCTTTTTGCCCAGGCGGATCGTTGTGCTGTCACCCTTATGGTATAAGGTGGCTCCGGCCTCCAGCTCCGTCCTGATTCCGTTAATGCAAAGATAAGCCGGTTCCTTTATGGTCAGCGTATCACGGCCTCTTAAAGCCGCCACGGCGCTGACGATCACCAGAACGGCCGCCGCCGCCGCTGCCAGAGAAATCAGCCATGGCTTTCTATTTTTCCGCTTTGCGCCTCTTCCTCTGCTCCTGCCTCTTCCTTGCTCTTTCATGCTGCTGCAACATCCTTTCCAAACCTTTGATAAAAAAGTAAATACCGTACTGTATCACAAACAGGGACAACATGGCCCAGATCAACAGGATATACACATCCACGCCCGTCTCCTTCATGTAGTCCATCAGAAGATTTCCCGCCATAAGGGCCGTTCCGGTCAGACCGCCAAAGACAAGCTCACCGAAAAAGCCGCCCGGAGAAAGTCCCAGGATTCCTTTCACCACACATAAAAGGCCTAACGCCGCAATCTGCACGGTTCCCATGGGGACAAAAAAGCACACGGTAGAAACCACAAGGGAAATCTGGGAAATTCCCAGGCACATCCAGACAATTTCCCGTCTGGTCCTGCCCAGAAAAAGCGCCTGCCACCGGAACGCCTCCATTCCCGCCTTCGTCCGTCCCATGAAAAACAGAACCATAACGGTACTGAAGAACAGAACGATCACGGAAAAAATGATAAACCCCTTAAGCTCCACAATCGGGTATAAGATAAAATTACTCATGTGCTCCCTCGCTCTTTAACATCAGGGAAAATTCATTGTTTTTATGCATGAAATATCCCTTTAGATTCTCTCTGTGATACTCCCTTTCCGCCGTCCGGAAAAACACGTCCCCCTCCAGCTCTCCGATTATGGGGAGATAGTCCGCCATAATAAGCAGATTGTACCGCCTGCTGACAACACGAACAAAATTTACTTTCTCATATTCTTCCAGTCCGTGTTCCTTTCCGCAGATGCGGACCAGAATTTTTCCCGTCCGCATACGCTCCGCCTCCATGGCGGCAACTGCCGGATTCCTTCTGCTCCTCTTTCCGTCTGCCATCTCATTCACCCCCGTCCGGCCTTATTTCCCATCGGGAAATCGTTTTTTGCCGTTCCCATTCTCATTCTCATCCGGAAACCGCTTTTTCTCATCCGGAAATCTTTCTTTCCTGATTCCATCCGGAAATTTAAAAATCAATCTTTCCAATGTAAGAGAACCTGGATTCGTCCACATCGTCATAAGTTCCGTTTAAAATATTTTCCACATCATTGAGGACATCGTCAATTTTCACAAACTGTCCCGGAATTCCCGTAAACTGTTCCGCCACAAACATCGGCTGGGTAAAGTAGTTCCTCAGCTTTCTGGTCCGGTAGAACACCCTGGTATCCTCTTCTGAAAGCTCTTCAATGCCAAGTACGGCAATGATCTCTTCCAGATCGCGGTATCTGGAATAATATTTTAAAGTCGCCTCCACCAGACGGTAATGCTTCTCGCCCACCTTCTCAATGTCGATCAGCTTGCTGGTCGTATTAAACACATCCACAGCCGGGTACAGGCCTTTCTCCGCCACCTTACGGTCCAGGACAATCTGTCCGTCCAGGTGGGACTGGATGGTCTGTACGGCGGCGTCCGTCAGATCATCGGCCGGAATATAAATGGCCTGGAACGAAGTGATGGAGCCGTTTCCCGTGGAATTGATGCGCTCCTCCACCTGGCTGATGGCGGACCCGATATTGGCCGGATAGCCGTTCTCGATGGGAACACGGGAAAGCTCTGCGTTAATCTCGGAGATGGCCTGGACATAACGGTAAATATTATCCACGAAAAGAAGGACGTCCTGCCCCTTCTCATCCCGCAGATACTCGGCCGCCGTCAGTCCGCTGAAAATTGCCTTGGAACGGGCGGAAGAGTTCTCCCCCATCTGTCCGAATACAATTCCGATCTTATCCAGAAGTCCGGCTTCCTTCATCTCGTCATAAAGCTCCTTACCTTCACGGGAGCGCTCGCCGACGCCGACGAACACCGAATTGGACTGCAAATCCTTGTAAACATTATTGATCAGCTCTTTAATCAGGACGGTCTTTCCAACGCCGGCGCCGCCTAAAAGCCCCATCTTAAAGCCCTTCTGCATGGGTGCGAAAAAATCCAGCACCTTGATTCCGGTCCAGAGGTTACCGCCGTTGACATTGATTTCCTCCATGGAGATGGTCCGGTCATAAATACTCCGTCTCTCCCTCTCCTCAATGGTATTGTCATCGATCAGCTCCCCGTACGCGTCAAATACCTTCCCAAGGAGCTCGTCATTATACTGCATGGAAAGATTATCCTCCAGACGGTAGACCGGAGTTCCCTTTTTAAGCCCCACAGCGCTTTGAAGAGGGATGGCAGACACCACATTTCCATCCTCCTCCGCAACCTCAAAACATACTCTTTTTCCCCGCACCTCGGCGTACAAAATATTCTGAATACGGATTTTCCCCTCTTCCACCAGGACCCGCACATTTAATTCCGATACGGAAATGACTTTTCCTACAAGGTTTTCCATCTGTTCCTGCCTCCTAATAAGCTTTTAGTTTCGTAAAGTTATCCAGGACCTTGGCGAACTCCTTATCCTTAAGCTCTCTCCTGGCGCGCTGCAATTCCTCTTCCTCTCTCTCGTCGATCTTCTTTAAGGACTCCGTTGTAATATTCTGCCGTGTAATATTTTCAGCCGCCAGGCTCACCTGGGCGGCAATCTCCACCTCATACTGTAAATATAACTCCGTCAGATCCAGAAGAAGCTCCTGCATATCGCCTTCGCACACAAAGTCTTCCGTGTACTCCTCATTTCCCAGAATCCCTTTCGGCATGGGGAAAATCACCTTACTGACAAATTCCACCTCCGAAGAATTGTGGTAATGGTTATAAATCAGCCGGATCGACGAAAATGCCTTGTGCCTCAGTCCCCGGGACAAAAGGGCCAGAAGCTCATCATGATTTTGCGTGAACTCCTCCCTGGTCTGGTAAATCAGGGTATTGTCATCTCTCAGGCTGTTCAGTTTCCGGCCGATGATGACAGTCTGGCTGTCCGCCTCCGACTCCTGGCGCCATCTCCGGACCAGGTTATTCAAATTTCCGCAGAACCCCAGGTCGCTTCCCAGAAGAATCTGCAGCTCCGGCATGTCCGGGTCCATCCGCAGCGCCTTCACATCGAGAATCACGTTCCGGTTATTGAGGATATTGTCCAGCATTTCCAGTACCATCTGCTCCATCTGGGAATACTTTTTCGCCGTTCTCCGGGAGCGATCCACCCGGAGCAGAGAGTGGAAATTCATGACCTTTACCACATTTTTTAAACTCATACGCTCTCACCCATTACCTCAGAAAACATGCCGAGAATTTCTTCTCTGGATCTCGGGGAATATTTATACTGCATCAGCCGGTCTTCCAGCTTCTTTCCATCTGCAAATCTGGCCCGCATTTCCGCGCTCATCTCCTCCATATTGGCAAGCTGGTACACCTCTTTGCTCTCCAGATAGCTCAAAAACTCCCGGCGCACCTTCGCCCCCAGCTTCTTCATCTGCGGATCCTGCACGGCGCCGCCCAGACGGGAAACGGACAGTCCATAGTTAATGGCCGGCTTCTGGCCCGCCTCAAAGTTTTTCTTGGATAAAACAAGCTGGCCGTCCGTGATGGAAATAATGTTTGTCGAAATATAGTCCGTGATATTTCCGCCCTTTGTCTCCACGATGGGAAGAATCGTGATGGAGCCGCCGTCCTTGTGCTGGCATCCCTTTTCCAGCATACGGGAATGGGTATAGAAGATATCCGGCGGATATGCGTCACGTCCGGGTACTTTTCCGGCAAGAAGGCTGATTTCACGGTGGCAGTCCGCGTGAGTTTTCAGATCGTCGATGATAACAAGAACGTCTCTTCCCTGTCTCATGTAAAGCTCCGCAATGGAGAGGGCCGCATAGGGAGTAAAGAAGGAGACCGGAGGCGCATCGTCATGGAACGTGGCCAGAATCAGCGTGTATTCCATGGCCCCCTTTCTCATCAGGTCATTGTAAAGCTCCTTCACAAGCTTTTTCGGCTTATCCACCGCCACATAAATACAGATTACATTCCTGTTTTTCTGGTTCATGATGGTGTCCAGGGCAATCTGGGTCTTTCCGGTTTTCTTGTCGCCGATGATTAACTGCCTCTGACCGAAGCCGATGGGATAAATCAGGTCAATGCCTGCAATTCCCGTATAGAGAGGACGATTTACGGTGCCCCTCTCCATAATCGGTATGGGGTCAGTTTCAATGGGGATGGGGCTTAACTGCTCAAACTTTTCACCCAGGATCAGATCCTCGCCGAAAATATTAATCATATGTCCCATACAGAGAGAGCTGTACATGGCACAGAAATCATATCCGGTGGAAACCACCTCATCGCCCACATAAATATTTCCGTTCTGCTGTAAGATAGCGACGGTCACATAATTCTTTCCGATTCCGGTCACGTAGCCCACCGAATGGTCCGATACGGTCACCCTCTCATAAAATCCCACGGACTCCAGTCCGGAAACCTCCAGAATGTAGTCCTTCACCTTTCTCACATGGCCGATCTCGTAAGTGTTGGACAGGCTCTTCATATTCTTTAATTTTGCATTAACCAGATTTTCAATGTATGTACTCATTTCTTACTCCTTAAGCGATAGATGCTGAAATCATAGGACTGATTCTGATAAATAATCTTTAGGCCCTCTGAAATGTTGGCGTCATACTGATAAACCAGATCTTCATCCCTGTTGCCGTCCCCCCGATGGGGATCGCCTGTGCGAATGTACATCTTCGGATCCTGAGCCGTCCGGATTTCCCGGATAAAGGTCCGGAAATTCAGCACATCAAAGTCCTCATCCTCCCCCAGGGTCTCAAGAAAACGTTCCAGAAATTTAAGCTCTCTGTCCTTTAAGGCCTCTGACAGAGTTTTCAGCTGTTCTTCCGGAGGAATAGTGCAAAGCTCATAGGAAGTTTCCATTTCCAGAAATTCCAGAAGTCTGCATGCAGTGTCATAATCCTCTCTGTTTCCGGTATAGGCATGGCGGCTGCGGATATCCGCAATGATCTGATCCTGGTCCACACCCTTCATCATATCGTTTACCCGCTTGTGATTATCGAAAAACTCATTGTCAATATAGCGGGCGGTTGGTATAAAAAGCTCGCGGGAAACCGGCCTGGGCGCATAAAACGGAGAGGTCTTTAAAGAAAGAACTACCCCCTCCAGGGATGTGATCTCCCGGTTCAGCGCCTTCTTCTTATCTTCCAGCTCCTGGCTTTCCTGCTTTTTCTCCTGTAAATAGCCATTATAGTCCTCCAGCTCCTTCACGAAGCATGACGACACCTGCCTTTTCGTCACGGTCGCGGCGGAATACAGCACATAAAACAGTGCGCCGTTCATCACCACCATAACAGCAAAAACAATTCCCAGTATAATTACCATAGATGCTTCCTCCGGGACTATACAGTCAGCGGATTAAAGAACAGCAGAAGAAATACAAATGCAAACAAAAGAAGCAGTAACACAGCCAGAACAATTGCCACGATCATAACGCCCTGCACCACATCGCTCTTTGTTTCCGGGTTCCGTCCGATGGCCTCCGCCACTCTGGCTCCCATAATGCCAAGACCAATTCCGATTCCAAGGAATGCCAGCCCCAGCATCATTCCCACCGCACTCATCGTTGCAGACAAAATATACTCCATACCTTTATCCTCCTCTTATTCGTTTGCAGTTCTCTGCTTCCGCGGTTTCCTCCGCTTCCCGGCCGCTCCGGCTCACTCCGCTTCCGTTTTCTGCGGCTTCCGGCTTCTTTGGCATACTCCGCTTCCCGGCTGCCCCGGCTTCTCCGGCATCCTCCGCTTCCCGGCTGCCCCGGCTGCCCCGGCTTCTCCGGTTTACTCTGCCGCTCCGGTTTCCCCGGTATCTTCCGCCCCGGGCTTTGCTTCCGTCTCCGCACTCTGCGGGCCGGCGTTTTTATCTTCTTCCCGGACAACGTCAGCCGAAAAGGCCGATACTTCTGACCTAAAAGCTTCCTTAAGCCTCAGCGTGGCTCCTGCCCCCGCTTCTGTCTTAGCCGCCCCCTGGTCCTCCGCCTTCGTCTTAGCCTCTGCCTTTGTCTCTGTCTCCTTCGGCACTACGATCTGTACCTTTGTCTTCTCCGGCTCTGTGGTCTGCGCCTTTGTCCCCTCTGTGTCCGGCTTATCGGTCTGCACCTTCGTTCCTTCCGTACCCGGCTTATCAGCCTGGACCTTCGTCCCTTCCGTGCCCGTCTTATCAGTCTGTGCCTTCGTCCCTTCCGTACCCGACTTATCCGCCTGAGCCTTCGTCTCTTCCCGGCCCGTACTTTCCGTATTCGAGTTTATATCCGTCCCATTCTCTTTTGAAGCCGTTTCATCCGTTTCCTCCGGCTTTGCGGATGGCCTGTCGGCCGTATCGAACGGAGCCTCTTTTGACGGTTCCGTCTTCGTATCGGAATCCGTACCGGATTTGCTTTCCTCCGGCGTCTGAATCACAGCGCTGTTCTGACCGTCTCCCGATGGCCTGGTCCCCGCCGCGGACTGACTGCCAGACTGGCCGTTGGACTGATTTCCCGACTGGCTTCCCGACTGCTCATTCTTATCCTGAACATTGATTCCTGTCTTGTCACGGGTATCCTGTCCGGCAACTTCCTCCTCCAGGCCCATCTCTTCACTGAGAACAGCAATCTGCTTCCGGAGTGTGCTCACTTCCTCCATAAGCTCGTTTAAGCTGGCCGCAGATACCCCACTGGCACCGCCCCTTTCCGAAAAGAACGGGTTTTCCACCGTAGTTCTGGCCACCGTAATCGGAACACTGTTTCCCTCAAACTCAACCGTCACATCAATCTGGAGCTTATCAAGCGTAGGCATGGAACCATCCTCAAAATCATAGGTTCCCACAAAGCCCCGTTCGCTCATCATCACCTCAAATTCCAGATTGTTGACCCAGTTTTCCGGTGTTCCGTTAAAGGACATCGTTACTGTTTTTATGTCGTCCATTTCCGGATCCAGATGCAGCACATAATCATAGGAACCTTCACGGACCGTGGTAATCTCCACCGTGGAGGTATAACTCCTGGTGCTTGCCGTAATCCGGTCCCTCTCCTCAAACACACCGTCCTCATTGACAAAGCCAAGCACAATGGTGTAGTCCTCGTTGGGATCCAGGTCATGGAACGTAAGCTCCGTATCCGCCGCCGACGCGGCAAGGGAAATGATTCCCTCCGCATCAATCACTTCATTAATATCTGTAATATTTTCCGAAGTTTTCCACAGCAGGAAACGGGCACTGCCAATGTAATTAAAAGGATCGTAAATGTTAAACTGACAGGTAATGGAATTCCGGCTTGTATCGGCTCTGCGGATATACATATCCGTCAGCAGCGCCATCATTTCATCAGTAATGCCGCTGCCGCCGTTTCCCATTCCGCCGGAACCTCCCATTCCGCCGGGGCCGCCTTTGCCGCCATCTCCGCCGGTTCCTCCGATTCCGCCGGTTCCTCCGGTTCCTCCGATACCTCCGGTTCCTCCGGTTCCGCCGCTTCCTCCGATTCCGCCGCTTCCTCCGGTTCCGCCGCTTCCTCCGGTTCCTCCGATTCCGCCGCTTCCTCCGATTCCGCCGCTTCCTCCGGTTCCACCGCTTCCTCCGCGGCCGCCCAAACCGCCGTAACCGCCATAGCCGCCGATGCCTCCGGCGCCTCCGGTTCCTCCGATACCTCCGATTCCGCCGCTTCCTCCGCGGCCGCCATCGCCGCCCCGGATAAACAGATCGTAAACCTCTCCGCCTTCACCGATATAATTTTTCACCCAGTCCAGCTCCAGATAATTTCCTGCGAAATCGAGGGTCTGTTCCCCAAGATCCAGTTTCAGGTTTCCGGTACTGATGCTCGCTTCGCCGAGAACCTTCACATTGACCAGGTGGTTCATGATTCTGGCATTTCCCGCCTTATCCATGACGATATACACATACTTTTCCGTATTCAGGTTTCCGTCATCGGAGATTATGCTGTCCCCGCATATGACGAACTTGTCATCATCCAGCTTGATGAAGCTGGTCTGATTCAGGTTATCGGTCTGGTAGTGACGTTTTAAAGTATTGACGGTCCCGTCCTCGCTGAGAAGATAGCCGCCTCCGAACACTTCCACCTGATTGGAGGCGGGGGAGTAGCCAACGGTTTTCTCCCCCAGGGCATAGGTCCTGCCACCGCTTTCCAGCGTATACTCACTGTTCCAGCTCCGCTTTACGGATCCGTCATGAACCACTTCCAGGTTGGTATATGTATTGTCAAAAACAAAGTTTCCGTTCTGCATCGGGTACTGCTCTTCCTGGGAGGCGATCACCCTGACCGCACTCCCCGCCACAAGGCCCGTGGACAGAAGCGTCACAAAACCAAATGCGCCGATGGAACGTCTGGCAATCCCATTTAATTTCCTCATGTTCTCTCCTTTCCCCCTTTGGCCTACCTGTATTTGAAGCTGTATGTGCTCTGTGTCAGATATTGTTCACCATTCTGGTACTGAACAGTCAGAGTCAGAAGTTCGCCTGTCTTGAGGCCCTTTCCTTCCAGCTCACTAATCGCCCGTCCCAGGTCAAAGGTCATATCCTGCCATCCATTTCCGTCCGCCGCCGAGAATTTCATCTTAAAGGATTCATTGGCAGATGTGGGAGGCATATGGCTTACATTGGTAAGCGTTAAGGATATCCCGTCGATCATATCCAGGTTATTGCCGTTCTGAACGCTGATGGTAAAGAGTTTTTTCGATGAATCATAGCTCTGATCCATATTATTCATCTGCGGCTTTGTTGTATCGCCCACACTGAATTCTGTCTCATACAGGGAGATCTCTTTACTCGGATCCACGTTTTTCGTATCAATACCGGATACCTGAATCTTAAAGCTGTCGTTGTTTTGCACATGCAGATAAATGGTGTAATATTTATCTTTCTCATATTTATTATCGTTATAGGGGCCATCCGGACCTATGGGCGTATCCGTATCGGTTCCAATGGTCAGTTCCTTCCACGAACCGCTCTGGTATTTGTAGATCTTTACCCGGTAGCTTCCCATAATTTTATCACCGTTTTCAATGACGCCCATGCGGTATCCATTATCCTGGACGCTTATGGAAATCGGCAGCTTCATATCCGTACCCGTATTCTGAATGCTTCCCTTAATCAGCGTGGTCTCCGGCGCTCTCCGTTCCGGAACGCTGAAGGAAACAGCGGGAGTTCCCAGACTGTCTGTTACGTTTGTTCCATCCTGACGATATGCCAGTTCAGCTCCGCCGCTCAAATCACGGGCCCGTATCTGAAGTTTATATCTTCCTGCCCGCAAAACATCCATATAGGTTCCCGTAAAGGTAAATCTTTCCGGATTGTCCTCGCCGATGCTGGATCTGAGTGAAAAATATTCTTTTGTCGTACCATCCGAATTCATTCTGTAATACCGTTTATAACGATAAACAGCCCACTTGTCCGTATTTGACGAGTTTTCATCATAGTACCAGTACTCAGCCGCTTCTTCCGTGGGATATCCCAGATATCTCATCATATCCGCCATTGCCATATTGCTCACCTGCTGGTCGTTTTCATTCACGACTCTGTATTCCAGCCAGTAATCCATAATCCTGTTCAGGCTGTAAGTCACATCAAGATTCTGGCTCTCATAATTGTCCTGGATGTAAGAGGCAGTGAAAGCCTTGGAATCCGGGGAATCTGTCTTTCCCACATTCAGATAGGAGGACATGGTCATATTCTGCCCATACTGCTCTCCCTTAATAGTGACAGAATCACTGTTGTCAATGACATAGACTTTCTCTGTGCCCTTAAGACAGTACATCCTGAACTGGTAGGTCTCTCCCGGCTTCATATTTCTCACCGCAATCTTAAAGGTCCGGTCCTCCTCTGTCACTTCGGTTCCCGCCGGCTTCGGTTCCAGGTACGCGGTCTTGTTATCAGCCTTTACTTTGTTTGAATATCCCTCCTCGTTGTTACGTACAATATCAAAATACCGGTTAGCCGTATTATCCAGAGGAATATAATCGGAACCTTCCCGCCTATAAAGCTCCAGATAGATTTCGTTCTCATAGCCGCTGCCGGAATCCAGAAGCGTCTCGATGCTGTTCTTTGAAAATCTGACCGTAACATCCGCCGTATGGAATCCATACTGGACGGCATTTCTCCTGTCCACATGAGGACGGGTCATGGGAACCGTTATGTTCGCCTCGGTTCCATTTACTGTAATGCCGCTGCCGGTGGCGGCTTCCAGTTTAATTCCCGTCTGTTTCAGTTCCTTAAACACCGGCATTTTATCATCCTGGGTATACGCGCCCTGGGTCCCGTACATATACTCCATAACCGCCGGCCTGTATCGGGTCGGATACCGGGTTGCTTTGTATACCTTAAGGAAGTTCTGATAAATGCTGTGATTCGGATCATTCGATACATCCTCAACCTGATACAGAGACCCCCCTGCGCTGGCCGCATTCAGATTAAGTGTTTCATTGACCTGCTCCGACGCCGCATACGTGTTGCTGTTCTGCACCTGAATCGCGTAAAAGTCACCCCTTGTTCCAGGCGTTGTGATTGCACCATCGTCACTGACCGTCACATCCGGAATACTGGTGTGCAGTTGGCTCAGATTGATTCCGGCGCGCCCGGTATCGTAAATGGCCTCCAGTCTTACCCTGATCTTGCTTCCCGCCACCATGTCGCCAAAAGCGATATTGGTGCTGGTTCCTGTCGCGTTGTAAGCCTGGAATCCAAACTGTTTTAACTGATTCAGTTCGTCATACATCCAGTAATAAAATCCCACCAGATGATTTTTCAGAATATTGCTGGCGCTGTTGTCCACATTGAGGTAAATCGTATCTGAGCCTTCCGGCACGCTGACCTGAACTTTCAGGTCCTCCATCTTGTTCCCCCAGAGGGAATCAAAGCGGTGGTCTGCCGTGGGAACCGCAAAATGCGCTTCACTGTCAACCGCTCCCGTTCCCGCGGCCGACTTTCTCTGGTCCAGATAAACCTTATTTCCCGTAGTGCGGATTCCGTCAAATCCCTTTGAGCCAAGATAAATACTGTAATTGCTGCCGCTTTCAAACTGATTCGTGTTATTGGTCTCCACGGTTACAGTAAACGCATGCAGCTTGTCGTCCCGGATCCCTGAAAGCTTAAACTGGGTTTCAACAATCTTTTTCAAAGCATCATCGGCCCGATACTCTGTATCCTTGTAGGTTCTGTCAGCGCCTTTCGTGCTTGTTAAAAGGCTTCCCGGAAGCGAAGCACTGAGATAATCCTGGCCAATCTGCTTTAAAATTTCAGTGGGAGTGCCGGCATATACCTCGGGCTTCCCGGCATCTTTGGCTCCCTTCATGGAATCATCCGGGTCATATACAACATAGTTCCATATGGTCTTATCCTTTGAATCTGCATTCGCAGGATCCCTAAATTCCGTATGGTCAAGGTAAACAGCCACCTGCGGAACTTCCTTGTAGACAGGAGTTCCCTCACTCCTCTGGAGTCCTTCGCCGCCTCCGTACACCTCGGTACTTACGTATGTATTGATATCGTAGGGGAAGGTCCACGGCTCCGGGCTCACTCCCGTTTCTGTCACCACATGATACATACTCTTCAGCGTGAACGCAAACACATAGCAGTCACCGCGCGGGAGAAGATCCGTATAGAAGATTGCCATGCTTTTCAGCGACGGATCCGGGTGGTATGTATATGTATTCGTAGTGGTATCCAGTGTCCGGCATCTGTCCAGCAAATTTTTCTTTTCCGTAAAAACCACATACAGTGGCGGAACTCCCTTCTTTACTGAATAATCCGCCATATTCACCGTAATTTCAAACTCGATCAGATCGGAAGCACTTCCGCTTTTATAGGCTTCAATAATATCCCGTCCCCCGTAGGTGCTGCTGCCATCCAGATACCTCTGATAAGAGTCCATGGTCATGGCATAATAAGTAACTGATACAGTGTCATTATTATCGTTGGGATAATTGGACTGTACCTTAAGGCCTACGGTAGTATTTGCAGATAAAGTCCCGTCAATTTCGCCGGTTTCATTGAGGCTGATATCATTTTTCAGCTCCGTTACCGTTATCGCCGTGTCCGCCGGGTTAAACAGATGCGGCGGTTTTTCTCCCAGATTGATCTCTTTCTCATTTAATGTATCCGTAACAACGCCGCCGTTGGTGACGTTCAGCCTTCTTAAAGGCATACGGTTATAGTTTACCGCGTTGGGATTTAAAAAACTGTTTCCGTATTCACTCACATTACTTTTCAGATCATAGGCATAATCATAAAGAGCCTCCGCACGAAGGGTAATAAACCCCTGCCGCTCATCAATGTCGATTCCGCCTTTCATAAAATCCGCCTTTGTGAGAATTACGGCATTGCTCCACCCCCCGGCAGTCACAAGAGGGCCATGAAAAAACTGGCCCTCTGCTGATGATTTACTGCTGGGATCCTGGAATACCTCACCTGCGTTCAGTGAAAAATCTTCCGGATATAAATCCTTAACGACCGTCCCGATTTTGTTGGTTCCCTCCGTATATACACCGAATTCGATGGCCCTTGCGATGGAACGTTCAAAATAATAATCACTGTCCGGATCTGTGGAGTTGATGCCCTCATATGCCGTAACTCCCTTGTATAATCCGATACCCACAACGGCGTCCGACCCCTCCGCAACCAGGGATGTGATCGTGAAGGCGGCAATGGACGTATCCTTGGGAACATCCTCCCCAAACAGCCCTGCGGTTCTCACGGAAGCCGTTCCCAGAAGCTCCACACTGGAAACCATGGTTTCCCCGATTCTTGTCTTCACCGTTCCGTAAAGGCTGATGGAATAGACCGTATCCGCCTTAAGTCCAAGACACTTCACCGGAACATACAGACAGTTTTCCGCCTTTTCCCTCGGCGGGACATTAATGGACCAGCTTCTGTTATAGGTACTGTCATCGCTGCCGGTAACCTTAATGCTGACCGTTTCGTTGGTATCCACGATCACTCCGTTTAAGAGCACCTTCACATCTCCCCAGATTCTGGTGGCGTTCACGGACTGCTCTCCGTCTTCCACGCCTGTGGCCACCACATTTCCGAGGGAATCCTTTAAAACGCCGCTGGTCTTATCCAGCGTATAGGGTTCAAAGGCAACGGCGATGGACCCCGCCGACGCGGAGGAAAGTGAAGTATCCAGCGTACTGATCACATTGTCCTTTTCATTGTCAAAATAAGTCACGGAGGCGCTGATATTATAATTTCCGGCAGGAAGCGCCCCGCCAAAGTACCAGTTTACCTGATTTTTGGTGGATTCCAGAGTCTTAATCACCGTTCCGTCTTCTGTCTTTACAGTGAACACATAGTTCTTAATACTCTTGTCCTTATCCTCCAGTACATCCAGGAAAAGGTCATAGTATCCCTCATTGGACAGAGATACATTTACCTTTCCGATTGCCGGCTTCTTTTTCAGAGTCCTGCCCTGAAGACTGTGGGCGCTTTTGGTAACCTGTCCGCTTCCAAGGCCGCGGAATTCCCCGCTCTCGGTCAGCTCCCAGACTGTGGGCTCTTCCGCAAAAGAAGTGTACAGCTCCACAGTATAAGGAATATCGGTGGTCCAGACTCTGTCCCTGTATTTTTCATCATTCTGATATTTATTTGTAAGGAGCTCCGCCAGATTCACCTCGATGGAGCCATCCTGTCCCACATATTCACTGATCTGTGCGGCATCGCCCTCCCCCTCCGGGAAATCCACATAGACATCCTCGCTCTTTACACGGAGCTTGAAGGATTTGGAATTGGAATAATCCTGCTGATTCATGGTCAGGAATATCTTACCGGAATCCAGGCTTTCCACATCCAGAGTCACGCCCTCGGAGGATGTAAAGAAATTCCTCTTTATAAAAGTCTTCGTCCCGCTGTTTGTGCCCCCGGCCACTTCCAGCCGGTAATCATTCTTTACAATCAGAACATATTCCCTGTCCGCCGTAAGAACATCATCAAACGAAAGCGTCGGAAACGTTCCGCCCGTAAAATCCACGTTATTCTCAGCCTTCACAAGCCTGTTCGTCTTCGCGTCGCGGACTTCCACAACACCCGTATCCTTAAGCAGCGTCCCGTCGTCATCCAGAATGGAAAAAGTGACCTCAAGGGAAGAACAGTCATAATCCATATCCGCTACCCGGATCGTACCAAGGCTCGCAGCCGTATTGGTAGTTCCGCCTCCGGAGCCGCTTCCCGCGCTGCCGCCGCCGGAACCCGTCGTGCCGGCCTGGCCCTTTTCTCCGTCCCGACCGGATTGTCCGTCTCCGCCTTCCTCGCCGTCTTCTCCGGCTTCGCCTTCTTCTCCTTGCTCGCCTTCTTCGCCTTCTTCTCCTTCCTCGCCTTCTTCGCCTTCCTCTCCCTCTTCTCCTTCTTCGCCTTCTTCGCCCTCTTCGCCTTCTTCTCCCTCTTCACCTTCCTCGCCGTCTTCACCATCTTCTCCGGCCTCTCCGGTCTCTCCAACTGCTCCGGTCTCTCCGGCTGCGCCGGTTTCGCCCGCCTCGCCATCTTTACCGTCCTGAACCTGAATATTAAATTCCGGAGGCCGCCAGTTCTCCCCGCTGTCGGACTGGATCGAGATACCGCCGTTATTCATATCCGCCGCCAGCTCCCTTAAAGTAAAGCGCACCGTACCGTCCGGCCCCTTCACATTCTCCTCCTGCAGGTCCAGCACAGCTCCGCTTGCATATGTAATCTTACCCCCGGCCGTCACGGTCTGGTATACCAGGTCATTGTTGGCAACCTGCACAATATCCTTGTCCAGCCACTTAACTTCCAGATAGCCCGATACCGTTTCCGGTTCCCGTCCTGTCAGCTCCAGAGTCATCTTATCAGAAGCCGCAAGAACCTTCTCCTCCGACAGCTGCCAGAGAATTTCCTTGAAATCCATATTATTATTATTGTTATCAATCTGCCAGCCTTCGTTGGCACTGGCCATAACCATTCCGGCCCCAACCCGGTAAAAATCCAGATACCCCTGTCCGACTTCATCCATATTGACAGCCATACCGTCAGAAAAAGCACTGAGGGACCCGTCTGCATAATGAATATAATTATCAGCGCCAACCACATGTTTGTCGCCTTCTATGTCACGAAAAGTAAAAGAAGAAGGGAACTTCCCCATATACTTCGTTCCTGTGGCAAAGGTCAGTTCTGCCGGGCTCTGGCTGTTTTCCTCATCCACAACCTCCAGCACATAACCGTCCGCCGGGAAATCCTTCCTGCTGTTTCCCGTAAGCAAATACCCACCAGTGATAGTACCCGCCAGTATCACCGCCACAAGTACTGCTATTCCAACAATCACTCTGCGTTTAATTCCCATACTTCCTCCACCTTATTTCCTTAAATCTCAAATCATAACTTTTTTTAGAAAAACATCAGGCTAAAATAAAACTAGCTTACCATATTTTACACCTTTCTACCAAAAATGTCTACTATTTGAGATGACATTTTAACAGGAAATGTCATGTACGCCAAAAAATACAAGGCCATCCCGCACCCTGTTTTTGCATATTTATTCATCAAAACTTTTTCATGAGACAAAAAAGAGGCAAAGTGCCTTCTCTTTTCCGGGCACCTCACCCCTTCCATCGCATTTTCCTTTCCTGCAGCATCCGGCATCCTCCCCTTCCCGGATGCCTTCTCCTGCTCCATATTTGTTATCTCCCGTCTTCCCGGCTGCAGGCCTGCAGCCTGTGCTCATATTTCTCCTTGGTCGCCAGTCCCCCCCGGATATGGCGCTCTGCTTTATTTACGTCCAGCACCACACGCGCCTGAGCCGCAAGCCCCGGATTAATGTGGATCAGCCTGTCTGTGACATCTTTATGTACCGTACTTTTACTGATTCCAAACCTTTTCGCCGTCTGCCTCACAGTCGCATTTTCATCAATAATGTAATTGGCTATCTGGATGGCCCGCTCTTCAATATATTCTTTCATGGGTCTACCCCTGAAATCGTTTTTACCATCCTATGCAATGCTGCATCAAAATATGTTTTTCTGCTATCCGGAACTTTTCTTTCTGACTAAATCGTAGCTTTCCGCCACCATACGCTTAATTTCATCATCGGGAATACTATTATCTAATCGGACAGAGTTCCAGTGCTCCTTATTCTGATGATACCCCGGCAGAACCGCATCATATGCCCGTCTCCAGAAATCCCGCCATTCCGGATCCACCTTCACGTTGACCCAGACAAACCCGTTTCTCTCATAGGTCCATGCGAAGGCCTTCTTATTTTTCCGATACCGCAAAAGCACCCAGTTATCATCGTGAAACGGAGTGTCCATATAAACGTCCGGCAGCGTCATTCCATAATCCAGTATTTCTTTTCTTTCCTTCATAGATCCCTTCCAATACCAATCGTAAAAATCTTCCGCCTCTGTTACGATACATCTCAGCGTCCGGCAGGCAGATGCCATGTTATAAGCGGAAAATCCTCCGGGTGGCATCTCCTGTTATTCATACCCGGCAATTACGTTCTTTTTGTCGAAAACATTATTATAAACCAGATACTGATACTGTTCCAGCATACCCCCGGCGGATTCTTCTCTGGAATGCCACTCTCCCTCGTGGTCCAGAAAGCCATAGGCATTGATGGCCGGGTACTCCCGGGACAGCTCCAGTAAGAATTTCTCATAGGCATTGAGTTTTACTCCTGCCTGGTCCAAAAGCATGGACCGAAGATAATTGGGAGAAGTTACCACGTCGGTTTTCTCTTCCATATCAAAATTGGCCCACATGACAAACGTGGAATAATACCGTCCCTGTAAATCTGCCATTCCGTTTTTCTCTTTCAGATACCGGTCCATGGTATCAGCGATATCCGCCTCCATGCTGGGCTGATGATCACCGAACATGAGAATAATGGTATCCTCCTTCACCCTGGAAAAGTAATCCACCAGTTCCCCGAAAGCCGCATCGGTTTCATGAATTAACGCAAGATACTCCAGAAGCGATGGCTTCTGAAGCGCCTCATCTTCCGGTTTTACTGCTGCCCTGATCTCCGGTTTCTCCAAAGAATATCCTCCGTGATTCTGCATGGTTACATTGAAAATAAAGAACGGCTGGCCAGGCTCCCGCCCCTCATATAGATGAATGACATTTTGAAAGTCTGAACGGTCACTGACATAAGACCGCAGACAGTCTTCATAGGGAAGTTCATCATCAATGGAATAAAAGGGGGTGAGGCCCAAAAACGGATATGCCACAGCCCGGCGGTAACTGATGGCCAGATAGGGATGATACCCCATATGGCTGTATCCCATCTCACTAAGCTTCCAGGCCAGAGACTGCTGGCGGCTTCCCGTATACTGCACATAAGGGCTGCTTCCTATGGGGAAGAAATGCAGGCTGTTGCCTGTGAGAAATTCGTATTCCGTGTTGGCAGTTCCGCCGCCATATACAGACACCAGAACACGCCCATGGATGGTATTCTCCGTCATGCTGTGAATATTGGGAAGGACGTCCACGTCCGTTTCAAATCCATAAAGGTCCGGCAGGTCTGCAAAAGCCTCGTCCATAATTACAATGATATTCGGGGTATTTCCTTCCCCCGCTCCTTCATATTCAAAGGGCGCCAGAGCCTCACCGGCTGCCTGGGCTGAATAGCCCTCCGGACGTTTCACCTGCCCCATCTTAATAAAGGACGCAAAGGAAAGGAGATATCCCTTTTCCCGGCTGATAATCTGGAGGTTGGAAAAATTTCCGACAGTGGGAATCCACACATACACAAGGACACCGGCAACCGCCACCGCCGCCAGATTCCCGGCCACAGTCCGAAGCTTCCATCCAAAGCTTTCAACTCCCAGCGCCGTAAAAACCACAATGATCAAAATTACCGTTTCCAGGGCAGCGGCCACCACCTGCACATCCAGAGCCAGGGTATAATTCCCCACTACATTGACCGCTGTTCTCGCCTGGGCCAGGTCAAAATACTGGAGCGGATTGTCCCGGAGCATTCCATAATAATGATTGGCAATGAAAAGAACCATAAATATAAGAGCCGCAGCAGAAAATGCAATGGCCCCCTGGCGGATAAGAAAAAGAAGCGCCGCTGCCGCCAGTGCACATACAAGCAGATTGAGAACCAGATATACCGGCGTCTGGAAGTCAAACGTGGTCATTCCCAGAAATTCTGCCGCCGAAAACTGTGCAAAGGCAAAGGGGACCAGCAGAACATGACACCACCAGATATTTTTCCGACGCGTTCCGGCGCCCAGATGCAGGGCCAATACACTAAAGACCTCCACGCTCAGAATCATCATCCAGCAGAGTAAAAACTGATGGCCGCTTCCATCGTTATCCATCAGATACCCTCTTAAAGCCCATAAAAGTAAAGCCTTAAGCACTGCCTGTACCAATGCTCCCAAAATCACAGGTCCGCCCCCGTACCGGCTGGATTTTCGTTCCGAAAACACCCGGTACCATCCGGCCGCTTCTGCCAGAAGCAAAAAGGCCAGGCCAACGGCCGCCGCCATCATCCGCTGGCATTCCATCACCACTGCCTTCCGGCCGTTGATAATCACCCGTTCCACCGAAAGAGAAGCCCCTTTAACGGCTGCCAGGTCAAACCGGATCCCGGTCACGCCTTTTCGTCCCTGGGCCCGGCTGAAGGCAACGGATATGGTCCCCTCAGAAAGCGTTACGGCCCGGTATCCCAGAGAGGGAAGGAGATAAAACTGTGCCTCCGTCTCCGGCCCGCCCACATGGGAGGTTTTAACCTCAATATGCCGCACATTCCAGGGTGTTCCAAAGGTATAGGATATCCATGGGTCATCGGACACCGCCGTCAGCACTCCCCCGCTGTCTGCTTCAAACTCTTTTAAATTTCCATTATTTTCTCCAAACAGCGCATCTGTTTCAATGACCGCCTGTGGAAACATCCGAAGAACCAGCGCCGTCCCAGCCGCGTCCACCATAAAAAGAGCCGCAAACAGCAGCAGAATCTGAAACCATCTTTTCTTGTACATTTCGTATTTCTCCCTGACAGATTTTGTCCAAAGGAAGATATTCCCCGTGAACAGAAACTATTATACGTAAAAAAATCAAAACCCGCAACGCCCTCTTTTTGCATCTTTCCTATTATTATTGCAAAGCAAAGCGGGTAAGCCCGCCCCATCCCCCACCCCCTCACTCACAAAGGGTCTGTACACTTTATCATGACAGGTTTTTTCCAATAAGCAAAAAGGCTCCCTGCTTCCGGCCAGGGACCGAAAACAGAGAGCCTTTTTTATCACCTATGAGAGCAATTCCTCAAGCTTCCCGCGGACTGCCACAATGAAATCCTTGCTGTTGAGAACTGTGGGATTGGGCAGAGTTGTCATAAGCGCCAGATCTTTGGTCATCTTTCCACTTTCTATGGTGTCGATGGTGGCCTTTTCAAGCTTATCAGCAAAAGTCATCAGCTCCTTGTTTCCATCCAGCTCGCCGCGTTTTCTCAATGCGCCGCTCCAGGCAAAGATAGTTGCCACAGAGTTGGTAGAAGTCTCCTCTCCCTTTAAGTGCTTGTAATAATGGCGCTGCACCGTGCCGTGGGCGGCCTCATACTCATAGTATCCATGGGGAGACACCAAAACCGAGGTCATCATAGCCAGGGAACCGAATGCGGAGGAAACCATGTCGCTCATCACATCACCGTCGTAGTTTTTGCAGGCCCAGATAAACCCGCCCTCGGCCTTCATGACGCGGGCCACGGCATCGTCAATAAGGGTGTAAAAATACTCGATTCCCGCTGCTTCAAATTTCTCCTTATATTCTTTCTGATAAAGATCTGCAAAAATATCCTTGAATTGATGGTCATACTTTTTGGAAACCGTGTCCTTGGTGGCAAACCAGATGTCCTGTTTTGTCTCAAGAGCATATTCAAAGCAGCTTTTTGCAAAATTTTCTATGGACTCATCCAGGTTATACTGCCCCTGAACCACACCGCTTCCTTCGAATTTATGGACGGAAACGACCTGTTCCCCGGAACCGTCCGCCGGAGTGTACACAAGCTTTACCTCACCCGGCCCCGGAATCTGCATTTCTGCATTTTTGTATACATCGCCGTATGCATGTCTTGCCAGGGTGATGGGCTTTTTCCAGTTCTTTACACAGGGTTCTATGCCTTTTACCACGATGGGGCAGCGGAATACGGTTCCGTCCAGAATCGCCCGGATGGTGCCGTTGGGGCTCTTCCACATTTCCTTTAAATTGTACTCCTTCACACGGGCCGCATTGGCTGTGATGGTAGCGCACTTTACGGCAACGCCGTACTTCTTTGTGGCCTCCGCGGAATCAATGGTAACCTGGTCGTTGGTCTTATCCCGGTATTCCAGACCCAGATCATAGTATTCCGTATTCAGATCAATAAAGGGAATCAAAAGCTCATCCTTTATATACTGCCAGAGAATCCTGGTCATCTCGTCTCCATCCATCTCCACAAGAGGTATAGCCATTTTAATCTTTTCCATTTTAAAATCCTCCTAACTCCTTTTTTGTAATAGTTCAGATAACCTATGTTACCCTTTTTCACTCCCGCAATCGCCGCCGGCATTATAAAATCATCGCCACGATTACATTATAAACCGCGCAACAGATCACGCTGATGGGGACTGCAACAAACAGAAGGCGGTTAAACAGCGCGTTCCTCTCTTCTTCTTTTCCGCAGGAGCCGAGAATTAAGCTGCCGCCGGAAGAGAAGGGGCTGATGGCGCTGGACTGTGCACCCAGTACGGTGCAGGCAAAAAGCACGGCCGGATTCAGTCCTGTGGATACGGCCAGAGCCGGAATTAACGGGAACAAGGCCGGGGCAACCACGCCTGTGGTGGAGCTGAAAAAGCTCATAAATGCCGCCACCAGGCTGAATGCAATGGGTACAAGAGCCACCGGAACATTGGAACCGATCCATGCGGACAGGGCGTCAATGGTGCCTGCCTCGACGGCAACGGCAATTAACATGCCTGCGCCTGCAATCATGATGATAGTGTTCCACGGCACGCGGGCGATAACTTCCTTCTGGGGCGCCAGATCAAAAAGCAGGGCAATGACGGTAAAGCAGACAGCAACCAGGCCCACGTCTATTTTGCCGCTGATGGCGCCAATCAAGGTGTTTCCCGGCATCATAAGTTTTAAGAGCGGGAAAATAAGTACCACAGCCATCATGATTAACATTAAATTTAGTGTGGTTTTCTGCTTCGGGTCGAAAGCTTCCGGTTTTTTAAAGGTAACGCCCTTCCCGATGTTTTTGTTTTCTTTAAAGCCATAACGGAAGATGGCAATTAAAATCAGGGAAAACACAATGGCAAAGGCAAAGATCTTAAGTTCCGCGCTGAAAGAATCCAGAGCCTCCAGAGCCGGATCCGCCTCATAGGCTGTATCCACAAGGCCCCGGAACACAACGCCCAGAGCTGCCGTGGGGAAATTGCCGCCTGCAAGGGCGCCGCAGTTGATGGCGACAGCGCCTGTCAGCTTATCCATTTTGGATTCCTCACAGATCGCCAGTGTGATTGGTGCCAGGAACGCCAGTACGGTAAAGTAGGCAGCTCCCATGACAGACAGCACAACGGCCAGCGCGATGGACGCGATAATTACTGCACTCATCATTTCTTTTTCCTCCTGGTCCTTACTCAATGCCCAGCAGACCGGCCGGGATTGTATGGGTCATATAATAAACGTGTTCCTCCGGGATACCATTGTCCACCAGGTACTGCATGTACTCGGCCATGGCAATTTCCCAGTGAGGATTCTCAGTCTGCCCGCCATCGGTGTCCACCATAACGTTTTTGTAACCGACTTCCTTTATAATTTCCAGATTAGACGGGAGGTTGCTCTTATATTTTCCGCCGCCCATGTTCTGTGCGTAGCAGCGCTCTAAAATTACATTGTAATCCTTAACCATACGGACCTGATCCTCCACAGACATGTCTACGATCCACCACTCCGGATGAGTGATTACAATGTTCTTTATGCCTGCATTTCTGGCCGCTTCCACAACCACAAAGGCCTCCCCGGGAGATACATGGGCGGTTCCAAGAACCGCATTATGGTCTTTCATGAGGCCGAACACATCCTTTAATTCCGGAACAATCTTTCCGTCGCGGACCACGTCCACACATCCGGCCGGATCCAGCTTATTCTTTACCATATGATTTCTTGCGGACTGAGTCGGAAGCCATACAACCCTGGCGCCCAGCTTCAGCGCCGTATCCACGGCCTTGGGATTGATGCCGCCTACCACTTTGTTGAGGGTAATGCTGCCATACATGGTAAAATCGTTTGTATTACCATGAACAATCTTGTTGTGGCGGTTGCAGAGGTAGGCCCGGTCCATGGTAGTTCCCTGGTGGGTCTTAATGACGATGGCTCTGGCTCCCACACGGATACCAGCCTCCATAAGTTCAAAGTCATCATATGCACGGAGACGCAGATCCGGATTGGTATGCACATGCATATCAATGACTCCCTTCAGTGATACTTTGCTCATTGTTTTAGCCCCTTTCATTACATTTGTTTCATAATCGCCGCGTTTTCGTACAGGCAGCGCGGTGAATGCCCTCGCTTTTCTTGGGCAGGCTTCACGCAAGTCTGCCTAAACGGTTACTCTGTTTGTGCAATTCATATACTTTTACGTTCATTTTTGAATTGCCTTTTGACAATATTTATCATATACTATTTCTGTAATCAGAGAAATACAAAATTTTTAATAGTATATATCGGAAAAACCGATAGCAGATTCCGGAGGGCAGCCATGGATTTAAAAGAGTTGAATTATATCGTCACCATCGCCGATGAAGGCAGTATTTCCCATGCCGCGGAAAAACTTTATATGGCCCAGTCCAGCTTAAGTCAGTTTCTTCATCTTTATGAAGCGGAGCTGGGAACCCCCCTGTTTATGCGGACCTCCCGCGGTGTCCGACCCACCGCCTCCGGTGCCGTGTTCATCGCCCATGCCAGACAGATACTCTTACACTACCGCAGAGCCCAGAGCGAGGTGTGGGATATTGAGGAATTAAAGGGCGGACAGATTGAGCTGGGGATCAGTACATTTCGCGGTACCTATATTCTTCCCAGGGTTTTAAAAAAATTTCATGAAAGGTATCCGGATGTTCATGTGGAAATCACAGAAAAAGACAGTATTTATCTGGAAGAAATGATTTCAGAGGGCCTTTTGGACATGGCCCTCATTGCGCTCCCGAGCCTCAAGTTTAAAAACCCGACAGACTTCCTTACCCGGGATGAGATTCTTATTGTGGCAGAAAAAGGCCATCCTGTTATGAACCATGTCCGCCGGGAGCCGGGCGGGCGCTCCTGGGTTTCCCTTGAAGATGCGGCCGCCTATGAGTTCATTTTAGGAGCGCCAGAGACCATCCTCGGCGCCATTGCCAGGAGAGAGTTTTCCCGACTGGGAATCGAACCCTTTGCCAGGAATACCAACATTACGGCTCCCTTCGCCGCCGCCATGGCCAGAGAGGGGGCGGCGCTGGCCTTTACCTATCAATCCTGTCTGGTCCATGATGACCATGTGGAATATTTAAGTGTGGGAAAAGATGGGGTTTTTCTGGATCTGAACCTGGCCTATCCGGGCGGCGAATACCGCTCCAAAGCCACCCGCGCCCTGGCCCGGGTTTTCCATGAGCTGTACAGGGACGGGAATGGGATGTGACCATGGGGAATCCAGCTGTCTTTTAATCAGCGCAGACAACCTTGCATTTTTTCCCATATCCCTTGACAACTAAAATCAAAATGAATATAATGTCAAAAAATATACGAGGAATAAGAAAATGAACATAAATATACGAACCGCAGTCATAGACGATTGTGAACATATCCGCCCACTTCAGAAAGAAATCGCAGACTTACACCATAAAGGCAGACCTGACTTATTCAAAACCGAAGCCCGCTACTTTACAAAGGAAGCATTTGCCGAAAGGTTAAATGATCCGAAACACACGATCTACATTGCCGAAACTGATAATGGCGAGGTTGTCGGATACGCTTTTGCCTGGATTATTTCTTACAGAAATCACTCTACATACGTCGACTTTGACTGTTTTTACATTGATGATATTTGTGTCTTAAAATCTCATCAAAGAAACGGAATTGGAAGAAGGCTGTTTGAGCGCTGCATAGAAAAGGCCCGGGAGCAGAAATGCAAAATGATTGAGCTTGGCGTATGGGGATTTAACAAGGATGCGATTGCATTTTATGAGAATTGCGGGATGACCGCCCGTATCCTCAGAATGGAATATAAATTGGAGGAATAAAAAGTGATTATGCATAAAGGAAAATTTTCCAGTATTTATTCTGCATAGATAATATCTATAATTTCCCCTTTTTCTATTATTTTTTTAATCCGCAAACTAAAAGCCGCCTGTACCCCATAATAAATGCAGTTCATCAGTCCAAAAGCACTTATGATTACAAGAGGATTTATGCCAAAGGGCATATAATCGTCAGTAGAAACAGAAAGCGAATTCTGTATTGCTCTGGCCAATATCATACCTGGCGCAAGAGTTATCACGAATACACCCCATAAAACAGGCAGATAAACATCTACAAATAATTTTCGTATATATCCGGCATGATAACCCAACATGCTCAATATCAAAATATCATGGATATTATCTTGAAAGCTAATATGCAGAGCAAGAAAAACCAAAATAATTCCTGCTAAAATCCCTGTTCCCTGATTGATTACAGCGCTTGTTTTATTAGAAACTGAATTGCGGTTTAATTCTTCCATGCGTTGTTCTTTGCTTGTCACAGTTCCGCCTTCAAGTTTATCTGCGCTGAAAACACCATTATAAGAACCGGCTGTAATGCCAAGAATTTCTGTCAGCTGCTCTCCATTCATATAAATATGGTCGGTTTGTGCATTAGCAGCTATTTCTCCAACAATAAATTGATGCTGCTCATCGGCAATTGTAATGACTAAAGCATCTCCAATTTTAACACCATAAATTTCTGAAAATTCGGGATGGATATAAACATACCCTGCCCTTGGTGTTGCTAATAAGCTGTTACTTTTGTTTTTCAATTCATACAGTGCGTTTATGTCGTAAAGCCCTGTTACAATGCGTTCAACTTCATAATTATTTATCGTGATCGTTGATGTACTGTCGATGTATATCATCGCATCACTGAAAATATCGTCAGTTTTATATTCCTGATATTGTATTTGATACCTGTAATTGTGACCTGCGGTTTGCGTATCAAATATCCTAGCACTGCTGATATTCAGCGATTGGCCTAAAACCATGCACACATTAAATGACATAACAGACACAAATAAAAGCAATATCGACAATGGCCTGCGTAGAGCAATTCTCAAGGAAAGTCTTTTATTTACCGGTACAATACGACTTATTTTATCCGCGATTTTCAGTGTAACCGGAAAGCGGTTTTGTACATTATTTCCTGCTAACAATGAACCGGCATCTTTGTTTCTTACAAAGCCATAGCACAAGAATGCTACAACACAAAAAATAATTGTAGAAACCGCAAGACCTATAACTAAACTAAATCCACTTATATTTTTTGTTAAACCTGTCACGTCATAAGTCTTTGAATTAGCCCTGATTAAAATATCTGATAAGACATATCCCCCAAATAATCCCAATACTGCACCCACAACAGACAATACTGCTGTAAAGGCAATAAAGTAGAATTGTAAACTACTATTTTTGAAACCAAGAATTTTTATGCACCCTATTTGTTTTCTGTTCGCTCTGAAAAATCTGTCAAAAAACATAACGAACACGATTGTGGAAAAACTTACAAGGGATAACCAAAATATAAGGCCAAGTATCCTATTTGAATGGAGTGCACTTTTATATAGCTGTTGACTGGCTGTAAGATTTTGCAATCTGTTCAATCTCTTTATGTTTCCGTCGACAGAGCCCATTACAAAGAAAAACGAAAGTGAGGTCAACATTGTAAGGAGTAATAACAATGCCAAAAAAATTTTATCTTTTATCATTTGTCTGGAAAGCTGTTTATATATAAGTCTCAAATTCCTTACCCCCAACTCATGTCACCTGCGGATACTGGATTTTCATTTTCCATATCACTGATAATCATTCCGTCCTTCATAGTTATAATGCGATTTGCTGTATGTGCGATCTGTTCATTATGTGTTGTAAAAAGTATGGTAACGCCGAAAGTGTTTTTCAGGCTGTGTAATAGTTCTATCACCTTTTTGCTGTTTTCTTCGTCCAGTGCCCCGGTAGCTTCATCACAAAATATGAAATGTGCTCCTTTGATAACTGCTCTTGCAATAGCAACCCGTTGCTGCTGCCCGCCGGATAGCTGTGCAGGGAACTTATCTAACAGTCCATCTATTTCAAGAATACGGGTCAGCCTGTCAAATGCAAGTGGTGTCATTTCGGAAGAAATACCGACTCTGATATTTTCTTCTGCCGTAAGGTTGCTTAAAAGCATATAATTTTGAAATACATAGCCTATATTATTTCGTCTCCAGTCGGCAAGCTCTGCCTGTGATAAAGCAGTAATTATTTTATCCTCATATTTCACTGTGCCTGTGGTAGGCCTCACTATGCCGGAAAGAATATTCAAAAGCGTGGATTTTCCCGAGCCGCTTGGCCCAAGAATTACAGTAAATGTTTCCCGATAAAGAGTGAGCGTAATTCCTTTGATTACTTTTTCTTTTCCATAGTCTTTTGTTATCTTTTCCGCGCTAAGAACAGGGAACATCTTTCCTTCTCCTCTGATGTAATATATTGTAACAGTTCAGCCTTGTATCTTCTTGCCCGCTTCCTTCTTGCCCGCTTCCCGCGGCCAAGAGGCTCAGGGCGTCCGCCCTATGAAGATTCTGACAGAAAAACGCTTATGAAAACAAGTTTTCAACGCGTTTTCTCTCCGAACCTTCGCACGGCTGAACTGTTACATATTATTTTCGTCTTTGCAGCAACTCATTTATTTCTTCAACTTCCTGCCGCATTTGAACCATATTTAGAAAAACCACAACAATATAAATAATTGCTGTCATGATAGCAAGTATCCATATCGGAGTACTGCCATACCAGTTAAAAATTGCTCCAGAGATAATTACAACAACTTCCATATAGCCAATATCTAACATAAATTCCAATATGGCATAACTGCTTTCAAATCTGTGTGTAAAAAGAAGTCCTGTATGAATGACAATATTAACAATGAAAGATTGAAAAACACTATTGATAAGAAGAAACTGTGCACCGGAAAACGCGCCCAAAACGGCTAATATCAGTAAAGTAATTGCTGTGCTGCATAAAATGTTTATGGATATTTTTTTCAAATTCCTGTTCCTCCCTGTAAAGCCTGTTTGATATTATCTAAATATTTACGGGTAACATAAAGTCTCTCCCCATTCTGCAAGGTTGCTTCCATACGGCTGTTAATAAGTGGCTTTATGCTCTCTAAAGCATTAATATTCAAAACACATGATTTACTGATTTGAACAAATCCCAAATCTTCTAAATTTTCAGCTAATTGATATAACCTGTAATCTGTACGGAGAACATTTTTTTCCAGGTAAATAAAAGTCCTTTTATCAACACTTTCTATATAAAAAATATCCGAAGCGTTTACATAGCGTTCCATATTTTCTTCCATACATTTAATTCGTGTATCAAATGACCGTATTAAAGTAATCAGTCGTTTCACCCGTTTATTTATCCCGGCATAGCGGATTAGAACTTCCATATCCCTGCAGTTTAAATCCTGTTCCGTTTTTATTACCATTTCGTCACCTGCTTTTTATTAAGTATATCCTGAAATTTCTACATTTCAATGCGTTCAATACCAAGATACAACTATCAGCTACCAACATACAAAAAAGCACAAAATCAAAACTTTATTAATTCAAATTGTACATCGCTTGTCACCCTCTAATCATAATGTCCCCTGCATGAGATAATTACTACATTCTCTCGCTCAACCGCGCAGACAATCCTATGTTCGTCATTGATACGGCGGCTCAAATTGTCTTTCAGCGGCTCCGGTTTGCCGATGCGTCAAAATCCCATGGAATCCGTTTTATCTGCATAAGCCCCTATTCCTCAATCAGTTCATGTTCCGCCAGTTTCAGCCGTCCTGCCTTGTAATCCTCCATTTTCTTTTCCAGATAACGGATATTGCTTTCGCTGTAAAAGGGGTCTGGGTCTGCGGTGATTTCAAAGGGGATTCTTCTCTCCTGCGCCACTTTTGTGCAGAATATCGTGATTGCTGTTGTAAGATTCATTCCCATTTTCCGGCAGATTTCTTCCACGGATTCTTTCAGTTCTGCGTCCATGCGGAAATTTACGCTTGTCTGTGCCATAAGTTACACCTCCTATCATCAAGACGCGCCTTTTATCGGAAGCGAAATGCATAAAAGTCCCTATCAGTGCATTCCTACTATGTCCTGTTTGGAAGAAATATCAATCCCCATAAAAGAATCCCGGAAAGCCAGCAACCATACGGCTTTCCGGGATTCTCCCATCTACTCGAACTCCCTATAACTATAATGTAATTGTTAAGTATTTGATTGTCTTTTTAGGGTTTTCATAACTAAAATATTCATATTTTACGCCGTATTTACAGTTTCAGAGCAAACAGGTATCGTACGGGTATCACAGACTTTCTCCTTGACCGCCCTATCAACATGGTGCCAACACCATGTAATTATTGCATTAACAAGGAAATATGCAATCACTCCCGTTACACAACATAAACCATATTTGAACAGTAAAGGTATAAGGTATCCCCTATATCATTTTTGTATTTCTAAACCCTTGCAAAATGAGCATTACAGGTGTCCTAAAGCGTAATAAGAGCCTACAATCATATTCTCCTAACAAACGGGAACAAAAGTTGCTAATTTTCTATTTTCTGTTTGGTTTTCTTTTAATTCCCAACAGTCTAATAAAATCATCAAATAAAGAAGTGTCTATTGGTTCAAACATTATCCATTTCCCGTCATGATAGGTTTCAGCTTCATCATAAATTCGTTGAACTTCCTTTGAGTAATTTTCTCTATCTTTTTCAAATTTTAAGCGTTCATCTTTTCCTAAGATGACCATAAACCCTACACAATTTTCTCTTGCATATAATGCACATAAAGTCTTTCCTCCTCGACGGTATTTATATTCATATGTCCACGCTTTACCACCATTATTCCACAAACAATCCATATCATACTTTTCTTCAATTAAAGCACATAATTTTTCCCATATCTCCCATAAAGATTTCCCGACTAAATCTGTCATCTGTTCCGCATTAGGTATTATATCAAGCATAATAGCCTCCTCTGCAAAATAAAAATTTTCATTGCTGTTACTTTTTTAGGAAATCACTAAACTCTTTTAATTCCTTTTTCGTATCTTCTGAAAGTCTGTTAAATTCTGTATCATGGATTGCTCCCTCTAATGTATATAAATGTACCAGACACACATTCGGATATTTCTGCTTTAATCTAAGAAATGCGTCTTTTGCACCTACCTCGATCAGTTTCTCAGACGATTCAATGCCAACAGAGATTAGCTTTTTTTCCATTTCTTTACCAATATTCATCATTGATGTTAATTCCGGCATATTTATCTCCCGCTTTCCGTAATTTATTTTTACAAATTCTTCATTGAGCGTTCGCTCATATATACTGCCTTATTTCATCAGAAGTTAATTTCTGTATTTCTGTATGCGGATATTCTTTATATCTCCAATCGTAAAAACAGGTGCCATACGCTTGCATTTTTTGTCTTTATTCTTGTTCAAAAATATCTGTAAATTCTCATTCCCTGCCAATATTTTATAAGATACTCTGCCTTTACTGTTTTCCATCTCATAAATACCACATGGCTTTTTTGCTGTATAGTCGGCTGTCCGTAAATAGAGCTTTGCAATCTCTAACGACTTAAAAGGAAAATTCCACCTCTGCAATCCCCTGTTCGGGTCATGTTCAATACAAATGCATCACCCACAAGTTCCACAAATATATTGAGTATGATGTTCTAAACAATCCAAAGGATTTAGTAATGGTGTTATTCTATTTTTATCAGCATAACATTCTTCACACATTTTTCTTTCCTTTCCTCAATCAAACCTGCTTTGTTTCCCCAAGTATAACATATCCCCACACAGTATGCCACAAAAAATATAGGACACAGCCACCGCCATGTCCCACACTTTTTATCGTTCCAACGACTTTTCAATCTGCTGTTTCTGTCCTTTCAAATCGTCCTGCTTCTCATACAGATTATTACGCTCTTTGCAGAGTTCTTTTATGCGCTCCAATTGCGCCCGTACTCCCTCCCGGCAATCCGGCTCTATCTTTTT
>ERZ808051.246-NODE-246-length-69776-cov-7.183977_pt1 | contig 69776 bp, 61 predicted proteins | sample MGYA00380199_ERZ808051 | MGnify/ENA primary metagenome ERZ808051 (study PRJEB31490, sample SAMN06133391) | mouse gut metagenome | isolation source: J11 | host: mice | place: China: Chengdu | collected 2015-05 ... | reverse complement strand
GGCACACGGATACACTGACAGGTAATCACCGGGGTCTTCGCCGGAACAATCTCTCCGTTCTCAATCGTTCCCCAAATTCTGAGCGGTTCTTTCTCGCTCTTTTCTTCCTCGCCACCAATATAGGGAATCACATTTTCTACCATCTCAGGCCAGTCTTTGAAAGTCTTACCCGCACCGGAAATTGCCTGATAAGTCGTGGCAACGACCTCATACGGTTCAAACTCTTTCCATGCGGTAAGCACGGGTGCATAACTCTGAATAGAACAGTTCGGTTTTACCGCAATAAATCCTCTGGTCGTTCCGAGACGTTTTCTTTGCGCTTCTATTACCTCAAAATGCTCCGGGTTAATCTCCGGAACAACCATAGGTACATCCGGCGTCCACCGATGCGCACTGTTATTAGATACAACCGGCGTTTCCGTCTTGGCATATTCTTCTTCAATCTTCTTGATTTCTTCTTTGGTCATATCAACAGCCGAAAATACGAAATCAACTTCCGCCGCTACATTCTCCACTTCATTAACATTCTTAACGACAATATTCTTAACGGCCTCCGGCATGGGCGTCGTCATCTTCCATCTATCGCCTACTGCTTCCGCATATGTCTTACCGGCCGAACGGGGACTTGCCGCAATCGTCGTCACTTCAAACCACGGATGATCCTCAAGCAGGGCAATAAATCTCTGCCCAACCATACCGGTTCCTCCTAAAATTCCCACCCTTAATTTGTCACTCATAATTTTCTCCATTTCTGCGCTGCTTTTTGCGCATAAACGAATTTGTGTCAAGCAGCGCACAGACACAAATCTCGCGATTGAAAATTTTATTTTTCAATCTTTTCTTCTCCTGTCTTATGTCGGAATCTCAATGTGGTCTTCTTCATGCCAGTTCTTTGCCAGATACTCTTTCTCCATGGCGATCACTTCCCTCATCGCCTCCATACCCGGCGCGCCTACCGTAAGCCTCTTTTCTACGCAGGTTTTTAAACTGATTGCCTCGTAGATGTCTTCCTCAAAAACCGGACTGATCTCTTTCAACTCTTCTATCGTCAAATCCTCTATACTGCATTTCTTATCGATACAGTATAATACCAGCCTGCCGATAATGCCGTGCGCATCTCTGAAAGGAACATCGCGTCCCACCAGATAATCCGCCGCATCGGTCGCATTGGTAAATCCTTTCATCGCACTCTTTTCCATGACTTCCTTGCGGAACTTCATAGTGCGGACCATTCCCTCAAACAAAGCAAGACAGCCCTTAACCGTGTCAATAGCGTCAAAGGTCAGTTCTTTATCCTCCTGCATATCTTTATTATATGCCAGCGGAATACCCTTCATCGTTGTCAATATCGATACAAGCGCGCCGTAAACGCGTCCAGTCTTACCTCTGATAAGTTCTGCAATATCAGGATTCTTCTTCTGCGGCATAATGCTGCTGCCCGTAGAATAGGCATCATCGATTTCCACAAAACGGTATTCATCTGAATTCCAAATAATGATTTCCTCACAGAAACGGCTTAAATGCATCATAATTGTGGAAAGCGCCGACAAAAATTCAATCACGTAATCCCTGTCTGAAACCGAATCCATACTGTTGAGCGTCGGACCTTCAAATCCAAGAACGGAAGCCGTATAATTCCGGTCGAGCGGATAGGTCGTCCCAGCCAGCGCGCCCGCGCCGAGCGGACAATAATTCATGCGATGATAGATATCTTTTAACCGGCTCCTGTCTCTCTTAAACATCTCAAAATACGCGCCGACATGATGTGCCAGCGTAACCGGCTGCGCCTTCTGCAGATGTGTAAATCCCGGCATAAATGTATCAGTATTCTCCTCCATGATATGAAGAAGCGTACTGAGTAATTCCTTCACAAGTTCATCCACATGGAGCACTTCAAGTCTGACATAAAGCCGCATATCGAGCGCCACCTGATCATTACGGCTCCTGCCCGTATGCAATTTCTTGCCTGCGTCGCCTATCCTCTCAATCAGATTCGCTTCCACAAAACTGTGAATGTCTTCATATTCTTCCGTAATCTGCAGGCGTCCTTCCTCAACGTCCTTGCGGATTCCGGTAAGTCCCTTTAAAATAGCATCCTTCTCTTCCTTCGTCAGAATACCTTGTTTCGCCAGCATAATCACGTGTGCGATGCTGCCTTCAATATCCTGCCCGAAAAATTTCTGGTCGAACGAAATCGATGCATTAAAGTTATATACAAGTTTGTCCGTTTCTTTTGTAAAGCGACCGCCCCACAATTGTGCCATGCCAATAATCCTCCACTTTATTAAATCCAAATTTGATGATACCATAAAAAATTGTCCATTTCAATCATAATACTTTTCTTTTATGAGTAAAAACACATATTTTTTTATTATTCATAGAATATCGTATAACCATAAGGAGTTGTTGTTCTATGAATTCATTATTATCATTACAAGATATCTCCTATTCTTATCACAGCTTAAAAGAGGAAACTCCTGCTCTCTCAAATATATCTTTTGAAGTATCCGAAGGAGAATTTCTTGCTATCGTAGGTCCCAGCGGATGCGGCAAATCTACACTTTTATCCATCATAGCCGGACTTCTTACGCCTGAACAGGGAAACCTGTTCTATAAAGGAAAGTCTCTCGCATGCTGCGGTCCTGAAAATACTGTCAAAATCGGCTATATGTTACAGCACGATCATTTATTTGAATGGCGTACCATCTATCAGAACGTCATTCTTGGTCTGGAACTCAATCACACACTTACCGGTGAAAACCGTGATTATGTCATGAAGCTTCTACAAGATTATGAACTTTACTCGTTTAAGGATAAGAAGCCTTCCGAACTGTCGGGCGGCATGCGTCAGCGGGCGGCTCTCATACGCACGATGGCGATCCACCCGAATCTGCTTCTGCTTGACGAGCCATTCTCCGCACTGGATTCACAGACAAGGTTAAACGTATCCGCAGATATTGCCCAGATTATCCGTCAGACAAATATGACTGCGATTTTAATCACACACGACCTTGCCGAAGCAGTCACCTTAGCAGACCGCGTTCTCGTCCTGTCCAAAAGACCTGCATGTATCAAATGTGAAATGCCGATTCATTTCGACCTTGACCGTCATGATCCTATGATGATCAGGAATACTCCAGAATATCAACTCTATTTCAATCAACTGTGGGAGGTGTTGACAAATGAACAGTCCGTTTTCCAATCCACCTGATCATTTACCAAAAAACATGTCCGAAAATCAATATCTCTTCTTAAAAGCGCACTGGCGGCACCATCATATGGTCAGCCTATCTCGTTTCCTTCTGATTGCCATTTTCTTAGGACTTTGGGAAACTGCCGCCAGAAGAGAATGGATAGATGTTTTCTTTTTCAGTAGTCCGTACGGCATTGTCTCCTACCTGTATCAAATGCTGCTGGATCACTCTTTCTTCACACATACGGGTATCACACTGCTAGAAACAATTGTCAGTTTCTTATTGGTCACGCTGCTCAGCCTTCTCGCTGCAACGCTTCTATGGTATATCAACGGGCTCGCCGAAGTCTTGGAACCGTATCTTGTTATTTTAAACTCCCTGCCGAAATCAGCACTGGCACCACTTTTAATCGTCTGGCTCGGCACAGGAACTAATACGATTATTGTCGCCGGTATCTCTGTGGCCATCTTTGGCTCCATTATTAATCTGTATACCGGATTTTGTCAGGCGGATGCGGAAATGCTGAAGCTGATTTATACGCTTGGCGGAAATCGCAAAGATGCATTTCTGAAAGTAATACTGCCCAGTAGTATTCCTCTCATTCTCAGCAACATGAAAGTCAATATCGGACTCTCGTTAGTGGGTGTAATCATCGGTGAATTTCTTGCAGCCAGACACGGTCTCGGATATCTGATCATCTACGGTTCCCAAGTATTCCAGTTAAATATGGTAATCACATCTATCATCATCTTATGCGCCATCGCCATGGCTTTCTATAAGATCATCCAGAGTCTGGAACACTACTACCGTAAGAAACGCTGATAATTCATAGTTGAAGCGTATGCATTATCTTGACTAATTCAGTCAATATGTTATCAAAAAAAGTGTCACATTCCAGCCGCAGTCCGGTTGTTATGTGACACTCTGCATCCCTTAACCCTGCTCGCTCCACAGCACGATATCTCTGTTTCGCAGTGATTCCTGAACCATAATGATACGCTGATTCCGTGAACCACGAAACTGCAGACTGATATCTTTCTCCTGCATGACAAATTCGCCATCCACAAGCACGTCAATATATGACAAAAACTCTCGCATATCCTTCCACTGTACACAGAACTTATCAACAATATCTTCATCAAAACGATATCCGCTGTAGCACCAGATATTTTTCTTCGGATAACGTTCTTTCACTTTTCTGACAAAGGGCAGCAACGCCTGCCAGTTCGCGTACTCAAGCGGCTCGCCGCCAAGAAGTGTAAGCCCTGAAATATACTCCGGTTCCAGATAAGTCAAAAGCTTCTTCTCCGCGCTCTCATCAAAGAGATTTCCATAATTAAAATCCCATGTTTCCTCATTAAAACATCCCACACAGTGATGCGTGCAGCCGCTCACAAAAAGAGTTACCCTAACACCGGGACCGTTCGCGATATCACAATTTTTAATCTCCGAATAATTCATATGCCGCCTCGCCTATAGGTGCAGAACCCTTTCCTTGATTTCCTGCGTACGCCCCTGATTCCAGAACTGCGTACCGATATATCCGCATGTCCGTCTTGCCACATTCATTTTATCCTGATCCGTGTTTCCACAGTTAGGACATTTCCACACCAGCTTGCCGTCCGCATCCGCGACAATCTGAATTTCTCCGTGATAATCACATTTCTGGCAATAGTCGCTCTTGGTGTTCAACTCCGCATACATGATATTTTCATAGATATACTGCATCACGGACAGTACAGCGTCTATATTATTCTCCATATTCGGCACTTCCACATAGCTGATCGCGCCGCCCGGTGATAATTCCTGAAATTGCGATTCAAATTTCAACTTGTCGAATGCATTGATATCCTCTGTCACATGCACATGATAACTGTTGGTAATATAATTTTTATCCGTCACGCCCTCAATCACACCGAAACGCTTCTGTAAACATTTCGCAAATTTATATGTGGTTGACTCAAGCGGCGTACCATACAGACTGAAATCTATATTCGTCTCTTCACGCCATTCTTTACATGCATTGTTGAGATACTGCATCACTTTTAAGGCAAAAGGCGTCCCTTCCCGATCCGTATGGCTCTTGCCCGTCATATATTTGGTACATTCGCACAATCCGGCATATCCGAGCGAAATCGTCGAATAACCACCATAGAGAAGTTTATCAATCTTCTCTCCCTTCTTCAGTCTCGCGAGCGCGCCGTTCTGCCATAACACGGGCGCAACATCCGACGGCGTTCCTTTTAATCTGTTGTGGCGGCACATGAGCGCGCGCCTGCACATATCGAGCCGTTCGTCCATGATTTCCCAGAATTTCTTCATATCTCGGCCGGAAGAACATGCCACATCTACCAGATTCAAAGTGACAACGCCCTGATTAAACCGTCCATAAAATTTCGGTTTGTCTTCCTCGTCATGATAAACCGTGAGGAAAGAGCGGCATCCCATACAGGTATAACAATTTCCGTCTTTCAGTTTCTTCATGATTTTCTCGGAGATATAATCCGGCACCATACGCTTAGCCGTACACTTTGCCGCCAGCTTCGTCAAATACCAATATTTGCTGTCCTCGTGAATATTATCTTCCTCAAGCACATATATAAGCTTCGGAAATGCCGGCGTGATATAGACGCCCTTCTCGTTCTTCACTCCTACGATGCGCTGGTTAAGCATTTCTTCGATAATCATGGCAAGGTCGTCACGAAGCTGTCCCTCCGGCACTTCATCAATATACATAAACACCGTAATAAATGGCGCTTGTCCGTTGGTGGTCATCAGTGTGATCACCTGATATTGAATCATTTGCACGCCGCGCTTAATTTCATCCCTGACCCTGCTCTCTGCGATCTGGTTCATCTGTTCTTCGCTCGCCTGAAGTCCGCTCTCCGCCAGTTCTTTCCTGATTTCTCTGCGAAATTTCTCTCTGCTCACCTGTACAAAAGGCGCTAAGTGCGACAACGAAATACTCTGTCCGCCATACTGGCAGCTTGCGATCTGTGCGATACACTGCGTCGCCACATTACATGCCGTCGAAAAACTCTTAGGCGTGTCAATCATCGTCTCACTGACTACCGTTCCGTTCTGCAGCATATCTTCCAAATTTACAAGACAGCAATTGTGCATATGCTGCGCAAAATAATCCGCATCATGAAAATGCAGAATCCCCTGCTCATGCGCATCCACGATATCCGGCGGCAGTAAGAAGCGTTTCGTAATATCCTTGCTGACCTCCCCGGCCATATAGTCGCGCTGTACGCTGTTGACCGTAGGATTCTTGTTTGAATTCTCCTGTTTTACTTCCTCGTTATTACATTCAAGCAGACTTAGGATCTGCTCATCCGTCGAATTGGATTTCCTGACTAATGCTCTTTTATAACGATATGTGATGTAGTTTCTTGCCATCGTATATGCGCGGTACTTCATCAGTTGGTTCTCTACCATATCCTGAATTTCCTCCACGCTTGGAGAGCGTCTCATCTCTTCACAATTTCTCGCTACAACTTCCGCAATCTCATCAATTTCTTCATCCGTTAATTTGTCTTCCTCTTTGACACTGTTGTTTGCCTTACAGATTGCTGCCACGATCTTCTCCAAGTCAAAGGTCACTTCCGCACCGCTTCTCTTGATAATCTTCATTCTGCAACACCCACTATCCCTTCTCTGAAACACCATATATAATATAGTATACCCAATTCGCGTATACTATATATTGTATCACCGAAAATTTTACTGTCAAGGTATTGTATATTATTATTTTAATCTCTATTTTGACTGACCAAGACGGTCAAATCCAACCGCAATATGGCTGTATCCATTTTCAAGGCTCTTCAGCGTTTCTCTGGCATATTCTTCGCGTTCCATCCGGAGCTTATGCATAGTGCCGCTCTTTGTCTCAAGCATCAGATAATATTCCTTTAACAGAAACTCTCCGCTTTCTCCACTCTCTTCCCGAAGATATGCTTTCGTAATTTCTTCATATGCGGCATATCTGATTTTGATAAAATAGCGGTAGAAAAAATGTGTCTCACCCATTCTCACTTCACCCAGACGTCTCGCCGATTTAAACTCTACCGACAATGCTTCCTTTATCTTTGCGGTATCTGCAGTCTCTTTTGCATTATTCAAACCTTTGTTCTTCTTATCCGTATCTGTCATACTGACAAACTTCATATGAATCCCCCACATCCTAAAACCTCACCCTCCCCATTACATTAAAACGAGCGCAGGGCTGATTGCTTATCACATAAAATAAAAACAGCACACATGCATATACACGGTGCTGTCTTGTCAGATAAGCTGGAAAAGGGACTCGAACCCTCGACCTACTGATTACGAATCAGTTGCGCTACCGACTGCGCTATTCCAGCATATTCCTGCAACAATGGTTATTATACTTGCTTACCGACGATTTTGCAAGTATAAATTAAAGATAAATTTTGAAATCGCCGGATAAATTTCGAAATGCCGGCAGATAAGTATTTTCATTCCTATCAAATCTGCTCATTCTGCCTGTGCAGCGCCGGTTCCTCGTACTTGTCCATAAAGTCTTCGCCGAGAAACACAATCTCCTCTGCAAACCGTATAGCGTTCGGCACGGTAAATACCGAGATGACTCTCTTAAAACGTAATCCCGGAATAAAATTCATAATTTCCATCGGGAACATCCCGTACAGAACAACGTGCTGCGGAAAAATCCGGCGATAGTCCAACACATCTCTCGGATGAGGTTTAATCAGTACCTGAGCGCTCTTTCCGTCAATCTTTCCGTATTCTTCTATAATATCGGTAAAAATCCGCTTTCTTGTCTCCAGATCGCATAATGGTTCGGAAAGCACCAGAATTTTATTCTCCGCGCCCATATCCAGCGACTGCTGCAATTCATCCATATTCTCAATAAAAAGGTGAATCAGCACATTTTTATCATCTTCCGTCAAATGCTCTGTCAGTTCTTCCCGGGACTGCTCGATGTGTTTATCAATCGGATACGGGATAATACTCTTATCATTAATCTCCATGTCAAGACAATATTTTGCATAACCGTTCTGGATAAAAATCAGATTATGCGCCGCCATCCATGCCTTTAATGCAAAATGTCCTCTGTTATCATAGCGCGCCGTATCATATGTCTCGATACAATTTAAACCGTCCTCTACCGCATGATAATAGATTTTCTTGTAGCTTAAATAGTACCCGATGGGGTCCGAATCACAGAATACATAGATATCCCGATATTCCTTAAAATCGACCGGAACATAAGGCTCCTGCAATCTGCCGAGCATCTTCGTATACTTGATGCGCGCCAGCATATTGACGACGATATTCCCTCTGTCCGTATGATATTTCTGAAGCTTCGGGAAAAATTCTTCCGACTTTTCCTCAAACATAAAGACTTCTTCAAATATCCCGCTTTTCTGCGCGCGTTCTTTCAGATTCCCGAAATCGTTTGACATGGTGCTGAGCACCAAAGACGCTTGTCCCTGCTTGTCCTTCGGCAGAAAAAACTCCTTCAGACAGGCTACATATACATGATAATATGTGTGGCACACATAGATTCGTTCCTTCATGTAAAACTTCCTCACTGTTTACTTTTCTTCTGTCCTTTGTTAAATTTACTTTCTTTTCTTCTTGAAATTCCGATACGCCCACAAAAGCTTGTAATACATGATAAACCATAACGTAGAGCGCTGCTGCATCCCAACCAGTCTCTTTTCCTCCTCATGTATCCGCTCACGATAATACGGATTGTCCTGAAAATCCGGGAACACCTGCCGCATCTCGTCGCCAAGCTTTTGCACAAACTTAAGCCTGACCGGTTTCACTCCCTGCATATAAGTGAAAAGTGTATTCACATAGAAAAGCACGGCAAAACTGAACTCCAGCTCCGCCCGGTACTTCTCCAGATATCCGTATTGCTTCGCTTCCTTAAGCATGATTCTACCCGCTTCCATACGGTCAAGACACCTTTTTTCATTGATGGTATGAACTGTCGATACATCATGCTGGTAATAATAATACAATGGTTCTTCGATGTATTCAAAATGCTTTGCACGCAGCATCCATGAATTACCGATTGCATTATCCTCATAGAAAATCCCTTCCGGAAATCGACTAGGGTGGTCAATTACAATTTCCCTACGATATACTTTCACCACCAGACTTCCGCTGTCAAGCAGGAGCGATTTATATTTTTCCTCATTTAAAATCCCGGTCTGTTCCCGTTTATTGTTGTGTACCACCTGCCCGATTTCCATATTATGCTTATCCGTCAGATGATAATCGCAGCCAACCATATCCGCGCCGGTCTCTTCTCCTTTGCGAATCAGTCTCTCATAGAAATCATGCGTGATCCAGTCGTCACTGTCTATAAAGCCAATCCATTCACCCTTAGCGCGCTCCATCCCTATATTCTTCGCACCACCCTGTTTCCTATTGATCTCAGAATGAATCGCATGGAATTTATCCGGATATTTTCGTTCATAAGCGCGCAAGATCTCCATCGAAGAATCCGTCGAACAGTCATCCACTGCAATAATCTCGTAATCTTCTATCGTCTGATGCACGAGCGATTCCAGACAGTATTCCAGCTTTCCGTCCGCCGCCATATTATAAACCGGAACAATAATCGATAATTTCATATAACTTTTATCCTCTACATCCTATCAGATATAATATCCACCATTTGATGAAAGAAAAAACTCTGATACGGAAGAATCCGCAGTCCATCGTCATACGCCCTGCCCATAAATAGTACAAAATACAGTATTGCCGCCGCAATCATGCCATACCGCAAAAGTCTCCGCAATTTAATATTTTCGGTTTCCTGTATCAACGCGGGTAAAAAGAAAATATGGCTGACCGTCAGATAGTACCCGATACGGGAAATTACCGGCAGGAATGAACACAGCGTATAGAGTATAAGCGCACCCAGATTCAGATAGAAATAGAACTGCATCTTTCTGTTCCCTCGTATCGATTTACGGTAATAGAACAGAGATAAGCCAAATACCGCCGCACAGCGAAGTATATTGATATAGCTGGTCCCGCCTTCAAGGTATTCCGTGTCCTCATAACTTGGATAGAGAAATACCGCAACCTTTAAATAAAAGTCCTGCATAAACAAAAATGTCGTGCAAACCAGCGCAACAATCGCAAGCTGCCACTTTTTCCATGCAACGGACGCCAGCACATAAAGAGGCAGCACCACAATCAGCGACTTGTGGAAAAACGAGCCGAGAACCACAAGCAGAACAAATCGTAACCACTGTTTTCGTATTACAAACTTCATGGAATACAAGGCCGCCGCCAACGCAAGATAATAGCGTACGGTACTGAACGTCTGAAAATAATAGCCCAGCGCCATAAACAGAAAATAGGTCAGCGGAAACTCGTCACTCTGCTCATAAATAGCCAATAAAAACAGCAAAATCGTTGCAAACGCATAGATTGCGAACACGAGCAGGTAATTTTCAAAACCGGATAGTCCGTATATCACCCTGACTGACAGATTGAATCCCGCTTCCGTCGGCACATATGCATCGCAGTTTATCAAATGCATAAACTCCACATATTTGGCATAATCGTTCCCAACATTCAACCGACAGGCCGACAATGCAAATAAGATGAGAAAAACAGCCACCAGACAGAGGCGGTTGCACATCTGCTGTCTTGTAGTCTTATAAGATTGTATATTCGGGTGGTTATCCACCATACCGGCAAGCAGAACGGTTCCCACTGCCACCGAAAGATACAAAATCATGAACGAATCCCCGCTCTTTCTGTCATATGTTATCTTCTGAAGTTTTGGTACTTAGTCGACATTCCGTTCAATATGAACATCCATCTGCGGATACGGAATCGATATGCCGGCATCGTCAAGCGCATACTTAATCTGTTCCGTAATGCGCCATTTACATTCCCAATACTGCTCATTAGAAGCCCAGCAGCGCACATTCAGATTCACGCCGCTGTCAGCCAATTCCTGTACGAACACAAGTCGATCTTTTTCTTTGAGCACTGCTTCATCTGCTTCAAGAACTTTTAGTATTACTTCTCTTGCCGTGCGGATATCTGCATCATATGATATTCCGACGGTAATATCCATTCTACGCTCTCCCAGTGTACTCATATTCAGTATACTGGAATTGGCCAAGGAGCCGTTCGGAATGATTACGACATGGTTATCCGGCGTCGCAAGCTTCGTATAGAACAATTGAATCTCTTTTACGGTTCCCTCATGTCCGTCGTTATCCATTTTGATATAATCATCTACCCGGAAAGGTTTTAACAAAAGAATCAGAACTCCGCCAGCAAAATTGGACAAACTTCCCTGCACTGCCAGACCGATCGCTACACCTGCGGATCCGAGCAGCGCCACTACACTCGTTGCATCCAAACCGAATCCGGAAGCGATCATAAACAAGAGCACAACATACATGACCGCTTTGATAAAAGAATCCAGAAACTGCATAACGCCCACATCCGCATTTCCTTTTTTCAGGGAACGGCGGACAATTTTTCTGATCAGTTTAATGATCTGCACGCCAATCAGAAAAACAAGTAACGCCAGCAGTACTCTCACGCCAAACCTCAGCGCTTTATCCGGCAATTGCTGTAGATACGCCTGTATCAGCCCGACATCCACTTCTTCATATACAATATGTTCCGCTTCCATCATTTACCTCGTTTCTGTGCTGTTTTTTCTCTGCTATCCTTACTTTTCTTATTTTCTTTCGTGGCCGTATTTTCTTTCGTCGCTGCATTTTCTTTCGTCGCTGTATTTTCTTTCGTCGCTGTACTTTCTTGCGTCGCTATACTTTCTTTCGTCGCTGTACTTTCTTTACTTCGGCGCATCTCCTGCTCTTCGGTAATCTTCTGCAGTTTATCGGCGGCCTCCTGTGCCATCTTGAGCTTCTTCTCAGCTTCCTTTGCCCTTTCTCTCGCTTCTGCTGCGGCAATCATAGCCAGTCTCTTAGCCTCGGCCGCTTCCTTGGCGATCGCTTCCGCCTCTTCTTTAGCTGCCTTGCGTTGCGCCTCTTCCTGTTCCTTACGCAGCTTCTCGGCACGCACTTTCTCAATCTCCGCCTTCTCTTGTGCCGTATACGGCGTATAAGAGAAAATACATATAGAAAGCGGAGCGCTCACCATATCGATTGCGTATGGTTTACCATCCCATTCCGTATCAATCGTATCGCAGACTTTCTTATTCACGGTACCGCTGCCTCCGTAAATTTTTGCGTCGGTATTCATGATTTCTTTATATTTGCCTTCATAGGGCACGCCTACGCGGAATTCCTGCTTCACATTAGCAAAATTAGCCACTATGATAAGCGATTCCTCCGGTTTATCCGCCTTGCGCAGATATGACAGCATACATGCGTTGGGCGTAATACAATTAATCCATTCAAATCCTTCCCATGAAGTGTCCTTGACATACAGCGCGGGCCTCGATATATAAAGTTTATTCATATCTGCAATCAGACGGTTTAACTTCGCGTGTTCTTCATTCTGCAGCAGTTCCCACTCCACCGCTCTTTCTTCATTAAACTCATCATATTCGCCGATATCCTGTCCCATAAAAATCAATTTCTTGCCCGGATGAGTCATATGATATGCATACGTCAGACGCATATTCGCAAACTGTTCCTTGCGCGTACCCGGCATTTTACCAAGCAGCGTCGCCTTACCGTGCACCACTTCATCATGGGAAAATACGAGCATAAATTTCTCGCTGTAAGCATAAATCATACTAAAAGTAAGGTCGTTGTGCCTTCCCGAGCGGAAATAGGGATCCGTCTTAATATAACTCAAATAATCATTCATGAAGCCCATATTCCACTTCAAATCAAATCCAAGCCCATCGTCCTCCAGTTCTCCCGTAATCTTGGGCCATGCCGTTGATTCTTCCGCAATCATCAGGACACCCTTATTCCGTTTCTTCATCACGGAATTTAAGTGTTTCATAAACTCGACTGCTTCCAGATTCTCATTGCCTCCATAAATGTTGGCAACCCATTCCCCATCGTTCTTGCCGTAATCCAGATACAGCATAGAAGCTACCGCATCAATACGGATACCGTCGACATGATACTGCTCCACCCAGTAAAGCGCATTGGCAATCAGATAATTACGCACTTCCGGTCTGCCATAATTATAGATCAGCGTTCCCCAGTGAGGATGAAATCCCTGTCTCGGATCCTGATGCTCATACAGACATGTGCCGTCAAATCCTGATAAACCGTAAGTATCACGCGGGAAGTGCGCCGGAACCCAATCGAGAATCACGCCGATTCCGGCCTTATGCATCTCGTTCATAAAGTACATGAAATCTTCCGCCGTTCCGTATCTTGAAGTCGGCGCATAGTAGCCGATCACCTGATACCCCCATGAAGCGTCGAACGGATGCTCCATCACCGGCATCAATTCCACGTGCGTATATCCCATCTTCTTGACATATTCTATCAACTTTGGCGCCAATTCTCGATAATTATAGTATTCTCTGCCGTCGTCAGGCTTTGCAAATGAACCAAGATAAACTTCATAAACATTGATCGGTTCATCCTGCGACTGTACCTTGGCACGGTTCTTCATCCACTTGTTATCTTCCCAGCGAAAACCGTCCAGATTCCTGACAATGGAGGCGCTCTCCGGCCGAAGCTGTTGACCGAAAGCGTATGGGTCCGCTTTCATAAAGGTCAGACCGCCTTTCGCCTTAATCTCAAATTTGTAGCATTCTCCCTCTTTGATATCCGGTACAAACAACTCGAAAACACCGGAATCCCATAACCTTCTCATCTGGTTTGTCCTGCCGTCCCAGCCGTTGAAATCTCCTACAACGCTGACGCGCAGCGCATTCGGCGCCCATACTGCGAACAGAACGCCTTCCGTACCGTCTATCTTCATAGGATGCGCACCCAGTTTCTCATAAACCATATAGTGGATGCCGACATTAAATTTCTCCGTATCTTCCCGTGTTATCTGCACCGGAAAATTGTAGGCATCTTTCACTTTCTTTAACGTGCCATCCTGCGCTTCCACGATATATTCATACGCCGGAATCTTTTTGCCCGGAAGACTCACCGCAAAGAATCCCTCTTCATCAGCCATCTCCATCTTATAACTCTTATCCCCATCCACAAGCTGAAGACGCACGCTCTTTGCTCCCGGCTGGAACGTCTGTACCAGCACGGAACTCCCGGTCACATGCGCACCCATAATTTCATGCGGGTTGTCCGACTCCGAGTATACAATTTCCTCAATTTTGGGCCAGTTCATCAATTTGTATAATCTCTTATTCATAACTTCTCCCTCCTGACAATTATTATGGCTCTATCTTGTGAATCAAAAGCCCGCTTCGAAGCTTGGGTTCAAACCATGTCGATTTGGGCGGCATCAGTTTGCCTGCATCGGAAACGGCAAACAATTCATGAATGTCTGTCGGATACATGGCAAACGCCACCTTCGCATCCGTATGTACGCGGTATTCCAATTCATCAAGTCCCCTGATACCGCCGACAAAATCTATCCGTTCATCCACCTTCGGATCCGATATTCCCAGCACCGGTTCCAAAAGGTCTTCCTGTAAAATTGCCACATCAAGATCCGACAACGCATCGCCCGTATATCGACCTTCTCCGATGCGCAGACAGTACCACTTATCATACAGGTACATACCGATCTCGCCTTTCTGCCGCGGTTTATAAGGTTCTTTACCTATTTCCGTCACGTCAAAAATCTGCCCGGTCCTTTGTAGAAATTCCTCCTTAGAATATCCGTTCAACGATTTGACTACCCGATTATAGTCCATAATCATGAGTTCTTCATCCGGAAACAGCACAGAAAGGAAATAGTTAAACTGTTCCTGACCCGAGTATTCCGGATGCGCATTTCTTCTCATCTGTGAAACTCTCACCGCTGAAGCGCATCTATGGTGCCCGTCGGCAATGTAGATTGCATCAACTTCTTCAAACTCTCGTCTGATCTGTTCCACATCATCTGCATCGTCAATCACCCAGATTCTGTGCGTAATCCCATCGTCCGCCGTAAAATTATAGACCGGTTCCCTATCCATCGCCTTATGAACCTGCGCCTCTATTCCCTCTCTTTTCCTGTACGCCAGAAAAATCGGTCCGGTCTGTGCGCTGCATATATCCACATGACGTATGCGGTCAGCTTCTTTCTCCGCCCTCGTATTCTCATGCTTCCTGATAACGGATTTCTCATAATCCTCCACCGATGCACAGGCGCCGATACCTATCTGGGACCGCCCGTTCATCACCAGTTCATATACATAGTACGCTTCCTTCTCCTCCTCAATAAAAAAACCTTGACTCAACATATCATAAAGCATCTGCCTTGCCTTCTCGTAAACTTCCGGCGCATACATATCATAATCCGGTGCAAACTGCGTCTCCGGTCTGTCTATTCTCAAAAAGGTATAGGAGTCTCCTTTAACTTTCTCATATGCCTCCTGTCTGCTGTACACATCATAGGGAAGCGCGGCGATACGATCCACCAAATCCTCTCTGGGGCGCACAGCGCGAAACGGAATTACTTTAGCCATCTTATCTCCTGTCCTGCTGCAGATTACAAACCGGCACAAATACCTTTTGTGCAAAACACAGCATTTATAAATATACAGATATATTTTATCAAATAAGCCTATACAGCACAAGCATGAAGTGCTATATTTATTCCTATAGGACGGATACCCGCCATTCATATACAGACGCGGCAGATTATGAATGACAAGACGGTTCCGCCCGGACAGACTCAAATAAATAACTAAAAAGGAAGTGTATCATATGACCCCTGAGAACAAAGAAATACTGGACCGCATCAACGAATATGCCGAGAAAGCCCTTGCGGATATCGACCCGCAGAAAACCCGGATATCATTTCAGCTAGAGACGCTCAAGCCTGTTATGCAGGAAATTGCCGATGAAAAAGGTATGTCACTCGAAGACGTGTTCATTCTCTATATGGATCTTGCCAGCGAGGCTTCCGTCGAGGCACAAAACCAGCTTCAGGCGACTCTGGATGAAGACGAAGATGCCAATTTCTCCAAGATTGCCAATCGTTTAAACTGATAACAGCCGCCCATGTATGATATTGTCAACCTTGGTTGGCATTTTGCTTACAGCATATACAAGCGGCAATATAACAAAACTCCTGTAGGGTAAATACCTCGTACAGGAGTTTTTCTTATCAGCGTCGCATTAGAAAAAGCTGCTTATCTTTATCAATATTTATTTCACGACTCTCACTCTGAACACACCCGCTATAGACTGTAATTTCTCAATAATTTCCTCGGAAGCCGGCGTCTCAATATCAAGCATGGTATAAGCGACCTCTCCCTTGGATTTATTCGTCATATCGGTAATATTAATACCGTTCTCACCAAAACATGCCGTGAATTTGGTAATCATATTGGCAATATTCTTATGGAAAATTGCCACACGCCCTGCCTGATCGCAGATTCCCATATCACATTTCGGATAGTTAACACTGTTGATGATATTACCGTTCTCCAAATAATTCTTGAGCTCCTTCACTGCCATTACCGCACAGTTATCCTCGGACTCTTCCGTGGACGCTCCAAGATGTGGAATCACGATACAACCTTCCTGCCCTGCCGTTGTGGCATTCGGGAAATCAGAAACATACTTGCGAACCTTTCCTCCCTTAATTCCGTCCAGCACAGCCTTCTCATCCACCAGAAGGTCGCGTGCGAAATTAAGCAGAATCACGCCGTCTTTCATCATATCAATAGCTTCTTTATTGATCATGCCCTTTGTCGCATCCATAAGCGGTACATGAATCGTAATCAAGTCGCACTCTGCATAGATTTCTTCCACATGCAGCACATGCTTAACGTCACGGCTCAAATTCCACGCCGCATCAACGGACACATACGGGTCGTAACCATACACTTCCATCCCCATATGTTTCGCTACATTGGCAACTCTGACACCGATGGCTCCCAAACCGATAATTCCTAACTTCTTGCCCTCAAGTTCCGTACCCGCAAAATTTTTCTTTGCTTTCTCGGCAGACTTTCCTACATTTTCATCACTCTGATTATCTTTCACCCATTCGATGCCACCGACAACATCACGGGCTGCGAGCAGCATTCCTGCAATCACAAGTTCCTTCACACCGTTAGCATTCGCGCCGGGCGTATTGAACACGACAATACCCTTCTCCGCACATTTATCCAAAGGAATATTGTTGACGCCTGCCCCCGCTCTAGCAATGGCGAGCAGATTCTTAGAAAACTCCATGTCATGCATGGCGGCACTTCTCACCAAGATGCCGTCAGCCTCTTCCACCTGTTCTGTCTTCGTATAGCGGTCGCTGAATTTCTCAAGACCGACTCCCGCAATGGGATTTAAACAATGATACTTAAACATCCGTATATCCTCTTTTCTATTTGTTATTCTTCTCAAACTCTTTCATAAAGGCAACTAATTTCTCTACGCCTTCCGTTGGCATAGCGTTGTAAATACTTGCCCTCATGCCGCCTACAGTGCGATGGCCTTTCAGATTGACAAACCCTGCCGCTGTCGCTTCCTTAATAAACTTAGCATCCAACTCCTCATTGCCTGTCACAAACGGTACATTCATTAAGGAACGATCCTCCTTGCGCACCGTCCCCTTAAAGAGTTCGCTCTCATCTAAGAAATCATACAAAATCTCAGCCTTCTTCTCATTGGTCTTCTTCATCGCTTCAAGACCGCCGTTCTTTAAAAGCCACTTAAATACTTTGCCGCAAATATAAATACCGTAGCAAGGCGGCGTATTGTACAATGAATCATTATCCGCATGAATCTTATATTTCATCATGGTAGGAGTGCCCGGAAGCACGTCGTCCGAAATCAGGTCTTCTCTGATGATGACCACCTGCGTACCTGCGGGACCGACATTTTTCTGTACACCGGCGTATACCATTCCATACTTGGAGATATCCATAGGCTCAGATAAGAAACAGGAAGAAACATCCGAAACAAGAATCTTACCCTTTGTATCGGGAAGCGTATGGAATTTGGTTCCATAAATTGTGTTATTCTCACATATGTAAACGTAATCCATATCATCTGTTATCGGTAAGTCAGAGCAGTCGGGTATATAAGAGAAAGTCTCATCTGCTGATGAGGCAAGCTCTACGGCTTCACCGTAAATCTTCGCTTCTGCAAATGCTTTCTTCGCCCACTGACCTGTCAAAATATAACCAGCTTTACGATTTTTCATCAGGTTCATCGGCACGGAAGCAAAAATAAGACTCGCTCCGCCCTGTAAAAATAATACTTTATAATTGTCCGGAATCTTAAGCAATGTCCGAAGATCCGCCTCAGCCTCCTTGATAATGGTATCGTAGGCTTTGGATCGATGGCTCATCTCCATAACCGACATTCCGCTTCCCTTATAATCTAACATCTCCTCCGCCGCTTCCTTTAAGACTTCTTCCGGCAGCACAGCGGGTCCTGCTGAAAAATTGTACACTCTAGCCACTTTTCTCTCCTCCAATTGAACACAAAAATTTATAAACCAAAGACCATTTTACCTTTTTCATCCACTTTAGTCAATTACTACGTCAAATTTTTCAATAGAACATTACCACAGGCGTTCCCACTTCCACGCTTTCATATAGCTCAGCCATAATATCTCTCGGCGTATTGATGCAGCCGTGAGAACCATTGGTCTGATAAATAACGCCTCCGTACTTACTGCGCCATGACGCGTCATGAATACCGATATTTCCCTTGACCGGCATCCAGAAATCAACATGCGACGCATAGCCCGGTCCTCTTAAGATTCGATTCGTCTGCTTCAAATACACATAATTGACTCCGGAAGGAGTCCCCATTCTGCGGGACGTATTCCCGGTCACGATCGGCGTCGCAATCTTCTGCACACCGTCTGCATAATAGTACATCATCTGTTGTCCCATATCCACTTCCACATATGTGGCGCCGATATCGTTCCTTCCCTGTACCCATGCTTTCTGTGTATATTCCGGTTCCCGGACTTCCTGTCTGCCGCTTAAAAATGCCTCCGTCAGATAGACCGTCTCAGCTTCACGGTCAATCTTATTCCCGTATATCCCGCCTTCGACTGTAACCAGATCTCCTCTGGTCGCTTTAAACTGTCTTTGCGCTCCGACTGTATCATATTCCTGCGCAAGCGCATCTACAAACTCTCCAATAGCGCCTTCCCGCAGCTTTATGTTCCCGTTCTCATCCAACGCAAAGCTGCCGTCTTCCGCAACCTCTATCCAGTCACATACCACCGCGGCATCAAGCGGAACCTGTTCGTCTCCCATTTGATACACAATTCCGCATTGTTGAAAACGCTCAACCTTCTCCCACATCTTAAGGGTATCCTGCATCTGCTCTGTCAGTTTCAGGTCACGATAACATCCTTCCTCCGCCAACGAAATCTCTGTTCTGGATTCCTCGATTGCTGTTGTAATGGCGTTCTTGGCTTCTTCAACCTGAAGCACATCAATCCTCTCATTTATCAGTTCGTACCCTTGATTCGTCCTGACAATTGCTATCTTGCGGGTTTCTTCGGAATGCCTGCCCTCCTCTGCTATAAAAGGTATCTGCGCCATAATTTCTTCCAAAACCTGACGATCATAAGATACCACCGGGGTAAGTTTTGTATTGTCACCGTGAAGCAGACTTTCAATCCACATCCATGAATTCTGTTGTTTCCTATATATTTCCAAAGCTTTCAGGAAATCAAACTGATACCCGATCTGCTCCGCAGAAATCATATATGTATTACCGTCTTTATCAGAAACCTCAATCCCCTCGTATGTGAAATCTTTCACAAGTTCCTCATTCACTTCTTCGATGCTCTTTCCCGTACAGTAAACATCATTAATCCATGTGCCGTAAGCAAATGCATTATGATAGTAAACAGCCAGCCCGACGTAAGTTCCCATCAGACTGACCAGAATAATACAAAATATGAGTATTAAATGTTTCACTAATCTTTTCATAAAACGCTTCCAGTCGCTTTAAATTCAAATCTTCTTCTGTAAATCATATAATAACGCATGTAATTAATTATTCGTTTACTTTCGCTAAGTCCGCTGCATCAAACGCTTCGCTAATTGGCGCACCTGCCGGAACCATCGGAAATACCTTGTCATCCTCCGGAATGATACAATCTAACAGCACCGGTTTCTTCATCGCGATTGCCTTCTCGATAGCCGGAGCCACTTCCTCTTTCTTCGTTACCCTGATTGCTTCGCATCCTAATCCTTCCGCAACTTTACAGAAGTCAACACCGTCGTTTAGCACCGTCTGTGAATAACGTTTGCCGTAGAAAAGAGTCTGCCACTGCCGTACCATACCGAGCACATGATTGTTGATAACGACCTGAATGATCGGAATATTATAACGGCTCGCCGTTGCGAGTTCATTCATATTCATTCTGAAACAGCCGTCCCCTGCAATGTTGATACAGATTTTGTCCTGTCTTCCCATCTTTGCACCGATACATGCTCCCAAGCCGTACCCCATAGTTCCAAGTCCACCCGATGTAAGCAGAGTTCTTGGCATGGAATATTTATAGAACTGTGCCGCCCACATCTGATGCTGTCCGACGTCCGTAGTGATCACTGCGTCACCACAGGTTATCCGGTCTATCTCTTCCATAATATACGGGCAGGACAATAACGGTTCATCATAGCTTAAAGGATATTTTCCCTTTAATTGCACAACATGCTGCATCCACTCTTTATGTTCCTGCTTTTCCAACTGCTCGTTGATTCTGCCAAGTACGTCTTTCAAATCTCCTACCAATGAAACGTCCGTCTTAATATTCTTGTTAATCTCCGCCGCATCAATATCTATATGCAGTACTTTAGCATTCTCTGCAAACCGCTTCGGGTTACCCACCACACGGTCGGAAAACCTTGCCCCCATAGCAATTAGCAGATCACATTCACTGACACCGAAATTAGACGCCTTTGTACCATGCATACCGATCATGCCCGTATAACGTATATCATGTCCGTCACAGACGCCCTTACCCATAAGCGTATCGCAGACCGGCGCATCCATTTTCTCCGCAAACTCTCTCACTTCCTTATAAGCACCGGATATGACTGCTCCGCCACCGACATAGATAAAAGGTCTTTTGGCGTTTCTCAAAAGTTTCAATGCCGCCTGCAGTTCTTCATCCGTATAAGAGGATACTCTATCGGGTATTTTCGGCACTTCTCTTTCAAATTCACATGTGTTAGAAGTCACATCTTTTGTGATATCTACCAGAACCGGACCCGGTCTTCCGCTTCCGGCTATGGAAAATGCCTTTCTAAGCGTCTCGGCAAGTATACTGATATCTTTTACAATATAATTATGTTTCGTAATCGGCATTGTGACCCCCGCAATGTCCACTTCCTGAAAAGAGTCCTTGCCGAGAGACGGTAACACAACGTTGCAGGTAATCGCTACCATCGGAACGGAATCCATGTATGCCGTAGCAATTCCGGTCACCAAGTTCGTTGCACCCGGTCCGCTTGTCGCAAGACATACGCCTACTTTACCGGTTGCTCTGGCATAACCGTCTGCCGCATGCGCCGCACCTTGCTCATGAGACGTTAAAATATGGTTTATTTCATTACTATGTTGATATAAAGCATCATATACATTAAGGATTGTTCCTCCCGGATAACCAAATACGGTATCCACTCCCTGCTCTTTCAGGCATTCCACAACAATCTCAGCACCCGTTAATAACATAATCTATTCCTCCTGCCCCTCTGACTAGTTTCTCGGTATTTCTAAGACGGCCCCTCTGTTGCCGCTTGTGACCATCTCTCTGTATCTTGCCAGATAACCGCTCGTAACTTTCGGTTCCCTTGGCTGCCACTTAGCTTTTCTTGCTGCCATCTCCTCATCTGAAACCTTAACATCCAGTTTCATATTGGGAATATCAATACTAATGAGATCGCCTTCCTCCACCAGTGCAATCGGTCCGCCCACTGCCGCCTCAGGAGATACATGACCGATGGACGCCCCACGGGAAGCACCGGAAAATCTTCCGTCTGTGATAAGCGCTACGCTGGAACCCAGCCCCATACCCGCAATCGCGGAAGTAGGATTGAGCATTTCTCTCATACCCGGACCGCCCTTAGGTCCTTCATAGCGGATAACGACTACATCCCCTTCTACGATCCGACCGCCTTTGATTGCTTCAATAGCATCTTCCTCACATTCAAATACTCTTGCCGGTCCCTCGTGAACCATCATCTCTTCCACTACCGCGGAACGTTTTACCACACTGCCGTCCGGTGCAAGGTTGCCCTTTAATACGGCAAGTCCGCCCGTAGCGCTATACGGATTGTCCACAGTCCTGATTACTTCCGGATTCTTATTTATCGCATCCTTTATGTTCTCACCAACCGTAACACCTGTTACTGTCATGCATTCCGTATGCAGAAGCCCGATATCAGCCAACTCTTTCATGACCGCATAAACACCGCCTGCCTCGTTCAAATCTTCCATATAAGTAGGTCCTGCCGGTGCTAAGTGACACAGATTCGGTGTTTTCTCACTAATTTCATTCGCATATGCAATATCGAAGTCAAAACCAATTTCATGAGCAATCGCTGGAAGATGCAGCATGGAATTGGTAGAACATCCCAGAGCCATATCCACAGTTAGGGCATTCAATATCGCATCTTTGGTCATAATATCTCTCGGACGGATATTTTGTTCAAACAATTTCATTACCGCCATACCGGCATGTTTCGCCAACTTAATTCTCTCGGAATACACTGCGGGAATCGTACCGTTGCCGCGAAGCCCCATACCGAGCACTTCTGTCAGACAGTTCATGGAATTCGCCGTATACATACCAGAACATGAACCGCAGGTCGGACATGTTTTTGCCTCGAACTCTTTTAACTCTTCGTCGCTCATCATCCCTGCCGCATGAGAACCGACCGCTTCAAACATGGAAGATAAACTTCTCTTCTGTCCATGTACATGACCGGCAAGCATAGGTCCGCCGGAAACAAATACTGTGGGGACATTGATACGCGCCGCTGCCATAAGGAGCCCCGGCACATTCTTATCACAGTTAGGAACCATCACCAACGCATCAAACTGATGTGCCAGTGCCATACATTCCGTAGAATCTGCAATCAGGTCTCTTGTCACCAATGAATATTTCATTCCGATATGTCCCATAGCAATGCCGTCACATACCGCAATCGCCGGGAACACCACCGGTACACCGCCTGCCTCGGCAACACCCAGCTTAACGGCTTCTACAATCTTATCGAGATTCATATGTCCCGGTACAATCTCATTGTAAGAGCTGACAATACCTACCATCGGCTTGCCCATCTCTTCCTCTGTAAATCCTAATGCGTTAAATAAACTCCTGTGCGGCGCCTGCTGTACGCCCGCTTTTACGTTATCACTTCTCATAACCATTCTCCTTATCCCCTGTGTTGTCTTCCTTTATTATTGAAAAAGCATTTGAATATCACTTGTTATTTATTTGCATATACAACAAATCTTTCATTCTCATAGACTGCTTTCATATTGTGCGTCACGTCTGATGCTTCAAACTGTTCCGGCGTCAAATATAATTTCCAGTCATCACCACTCCAGTCGGTAATATCCGTATTGTATTGAAGCAGCAGATATTTGTCGGCTAAAACAATCTCTGCCTCTTCCGGCTGTCTGGTAATTCTCTCCTCACCGATATCATACATAAATAACAGCAGATATTCCTGATCGCAGTCTGTCACCGCAATCTTGCCCGTTCCCATTACATCCACATGCCTATATGCATCCTCTATCGCCGCTTCCCTATCACTATACTGCATCCGATAAGCCGGTGTAAACAACAATACTACGCATAATACACCTGTAGCAAAAGGCACTGCGGATCCTGCATAAGTCATAACGTCGTCTGGAAGTTTAAAGCGCCTCCGCAATAGCCTCCGTATCATCTGCCACAGCCATGCTAATGCTAATGCTGCAGTGATGCCTGCAAATGAAAACACCCTGTAATACGGGAGCGAACATTGAATCACCAGCATTAACGGCACACATATAATCCCAACCGCCAGATAAATCTCCATAAACCGATCATACGGAATATGTTCCTGAACCAAATCCGTATCCTGTAATCGTTTCTCCTTACTCACGCTTTTTGCCGCTTTACGCCTCATGCTTGTGATAATCCGTATCAGCGCGGCACCCGCACATATGAGTAATAACACCGCCAGCACAAGAGCCGCACCTACATAATATTCATTTAAGAGTCCTCTCAGCCAGTCTGCAAACCGAATCCGGAAACTTTCTCTGTCAACACTCTGGATATATGGTGTTGCAAGCATATAATCAACTCCGGTCTTCAATGCCTGAATGGGTGAATGAAGGATGATAGATACATGTCCCATTCCATAATACGCACTTCCTTCTGTTTTCGTCAAAAGATTGGACCCGATTGCCAGCCATACGATACCATAAAGCCCTAGTGTACAGACTGCACTGGCAACAGATGTAAGAATCAGCCATACAAGTTTCCGGTAGCGTTTATGAAACAGTAACACCGCGCCGCCGGTCAGGCAGACCGGAACTACCACATATACGCTGCTCGGTATGGCGTAAAGTGCAATGACCAGACAAATAGCATAAATCAAATAATCCCTAATCTTATTTCTATTCTCAACCGTAATGTGCAGAAGCATATAAATCGACATAAGATAGCAGAAACTTACGAGCGCATAGCCTCTGCCCTGCACAGCCAGCCAGTTGGTCAATTTCATTCCTGTGTATAGAAACACCGGCATAAGCGCCATGCCACGATCGAAGCACTTTCCGCCTATCCTGTAAAGTACGATCAACCCTCCCATGCTGCACAGATAAGAAACTCCTCGTAAGGCAATCGTTGCATTACCGAAAATATTCAGACAGGCTGACAATACGGAATATCCTATATGATTATTGGGAACCGGCCAGTGAATTGCCGCATACAAAGGACCTCTGCTGATAAAGTAATAATAGGTATACAACTCGTCATACCACGGTGTGAGCATAAACATGCGCCATCCGTAATATACAGCTATACCGATGAAAAACAGTATAAAAACAACTGTTTCCTTATCCGGTTTCTGTCTCATACGCTTCTGTTCCATATAAGTACCTGCAATATCCCAATCCTAATTAATTCGTTCTGCCAGCAGAGTACCCATCTCCCGGCATCCTACCTGCTTGCAGCCGTCAGACATAATATCTGTTGTGCGGTAGCCATCCTTCAGCACTTGTCTTACTGCATTCTCTATGGCATCCGCCTCACAATCCAAATCAAAACTGTACCGCAGCATCATAGCCGCTGAAAGAATCGTCGCTATCGGATTCGCAATATCTTTTCCAGCAATGTCCGGCGCTGAGCCGTGACTCGGCTCATAGAGTCCGAACTTCGTATCGTTTAATGATGCGGAAGCAAGCATTCCAATTGAACCGGTCACCATACTTGCCTCATCAGATAAAATATCCCCAAACATATTCTCCGTCAGAATCACATCAAACTGCGCCGGATCTTTTACTAACTGCATCGCACAATTATCAACAAGCATATGCTCCAATGTCACTTCCGGATATTCCTTCGCAACTTCATTGACCACGCTGCGCCATAATCTGGAAGACGCGAGAACATTCGCCTTGTCGACGCTTGTCACTTTCTTCCTTCTCTTCATTGCAATATCAAAGCCCTTAATAGCGATTCGTCTGATCTCATGCTCATCATATATCAATGTATCGACCGCGCTTCTTACGCCGTTCTCTTCCAGTATCTTCTTCTCCCCGAAATAGAGACCGCCTGTCAGTTCCCTCATGATCAACATATCAAATCCCGCCGCAGATATTTCTTCTTTCAGCGGACATGCCCCTACCAGTTCATCATAGAGTACTGCCGGTCTTAAGTTGGCAAACAGATTCAATTCTTTTCTGATGGCAAGAAGCCCCGCCTCCGGTCTTAAGTTCGGAGCAAGTTTATACCATGGGGAAGTCGTCGTGTCCCCACCGATGGAACCCATCAATACCGCATCGGCGCTCTTTGCTACGGCAACAGCCTCCTCTGTCAGAGGAACGCCATGCACATCTATGGACGCTCCGCCCATGAGAATATCCGTATAGTGCATGTTATGCCCGTAACGCTTTGCAATAACATCTAATATTTTTTTAGCTTCAGCTACAATTTCCGGTCCGATTCCGTCACCCGGAATACACGTTATTCTTAAATCCATCTTCATCCTCACTCCTATGTCAATTATCGCAAAATATCACTTATCTATCATAGTCTATTATGCTATAAATTTCAAGTTAAGTTTATTTTGGGGTGAATATTTGCGGCGGACATTAGAAGCGCTATTTTCCGACGGACAAAGATTGCATCGCATATCTAATAAAAAAAGACGAACCTGTACCGATTCGCCTTTTCCTATCGCTTATTTTGATATAAACAATCGTATTGCTGATTACAGTTTAGTTCGCTGTAAAAGCTTTTTCAGCTAATACATTGTCATCAGGGTCTGTGTAGCGCATAATTACCGTACAAGCGCCTTCCTGTTCAACCACTTCATCGAACTGCTTAACCTGATCTTTAAATGTATCAGCCTGTGCTTCCAACGCTGCGTCAAGAGCCTCTGCAAGACCCTCAACAACCATGGAGCTGTCTTCAATCTTGATGATTACCGTAAACTCATTGCCTTTTACCTCAAGGCTTACAGACATACCTTCTTCTGCAATACTTTCAAACATACTGTCCAAAACAGACTTTACACTGGGATCATTATAATAATCTTCCAATGTTGTATACTCACCGGTAGATGAGGAATCTGCTGTATCCTCAGTCTCTGCTTCTGGTTCCGCTTCTGCTTCAGGCTCTGCCTCTGCTTCCGCCTCAACTTCAGGCTCTGCCTCTGCTTCAGGTGCAGTATCTTCTGCTGCTTCTTCCACCGCAGCGGTATCTGCTGTCTTGGCATCATCACCACCACATGCGGTTACTGACAATGTAAGTGCTGTGATTGCTGCACATGCAACTAATTTCAATGTTCTTCTTTTCATAATTTCCTTTCCTCCTTGACCCCTTATAGAGTAAACATTTTTTACACGATTGTGAGATTACCACTATATATGATGTCTTGTCAATATCGCAATATTGTTTTTGGAGAAATGTACAAAAAATCCATCAAAAGAAATGCTTTTCTATCCTTTATCACAATAAAATTTACCTAAAATATCCCATATGTTTAAGAAATGTTAAAAGCAAAAAGCCGGACACACAGCCCGGCTCTTCAAAGTCATATCAATATTTCTATTCCGCATCAGACTTCTCAATCTGTGCCACTGCAGATTTCTGCATCGGAATACGACAGTTTTTGTTACTGCCGAATTCAACAATAATCGTATCGTCCGTAATATCAATCACGATACCATAAAACCCGCTTGTCGTAAGTACGCAGTCACCAACACTCATATCCGCCAGCATTGCTGCCGTTCTCTTCTGCTCTTTCTTCTGAGGGCGAATTAAGAAAAAGTAAAAAATCGCCACCATAATTATAAGGTAGGGAAGCATAATCATTCCCATTCCGCCGGCTGCCGCATCTTCTGCTGTTAATAAAATTCCCATGTATTTTTCCTCCATATATTCACAGATATATGAAGCATTCATTTCTACGTAACGTCATATATCTATGCAGTCTACAGCATATCATACATAAAAATCATTAAGAAAACAAGCCTTTTTAACATTTTTAAATTTTTTTAGACTTTCTTAAGATTTCTGCATACCATCCAGTTTTCTTTTCTTATACGCCGCATATTCTCCGCGGTCGAGTGCGTCTCTGATTTCTTCCATCATCGTATTATAGAAATAAAGATTATGCAGAACGCACAACCGCATCCCCAGCATCTCTTTGGCTTTGAGAAGGTGCCTGATATACGCTCTCGAATATCTTCTGCACGCCGGACAGCCGCATCCTTCTTCAATCGGTCTGTCGTCCGTTTCATATTTTGCATTAAAAAGATTTATTTTACCATGATTCGTATATAAATGCCCATGTCTGCCGTTTCTTGTCGGGTATACACAGTCAAAAAAGTCTACCCCTCGCTCCACAGCCTCCAATATATTTGCCGGCGTTCCAACCCCCATCAGATAGGTAGGTTTATTCTGTGGAAGATACGGAACCGTTTCTTCAATGACATGATACATCTGTTCATGACTCTCACCCACTGCAAGCCCGCCGAGTGCATATCCGTCACAATGAAGTTCTGATATTCTTTTTGCGTGGTCAATCCTGATATCGTCATAGACTGCCCCCTGATTGATACCAAACAGGAGTTGATTCTTGTTGATTGTATTCTCCAGCCCGTTTAAACGGCTTATCTCCTTCTTGCAGCGTTCAAGCCATCTTGTTGTGCGTGCCACGGACGCTTCCACATAATGTCTGTCCGCCACACTGGATGGACACTCGTCGAACGCCATCGCTATAGTGGAGGCAAGATTCGACTGGATCTGCATACTCTCCTCCGGTCCCATGAAAATTTTCCTGCCGTCTATATGAGAGCTGAAGTAAACTCCTTCTTCCTTTATTTTGCGCAGCCCAGCCAGTGAAAAGACCTGAAATCCCCCCGAATCCGTCAGAATCGGTTTATTCCACGACATAAACTTATGTAAACCTCCCAATTCCTTTATCACCTGATCACCGGGGCGCACATGCAAGTGATATGTGTTAGACAACTCTACCTGCGTTCCGATTTCTTCCAAGTCCTGTGTGGATACTGCACCCTTAATTGCTGCGACCGTACCTACATTCATAAATACGGGCGTCTGGATGACGCCGTGTACCGTCTCCATCTGCGCCCGCTTTGCTCTGCCCTCTTTTTTAAGTATCTTGTACATGTTTCTCCTTGTTACCTTTTCAAAGATATTTATCCCAAAATTCTTCCAGACATATATTTTCCTCATACATAACCTTGGCGGCCTCTCTTCCCACATAGCGGAAATGCCACGGCTCGTACTCGATACTGGTGATATATTCTTTACCGGCGGGATATCTTAATATAAATCCGTATTCATAACTGTGTTCGGCAAGCCATTTACCTTCCCCTGTATCGGCAAATTCCTGAAGTAACGGCTGGAATGTATCGCTGGTAATATCCAGTGCCAGACCAATCTCATGTTCGCTGCATCCGGGAACGGTAATCACCTGTGAAGCTGTCTTATATGCATCCATGTAGGACATTCCATGTCCCATGTAATGTTTTATCCTCTTATTAAAATTCATCTCCTGTCTGTCAGATGTTCTGTACGGCGATTGAATCGCAATATTATACCCATCATTCTTGGCAGCCTGCATCATAAGAAGCAGATCTTCGATAATCCGCTCGTCACACCACATATTGTCTTTGATATTTCCAAGATTAAACTCATAGTCTTCCGGAATGGGATGCTGCTTATTGATCAGTACAAGCCTCCAGTCCGCAGTGTCAAATATGTAATCCTCTTCCGGCTCTTCGGGATTGCCCTCTGCCGCTAAGTTATTCTCCGGTTGATAGTTTTCTCCGTCCTCCAAGATATCGTCAAGCGTGTATACATCGACTCCATCGATATCAGCCTCCGGATCATATTCCAGATCGGATGTATCATCCTCCATAAGAAGATGTTCCTCCGGATTTACCTCCGTCTCCACTGCCAGCGAAATATCCGAATCTTCTACAATTGCACTATAAGTCTCCTGCGCCTTAATAAATCCTGTTTTCTCTGCAAAAACAGCAAAAGAAAAACTACAACTGTTCATAAAAAATATAATAACAAATGCTACACTTGCATAACGTTTCGTGTTTGTCACGAAATGCCTGCAAATATGGTATACCCCCAAAGTAACTGAAAGCGCTACCAGACACGGATAGTACATTAATTTATTTTTTCTTGCGAGCTGGGTGTATTTCGCTATCGCTTTTTCCCGAAATGTCTTTTTCATCGAAATCCTCAAATTTGTTATTTATACTTCTTCATATAGTATACTTTATTATCATTGCATTTTCTTTTCTGTGTTGAAACATCTGTGCCTTGTAGCATTATGTAAACTGCCTAAAAAAATGCATATCAACTGTCTGCATATATAATAACACATAAAATTTATTTGTACACCTTTTTTTATGTAAATCATCATAATTTTTTAATATTCTTTTTTACATGCAACATGTATTTGTATTTCCAAACTTGTATGATACCGTCCCGTTCATAATAAATATGAACTCTCCTGCACAGTAAATATTTATTTATTTCAAATGATGTGCTATACTCCTCGTAGGCATACAGGTAATGTTTAAATATTAAATACAAATTAGATATACCATGCGTTATTAGCATCATGCAAGTTATCCTGCATATTTTTGTCAGAAAATTGCACGCACATTGCCGAATTAGGTATGCACTATAGGCGAAATACATTTGAAAGGAATACAATTATGTCTGGTTCATCTTATGGTAACATATTACAAATCACAACATGGGGAGAGTCTCACGGCGCTGCACTTGGTGTTGTCGTAGACGGCTGTCCTGCCGGTCTTCCTCTGAAAACCGACGATATCCAAGCATATTTAGACAGACGCAAACCCGGGCAGACCAAAATTTCCACTCCGCGTAAAGAAGCGGATGCCGTAGAGATTCTCTCCGGTATTTTCGAGGGGCGCACGACCGGCACCCCCATCTCCATGCTGGTACGCAATACATCCCAGCATTCCGCAGACTACGGTGAGATTGCCAACTGCTATCGTCCCGGACACGCAGATTATACCTTCGATATCAAATACGGATTCCGTGATTACCGCGGCGGCGGACGCTCTTCCGGACGCGAAACCATCGGACGTGTCGCTGCCGGCGCCATTGCTGCTAAACTCCTTGATGAGTTCAACATCAAATTAACCGCCTATACGAAATCAATTGGACCGATCAGTGTAGACATGAACAAATTTGACAGACAGGCAATACTAACAACACCAACTTGTATGCCTGACACAGAGGCATCTATCAAAGCAGAAACTTATCTCGCCGACTGCATGAGAAGCTATGATTCTGCCGGCGGCGTCATCGAGTGTGTAGTTGAAAATGTTCCGGCCGGTCTTGGGGAGCCGGTGTTTGAGAAACTCGATGCAAATCTCTCCAAAGCAATAATGTCGATAGGCGCCATAAAAGCAGTAGAAATAGGCGACGGTATCGAGACTGCCATCCGCCACGGTTCGGAGAATAACGACGCTTTTCGCATGGAAAACGGACGCGTAATCAAGACAACAAACCACGCCGGCGGCATATTAGGCGGTATCAGCGATGGATCAAATATTGTTCTGCGCGCCTATGTGAAACCTACTCCGTCCATTTTTTCTCCTCAGAAAACAGTCAATAAGCAGGGAGAAAATATAGAACTTTCCATCAAAGGCCGTCACGACCCCATTATCGTTCCCCGTGCCGTAGTTGTAGTCGAATCTATGACTGCCCTCACAATTGCCGACGCCTTGTTGATGAATGCAAGCGCTAGGCTTGACAATTTAAAAAGGCTATATGACAGATAATCTCTGTCATATAACCTTCATGCTGCTTTCTTATCAATTGGTCAGATAACTGCTTACACAATATAGTGTCTGCCCATTATACTCTACTCGCGACCAGCCGTATTCTTCATTAATCCCGGTCCGCGTGACATACTCTCCGTTATGCAGCACAGCGATTACCGCCGCATCCGGATTTGTCACACTCGGAAGCGTTCGCAGATTCACCTCAATCTTTGCCGTCACTTGGTCATTTCGATCCGCAAATCTTGTCTTAAGACCATCTCCGCTTTCCGCTCCTTCCTCTGCCGGCGCCTGATATCCCAAATCCGTTGTCAGGTAACTGGATACCGCATACACTGTCTGCCCATTATAGTCAATTCGTGACCATCCGCTGTCACTGACACCCGTTCTCGCTACGCTCTCCCCGTTTTTCAGGGTATGGACTATCGTGCTGTCCGCTCCCTGACTTGGAATATTTCGCAAGTTCGTAGAATCCTTGGCAGTTACACTCTCATTGACATCGGTAAACTTCATCAATGCCTCCGCGTCGGCATGCGCCTCCTCCGGAGCCTCCTCGTTTAGCGCCTGTGCAGTGCCTTCATAGCCGAAATAGGCGACATTCACATCTACCGGTCTACTGATTCCGGCCACAGTCCCACGGTTTGTATACTGCCACATAGCATGTGTCCCGCCGTAAGAAGACTGCGCCGTCTGCGGATATGGCACGGAAGGATATTGAGATACCCATATTCTGTAAGTTCCTTCTATCCTCGTTGTGTCCCACTTAGCATTACCGGACAACTCACCCATAGAAGAATAAAACATAGGTGTATAACCCCTGTTATATATTTCCTGTAAAAAGGCGATGGCTATATCCGTTCTCTGTGCGTTAGTCAGATTATACTGTGCGCTGTCAGGCTGATCGAATCCCTCACAGTCATATGCTACCGGATAAGTAATCTGATACTGTGAAATATAATCCGCTACCCAGTTTGCCTCTTCCTTTGCCTCTTCTACCGTAGTCGCCGTGGAGAAAAAATATGCTCCTATCTTAATACCATTTGCTGAAGCCTCCTGCATATTATACTTGGCGTTCGTATCAGCACAGATTTCACGCGAAGTATCTGCTCGATAGCCTACCCTCACCATAGCAAAATCAATGCCTGATGAAGCCACCTGTGTCCAGTCAATCGTCCCCTGATATTTCGCCACATCGATGCCGATTGTAACCTGATTCGTCTCGGCAACACTTCCCGAAGACAAAAGTTCCGTCACGTTTACTTCCGTGCCTTCATCTGTACTCATATTGGAATCCTGCGGATCCGCCTGCTCGTCGTTTGATATTTCCTGCTGTTCCTCACAAACAGTATCCTGCCTTTCGTCTTCCGGTGAGGAAACTACGGTCACATCTTCTTCATCTGATATCGTCTGAACATCGGCTGCTTCGTCATCCTGCACTATGATTTCATCCGTCTGAATAACAGGCTCCGCCTCTTTTGTATCAGAGATTCCAAAAAAGATTGGTATAATAACAATCGTTACGATAAGTATAAGCACTATCAAAGAAGCCGCAGCCGCTGCTATTACAATAATCTTTTTTGCAAGACCTACGGATTGAACATAATCGTGTTCTTCGTAGTCATCGTCATAATCATCCTCATAACCGTCATAGTCTTCTTCAGATTCCTCATCCAAATCGAGCAGTTCATCGTCTAAATCGCTTAATTTCTTCATATGCTCTCCGCCTGTATACGCTGTTTGTTTAGAAATTATCTAATAATTCCAAATAGAAATCGTTATAATCTGTCCGTTTCTCTTTCATAAACTGGATTGCAGTCTTCGGATGCTGATTCAGAATTCCGGTTAAGAGATATGGAACGTCATACCCCCATACTACACCTGACTCTCTAAGCGGTACAATATGCTTCTCAATAAATTTCAGTATCGGGTGCACGCTGTACTTCGGATTCTTTAAATATCCTAATAACAGTTCGCTCGGACAGTTACCGCAGCCGCGCCCAAGGCCACTCACCGTTGCGTCCAGATAACTTACGCCCATGATAACCACTTCCGCTGTGTTGGCAAATGCGAGCTGCTGGTTATTATGCGCATGTATGCCAACCTTCTTGCCATATTTGGCTGCCGTCTCAAGATATTTGTCAGCCAAGCGTCTTGCCTGCTCCGGATATAACGAACCGTAACTGTCCACCAGATAAATGGTTCCTACGCTGCTTTGACCAAGCAGTTCCAACGCGGCGTCAACATCCGTCTCGTTTGATTTGGAAATTGCCATGATATTAACGGTTGTTTCATATCCTTTCTTTGTACAGTCTTCTATCATCTCAATCGCCGCCGGGATTGTGTTAATATAAGTCGCAACACGTATCAAATCAATCGGACTGTCCTTCTTGTTCAGGATGTCCTTTTTAAAGTCACACCGTCCCACATCCGCCATAACCGCAATTTTCATATCCGTCTTGTTATCACCTACAACGGAACGAATATCTTTATCATCACAGAATTTCCACTTGCCGAATTTATTTACGTCAAACAACTCCTTGGATGCTTTGTAGCCAAATTCCATGTAATCTACGCCGGCTTTAATATTCGCCTGATACAATTCTTTGACAAAATCATCGGCAAAATAAAAATCATTAACCAGCCCGCCATCGCGCAATGTACAGTCCACCACTTTAATATCCGGCGCATATGACAGTAAAGTTCTTCCTTTTGCTCTCTTTTCCATTTCATTTATCCCCTCTGTTTTCTATTCTACAATAATTTTTCTGAAACTCTTTTTCCCTTTTTTGACAATAAACTCTTCTACGGCAATCATTTCTTTCGTATAAGAAGCTTTTACATCTGTTACTTTCTCGCCTTTGACCGTGACACCACCCTGCTCAACGGCACGGCGCGCCTCAGAACGGGAAGCCGCGAGTCCTGATGCTGCCATAATCCCAAGAATATCAATGCAGCCATCTGTAAATTTATCTTCAGTCAGTATTGTGGTCGGCATATTCTCTGAACTTCCGCCGCCTGCAAAAAGAGCCTTCGCCGCTTCTTCAGCCTTCTTCGCCTCTTCCTCTCCGTGAACGAGGTTCGTCAGTTCATATGCAAGAATTTCCTTCGCCCTATTCAACTGGCTTCCCTCCCACTTATCCATCTCGTCAATCTGCTCAAGCGGCAGGAAGGTGAGCATACGCAGACACTTAAGCACATCCGCGTCCGCCACATTTCTCCAGTACTGATAAAATTCAAAAGGCGTCGTCTTATTCGGATCAAGCCATACCGCTCCCTTCTGAGTTTTACCCATCTTCTTACCTTCGGAATTCATCAAAAGGGTAATTGTCATCGCATATGCGTCTTTACCGAGTTTACGGCGGATTAGATCCGTACCGCCAAGCATATTGCTCCACTGGTCGTCTCCGCCAAACTGCATATTACATCCGTATCTGTTATATAACTCCATAAAGTCATAACTCTGCATGATCATATAGTTAAACTCCAAGAAGCTTAAACCCTTTTCCATTCTCTGTTTGTAACATTCGGCGCGCAGCATATTGTTGACACTGAAGCATGCTCCGATATCCCGGATAAATTCTATATAATTCAAGTCAAGCAGCCAGTCAGCATTGTTTACCATCAATGCCTTTCCCTCAGAAAAGTCGATAAATCTGCTCATCTGCTTCCTAAAGCATTCACAGTTATGCTCTATTGTCTCTTTCGTCATCATCGTACGCATATCGGTTCTCCCTGAAGGATCGCCGATCATCGCCGTGCCGCCGCCGATCAGCGCAATCGGTTTATTGCCTGCTTCCTGCAGTCTCTTCATAAGGCAAAGCGCCATAAAATGTCCCACATGCAGACTGTCCGCCGTCGGGTCAAATCCGATATAAAACACAGCCTTTCCACTGTTAATCAATTCCCGAATCTCATCGGCGTCCGTCAATTGTGCCAGCAGTCCTCTTGCCTGAAGTTCTTCATAAATTCCCATTGTTCTTATTCCTCTCTCTCTAAATATCTCTGCCGGAAGGCCTTCGCCTTCCTCGTTCGCGTTGCTCGCCGTAAGCGACATGACGCCTCCTCTCATGCAAGCATTTCGTCTGCATCATATCACTTCCGGCTCTGCTCATCGCGCAAAAAAACCTCATCCTGTGCTTAAATGCATAGGACGAGGTTGCTCTCGTGGTACCACCTATCTTCACAGACAACTCACATTGTCTGCCTCAATGAGTACGATTACAAGATATATTACATACAAATATCTCATCATGATACTCTTTCGCTATAACGTGCTTTCTCCGTCGCCGCCTACTAGGATTCTCCATTCTGCTGCGAAGCTCCAAGATGTATTCATAAAAAATTTCCCGCGCGCCTCTCATCAACCGGCTGCTTTCTGTCCGTTCCATAGTTTACTACTTGTTCTTATCAACGCCTTTGCATATAATTTATATGAATCTTTCTCTTTTGTCAACCACTAAATTATATTTTTCTCTTATCTAATTTTCCTCTATCGGCTCCCTTCAATTATCTCATTTAAGATAGCTTTGACTTGATGGAAATCAAACATATCATACGCGGCACGCAGTTTTCTGATTTGTTCGTTCATCTGTGTTCCGAAATTCCTTGATGCCATATCCGGCACAAGTTTGTCTGTCACTTTGAGATTCATCTTATCCAGCTCTGCCTTTAAATGCATCATCATTTCGATGGTCAGTTCCTGTTCTTCCTGATCAGACAGATTCTGCTCCGTCTCTGTATCGCTAAACTTTCCGATTCCGACCAGATATGCCTTTACTTCCTCCAGAACTGATTTGAATTTATCCAGATATCCGATAAATTTCTCATTTATCAAATCCAGATTGCCGGCCTTACCGGCAAACTCAAGTTCTTTAAATAGTTCCGACACCTCCATCGCTCCAATGCTCGCACTGGAACTCTTAATACCGTGCACGTCGGTTGTAAACAACTGGATATCTCCTGTTTCCAGAAGCCCCGGCAGAATACCTGTATATTTAATTCCCTCCGTATAATAGGTATTCAATATCGCAGCATATGCATCCTGATTAAATCCGATATTTAATAAACCTTTATCGGTGTTTAATCCTCTCATCTGTTTTTGCCCGTCTCCTCCTGACGGCAACTTATCCTTTTCCGCTTTCTCTCCGGAATCTTTTGTCTTAATATGTTCTATCAACTCTTCCGGAAGAAATTCCAGCAGACATTTCTCCAGATAGCGTCTCTTAATCGGTTTGGCAAGATACTCCTGAAAGCCAAGCGCCAATATCTCTTCCCTCACATTGGCACCGGTTTGCGCCGTCAGAGCAATAAACGGTATTTCTTTATAATAGTGGTCCTCCTTAGCGCGTATCAGTTTAAGCACTTCATCTCCGCATAAATCAGGCATGACCATATCCATCAGGACAAGGTCATAATGCTCGTTCTCCATCTTCTTAATACTGTCTTCTCCACAAGTAGCCAGCGAAATATCAATACCGTATTTGCTGAAAATCCCGGCTGCCACTTTCAGGTTCACCGCATTGTCATCCACCACAAGAATTTTTGCCTTCTTAGCTGTAAACGTCTCCTCTTTTGCGCTCTTCTTGTAATCTTCTTTATTCCATTTATGGTTCAGGACCATGGAAACAGTAATACATGAAAACGGTCTGTGAATAAGGCGGCATTTGTCAAAGTCGCCATAGACCGCATCATATCCCGCCATAATATATGTATAGTCCTCGCATTGATACAAAGAAATAATATTGGACAAATTTGCGTACACTTCATCCGGTACAAAAATAAAGTCGAAATGTTTATCTTGGATTGCATGGTCAAACCCGTAATAGTTACGTGCATATGTCGGTCTGACATCAAACGGTTCCATTGTGTTCTGCCATTTGCTGACGCTGATATCGTTGTCGGCATAAACAAGCACACTCGGTTTCTTATCATCCTCCAGATAAATCATCGGCGATGCATCCGCAATCTCCTGACAAAATGTAAAAGTTGCGGACAAGCCAATCCCTTCAATGCTCTCCACATTGATATCGCCTTTCATCATGGATAACAATTCCTTGCAGATTGTAAACTTAAGACCGATTCCTTTCAAATTGCTGGATTGCTTAGAATCGTATATATCGTACATGCCAAAAAGCGACCTGACGTCAACTTGCGATAATCCTTTCCCCGTATCTGCAACCATACAATGAAAAGTTACCGTTCTATTCATCGCGTCCCTCTTGCATGTAACTTCAAGCCGAATTCTTCCGCTTGCCGTAAAATCGATAGAAATGAACAGAAGATACAGAAATATCTGGCGTATCATGATACTGTCGCCATACAACATTTTGGGAATATTCCCATCTATATCCATATCAAGACTGAGTTTCTTTTTTTGTAATTCTTCAGAAATAGAACGGACTATTCCTTTCAAAAGCTTCTCAAAACTATAGGCTTCCTTAGTCGGTTTCATTTCTCCGGCATCGATTTGGGCATAAGTCAACACATCGTCAATAATCGTCAGCAAATCATATGCAGCGCTGCGCACTGTTTTGACGGCGCTCTTTGTCTCGTCATCCTGCTCGCCTTTGAGCATGATCTCCGATAAGTTGATAATGGAGTTCATCGGCGTCCTGATTTCATAAGACATATTCGATAAAAACTGTCTTTTGGCCGCCCCGGCACGTTCAATCTTGCGACTGCTGCGCTTGATTTTCTCCTGCTGGTACAAGTAAAATTTCTCCTGTATGTAGATCAACATGATAATAAAGAAAATTGTTCCGATAAAACTTATCAACAGATCGTAAAATCTTATACTTCGATTTGCATAATATCCGCTTCCTGATTTCATGAAAAAAACATTACTGTACACATAACAATATTCAAAAGTAAACATGACCAGAACAAACGGAAATATCAATCCCTCAAAAACGGAATAAATAATAATCATACTGGAAACAAACCACATAACAGCAACGCAATAGGCAACGTTCCCAAATCTGAGAATCATAGGAATCGCAATGCCATCTAATATGATCAGTGTAAGTATCGCCGTAAGGTTGTGCATCCTATATCGTATATTCATATATAAGAGCATTGCACAGCCAAGCGTAAGAACAAGCACCGGCACCATCAATTTCCCTATCGTCCCAACCATCATAAAAACCGGCAGTATTCCGATACCTTCTGCAATGGCCATTGCCAGAAAAAGGTTCAAATTAAACTCGGTAAGTTCCATGCCGCTTATTTTTTTATTTAAAATACGATTCAGCTTACCTTTCATAGTTTTCAGCCTTCTCACTCTTATTTGCCGTGTAAATAATTTTCTCTTTCGGAAGACATTCTCTCAATATCTTCTCAAATTTATCCCGCTCAATCGGCTTGGAAAGATACTCGTCAAAACCTGCATCCAAAAACATTTCTCTCGCACCGCTGACCGCATTCGCCGTAAGCGCGGCAATCGGTACTGTATCAAGCCCGTTTACTTCAAGCTTTCTGATATTTTTCAGTGTATCGATGCCGTCCATCTCAGGCATCATATAATCAAGAAAAATAAGATCAACGCTCTCCTGCTGCAGCATTTTGAGACACTCCTTGCCGCTTATGGCAACCGATACTTGTGCCTGATAATGCTTCAAAAGGCTGGTCGCCACTTCCAGATTCACAACATTGTCATCCACCACCATAATGCGTGCATCCGGACATATGAATTCACCTTTATATCCTATACGGCGAATCGTACTGTTCTGTTTTTCCCTAAGAAGCGCATCCAGATTCAGACAGTTGACAGGTCTTGCAAAAGTCGTCTTTACAAGCACATCATCGTAAGCAACAAGATCAGAACCAATGAGAATAACAGATTGCGGACTCAATAATTCCGCCAGCCTGCTTTTCATGATTTCATACCGCTCTGAAGCGATCATAAGATGCGTATAACTTTTATCCGTACATTCCTCCATAAAAAAAGTATCTGTAGATGCCTGACAAAAATCCACCTTCATGTCATGCAGCGTCTTGGCAAATACGCTGCCCTGCAGATTCGTATTTTCATAGAATAATACTTTCAGTCGTTCGCCTGCCACTTTATCAACCAAAGCTTTATCGAGTATATATTTCTGCGGAATGTCAAAATAATATCTTCTCTTTGCAGTCTCCTCTTCCATAAACAGCTCCCCGCCCATAAGCCGAATCAGGCGGTGGGTCAGCGGCAGCGTCTCTTCTTCCTCTGTCTCCATAGCGCTGTTGCGATAAAGCTGTTCCTTATATGAATACAAGAAAGTACCTTCGGCATAGACTTCGACCATCAGGCGTATCTGCTTCTCTCCATTGTCTTCCTTGCCGATATGCAGCCGTACGTTTCCTCCCTCCAGCGACTTCATAATTCCATTCGGAATATTCAGCATAAGCTGACGCACGATTGTCTCATCACCGTATAGCTGCGCCGGAATGTCCGGTTCAATCTCCACAAACAAATCCGTTCCGTGATCCGCGTAACGCACGGAAAGGACATTGATCAACTCATTACAGATATTGCCTATATCATATGGTTTATCTGCAATAACCAAGTCACTGCCATCCAATTTAGAAAATTCCATTAATTCATTTATGATAGACAGAAGCGCTTTGCTGGAATTCGCAATATGAAATGCATTCTCTTTGATACGGTCGTCCGCATCCTGATCGAGAAGAAGTTCCGTAATACCTAAGATGGCGTTGAGGGGCGTCCTGATTTCGTGGGAAACATTAACCAGAAACATATTTTTGGCGTAACTAAGCTGTTCTGCCTCCTGTTCCATAGCTGTGCTCTTCTCGATTTCTCTGCGCAGTATTTTATTGCGGTAAGAAATCAGCAGCCCGCACACCGTACCCGTGATAAACAATGCGAACATGATCCTGCAAAAAAGAACAAAATTATATGGGGCATTTCCCTCTATGGCAGCATCGGGCAGCGCTGCTTTTTCGAGCATATGCCGGATACAGACTATGTCTATTATCATATTAAGCGTAATAAACAAGTACGCCCATTTTTTCTTTAACAGAATCGACGTAAATGCAATGCCCGTAAGAAAATATACTGGAAAATCATACACGGCATAGGGCACATAGCATGATGAAAGCGGCACCAGAAAAAGATGCATCACAATGAGATAACCGACAGATATCCTGTTGATCTTATCTGTCCTGCTTTCAGCATACATGGCCACCAGCGTGAAAATGACGCCTGCGGATAGAAGAATCGGTACGCGAACATCTATCCGCAGAAGAAGTGTAAAGAGCACCAGCATAAAACACTCCAGTAAGCTGAGTACCATTGCCGCGTGGAACAGCAATATTTCTGCCGGTAATTCTATATTTAAATATTTTTCCAAATGCTGTTTCGCTGTCATACTGGAACCCCTTTTATTTAACCAGCAACATTCTTAATCTCATTTTCAACAGAAAGGAAAATATCTACAAGTTCCGGGTCAAAACATGTGAATTTCATAAATTTTATTTTCATGATAGCTTCCTGATGACTGAGCGTCTTGCCGCCCACTGCAATATTTCGCAGATTGTCATATGTATCCACAATTGATAATGCTCTGGCCTCTATCGGAATATCCTTGCCTTCTAATCTGTCCGGATATCCTTTACCATCCCATCTCTCATGATGACTGCGGCACATATTATGAGCATAATTCATAAAGTTATTTTCACCGGCACTCAATTGCGTAACTTTAGAAAGTGTGTCTGCTCCCAGAGTCGTATGCGTCTTGACCGCCTCACGTTCAAACTCGCTCTCTTTTCCCATTCTCACATTATTTAAATACTGATCTGCAATACATAATTTACCGATATCATGAACCTGTGCCGCAAAGCATATCGTGATACCGTCATCCGCAGTCAGATTATACTTCCCGTTTCTTATAAGCGCACTGATCAGCACATCCATATATTTTTCTATCCGTCTTGCATGATCTCCGCCGAATCCGTCTCTTTTGGTCAGCAGATCTACAAACATCGCCACTATCGAATACTGCAGTTCCAGATTTTTCTTGTTCTTATCCTGCACCAGATTGTTCAACGAACGATTCATATCTGCAAGTTTTCTCTGCTGTGACAAAAGCTGAATCTGAATATCCACACGTTTTTTTAATAAATTTGCAGTATACGGTTTCTTAATATAATCCACCGCACCCAGATTATAACTTTCCAGTTCCGTAGTATCGTCATCCTGCGCAGTCAAAAAGACTATCGGAATGTTGATTAGTTTGGGAATATTCTTCATCTCTGAAATAACCTGAAACCCGTTTACATTCGGCATATCCACATCCAGAAGCACCAAGTCTGGAAGTTCCGGCATATCATTTAAACACTCCAGCGCAGAAATACCTGATGATACCGGAATCACTTCATATTCATCTTCCAAAGTCTTTCTTGCCATAATTAAATTCGCCATATTATCGTCTACGATCATTACCCGATACATAATCCCACCCCTTATTCATCATATTTTATTTGCGCAACATATTCGGAACCCCCATACTTATCCGCGTGTACGTCATCGATTTGTCATAAGTTTTATCATCGCCTGATTCAATCCGTCCACGGTCAGTTTGTACATCGGAATCAGCCCTTTAATCGCTGTCTCAGCCTCTCTCCACGGCGCATGTCCCGGCGCCATCTTCGGATTAAGCCATACAATCTTCTTATAATGCCTCTTCATCAACATCAGCCATTCCATGCCCGACAGTCCGCCGTTAGGACCTCTGTAATTACCTGATGCAGAGTATAACTCCTCCGGCGCCATCGCCGCGTCTCCGACAATAATCACCTTGTAATCGCTGTCCAGATTACGGAACATCCACTCTGTCTCAATCCAGTCTCCGTTCTCGCACTCCGGTGTATTATACAGATTGGAATAGATACAGTTATGAAAAAAGTAAGTTTTCACATCTTTATAATGGTTTGATTTATACACGGAATGAAACAGTTCATTCAAAAGCGTCGTATACGGAATCATCGTGCCGCCCGAGTCCATAAGAAGAAGTAGTTTCACCGCATTCTTCCGCGGTTTCTCCATCACAATCTGCAGACAACCGCCATTGTTGCATGTGGCGTCCACCGTTCCGCCTATATCAAGTTCCGTCTTCGGAATCTCCAGTTTCGTGGAAAACTGCCTCAGCTTCCTGAGCGCCATCTGGAACTGTCTGTTGTCCAATACCTTGTCATTCCGAAAATCCCGGTATTTTCTTGCCCCAATCACCTGAAAAGCCGATTGATATCCGGTCGTCCCGCCTACTCTGATGCCGCCCATATTACCGCCCATGTTGCCGAATGACGTCTTTCCCATCGTTCCGATCCAGTAGCTTCCGCCGTTATGTTCCTCGTTCTGATCCCTCAATCTGTCCTTGAAATTGTTCTCTACATCGTCCTTGTCCATCGTGACAACTTCTTGATTCATCTCATGGCGCATCTCTTCAAAAACATCCTGCATCTCCGGTTTGTCCAGCCATCTCATCATATTTTTGCCTACTTCATTCTCAGACTGGATGCCCTTAAACACTTCGTCAAAAGCCATATCGAATTTATCATATTCTGTCTCGGACTTGACCAGAATCATACGTGACACATAATAAAATTCCGTTAAACTGCTGTGACACAATCCCTGCTGTAATGCATCCTGCAGCGTCAGCCATTCGCTCAAAGACACATCAAGTCCTTTGTCCTTCAAAGTATAGAAAAATTTACTGAACATAAAATGCCCTCTTAGAAATCACGTTTATTTTTAATGGTTTCCAAATCTTCATCTTTTTTCACGACCACGCCGATAAAGGGTAACTCAGCACGGAGTCTGTCAGTAGGAATTCCGCCGATCTGAAGCGCGTTAATCCAGTCTATCAATTCTGATGTGCTCGGTTTTTTACGGATATCCTTCATAGAACGGATCCAATAGAAAACTTCCATCGCATCATGAAGCAGCTTATCTTCCACCTCCGGATAATGCGTTCTCACAATCTCTTCCATCAGATTCTGATCCGGGAAATCAATATAGTGGAAAATACACCTTCTTAAAAATGCATCAGGCAGTTCTTTCTCTGCATTTGAGGTAATAATAACAATCGGTCTGTTTTTCGCCTTGACCGTCCTCTTTGTCTCATGGATATAGAACTCCATCTGGTCCAGCTCCCATAGAAGATCATTCGGGAACTCAAGATCCGCTTTGTCAATCTCGTCAATCAGAAGAACCACCTGCTCGTCGGACTCAAAAGCTTCGCCAAGTTTGCCGAGTTTTATATAATGGGCAATATCATCGACGCCTTCCTCTCCAAACTGCCCGTCATACAAACGCTGTATCGTATCATACATATAAAGTCCGTCCTGCGCCTTTGTCGTAGATTTTATATTCCAGATAATCAATTTCTTGCCAAGCGAGTTCGCCACTGCCTGTGCAAGCATGGTCTTACCTGTTCCCGGTTCTCCTTTTACAAGAAGGGGCTTCTTTAATGCGATTGCGACATTGACGCTTGCAAGCAACTGCTGCGATGCCACATAATCAGAAGTGCTGTTAAAACTCTTACTTTGTCCGCTCATACTACTAATCCTTTCCCGTGCTCTATTTCTGCTTAGAACCATTTCATTTCTTGCCTATCTTATAAATGTATGTTACGATATTTCAAGTGCAAAAGCAAGAATTTGTTATAAGAAACACGGGAGGACAAACATATGTCACAAGACTATAAGACGCATCTTTCTCTGGAAGTGTTCCCGCCAAAGAAAGACGAAGAATTTGAGAATGTATATCAGCTTTTAAGAGAGCTTAACCGGCTGAATCCGGATTTCATAAGCTGTACTTACGGTGCCGGAGGTTCCAGATCCGGTAAGACAATAGAAATCTCTTCTTTTATCCAGAAAGAACTTCATACCACAGCCATCGCGCATATCACCTGTGTCGGCTTCACCAAAGAAGATCTTAAGAGAAACTGTGCCGACTTAAAGAACGCGGGAGTTACACATGTCCTTGCACTTCGCGGTGACAGACCACAGTCGATGACCGATGAACAATTTAACCAGAGGGAATTCTACTATGCCACGGATCTTGTCCGCTATCTGAAAGAGCACACCGATCTGTGCATCTTTGGGGCATGTTATCCCGAGAAGCATTTTGAATCGCCAAGCATGGAAGAAGACTTACGCCATCTCAAAGAAAAAGTCGATGCCGGCGTAAGTTCTCTGATTTCCCAAATGTTTTTCGATAACGCTTACTTCTACCGCTTCTTGGATAGAGCAAGAACTATGGGAATCGATGTCCCCGTTCACGCAGGTATTATGCCGATCACTACGGCAAAACAATTAGGCACTACCGTGTCTCTTTCCGGTTCATCCGTTCCGAAGGAGCTTGCAGACATCATTGCCACTTACGGTGAAAACAAAGACGATATGCGCAAAGCCGGCATCGACTATGCGATTCGCCAGATTCGTGATTTACAAGAACATGGAGTAGACGGTATCCATATCTACTCCATGAACAAAGTAAAAACCACAACTGAAATATGCAGTATGCTTTAGATTATCTATTCCCACGGAAGAAGCGGATTCTCTATCTTCTTATCACGTAACATCAGATTTTTAACCGCTTCATCCGCCGGCTGCCCCTCAAAGAGTATGGCGTTTACCTGCTCAATAATGGGCAGCTGGATATCGTATTTCACCGCAAGTCCCATAGCTGCCTTAGCAGAATGTACTCCCTCCACTACCATCTTGACTTCATCCATCGCCTGCTCCATCGTATAGCCCTGACCGATCAGTATACCGGCACGTCTGTTACGTGAATGCATGGAAGCGCAGGTGACAATCAGATCTCCGATACCTGCCAGACCACAGAAAGTCTCAAATCTTCCGCCCATAGCAACGCCAAGCCTCGCAATCTCCATAATACCTCTCGTAATCAAAGCCGCTTTCGTATTATCGCCATAGCCGAGACCGTCGGCTATACCTGCTGCCAGCGCAACCACATTCTTAAGCGCAGCGCCTAACTCTATTCCAAGCACATCCGGACTGATATACACCCTGAATACTTCGTTCATAAAAATATTCTGTAAATACTCCGCCGTACTTTTCTTCTTGGCGCCCACAACAATGGTCGTGGGAATCCCCCGTCCTACTTCTTCCGCATGGGACGGTCCCGACAGAACAGCAACCTCAGCCTGCGGAATTTCTTCTTCTATAATCTGTGACAAAGTAAACAATGTGTTCTCTTCAACACCTTTTGCCACATTGATAATAAGCTGGCCTTCACGCACATAAGGCGCCATACTGTGCGATGTACTGCGCGTATACGGCGAAGGCACTGCCAGCACCAAAAGATCCTTACCCGTTACGGCACTTGGCAGATCTGTGGTAAATTCCATGTCAGCCGGAAGCTTTACTCCGGGAAGCTTATCTTTATGCTCACGTTCCTGATCAAGCATCTCTATCTCCGCTTCCATGATCGACCATACCGTTACGTGATGTCCGTTCTTATGTAGCAAAAGAGCCAGTGCAATTCCCCAGCTTCCTGCTCCAATGATACTGATATCAGCCATTTTCCCCTCATTTCTGCGCTGTTTTCTGCGCCTCTTCGTTTTCCTTGTTTTTGTGGCTCAAATAAGTCTTGCGCTCAGTCCCGCCAAGCAGTCTTTTGATATTATCTTTATGTTTATAGTACGCCATAACGGTAAGTCCTCCCGCTATCACATACATCTCAACCAATAATTCCTGCGACATGCCGAAGATCCCCATCTGTCCCAGCACAACCAGTTCAATGAAGAAACCGGCATATACAAGAAGAGAACCGAGCGATACATAATGCGTTGTAAAGAAAGCGCCGAAGAACAGTATCACGCCCATCGGAATCAGATACGGGTGAAATGACAGAATCATACCTGCCGTTGCTGCAATTCCTTTGCCGCCTTTAAAATGTAGATAAAACGGAAAATTATGTCCTAAAATAGCGCCTGTCGCCGCATAGATCTTAAGCAGATATACCATGTCCGGATGCGTTTTGCCGAAAATCATTCCCGTCACAACAATTGCCAAGATACATTTCACAATGTCACCCAATAGCACCAGCAGCCCCGCCTTCGTTCCGAGTACTCTCATCGTGTTCGTTGTACCGGCATTGCCGCTTCCATAATTTCTGATATCAATTCCGTGCAGTTTTCCGTAAATATATGCCGTCTGAAACAATCCGAACACATATCCGATTACCAAACAAATTATCCGTTCCACTTTTACTTGTTGTCCTTTCTCTCTCTAATGATAAATTTAAGCGGCGTCCCCCGAAATCCAAATGTTTCTCTGATCTGATTCTCCAGATATCTCGTATAGGAGAAATGCATCAGTTCCTTGTCATTGACAAAAATGACAAAAGTAGGCGGTTTTACCGATACCTGTGTAATATAATACAACCGCAGTCTCTTGCCTTTATCGGAAGGGGGCTGCTGCAATGCTACCGCCTCCGCCATAATCTCATTGAGTACACCCGTCGCCACCCGCATGGAATGATTCTCGTTGACGGCATCTATCATTTCAAACAACTTCGGCAGCCTCTGTCCGGTCACTGCGGAAATAAACAATATCTCGGCATATGGCATGAAAGAAAGTACCTGCCTGACCTTCTGCGTATATTCGTTCACAGTCTTATTGTCTTTCTCGATAGCATCCCACTTGTTAACGGCTATAATCGTCGCCTTGCCACGGTCATGGGCGATTCCGGCTATCTTGGCATCCTGCTCCGTCACACCCTCCACAGCGTCTATCACAAGCACTATAATATCCGCACGTTCTACTGCCGCAACGGTACGAATGATCATATAATGCTCCAACTCTTCTTTAATCTTATTCTTGCGCCGAAGACCTGCTGTGTCAATAAACACATACTCTTTGCCGTTATGGGTAATCTCCGTATCAATGGCGTCTCTTGTAGTGCCCGCTATATCTGAAACGATAACCCTGTTTTCCCCAATCAGCTTATTAATGATAGACGATTTACCGACATTTGGTTTTCCCACAATGGCGACCTTAATACGCTCATCCTCTTCTTCCACTGCCGTTTCCTTATCGAAATAAGAAGTTACCTCATCGAGCAGTTCGCCGAATCCCAGCTTGTTAATTGAAGAAATAGCAAAAGGCTCACCAATCCCAAGATTATAGAATTCATAGACGTCCGCCATATATTTATCGAAGCTGTCTACCTTATTAACCGTCAGAATCACCGGTTTATGAGAACGACGCAGCATATCCGCCACCTTGGAATCCGCATCTACCAATCCCTGCTTCACATCTACCATGAAAATAATGACGTCCGCCGTATCAATGGCAATCTGTGCCTGTTCTCTCATCTGTGAAAGAATGATGTCCTTGCTGTCCGGCTCAATACCACCTGTATCAATCAGCGTGAAATTCATATCCAGCCACGAAACGTCCGCGTAGATACGGTCTCTGGTGATGCCCGGCGTGTCTTTAACAATTGATATCTTTTCGCCCGCCAGTGCATTGAACAGCGTAGACTTTCCCACATTAGGTCTGCCTACCACCGCCACGATCGGCTTGGCTTTTCTCTTACTCATAGTGTTCTCTCCGTCTATTTACCTAATACTGTATGCACAAAGTCATACCCGCTTGATTTTACAATATCTACCTGTACTTGTAAAGCCTTTTCCATCTCCTCCACCGTCACATCATCCAGAAAATAGTCTTCTCCGCTGCGCAGTACATTCTGTGGAAGCAGTAATCTTGTCCCTAGTCTCTTTCCTTGCAGCTGACGCATAATGTCTTGTCCCGTTAAGAGCCCTGACACCGTGATCTGCTCTCCGAAAAAATCATTTCTGATTGCATAGACATGTATGTTAAGACCCTCAAACCTATTCATCATCTGCTCCGCCATATTCAGAATAAATGGATATGCCAGTCTGCCTGTCGCGATGGATATCTCCCAGCCGCGTCCGTCGTACTTCTCCTTATACGCCTCAACTTCCCGCATCTCTTCCGTGAACTCGTCTATCAGCAGTCTGAGCATTCCCACACCATTCTCCAATTGAAGATAGCCGTCGTAGCGCTCCGCCTCCGGCAACTCTTCCTCCGCCAATATATACCACTCATCAGAAGCATGAATAAAATGCATGCCGTACTCAGAATAGACCTTCTCCTGCCATCTGTGGATACAGCGCAATACTTCCCTTGCATCTTCTCTGTCAAAAGGCTCTAAAGGATAAAGACCTTCCCTAAATTTAGACAATCCTACCGGCACCACGGATACGCTCTCCAGATGCGGCAGATACGCAGTCAGATCCGATATACTGCGCTCCAGTTCCTCTCCATCATTAATGTTTTTACACAGTACAATCTGCCCGTTCATGGTGATTCCCGCCGCATACAGTTTCTTAACCTGTTCGAGCGCCCGCCCCGCAAACCGGTTGTTTAACATCTGACAGCGAAGTTCCGGGTTCGTCGTCTGGAAAGAAATATTGATCGGCGAAAGATGATATTTGATTATGCGTTCTACATCATCATCAGACATGTTCGTCAGTGTCACATAATTTCCCTGCAAAAAGGAAAGACGTGAATCGTCGTCTTTAAAATATAACGTTTCTCTCATGCCCTTCGGCATCTGATCTATGAAACAAAAAATACATTTGTTACGGCAGGAACGGTAATCGTCCATCAGACCGTTCTCAAAAATGATACCGAGATCGTCATCATAGTCTTTATCAATTTCCAAAAGCCACTCTTCCCCGTTCGGCTTACGAATCAGCACTTCAATATACTCGTCCTGTATCAGATACCGGTAATCAAAAATATCACTGATTTCCTGTCCGTTAACCGCAAGCAGGCAGTCGCCTTGTTCTATCCCCATTTCTTCCGCAATGGAGCCTTCTTCCGTATTCTGAATGATATGTTGTACTCTTTTCATTATTCTATTCCGATCACCCTGCAGATTTGCCCGGCAAACGCTGTATCTTACTGGCATGCAGACTTTGTGATACGCTGACGATACCTGCGCCGGATGTATATATTCTACTAGAATTTTCTTGACGTGTCACTAGCATAATGATATAAAATAGATGTCAGTATATGGCTGATTTGTATGTAACGATTCAGGAGGTAAATATGCCTAATACAGAAGAATTAAAGAACGCCATGCCGGTTGCGCCGGTAAAACTGCTCACAACAAAATCCGCTTTGCCGCTGGCAAATAAGGTCAACAGTTATCTCGTGGATTTCCGTAAAAGTCTGGATAACAGTTTTAAGAAAGACCCGGCTTTTCATGGCTATATGGAAGAGAACTACCTTGTAGAAGTAGAGTGTCCCCGTTTCGGAACCGGTGAAGCGAAAGGCACCCTCTCCTCCTCAGTCAGAGGAAAAGATATTTTTATTCTGATAGACGTATGCAATCACAGCATCACATATAAAATGAATAATTTTACCAATCACATGTCACCCGATGACCACTATCAGGATTTGAAGAGGATCATCGCCGCCATCAACGGTAAAGCGCATCGTGTTAACGTCATTATGCCTTTTCTTTATGAAGGCAGACAGCACAAACGAAACGGCAGGGAATCTTTGGACTGCGCCTATGCGATCAAAGAATTGATGGATATGGGCGTATCAAACTTTATCACCTTTGATGCCCATGACCCCAGAGTGCAGAATTCCGTTCCCATCCGGGGATTTGACAATTTCACACCGCCGTACCAGTTTATCCGCGCACTGCTCCGTACGGAAAAGGATCTGATCATTGATAAAGAACACACCATCGTAATCAGTCCGGACGAGGGAGCGCTTGACAGAGCCGTTTATTTCGCTAACGTAGTCGGCGTGGACGTCGGCATGTTCTACAAACGCCGCGACTATTCCACTATTGTAAACGGCAAGAACCCTATCGTAGCACACGAATTCTTAGGTGACAATATCGACGGCAAAGACGCTATTATTATCGACGATATGATTTCTTCCGGCGGCAGTATGATAGACACTGCCAAACAACTAAAGAAAATGAACGCCAAACGCGTCTTCATCTGCTGCACCTTTGGACTCTTTACCGATGGACTGGAGGCCTTTGACGAGGCATATGAGAAATGCTACTTTGACAGAATCATCTCCACAAACCTCTGTTACCAGCCACCTGAATTAAAAGGCAAAACTTATTATGTTGAAGCAGATATGAGTAAGTTTATCGCTTCTATCATAGATTTTATGAATCACGATGCATCGATGGCTAATATTTACACTCCTACCGACAAGATTCATCAGATTCTCGACAAATACAATAACCGTGAGATGAGCGGTCTTGATTTGTAAACAGTGTTCTCTACAGTTTAGTAAGTTGACACAAGAAATCCCGGATTTCCGACTGGAAAACCGGGATTTCTCTATTGTACCTATACTACATTTTCATCTCACTCTTTTGCCAGCGGGAAGGTCAGAATAACTTTAAACAAATCCCCGTCCAGTTGAATTTCAAATGTGCCTTTCTGTGCCTCCGTCAGATTCTTTGCAATAGATAATCCTAGACCACTTCCCTCCGTTGTTCTCGATTCATCACCTCTGATAAATCTTTCTGTCAGTTCATCCGGATTACAATTAAGTGGCGATGCCGATATATTCTTAACCGACAGTGCAATATACCCGGTATTATTCGGAAGGCTGTCTATCGTCAGATAGACGCGCGTACCCTCCATGGCATATTTGAATATATTATTGAACAGATTCTCTATCACACGCCATATTCTGCGGCTATCTGCTTCAATCACCGCATTAGGTACATTGACATTCATAACCGTTGTCAGGTTCTTCTGCTCAAACTTCTCGGAAAATTCACCGATTGTCTGATTCATCAATTCCGTCAGATTGATCTTCTCAAAATGCAGATTGATATTTCCGGAAGAAATCTTACTGGCTTCCACGAGATCATCCGTCAGTTGTTTCAGGCGCTGTGATTTCTCATCGAGCACCCTGATATAATTCTGCACTTTCTCATTGTCCACCTGCTCTCTCTTAATCAAGTCCACATAATTAATAATGGATGTGAGCGGCGTCTTAATATCATGGGACACATTCGTAATCAGATCAGCCTTCATCCGTTCGTCCTTCATGCTGATCTCTACCGCATCCTTGATTCCTTTACCGATGCTGTTAACAGAATGCGCTAATGTCAGATTGTCACCGTGAAGATTGTTCGTGTTCACCTGATGCTCTAACTGCCCGCCGGCAATTGTCTCAATGCCGTCCACAATACCCTGCTTCTCTTTGGCATTCCGGTAGAGAAGATTGCCCACAATGATATCAAGCGCGACGGCAATCGTCAGTACAAATATCCTTCCAACTCCGTTAGCCGCAAACGCCCATACCATCATCACAAAGTTGAAGAGAAGGAAACCACCGTAAGGAACCCATGTCCTCAATACAATGTTACCGTTATCGTACACCTTCCAAGCAAATTTCTTTATCTTGCGCGCCAATCTTCTCAGATAACTGTTTTTCCACAGTGTACGCGCCTTAATCCTTCTGACAAAACTATAGAAGAAGAACATAATAACGGCGTCCGTCACAAAGGTTCCTGCAACCAGAAGACCTTTAAACCATTCTTCATAAAGCACGCCGTCCGATGTCGATACGATATCCCCGGGGCTGATATTCGTCAGTTCCACAACGACTATAAGTACCCATACTGCTAAAGTCATGGCTCCAACAGCAATCAAAAACGCAATCTCCGTTGGTACACTGTCGAAGGCTTCCAGACGGATATACGACTTTCCTTCCTCATTAACATCTCTGCCGGCAGCCATTGTCAGATAGAACAACAGCAGCACATATAAGACAAATGCCGCCATAGCCGCTGCAATCCATTGCCAGAAATGCGGCGTATAATTTCCGAAACCCGTAGCGCCCTGCGTAAACACATCCGCAACCGGATATGTAGTATCCACATTAATCCAAATCTTTACACTTTCCGGATAAGCGTAATCATAACTGTTTAATATTTCTCTGACCGTTTCTTCTGCAATCGTAGAGTTTGTCTGATATATCATTTCAGATGGACTGTAATAAATATATTTGCCCGCTTTACTGATCAGATTGGAGAGATGGTCCGTTTCTTCCCCCTCTTCCATGGATTTCTTTACACTCTCTATCAGATCGTCGTCTTTTAAATTACTGTATACCTGAGTATTGTCGCCCACTGTCTTCATGATCAAATAAGAGACGTTCGTATTTTTTGGATGAAAATATTCGCCGTAATCCAAATACTCCTCATAGTTATAAGCAAGACTCTTAGCGGCGTTCTGTACATTATGGCACAAATCATAATATAAGTCCCAGTCAGACACATATTCTTCCAGATTCTTTCCTTCTACGGTCTTATAGCGGTTGACCATGATATCATAAGCATTGACTTCCTCTTCTGCATATAACCCGCTATCATCCCAAAAACCATCGTTTTCTTCCGTATCTACCCATAATTGATTGGAAGACACGTCGTTTACAAACGTATACGACTCTACATCAGATTTCATATAGCTTGCATCGGATGTATTAAAATATCCGCTCTTTGGATCGATGACTGTCACCCGTGTCTTATCAGCCAGAAATTTCCCTGCCTGCGACGATGTCATCTCCGTATTGGTCCATTCAAAACCGTAATTCGCCCACTTCAGCAAATCACCCAGTTCATAATCCGCCGTCACATACTGATCCGGCAGCCCGATATCCCGATAATTATAAGCAGTAACGTCTATCGGCTTGCTGCCGTCGAATCCGCCGTCCGTCTCCAACTGACTGCTCACAACGCCATACCTGATGATATCTGCAACGGCATAACCGAAGATTCCGTTAAAAATATCAGAATCCTCATATTTCTCACCTTGATACCGATACCCCATGTTAAATGCCACTCTGCTGTTTCTGAATCCCTCTATCTTGACCGTAGACCCGCATGCCACAACGAAAATGGCAAGCGCCATAACGGCTAAAGAGGCATGTTGCAGAACACAGAGCAGCTTTCGCAGCGTCCGGTTTGATTTCTTAGATTTTCTCTCTTTTGACGCTTTCTTTTCCTTCGCTTCTTTTCCCATCTTATTCCTCATTTCTGTACACACTTCCTGCGCACGCCAAGCACCTTCATACTCATGAAAACGTTGATCCGTAATCCCCGCCTGATCATAGATTACTGTTTTTCAATCTTATATCCGACGCCCCAGACCACTTTCAAATACCGCGGTTCCTTCGGGTTAATTTCAATTTTCTCCCGAATATGTCTGATATGAACCGCGACTGTATTGTCTGCCCCAATTGCTTCCTCATTCCATATGCTCTCGTAAATCTGGTCAATAGAAAATACTCTGCCACAATTTTTAACAAGTAAAAGCAGGATATTATACTCGATAGGCGTCAGCTTAACACTCTCTCCGTCCACCGTCACTTCCTTCGTATCGTCGTTGATGCACAGTCCGCCGACTTGGAAAAGTGCATTATTCTCCGCGTTCAGATTACCGAGCGTCGTGTACCTTCTTAAGTTTGACTTAACCCTTGCCACCAGTTCTAACGGATTAAACGGCTTCGTCACATAATCATCCGCCCCTATATTCAGACCGAGTATCTTATCGTTATCTTCCGACTTTGCCGACAAAATAATGATCGGAATACTGGAATACTCTCTGATTTTCAGCGTTGCATGAATCCCGTCCAGCTTCGGCATCATAATATCAATAAGCAGTAAATGAATCTGCTGTTCCTTAAGAACCTTAATCGCCTGCTCTCCGTCGTAAGCCTTAAAAATTGTATATCCTTCCTGCAACAGATAAATCTCAATCGCATCCACGATTTCCTTGTCATCATCACACACAAGAATGTTCGCCATGTTTACACCTCCGCCCTCTCTTGTTCTTTTGTCCTGACTTCATGTTCCAATTAAATCATATATTCCTAAAGGAAAAGATGGGAAAATCTTTAAATTTTTCTTAAATCAGCCCCATAAAAGCGCCAAGGTTTCCTCTCCTGCCTTTGCTCGCTCTATGTGAAAAAAGATATTCGCTATTATGACAAGTACAAATATCCGTGACTTGAATCCGTTCTGCCGGAATGCCTGCCTCTTTGAGCACAATCTCATTGGCGCGCCATAAATCAAGTTGATATTTTCCTCCGCCTTTACTTTGCAATATTTCATCCGCCTGTCCCTGCCGCCTGAATTCCTGTGCGAAAGCATCTGCGACATCCTCGCTCACTTCATAGCACTCCTGACAAATGGATGGACCTACTGCCGCAACAATGTCCGCCGGATCGGTTCCGTATACTTCTTTCATCTTGTCTGTCACGCATCTGCCCATCCGCGCCACCGTACCTCTCCATCCGGAATGAGCCAGCGCGATCGCACGTTTCTTCACATCCACAAAATAAAGAGGAACGCAGTCCGCATAAAACGTTGCCAGTACAAGCCCCGGTTCATCCGTCAGCAAACCGTCTATATCCGTATAATCCCGCGGTATCACGATTCCCTTGCCGCCGTCTTTACGGGATGCCACTCTCAGATTAACCGTATGCGTCTGATCAGAACAGACGATATCGCCAAGTTCACATTTAAGTACTCCTGCAATCCGCCTGAAATTCTCATCCACAGCGTCTATATCATCTCCCCTTGTATAACTTAAATTCATCGTACCATAAATATCTTTGCTGACTCCTCCGAGTCTGGTGGTAAAAAGATGTCTCACCAAACCGGTCTGTTCTATCAGCGGAAATGTCAGATATTCTACTTGTCCCATCCTATTCTGCTTCATTCGCATTTTACTCTCATGTCTGTGTAGTTCCATCTGCAAGTCTTACCTTTCTTTTCATTATCCCGGCACATAATAAAACGCATTCTTAATCCATGTGATTTTCTCTGCGTCAATCGCAACCACGTCAAAGCGAATCGGCGTATCTTCTCTACATTGGTGTATCATCCGGTAATAATCCGCCACCCGGCATATTTTCTTCTGTTTTGCAGATCCCACTGCTTCGGCAGCACTCCCTTTGCGGGAACTGCTTCGATATTTTACTTCGAAAAATACAAGGTATTCTCCGTCATATCCGATGATATCCACCTCGCCCTGACGGCATCTGAAATTACGTTCCCGAATGTCCACTCCCGCGGACAGTAAATAGGCACAGACTTGTTCTTCCCTCTGTGCCCCTATTTTTCTTGTATTCATCTGTGCCTCGTTTCCCTATTGTTCCCACTGTATGCACGCATATATAGCCGTTGCTACTTCGCAAGTTTTGCCCTGATCTTATCCATGGAATCCACAAATATAAGAATCTCGGCAACCACCTCATATAACTCCGGCGGAATCATATCTCCAATCTCCAGACGCGACAACGTATCTGCCAGCTTATCATCTCGATGGACCGGCACATCGGCCTCTTTCGCCTTCTCTATAATACGTTCTGCAAGTTCGCCCCTGCCGGATGCGATGACGCGGGGCGCGTCTTCAGACGGATCGTATTCCAAGGCAATCGCCTGTTTTGGTTTCTTTTTCTCCTCTTTCCCCATTGCTGATCCTCCTATGCCCTCATGTCAAAAGAAGTTCTGCTCAGCACGGAAATATTCTTCTCATGCTTCAGAATTATATTCATGATACTGTCATCCTGCTCCTCTTCTTTGACATAAAACTGCGCTTTTAAATTATATCCTCTCTTGGCGAGCCTCTCATCCAACAGCGAGATATGCTGTTCTATCAGGTCAAGCGCACTCTCATCCTGCAAAGTAAAATTGGTATTGACTTTATTCTGCTGCATTGTCACATAGACGTCAAGCGCTCCCAAATGCTCCATATCAAGATGCAGCAAGGCGCTTACATTGCCGTCTTTCGCCGCCAGATTCTTCTTATTCGTGTAGACATACAAATCGCCGTGCGCATTATTTCCGATCATCTTAAGCGGCAATTGGACATATGTGAACATATGATTCATCTGATTCATGAAATCCACGTTACTCTGTATGTTCTGAACACTTTTTGCCAACGGAACGTCCCCTTTGCCTGAAGTTTGTAACGCCTCCTGCAGTCTGGCGCTCTGTTCCCTGATCCTCTCGTACAGTTGTTCCACTTTGTGCGGATCCGCTACGTTCTTAGGCTCAATCAGCCATTGCTTCCCTATCTCCGACTTCAAAAGACTCTCAAATTCTTTACCGTCCAGAATTCTCTCCATCATACGGGCATGCTGCTCGCTCGCGCCGGCTTTAGGAATCAATCCGCGTATGAGAGCGAGCGCCTCCTTGGATGTCATCTCTCCGTTCTTAATCTGTTCCGCCGTATGCTCGTCAATTCCCAGTTCCTTTAACATATTGCCCAGCGCATTCCACTGCTTATCAGTGAGAACCGGAGTCTGTTCACTATTTGCTCCGGCCGCGCCCTCATTCTTTGACGCCTCCACCATATCGAGCACTGCTTCCCCCGAAGCGTTCTTGATTTCTGCTGCTGCCGCCTGTGCGTCCTTAACCACCACGGATCCATCGGCTGTCTCAATTATCCCTCCGGGCAGATCCGCATTGCCATCGCCTTTTTGCAGAACCTCCCCCTCTGCCCCATCACCTGTAAAGATCTCCAATACATTCTCATAAAAAGCATATGCCTGACTGACTTTTCCTTCACCCAGAAGTTCATGAAAAATATTCGGGAGTTCACTCATTATCGTCTCTGCGCTTCCCAACAGTTGATGATTGGCATTCTGATATATCTCAAACTGCTCAATATTGCTCTCGGTAACCGGTATTCCCAGTCTGGTCATCTGTATTAAAGATGCCGGGTTCTGCGTCGGAAATTCCATCAGAAGTCTGCTGATATTGCCGAGAGATTCTTTATCGATCGGCATACCTTCCTCCATCATAACCGCCACCATCTCAATATTGTTGGCTGTCTCCGGCAGACCGGCCGCATTCAGCGCCCGCATAATTGTCGCCTCATTTGCCATATTGGCATAGAGCGGAGATAATGACAGAACCGATCCGCTGTTCGCTTTCACCTCAAAACTCATATTCTGTCCCAGAACCAGATTAATACTCTGATCTATCCTCGCACTGATCATCATATCCTGTCTGAGTGCAATTTGAACAGAAGTTCCGTCCCTGCTTACTACCGTTCCCTGTATCGTCTGCCCCGGAGCAAGATTTCTGATTTCACTCTGTACGCGGTATGTCCGCTCACCCTTGGACATGGATTCCGCTGTTTTCACATTGTCATTCACTCTGACACTCTGACTGTCACGTTTAAATATATTCCCCAGATTCAATTTATCGCCTCTTCCTTCTGTCAGTCCCCGTTAAATAAAATGCGTAATAAATGACCGTCTATGAATCGGACAAGGACCGTATTGCCGCAAGGCATCGATATGCGCTTGCGCGCCGTATCCTTTATTGGACGCAAATCCGTACTCCGGATACACTTCATCATACTGCACCATAAGGCGGTCCCTTGTTACCTTCGCAATAATGCTTGCCGCTCCGATGGAAATACTCTTGGCGTCTCCCTTAATAATCGGTATCTGTCGGATATCCACCTGCGGTATTGTAACCGCATCATTTAACAGCAAATCAGGAAGCGGGTCAAGCTTTGAGACTGCCTCGCGCATCGCCTCGTAAGTTGCCTGCAGAATATTGATTTCATCAATCCTCTCCGGCGTACTGTACCCGAGTCCTACTGCTACCGCCCGTTCCATAATAATATCATAAAGTTCCTCTCTCTTTTTTTCGGACAGTTTCTTAGAATCATTGATATATAAAATGTCACAATCTTTAGGAAGAATAACCGCGCCGGCCACTACCGGTCCCGCAAGAGGCCCTCTTCCCACTTCATCAATCCCGCATATATATGCATATGCGGAATATTCACGCTCATATCTCTTAAGTTCCTCGCATCGTGCAATTTCTCTTTCATAGGCTGCAATCCTCTTTCTCCCCTTCTCCACAGCCGCCTGCACACCGGCTCTCTCATCCCTCCCGTACTGTTGAAATAAAGCAGGCAGCTCCTCAATTGCAGCTGCCTGAAATTTTTCTTTTATCATTCCAATCGATTCTGTCATCATATGATGCCACCTTTCCCTTTACCGATGTTTAATCAGACCGAACTTGTCAAGCGGCCATATGCGCAGCCAAGCCCTGCCGACAATCTCCTCGCGGGTAATATTTCCTACCGATGGATCTCTGCTGTCCGTACTGTTATTCCGGTTATCCCCCATCACAAAATATTCGTCGTCCTCCAAGGTGATCGGCTCATAAGCTCTTCCCTGACTCTGAATCACCTCTTTACCATATCCCTCCGGCAAAACCTCGCCGTCTATCAGGATATTCCCCTCCTCGTCAATCTGTACGGTTTCGCCCGGCAGCCCGATAATCCTCTTGATATAGAATGTATTGTCTTCATAACGAAAAGGAAACACAATTATATCATAGCGTTCCGGTTCATGAAAGCGATAACTGATCTTATCGACAATCAGATTGTCTTCATTGCTGAGTTTCGGTTCCATGGAACTGCCTAACACCTGCGTTCTCTGCCCCACAAAATGAATGACCAGATAAACTGCGCACAAAACAAATAAGATATATAAGCTGGTACTAAGTATCTCTTTTAAAACTCTCTTCATTCCGTCACTTCCTTAAAAGTTTGAGTTTGGACCCATATATTCTTTCAGTCTTCATTCCCGGGAAACTCTAATGTAATCCTGCCGATCCTGCCGCTTCTGAAATCATCCATTACGATAGATGAAGCCTTCTCGTAATCCGGCTCCTGTCCTTTCTTATAACACTTACGATTATCGCAAATGTGCGTAAGTACTTTGAGCGGCGTAACCGTGTCATCCGGTTCCTCCATCTGGTACCGCGCAAAGAGTTTATCCTCATAATATTTCAACAAATATGTAATCAAGTCTGCCGCAAGTTCTGTCATCTGTAATATCTCATCGTTCATGGAACCGATTAAAGCCAGATTCCTTCCCACTTCATCACTTTCAAATTTCGGCCACAGTATTCCCGGGGTGTCCAAAAGTTCCAATTCTTTATTCATTCTAATCCACTGTTTACCTTTGGTGACACCCGGTTTATTGCCTGTTTTTGTACATGCCTTGCCAGCAAAAGAATTAATAAACGTGGATTTGCCCACATTCGGAATTCCCACCACAATCGCTCTGATCGGTCTGTTCTTGATTCCGCGCTTCTTATCCCGCTCTATTTTCTCCTTACAGGCTTCTCTCACAATCCCTTGGATCGACTTAAGTCCCTGCCCGCTTTTGGCATTGATTTCCAGTACGTGAAACCCCTTGTTTCTAAAGTATTCCATCCAAAGCTTGTTTGCGCCCGCATCCGCCAAATCTGATTTGTTAAGGAGGATTAATCTCGATTTATTCCTGCCAAGTTCATCTATATCCGGATTACGACTGCTCAAAGGAATTCGTGCGTCAACCAGTTCAATCACCAGATCGATCAGTCCTATATTCTCCTGCATCATCCGCTTCGCTTTTGTCATATGCCCCGGATACCATTGATAATTCATCTGTCTCTTAATCCTTCCGCTATACTATTTAATGAGTCCCATTGTCTCTTCTTCCACTGCCATGTGAAACCATGCTTTCCCGATGATATTATCCCTTTTGACTGCACCGACATTACCGGAACGGCTGTCTTCACTGCTATTGCGGTTATCACCAAGTACAAAGAATTCATCTGACGCAAGCAGCAATTCATTCCCTGCAATTCCCGCTTCCGCCATCTTATCAAACGAATCGTCTTCCTCTAATAGGACACCGTTTATGTATACGCTCCCGTCTTTAATCTGAATCGTTTCTCCCGGAAGCCCGACCACTCTTTTAACGTAATAATGCGAGTTCTGGTTACCGTTTGGCAGGAATACGATTACATCGCCTCTCTTTGGCATCGATAACCTGTACAGCACTTTGTTCATCAATATTTCCTGTCCGTTGTACAGCACCGGCTCCATGGAATCACCAATCACACTCGTCCTCATGCCTACCGAAAATACAATCACAAACGCAAGAAAAATTGCAATGAATCCTCCTACGATCAATTCAAAAATGTCTTTGATGACTTTCGGATTCAATCTTTTCTTTTTTTGATAAAAAGTTAATCCTTTTCTTCTTGCCACCGATTAATCCTCCATCTTCGTATTATACCAATATCAGACCTCAAAAGCAATCTTGTATCAAAAAAACAGACACCTTAAATCGCTTCAAGGTATCTGCTTCATAATTTTCAGACTATCTAACCAGCTCTTTTACTTTCGCTTTCTTGCCGACACGGTCTCTTAAGTAATTCAGTTTAGCACGTCTTACTTTACCTCTTCTGACTACTTCTACTTTCTCTACGTTCGGAGAGTGCATCGGCCATGTCTTCTCAACGCCGACACCGTTAGATACTTTTCTTACAGTGAAGGTAGCGCGGTTGCTTCCGCCCTGTATCTTTAATACAGTTCCCTCAAAAACCTGTATTCTCTCACGGTTACCCTCTTTAATCTTGCCGTATACTTTAACAGTATCACCGACGCGAAAATCACCTACGTTTTCTTTTAACTGTGCCGCTTCAATTTCTCTGATAATCTCGTTCATAATCTGCCTCCTAAATATATGGATGTTCTTAATACATTCTGTAACAGAGGACCATCTTTATCGCAACATTAATAATTTAGCATATTATACTGGCAAATGCAAGGGATTTTACAATTTTCTTTTATCAGTTTTCGTACCGGCTGCTGCTATTTTCCCTATTTCTGTTCTTTGCGCGCAATATACGCCTCATATAAGTCCGGCCGGCGTTCCTTCGTTCTTAAGACCGCCTGTTCCATCCGCCATGCATCCACCTTCGCATGATCACCGCTCAATAGTACCGCCGGAACCGCCTTGTCGTGCCATATCTCCGGGCGGGAATACTGGGGATATTCCAAGAGTCCGTCTCCGAAAGATTCTGTCACCGCCGAGTCCGTATTGTGCAGAACACCGGGCACTAATCTCGCAATGGCATCGATCATCACCATTGCCGGAAGTTCTCCGCCCGTCAGAACATAGTCGCCGATAGATATCTCATCTGTCACGATCTCCTGCAGCACGCGTTCATCTATTCCCTCATAGTGTCCGCAGAGAAAAATCAAATCCTCCTCACCTGCAAGTTCCTGTGCAAGCGCCTGATGAAATGTTTTTCCTTGCGGCGTGACATAGATGACCCGCGTATCTTTACGACAAATACCGTCCGGATGCCCGTCAGCGTCCCCTCCATGATTTTGACGCACGGCAATTTTCTCCCGTACCGCCATATATGCGTCATAGACCGGCTGCGCCTGCATAAGCATCCCTGCACCGCCGCCGTAAGTATAGTCATCCACCTTACCATGTTTGTCCATTGTATAGTCCCGAATGTTAACCGCCTCTATGGAAATATATTCTCTTTCCACCGCTCTCCCAAGAATGCTCGTATGCAGTCCTTGCATTACCATTTCCGGAAAAAGCGTCAATATATGGAAATTCATCATGTCTCTGTCAACCTCACGCCCCCGAATCTGCCAGTTTGATGCTGCTAAATTAGTCCGTCCATGATATGCACCGTGATCTTTGAACATTCCATATCAATCTCACGAACACATTCCTTGATTGCCGGAAGCAGGATCTCCGTCTTGTCTTCCCGCTCTACCACATAGACATCATTGGCTCCTGTCACAAGGACATCCTTGACTCTGCCAAGATACTCTCCCTCTTGCGTCACAACTTCCATATCGATCAAATCTGCGATAAAGTATTCATCCTTCTTTAAACGCACTGCCTTATCCCTCGTGACATACAGTTTCGCATTTTTATATTTTTCTACATCGTTAATGGAATCATAACCTTTGAACTTGATGATGGCGTACTGCTTAAAGAACTTTACGCCCTCAATCTCCATAGTCAGGCGCTCTCTTCCCGTATCCATAATCACTTCTTTTAATTTCTTAAAGCGGGAAGCGTCGTCCGTCGTAGGAAATACTTTAACTTCTCCCCTGATTCCATGCGTCTGCGTAATGACGCCCACCTGCAATTCAGATATCATTTCTTCCTCCAGAATATATACGGAACACTTATAAAAACAACCCCACAGATTACTCTATGAGGCTGTCCGGTTAAATGATTTCTACATCCACTCTCTTATTATCTTTGGATGACGCTGCTTTTACGACAGAGCGTATCGCCTTAGCAATGCGCCCTTGTTTGCCGATCACCTTCCCCATATCCGCAGCTGCAACATGAAGTTCGACAATAATATTCCTGCCGTCTTCTTTCTCTGTCACAACAACTTCATCCGGGTTATCGACTAGCGCTTTTGCTATTACTTCAACCAATTCTTTCATAGTCCACCTCCAAAAGCCGACTGCTCGAATAATTTCCTGTAAAAGTAAAACTTATTTTGTTATACCAACACTCTTGAAAATTCTGCTTACGACTTCCGTAGGCTGTGCACCGTTTGCCAGCCATTTCTTAGCTGCCTCTTCATCTACTTTGTAGGTACTGGGATCTGTATTCGGATCGTATGTTCCGATTTCATCGATACATCTGCCGTCTCTCGGAGATCTGGAATCCGCTACTACGATTCTGTAATAAGGAGATTTCTTCTGTCCCATTCTTCTTAATCTGATTTTAACTGCCATTTTCTTTGCCTCCATGTAAAAAATTATTGTTATTATTTTGAAACCCTAAAACGGGAATTTCATACCACCCATACCGCCGAACATTCCGCGTCCCTTCTTGCCTCCCATCATACCGGGAATCTGCTTCATCATTTTCTGGGACTGTTCAAACTGCTTGATAAATTTATTGACCACCGCAATGTCCACTCCTGCGCCTCTCGCAATCCTGTGTTTTCTGCTCGGATTTAAAAGTTTTGGATTCTGACGCTCCGCAGGCGTCATGCTCAAAACAATCGCTTCCATACGCGCAAGCTGCTTCTCGTCCACTATGGACTCAATGTCACCCATCTTACTTCCCATACCCGGCATCATATTCAAGATACCTGAAAGACCGCCCAGATTACGCATCTGCTTCATACTTTCCAGATAATCGTCAAAATCAAACTTGCCCTTCTTCATACGGGCAGCCATCTGCTTTTCTTTCTCTTCGTCGATATCTATATTCTGCTGCGCCTTTTCAATCAGCGTCAGAACATCGCCCATACCTAAAATCCGGCTTGCCATACGGTCCGGATAGAACTGCTCCAGATCGGAAAGCTTCTCACCCATACCAATATACAAAATCGGTCTGCCTGTCACCGCCTTGATGGAAAGCGCCGCACCACCTCTGGAATCACCATCCATTTTGGAAAGAATAACGCCGTCGATTCCGACTTTCTCATCGAAATCCTTCGCCACATTGACAGCATCCTGACCGGTCATGGCATCCACAACAAGCAACGTCTGATGCACTTCCACGCTGTTCTTAATCTCTTGCAGTTCCGCCATCATTTCCTCATCAATATGGAGGCGGCCCGCCGTATCAAGAATCACGATATTATGACCGTTCTTCTGCGCATGTTCAATCGAAGCTTTGGCAATATTAACGGGTTTGTGATTCTCTCCCATGGAGAACACATCAACCTGCTGCTTCTCACCGTTAATCTGCAATTGCTTAATCGCTGCCGGTCTGTAGACGTCACATGCAACAAGCAGAGGCTTCTTGCCTTTCAGCTTCATTTTGCCGGCAATCTTCGCGGTTGTGGTCGTCTTACCTGCGCCTTGCAGACCGCACATCATGATCACGGTGATTGATTTGCCCGGTTGTAACGTAATCTCTGTCGTCTCAGAGCCCATCAGGGAGACCATCTCTTCATTGACAATCTTGATGACCATCTGTCCCGGATTTAATCCGTTTAGGACGTCGGCGCCAACAGCGCGCTCCTCCACCGACTTGACGAACTGCTTCACGACCTTAAAGTTGACATCCGCTTCCAAGAGTGCCATTTTAACCTCTTTCAAGGCAATCTTGACATCTTCTTGTGTGAGACGACCCTTGCTTCTCAAACTCTTGAAAACATTCTGCAATTTATCTGTCAGACTCTCAAATGCCATATTACAACTCCTGTAAAATCTCGGAAGACAACTGCTTAATCCGGATACCGTACGAAGAATATTCTCCTTCGTGTTCCCGTTCGTCCTTCTCAAGCTGTTCTGATAACTGGTTTATTCCGGATACTTTCGCTTTAATATTTTGGAATTTCTCTATCAGCTTAAGCTTCTCTTCATAGCCCTGCAGCGTCTTGTCACACCGCTTAACAATATCATGCACCGCTTGTCTGCTGATTCCCTCTTCCTGTGCAATCTCGCCGAGAGAAAGATTATCGTACACGATGCCTTCATAAATCTGCCGCTGATGTCTCGTCAGCAGTTCTCCATAGAAATCATATAGTAAACCTTGTTCTACAATTTTCTCCATGTCACAAACCTTCTGCAGGAAACACTGTAGCCGCGTTGTTCCCGACTTATGCATTCTACTATACATAGAGAAAGGTGTCAAGTGTTTTTTCTTGACAGCTTTCTCTATCTTATCCTATCATTCAATAACCGCTGTACCTCACTTTTGGTCCTCTGTCGCTATTCCGCATCCAATATTTCCCGATGGGCATCTACAATCTCATCTATATCATAAGGCTTCAGAATTTCCTTAATTCCGTCGTACATTTCCCAGTATTCGTCACCGTAAGCCATATATCCGCCTTTTGAGATAAGTGTTTCATCATTTTCGTCATAGAGCGTTATATATGATGCGGAACCGTCTTCACCTTCGCCGTCTCTCACTTTAAGATTATAAATTGTATCTCTGTCCGCAAGTTCAACTAATTTTACATAGTCTTCTTCTGAAAGTACAACATTTCCAATCTCGGAAACCGTGCTATAATCCGTTTGCACCATAAAAATCTTGACCGTTTTGTCAGTATAGACGATAATCTCGGCGTCAGTACATTCCGCTCTTGTTCCATAACCGGCAGCTCCGTTATTAATAGAAAAAAGGATGTTATCACTGAACTTGATTTCTTCGTGTTGTTCATCGGATATTAACCGCAGAATATATTCTACCGGCACCGGACGGCACCCCGTTAAGGCAGTCATAAAAACTAATAGAATAATTATTCCTTTAAGTCTGTACACAGATTTTTCTCCTTTAATATTCTACTGCTCGAAAAGGCGTCTGCCAATTCCGCAAACGCCTTCCCTAGATATCTTTATACTAATCACTCTGCAACAACCTCTAAATACCCGACCATCTTCGTCATATCAAACTCCGGCAGCACACCCTGATTCGGTTCATAATATTGCCCTTCAAATCCCACAAGATAGTGGCTGTACCTTCCCATCTTCTCCATAATGATACAGCAACGCGGCAATTCTACAGGCTTACCTAGCGTATATATAATCTTGTCCGCATGACGGATTCCGAGATATTCCAGCGTAGCAATCATTTTGCTCATATTTGCCTGCCACTCACGGCACTTCATTATATCGCACATCTCATCCAATGTAGTTCCAGCGATCATAGCAACGCAAGCCTGTCCACATAATCCGTCCCATGGCTGGGTTACCAAATCAATACTGTCAATCTTACGAATCGGATGTTCTGTACTGTAAGGACTGTTGCTGCTCATACTTACCATATTTCCAACTATTTCAATGGAAATTAAATACTTCTTTCCCAGTTCCACCTTAGATAAGGTGTCCTGATTCACGGGAATATCATAATAGCCCTGCCCTTTCGGAACAAGATCGCAGATGAAGCACACATCGTCAAAACACACTCTGACCGGTGCATCTCCCACTTTCTCACATACTTCCCATACATTAAACGGTACGGCTATTGTATTCTCATTCTCCCGGAATTCTACCGTACCTTCAAATTCATATTTCATAGATAACCCGCCTTTCTTATCATAGTAGTCTTATTGTACCAATTCAATAAATGCCACAGCGTAAACCATTGTGGCAAGAATTACGTAGTAATTCTTGTGATGCAAGCCGCTGGGCTTGCATCTATTGTAGCATATACAAGGATTCAAAGGCAACCTTCGAAGGCGCACTTCCTACAATCTTCTTAAACCGTCTGGCAAACGTTGAATAATCTGAAAACCCGCACTCGTAACACGCCTTAGAGGCGGGCATTCCGGACAGAATCATTCTCTTCGCCGCCTGAATCCTCTTCTCATTAATATACTGATGAATCGAATAACCCGTAGCTTCCTTAAACTGACGCATCAGATAATATTTGCTCAGATAGCAATGTTTTGCCAGCACGTCCACACTGATTTCCTCTGACAAATGCCCTTGGATATAAGTAATCACATCTATAATTTTCTCATGATATGCCGCGGTAGCAATATATGCCTTCGGCTGCCCAATCGCAGTCCTGTTAAACAGCACCATAAACTCTATGAACGCGCTCTTAAGAAGCATGTCGTTCATATACGCTTCCCGCTGTGCTTCAATCTGCTCCATACGCAGCAGACAGCCGACAAGTTCCTCATAGCTCTCCGGCGAGAAATGAACCACCCGGCTCTGCTGTCTGTCCGCTTCCTCAAAACAATATTTCAGACTCTCGCCTTTCTCATTGCTTCCTGCCAGAAAATCTTCGGACAGATAGATAATATATCTCTCATAAGGAACTGTTTCGTCAATCTCCGGTTTATGGATAACATTTGCGCCTACAAGCACGAAATCATATGGTCTCAAATGATAGGTTTTTCCTTCCACCTTATAATCTACTCTGCCGTCAACAAAATAAATAATTTTGTAAAAATCATGGTAATGAAAATCAAACCGCTGTTCTTTACAGTCGCGCAAATGAAATATTCTGTACGGTTCCGTCAGGTAACCTGTCTTTTCATATTGCTCAGACTCTCCGATACGGCTGTCCTTATTGTCCTCCATCAGACCAATCTCCAAAACTGATATTTAAATCTACATTCACATCAATCCCGTCAACTTTACCTTCGTCCGTATACTGCCACACTTTAAAATCATACGGATAGTAAACTTGTTCATCATAGAGCGCAAACCATTTCTCATACTCTTCAAGCTGCTCTAAATCCAATAGCAGCATAAAAGTCTTCAGATTGCCGTAAATCATTGGCGTATATCCCGCATTCTTAATCATTTCACAGAATGCAATACAATACTCGGTCCGTTCCTCTTTCGTCAGTTCTTTCGTCCTTGCATCCGAGTTGTTGACGGCTTCAACGTCAATCACCACCGGATAAGTTACCTTATACGGTTCTATCGTATCAAGCACATACTGCGCTTCCTCTTCCGCCTCTTCCACACTGGTTGCCTGCGTAAAGAAATAGACGCCCACGTCAATATCGTTCTGCCGTGCACCTTTGATATTATCCTCAAAGGTCTCGTCTTCCATAATCTCGCCTTCGGAATATCCTCTGATACCGAGCCGGATAAAGGCATATTCCACATCATCGTCCGCCACTTTCTCCCAATCAATCTCACCCTGATATTTGGACACGTCTATGCCTTTATGCGCGATATTTTCCCCGTTTTCATAATAACTCATAATCTGTTCGCCATCTAAAACGAAATTCGCCGGCTCATATGTATGATGTTTTAAACTATCTAAAATTGGGAAAAAATGAAACTCGCCCCCATCCGCCACAATAATTTCATCCGGATAAAAATATCGCAGCATGGCAGTCGTTCCGTCACCCGACAGCATGAGTTCTTTGAGCTTGTTCAAGAATTCGCTGCTCACTTCTTCACTTGTCTGACTAACCGCCTCCTCTTTGGCAAGAGCAAGCATCGCATCCACTTCGCCCTGTGTATATGTAACGGTTTCATCCATACGGATTGCTTCCAGTTCGTTCATAACAACCGTATTTTCCATCTGTACCGAACGATACTTAAACACCATCATCAGACAGATTGTAATGGCGGACAATGTTACGATGCACAATATAATTGAGCCGAACAGTATCCCGTTTTCGTTTCTCCTGCGTTTCTTCTTATGTCTCTTACTTTGATAATTATTTTCCCGCATAGATTCTCCTTATATTTATTTCGCGTTTTTATCTGTTATCTTCTGTCACCGCTATATCCTTTCACTGAAATAACTCTTATAGCCTTCCCCAAAAATCTCCGAAGCGCTCGTGATAATCATGAAAGAATCCGCATCTTCATCCCGGACAATACTCTCCACGCGCGGAAATACCGTTTTCTTCATCGCACACATGATGACCTGTTTATCATTTCCGCTATAGGCTCCCCGTCCGCTTATCAGCGTCATTCCAATATCTAATTCTTCCAAGATTCTCGCCTTAATCTGTTCCGGTTTATCACTGATAATATATAAAAGTTTCGCCTCATCTCTTCCGTAAAGTACCACATCCATCGTAACGGAAGAACAACCTACCGCTATCGCCGCATAAAGCGCTGCATCAATATCTCTGAAGACGATCCCTGATAATGTCACAACCACCGCATCCGCAATAAAGAACAGCTTTCCAGTCTTTAAGTGCGGCAGCTTCAATCGCAGCGCTTTGACTACAATATCCATGCCTCCGGTTGTCGCGCCCGCCTTAAATATAATGCCGATAGACACCGCAGACAGAGTCCCTCCTGCAATCGCTGCCAACAGTCTATCACAGGTTGCCGCCGGAAAGGAAGTCAAAATATTGGTAAATGTGGAAATGAGCACCGTGGTATAAATTGTCGAAACCGTCAGTCCTATTCCGAATTTCCATATAGCAAAAATCAGAATCGGTATATTCAAAAGCAGTATTAACGTACCTGTACTGACCGGTATCAATCTGTTTGCCAAGATTGCTATCCCCGTCACCCCGCCGGGCGCCATGTTGTTCGGATCGATAAACAGACTGATCCCCACAGCATTGACGAAAGCAGCCGCTGTTATAATAATATATTTCTTTATCCATTCTGTCTTGCTTTTTTTCAAAAAATTTTTATTTTTTTTGTCTTTTTTTACTTTC
>ERZ808051.245-NODE-245-length-70224-cov-20.755813_pt1 | contig 70224 bp, 60 predicted proteins | sample MGYA00380199_ERZ808051 | MGnify/ENA primary metagenome ERZ808051 (study PRJEB31490, sample SAMN06133391) | mouse gut metagenome | isolation source: J11 | host: mice | place: China: Chengdu | collected 2015-05 ... | reverse complement strand
TACAAGATCAACCGCGCCGGTGACGACGCCGCCGGTCTGGCCATCTCCGAGAAGATGCGCGCCCAGATCACCGGCCTGGAGACCGCCCAGAAGAACGCGAAGGACGGCATCTCCCTGGTGCAGACCGCCGAGGGCGCTCTGACTGAGGTTCACGATATGCTCAACCGTATGGTGGAGCTGGCCACCCAGTCCGCCAACGGCACCTACGACAACACCACCGACCGCGCCCAGATGCAGAAGGAGATGGACCAGCTCCGCTCCGAGATCAACCGCATCGCCGACTCCTCCAACTTCAACGGCATCAAGCTGTTTGACGGCTCCATGGAGGCCGACAAGGTGGAGTATACCATCGACAACAAGGCTGCGCTGGCCATTTTCGATCTGAAGGGCAGCACGGATATTGGCGATCTTGGCACCAGCACCATGGTTCACCAGGATGGCCGGGACGCTGTGGGTACAAAGTTCGTGGTCGAGCTGGAGAATGTGTCCTTCGCTTCCACTGCCGCTGGCAAGGTTGGCATCAGCGTGGGCGGTACCGAGATCAGCACTCAGCTGGCCGCCAACGGCGCTCTGAGTGGTGACAAGCTGGCCGAGGCGCTGGCGGGCGATAATACCAGCGTGAAGATCAACGGCGTGACCTACAATGTCACCAGCGACGGTTCCAAGCTGGTGTTCGAGATGGACAAGACCGGGCTGAAGATGACCACCGCCGCCAGCTTCGCCGGCAACTTTGACGTTGAAGTAATCAGCCCCGACGGCACCAATGACAGCGGCACGGTGAACCTGGGCACCCAGGTCATCGAGGCTGGCGGTCCCAAGGTGGAGGCGATCCTGGCCAACACCGTGACCAAGACTGCGCTTCAAGACACCGATATTAAGGACGGCATGACCATCTCCATCGGCGGCACCAACTACGTGTTCGCCAGCACGAAGGAGACCCTGGAGGCGGTGAAGGCTGCCGGTGCCGACTACAAGGCCGTGGATATCAGCGACCTCGTGGACGACAATGGTGTCCTCCAGGATGCTCTGGCGCCCCAGGGCGATGCGCTGAAGGAGGCCCTCGACCGTCTGACTGTGGCCGCCAAGGACAACAAGATGTTCACCGTGGGCCAGGATACGGCCGGCGGCAAGCTGACCTTCCAGGAGAAGTCCACCTATGACGGGGACGCCGACCTGAGCACTGGCAATGGCATTCAGAAGCAGATTCAGACCGGCACCTTCGCCGCCAAGACCGTGAAGGCTGCCACTGGCAGCGGCAAGGGCCTGACCCTCCAGATCGGCGACACCGCCGACAGCTACAACCAGCTGAAGGTGAGCCTGGGCGATATGCACGTGAATTCCCTGGGCATCGGCGACATCAGCATTGCCGACCAGGCCAGCGCCGCCACCGCCGTGGACAAGATCAAGGCCGCCATCAACACCGTGTCCGACGTGCGTGGTACTCTGGGCGCCACCCAGAACCGTCTGGACCACACCATCAACAACCTGTCCGTCATGACCGAGAACATCCAGGACGCCGAGAGCACCATCCGCGACACCGATGTGGCCGAGGAAATGATGGCCTACACCAAGAACAACATCCTGATCCAGTCCGCCCAGGCCATGCTGGCCCAGGCCAACCAGGTTCCCCAGGGCGTGCTTCAGTTGCTCCAGTAATTTGTTCTTGGCACAAACCGCATGACCCAACCGGGGGCGGGCGCAAGCCCGCCCCCTTCTTTATGAATCTACACACGGAAAGGATGCCGCCCTATGCAAACCATCGACATCGCCCGCCGGTGCGCGGAGCTGAACGCCGTCTCCGACGCCAACAACGCCTATATTCTGGCCATCCACCAGGGCGGGCTGACCCAGGAGGAGCGGATGGAGGCCGCCGTCTATCTGCTGCGCATGGGCGGGGACTACAAGGTGGCCTACACCCAGTTTGTCCGGCTCTACAACGAGGGACAGTTCCGGGCGGAGTGCCTGGATGTCATAACCGGCGCGTTCTATACCCCCAACGTGAAGCCCATGAAAAACCGCTATGAGAAAAACTGCGCGGCGCTGGCCAAATATCCCTACCTGTTCCGGCAGGATTTTCCCAAATTTGAGGACCTGCCCCTGCGCTTCTATCCCTTTGACGACAATGGCTATCTCCCCTTCGACCCGGCGGAGGAGACCTTCGGGGAGTATGTGAATTTCAATCACCCGGTGGTGAGCCGGAACTTTTTCAAAAATTTGGACAATCCCATCCTGGCAGAGGATGTTTATTCCCAATATGAGCTGGAATATTTGAACGACAACGTCCGCCCCAGCGAGGACATCGGGCGGGAAAATCACCTGTACCTCCACTACGAGAGCTGGGAGACGTTCTGCGCCCATCTCCAGGTGCTGAATGTGCGGGAGCTGCTGAAGCAGAGGAAGCTTGTATTTTTGTTTGGGGAGGAGCTCAGCCGCTACCCCATGGACTTCAAGGAGACCTACGGCATTGATTACAGCCAATACCCGGTGAAGCCCATCGGCGTGAAGGACGTACACCGGCTGATTTGGCACACTCAGCTGTCCTCCGACAACGGCGGCGACTTCTTCAACGAGGTGTTTGACAACCACCCCAATCTGATCTGCCTGCCCTCCGTGATGATGAGCAATATTGAGAAGGCCATCCGTGACAGCAAAGAAACCTATGAGGAGGCGGACAGACGCCGGGCCGCCGGCGAGAAGCCGACGTTCAAGGAAGAATTGGCCGCCCAGAGCTATTGGGCGGGGGCCCGCGCCGACAAGGACATCCTGGTCACACTGTTTATGCTGAACAAGGAGTATATGGGCGGTCTGGATCACGCCTCCCGCATCTGTCCGGCCCTGTTCTTCCAGCCCCATTTCGGCGGTATGCACTACGACATGAACCACGACGGCCGTGACCGCACCGTCCTGTTCTGCGACGAGTATGTCAAGGTACGCAATTCCCCGGTGTTCAAGGCGTTCAAATATATCAAAACCTTCACGCCCCTGCGCCGCTTCACCACCAGCGCCGCCGCCACCTTCCGCTGGCAGATCGAAAAGCGTGATCTCATTGCCGTCACCGAGGAGAAGGGCGGGGTCGCCTCCGACCTGGCCATGGACCGCGCCCTGAACCGCAGCTTCATGATCGACCCGGAGGACCGGCTGTATAAAGACAGCGTGCTGGTGCGCTTTGAGGACGGCAAGACCAACCCCCGGGCCACCTTCACCGCCCTGGCGGCGTTTTTGGACCTGCCTTACACCGAGAGCATGACCTACTGCTCGGAGAAGGGCGTCCACGACGTGGAGACGTCGGAGGGCAACGTCATCGGCTTTGACACCGCCACGGTGTACCGCACCTACGACGACTATGCCACCGACGAGGAGCGGGCCTACATTGAGTTCTGCCTGCGGGACGCTTACCAGTTCTATGGCTACGACCTGCACTATTATGACGGCGGGGCGGTGGACGAGGCACAGATTGAAAAGTGGGTGGAGGGGTTTACGAAAATCAACAAATTCATTGCCCTCTCCTGGAAAAACAATGTGCTCTCCGACGCCACAGTATCCCCGGACGGCAATAAGAGGAAGCTCAACGAGGAGGAGCAGGAAGAAATCCTTGCTGAGCTCAAAGAGAAACACGACAAGGTACGTCTGAGGCTGGCCAAGCGCCTCATGGGCAGTCTCTATTTCGTCAACAAAAACGGCCAGCCCCTGCGCATGATGCCGAAATTAGAGCTGGACCCGGCCCTGCTGGACGAGCCGATTTATCACTGAGGAGACGCCATGGAAAAGGGAACCGTATATTTTTTCACCGGCCTGGCCGGGGCGGGCAAGACCACCGTCGGGGGGCTGTTTTACCGCCGCCTGAAGGCCCGCAAGACCAATGTGTTCTGCATGGACGGGGACGCCATGGACGGCGTATTTGAGCGCACGGGGTATTCCACCGCCGCCCGGCTGAAGGACGCCAAGGCGCAGTTCCGCCTGTGCCGCGCCCTGTCCGAGCAGGGCATCGACGTGGTGATGTGCTCCATCTCCATGTACGATGAGATCCGGGACTGGAACCGGGCCAACATCGACAACTACAGGGAAATTTACATCAAGGTCACTCCGGACACCCTCTACCGCCGGGATCAGAAGAAGCTCTATTCCTCCGGCGCGAAGGAGGTCGTGGGGGTGGACCTGCCCTGGGACGAGCCGAAGACACCTGACGCCGTGGTGGAAAACGACGGCCAGGAGACGCCGGAGGCCATTGTGGAGCGGCTGGAAAAGCAGTTCGGGCTGGACTGAGGAGGGATTGCGATGCCGCACACACTGACCGAGTCTCAATTTGAACTGCTGGCGGAGCTTTTGGCTCCATCCGGGGCAGAATGCGCCGAGCCGGACGCGGCTGTGGTCCGGGAGCTGGAGCAACTGGGCTATCTCTCCCACGGCCGGCCCACCCCAGCGGGGGTGGAGGCCATGGAGCCCTATCGGGTGAAGCGGGCGGTGTTTCTGGCGGCGGGCTTCGGCAGCCGTCTGGCCCCCATCACCTTCAATACGCCCAAGCCCCTGGTGCGGGTCCACGGAAAGCGGATCATCGACAGTCTGCTGGACGCCTGCCTCGCCGCCGGAATTGAGGAAATCTATCTCGTCCGGGGCTATCTGGCGGAGCAGTTCGACCAGCTGCTCTACCAATACCCTATGATCCGCTTCCTGGAAAACCCGGTGTTCAACGAGAGCAACAACATCTCCTCCGCCCTGTGCGCCCGGCAGTTGCTGTCCAACGCCTATGTGCTGGAGGCGGACTTGGTGCTTTCCAACCCCCGGCTCATCCGGCCCTACCAGTACCGCTCCAACTTCCTGGCCATTCCCAAGGCGCGCACCGACGACTGGTGCTTCGAGGTGGAGGACGGCATTATCACCCAGGAGAAGATTGGCGGGGAGCACTGCTGGCAGATGGTGGGCATCTCCTACTGGGATGGTGCGGACGGGGAGAAGCTGGCCCAGGACCTGAAGGATGTCTATGAACAGCTCGGCGGGCGGGAGCGCTACTGGGAGCAGGTGCCGCTGGTGTTCCGCCGGGAGAACTACCGGGTGGCGGTGCGGCCCTGTGAGGACGGGGACGTCACCGAGATTGACACCTTCCGCGAGCTGAAGGCATTTGACAGAAGCTACGACATCGGCTGAACCGAGGAGGAATCTGCATGGAAGTCAGACGGAATATCCTGCTGAATCCGGGGCCGGCCACCACCACGGCCACCGTGAAGCTGGCCCAGGTGGCGCCCGATATCTGCCCCCGCGAAAAGGAGTTCGCCGGCCTGATGGCGGGGCTGCGGGAGGATTTGGTGCGGGTAGTACACGGGGACCCGGAGCGGTACACCGCGGTGCTGTTCTGCGGGTCGGGCACGCTGTGCATGGACGTGTGCCTCAACTCCCTGCTGCCCCAGGGCAAGAGGGCCCTCATCGTCCACAACGGGGCCTACAGCGCCCGGGCAGCGGACATCTGCCGGTACTACGGCCTGCCCCACGTGGAGCTGAAGCTGCCCTATGACTGCCCGGCGGACCTGGGGGCGGTGGAGCGGGCCCTTCGGGAAAACCCGGACGTCGCCCTGGTGTATGCCACCCACAACGAGACGGGGGCCGGCCTGCTCAACCCCATCCGGGAGCTGGGGGCGCTGGCCCACGCCTGCGGCGCGGTCTTTGTCACCGACACCACCAGCACCTATGCCATGCGGCCCATTGACGTGGAGGCGGACAACATCGACTTCTGCATGGCCTCCGCCCAGAAGGGGCTGATGGCCATGACCGGCCTGTCCTTTGTCATCGGCCGCCGGGACATCATCGAGGCGTCCAAGGACTATCCCCGCCGCTCCTATTACGCCAACCTGTTCCGTCAGTACGACTGCTTTGAGCGCACCGGGGAGATGGAGTTCACCCCCCCGGTGCAGACGGTATACGCCGCCATCCAGGCCATGAAGGAGTACTGGGCGGAGGGGGAGCAGGCCAAGTGGGCCCGGCATACGCGGGTGATGGAGGCCATCCGGGCGGGGTTGGACGGGCTGGGCTTCCGGGAGACCGTCCGCCGGGAGTGGCAGGCGGGCCTTGTGGCGGCGGTGCGCAATCCGGACGACCCAAACTGGGATTTTCAGCGGGTCCACGACTACTGCTATGAGCGGGGGTTCACCATATACCCCGGCAAGGTGGGCACGGCGGGGACCTTCCGCCTGTGCGCCCTGGGAGCCATCGACGCGCCGGACATCCAGGCGTTTTTTGAGGTGTTCCGCCAGGCGCTGGACGGGTGCGGCGTGGCCGTGCCCGTGCGGTACGATGCGTAAAGGAGGCCCGCTATGAAAACCGTATACACCTGCTTCTGCACCGAAGTGATCCACGAGGGGCACCTGAACATCATCCGCCAGGCCGGGCAGTACGGCAGGGTGATTGTGGGCGCTCTGTCCGACCGGGCGCTCATCCGCTACAACCGTTTTCCCACCGTCTCCCAGGAGGAGCGGGTGCGGCTCTACCGCGCCCTGGAGGGGGTTAACAATGTGGTCGTCCAGGACGATATGCTCTACGAGGATGTGCTCTCCCTCATCCGTCCGGACTACGTCATTCACGGGGACAACTGGCGGACTGGGCCTGAGTCCGCCATCCGGGCCCAGGTGAAGGAGAAGCTGGAGGCCATGGGGGGCCAGCTCATTGAGGTGCCCTATACCAGCAGCGAGCGGGTGCGGAAAATTGACCGGCAGCTCCGGGAAAAGCTGGCCATGCCGGAGTACCGCCGGAAGCGGCTGCGCCAGCTCATCGGAATGTGCCCGGTGGTGAAGGCCATCGAGGCCCACAGCGGCCTGACGGGCCTGATTGCGGAGAAGACCGTGGTGGCCCAGGACGGCCGGCTGGACCAGTTCGACGCCATGTGGGTGAGCTCCCTGTGCGATTCCACCGCCAAGGGCAAGCCGGACATCGAGCTGGTGGACCTGTCCTCCCGGCTGCGCACCATCGACGACATCATGGAGGTTACCACCAAGCCCATCATTCTGGACGGGGACACCGGCGGGCTGCCCGAGCACTTTGTGTACAACGTGCGCACCCTGGAGCGCATGGGCGTGTCCGCCGTGATTATCGAGGACAAGAAGGGGCTGAAGAAGAACAGCCTGTTCGGCGCCGAGGTGGAGCAGACCCAGGACAGCATCGAGAGCTTCAGCGAAAAAATCCGGGCGGGTAAGCGTGCCCAGCTCACCGACGACTTCATGATTATCGCCCGCATCGAGAGCCTGATCTTAGAGCAGGGGATGGACGATGCCCTGGCCCGGGCCGCCGCCTTTGTGGAGGCGGGGGCGGACGGTATCATGATCCACAGTCGGAAAAAGGACCCCGGGGAAATTCTGGAGTTCTGCGACCGCTTCCGGGAGTCGGACAAGCTGACGCCCATCGTGGTGGTGCCCACCTCCTTCAACGCCATCACGGAGGAGGAGCTGGCCGCCCACGGGGTGAACATCGTCATCTACGCCAATCAGCTCACCCGCAGCGCCTTCCCCGCCATGCAGAAGACGGCGGAGGACATTCTGCGCTGCCACCGGGCGAAAGAGGTGGATGACCGGCTGATGCCCATTAAAGAAATCATTACCCTGATTGACGAGCTGTAATACGGAGAAGGGGAGGGGCTGCTTTTGAACATAGAACGCTTTGCCGCGCTGTTGGAGGCGGATTTTTACACCGGCGTGCCGGACAGCCAGCTGAAAGCCCTGTGCAGTTTTCTGATGGATCGGTACGGCCTGGACCCGGCCCACCACATCATTGCCGCCAACGAGGGAAACGCCGTGGGCCTTGCGGCGGGCTACCACCTGGCCACGGGCAAGGTGCCGTTGGTGTACTTGCAGAACAGCGGCCTGGGGAACATCGTAAACCCGGCGGCGTCCCTGCTCAACGACAAGGTGTACGGCATCCCCTGCCTGTTTATCGTGGGCTGGCGGGGGGAGCCGGGGGTGCACGACGAGCCCCAGCACGTATTTCAGGGGGAGATCACCCTGTCCCTGCTGGACAATTTGGACATCCCCGCCTTTGTGCTGGACAAGGCCGCCACGGAGGAGGAACTGGCCGCCAAAATGGCAGAATACCGGGAGGTGTTCCGGCAGGGGAGGCAGGCGGCTCTGGTGGTGCGCAAAGAGGCGTTGGTTTACAACTGTCACCCAACCCTGTCCGGCGGGCACACTGTGGGCGACAACTGTCAACCGACGCCGCCCGGCGGGCGCAGTATGGACGACAAGTGTCACCCAACCTCGCCCGACGGACGCCCTGTGGGTGACAACTGTCGACCAACGGGGTGCTCCATGGGCCGGGAGGAGGCCATCGGACGCATTTTAGCGGCGTCGGGGGACGAGCCGGTGGTGTCCACTACGGGCAAAGCCAGCCGGGAGGTGTACGAGCTGCGGGAGGCCCGAGGGCAGGGCCACGGCCATGACTTCCTAACCGTGGGCTCCATGGGCCACAGCTCATCCATCGCCCTGGGCATCGCCCTGCAAAGGCCGGAGCGCCGGGTGTGGTGCCTGGACGGGGACGGCGCGGCGCTGATGCACCTGGGGGCCATGGCGGTGATCGGGACGAGCAGCCCCGCTAATCTCATCCATATTGTGCTGAACAACGAGGCCCACGAGTCCGTGGGCGGCCTGCCCACGGCGGCGGGCAGGGTGGATTTGTGCGCCATCGCCCGGGCCTGCGGCTATGCCTCCGCCCTGTCGGTGGACAGTCCGGAGGGGCTGGATGGGGCGCTGGCGGCGGCAAAGGCGGCCAACTGCCTCACGTTTCTTGAGGTAAAGTGCGCCCTGGGGGCCCGGGATGACCTGGGCCGGCCCACCACCACGCCCCAGGAGAACAAGACGGCCTTTATGGCGGCGCTGGAGGGGAAAGCATGAGGGTCCTGTGCGACCTCCACACCCACACCGCCGCCTCCGACGGGCAGTATACCCCTGCGGAGCTGGTGGGGCTGGCGAAACAGCGCGGCCTGTCCGTGCTGGCGGTGACGGATCACGACACCATCGCGGGGGTGGACGAGGCCCAGCGCGCCGGGAGCGCTCTGGGCGTTCAGGTGATTCGGGGGGTGGAGCTGAGCGCCAAAGAGCACCCCAACTGCCACATCCTGGGCTACGGCTTTCGGGACGGGGACACGGAGCTGGCCCGGCTGTGCGGGCAGTTCCGGGCGGGCCGGGATGAGCGGAAGTACAAAATTGTGGAGTTTTTACGGGAAAAAGGCGTAGATGTGGAGCTCTCCGAGGTGGAGGAGCTGGCAGGGGGCGAGGTGATCGCCCGGCCTCACTTTGCCCAGGTGATGGTGAAGCACGGGTACGTGAGCACCAACCGGGAGGCCTTCGACCGCTATCTGGACACGGAGGAGTTCCGGCAGAAGGTGAAGCGGTTCAAGGCGGACGCCCGCACCTGTGTGGAGGCCATCAAGGCCGCGGGTGGAAAGGTCTCCCTGGCCCACCCCTATCAGATGGGGCTGCCGGACGGAGAGCTGGAGGCGCTGGTGGAGCGGCTCAAGGGCTGGGGGCTGGACGCCATTGAGTGCTTTTATCCCAAATACACGCCGGAGCAGCAGGCGTTTTACCTCCATCTGGCGGAAAAGTACCAGCTCCATCAGACCGGCGGCAGCGACTTTCACGGCGAACGGGTGAAGCCGGACGTAGAGCTGGCCGCGCTGGAGCTGGAACTGGACTGGCTGGTTCAATGAGCATAAAAAGCGCCCCCTTCGGCCGGAAGGGGGCGCTTTCGTACAAAAGGAGAACCGAAGCGCTGCCGCTTCGGTTCCATAGGATGGAGGATAGAATGAAAAAGAAAGAATATCTCTTGCAAGTGTTATCATAGCGGGATTTCATTACAGAAGTTCGAGCACAAATGTTACAAAAGCATTAAATCCCGCTTTTTTGAAAGGTCATTGCAGCGCCGGGCCGGAATTTTCCCTTAGGATTTTTCGGGATACCAGGATATAGCTGAGCACCAGCACCACATCCGCGCCCAGCCATGCCGCGGGTTCGGCAAAAAAGATGCCGATCTCCCCCGCGGCCAGGGGCAGACACAGGGCAGTGGCGGTGCGCATGATAAATTCTACCATGCCGGACAGCATGGGCAGAGCGGTGTTTCCCATGCCCTGGATGGCGGAACGCATGACGTGGAGCACGTACAGCACAGGCAGGCTCACGCTCATAACGGCCAGGTAGAAATAGGCGATGTCCATGGTCTGTGCCACCTCTTGGGGCGTCCCGGAGATGAACCCGCTCAAAATGACCCGGCCCAGCAAAAGCATTGCGGCGGCGATGACCACCGAGGTGCCCAGGGCGATGACCAGGGCGGAGCGCACCCCCTGGCGGATGCGTTGGTACTGCTTCGCGCCCAGGTTTTGGCCCACGTAGGTGATCATGGCGTAGCCGTAGGAGGTGGCCGCGATTTCCAGAACGCCGTACAGCTTATTGCTGGCGGTGAAGCCGGCGATGAACAAAACGCCGTAGGTGTTGACGACAAACTGCACAATCATGCCGCCGATGGCGATGATGCAGTTCTGAAATGCCATGGGGAAGCCCAGGCTGAGCAGCTGGAGCGCCCGCTGCCCCTGGGGGCGGAGGTTGGAGCGCTTCAGGCGGAGGATATCCAGTTTCCCGATGTGGTACAGGCAGAACAGGCCGGATATCAGCTGGGCGATGAGGGTGGCGGAGGCGGCCCCTGCGATGCCCCACTGGAATACCATCACAAAAAGGACATCCAGGACAATGTTGGTGAGGGAGGCCACCGCCATAGCCTGCAGCGGCGTTTTTCCATCGCCCAGGGAGCGCAGGACGCAGGCCAGCAGGTTATAGGCCATCACAATAGGGATGCCCAAATACATGATGCGCAGATAGAGCAGAGCGCCGGGCAGAATGTCCTGCGGAGTCTGAAGGAGGAGGAGCACCGGGCGGGCGGTTGCCTGACCCAGCCCCACCAGCAGCAGGGAGAACAGGGCGGAGAGAACAGCGGAATTGCCGATCACATCCCGGAGCCGGCCGTATTCTCCGGCGCCGAACTCCCGGGCCATCAGGATGGCGAAGCCCTGGGTAAAGCCCTGGACGATGCCCAGCATCATCCAGTTCATCCAATCAGCGGCGCCCAGCGCAGCCAGCGCCGATACGCCCAGGTATTTGCCCACCACCATGGTGTCCACAACCGTGTACAGCTGTTGGAACACGTTGCCCACCATGAGGGGCAAGGCGAAAGCGAAAATTAGTCTGGTGGGTTTTCCATCAGCCATGCTTTGGATGCGGACCGCCATAAGCCTCTCCCGTCCTGTCTGTGATTTGTGCCCATTGTATCAGACTGCGGCCAATATTGCAAATGAAACCTCCATGATATGCTGGCGTTCAGCGATATCATGGAGGTTTTATGGTGTGCTGCGGGGAAGCGCTCAGCGCTGCTGGTCCACGGCGGAGAGACGGCGCATTTGCTGGCAGCCCCAGGTCATGAAGCCCAAGTCGGAGGACAGGGCCACGTAGGACACGCCCTGGCTGAGATACCGCTGGGCGGCCTCCGGCGTGCCCACGAAGATGCCGGCGGCCTTGCCCCGCTCCCGGCACACCGCCAGCACCCGCTGGACCACCTGGGCCACCTCCGGGTGGCCCGGCTCGCCGGGGTGGCCCAGGGATTGGCTGATGTCCATGGGTCCCACAAACAGCACGTCGATCTCCTCTATGCCGCACAGCTCCTCTACCTGCTCCGCCATGGCCTTGTTTTCAATGTGGACTACGTTGATGAGGCCCGCGTTGGAGCGCGCCATGTACTCGTGCTTGTCCAGCGCGCCGTACCCGGCGGAGCGCTGGGAGAAGGACAGGCCCCGGCAGCCCATGGGGGCGTATTTGGTGAAGCGCAGGGCCTCCCGCACCTGGTCTGCCGACTCCAGTCCGGGCAGCTGCACCCCCGAGGCCCCCAGGTCCAGGGCCTTTAGGATGTGCTCCTCACTGGCGCGGCTGACCCGCACAATGGTGGGCAGCCCCACACAGTCCGCCGCCCGGATCAGGTGCTCCAGCATGAGCTGGTCGCAGGGGGCGTGCTCCGTGTCCAGAATGGCGAAGTCCAGCCCAGCTGCGCCCAGGGCCTCAATAGCGGAGGCGCTGGACAGCTTGACAAAGGTGCCCAGCCTGCCCTCGCCCCGGCGCAGCGCCTGCTTCAGTTCCAGGGCGATCACTGCACGTACTCCTCCCGGCGGGGGGTGAAGATGTCGAAGTTGACGAGAACCTCGTCGCCCACCACCTCCGCGTAGTGTTCCACATCGGGGGGCACCACCAGCATCCCGCCGGCGGTGAGGCGGAAGGCCTGGTCCCCCACGTGGTAGTCGCAGGCTCCGCCGGCGATGTACACGATCTGCTCAAAGGGATGGGCGTGGGGCTTGGGGGCGTGGTGGGGCTGCAGCTCGTTCATGGCAAAGGTGGCGCCCTGGCCGCTGAAGGCCTTGCGCCGCACCCCGGGCCTCACGTCCACCCAGGGGATATCGTTCCAGTTTGCGCTCAGATACATGACGGTTCCTCCTTATTCCAGGCCCAGCAGCCAGGCCGGATTGTGATAGCAGATTTGTTCCAGATCGCCCTCGGACAGCCGGCAGGTGCCGGCCAGCATCTCAATGAAGCGGTTGAGCCCCTCCACCGGGCTGCCGTTGTTTTTCTGGCCGTAGTCCGAGTCCACCACGATTTTGTCCAGCCCCACGGCGTCGATGATCTCTTTGGTCTGGGCGATGTCGTTGGTGCAGAATTTGGAGCTGGGGACGAAGACGGTGGCGTTGAGCTCCATAAACGCGCCCAGCCGGCTCCACTCCGCCATGTCCTCCAGGGTGGCTCCGATCATATAGTGGGGGTGGTTGACCAGGATGCGCTTCACCCCCAGCTGGGCGGCCTTGTGAATCAGCGCGTCGATCTCCTCCCGGCTGCCGTGGCCGGTGCCCAGAATCACCTCCGGCTTGTCCGCCAGGTAGGTCAGCACCTCCACCACCGCGGGGTCCAGCTCCCCCGCCTCGTTTAAATAGCGGATGGGGGTTTCGGCCACGCTCATGCCCTTGCTGCCGGGGAAGGCCAGACCCTTGCCCTGGTGCATCTCCTTGTGCCGCAGGGCGGATACCGTGGGCATCCACACAAACTTGGCCCCCAGGGCGCAGGCGGCGTCCACTGCCTTCAGGTTTACGCCCCCCACCGAGTTGTTCAGGGCGATGCCGCCGAAGACCCGGCATTTGCCCTGGCCCAAATGCGTTTCAATCATCTCCGCCCCCATCATGGTGGGGAAATAGTGGTCCTTGATGACAAAGGCGGCGTAGCCGTCGTCTATGGCCTCTCGGAGCATCTCCGCTCCATCCAGGGCCCGGGGCATGACGGACGGCCCGGCGTGGACGTGTAGATCAATTTTTCTCATATGGCAGCTCCTTCCCCGGGGGCTTTTTTGCCCCGGAATTTGAACATGAACACGATGACGGCAAAGCAGGCCAGGCCCAGAAGATCGCTGATCCCCTCGGGGAACAGAGTGAGGGCCGCGGCCACCAGGCAGGCCAGCCGCCAAATCCAGCTGATTTTTTCGTCGATGACGCCCTCGATGGCCCAGGTCAGGGCCACGCAGCCCACGCAGGCGGTGAAAAAGGTCCACAGCACGGTGAGCAGGCTCCCCTGGGCGATGAGCACCGGGTTGAGCACGAACAGGAAGGGGATGATGTAGGCGATGATGCCCAGCTTCATGGAGGCGAAGCCCACCTTTACCGCGTCCGCCCCGGATATGGCCGCCGCAGCGTAGGAGGCGATGGCCACCGGAGGGGTGATGCAGGACAGCACGGCGAAGTACAGCACGAACATATGGGCCGCGATGGGGGTGGCGCCCATCTGGATCAGGGCGGGGGCCACCAGGGAGGACATGACGATGTAGGCCGGCACGGTGGGCAGGCCCATGCCCAGGATGATGGCCACCACCGCGGCGATGGCCATGGCGATCACCAGGTTTCCACCGGACAGGGTGGTGATGAGGGAGGTGAACTTCAGCCCCAGGCCGGTGAGCATGATGACGCCCACGATGATGCCGGCACAGGCGCTGGTGGCGGACACGCTGATGATGCCGGTGGCGCCGCCCTTGAGACCCTGAATCACTTTGTCCAGGCTCAGCCGCTTGCGGTCGGCGATGAGCACGATGACGATGAGGGAGACCAGGGCCCAGAACCCGGACTTCATGGGGGTGTAGTTCAGGAACATCATCCCGATGAGCACCACAAAGGGGATGGCCAGATACCAGCCGCTGCGCACCACCTGCCTGGTGTTGGGCAGCTCCTCTTTGGTCAGGCCCTTGATGTTCAGCTTGATGGCCTTGGCGTCCACCATGAAGAACAGGCAGAAGTAGTAGAGCACGGCGGGAATCAGCGCCGCCTTGCAGATGCTCAGGTAGGACACGCCCAGATAGTCGGCCATGATGAAGGCCACGGCCGCCATCACCGGGGGCATGATCTGCCCGCCGGTGGAGGCCACCGCCTCCACCGCGCCGGCAAATACCGGGGAGTAGCCCACGCTTTTAATGAGGGGGATGGTAAAGGTGCCGGTGGACACCACGTTGGCCACCGAGCTGCCCGAGATGGAGCCGAACAGGCAGCTGCCCACCACCGCCACCTTGGCCGGGCCGCCCCGGCTGGAGCCGGTAAGGCCGGTGGCCAGGTCGATGAAGAACTGGCCCGCCCCGGTGATCTCCAGGAAGGAGGCGAAGATGATGAACACCACCACATAGGTGGCCGTAATGCCCAGGGAGCTGCCAAACACGCCCTCCGAGGTGAGCATCACCTGCTCCAGCAGCTTCTGTACCGTGAAGCCGTTGTGGCCCAAAATGCCCGGCAGGTGGTTGCCGAACAGGGCGTAGAGAATGAACACGATGCAGGCGATGGGCAGGGTGGGGCCGGTGAGACGGCGGGTGGCCTCCAGCACCACTACCAGCAGCACCACGAACACGGCGATCTGGGCGGTGGTCAGGGGGGTGACAAAGGAGATGCGGTTCTGAAATACCTTGAGATTGAGGATCATATAGACAAGGGAGACCACGGTGGCCGCGGTGAGCAGGATATCCCACACCTTTACCTTGCCGTCGTTCTTTTTGCCTGAGACGTTATAGATAAAAAAGGTGAGCACACAGGCAAACATCAGGTGGAGCATCCGGTGCATCTGAGATTCGGGGATGCCGAAAATACAGGTATACAAATGGTAGCAGGACATGGCCACTGCGGTGGCGGTCACCACATACTGCGCCCAGGTCAGCTTAACGTCTTGTTTTGGTTCCATAGCTTCCTCCTCTTACGGGTCTCTCTTTTGGGAGCTCACTGAATGGCGCCGATCTCCTTATAATAGGCCTCCGCGCCGGGGTGCAGGGTGATGCCGGTGTTGCTGCCGTACTCGGGCGTCATGTTGGACAGGGAGCTGTTGACCGTGCACAGGTGGTCGTAGTTCTCGTACAGCGCCTTGGTCATGGCGTAGACCAGGTCGTCGGACACCTCGGCGCTGGTGAACAAAATGGTCTTGGCGCTGATGCACTTCACGTCCTCATCGGTGCCCTTATAGGCGCCGCCGGGGATGTCGATGGCCTCGTAGGCGGGGTTGATCTCCTGGACCTTGGCGATGTGCTCGTCGTCCAGGCCCAGCAGCTTCACGCCCTTGGACTCGGCCAAATCCTGGAGGGCGGCATAGGGGTAGGTGCTCATATAGGCGATGGCGTCGGCGTGGCCGTCCTTCACCAGGTCCACCGCGTCGGTGAAGCCCACATAGTTCACGGTGCTCATGTCGTCATAGGTCATGCCGTAGGCCTGGAGGACGATATTCATGGCCTGCTCGGCGGAGTTGCCCTTGGTCTGGGTGCACAGCACCTTGCCCTTCAGGTCTTCCACGGTCTTGATGTTGGAGTCGGCGGCCACGGCGATGTGGAGGATGCCGGGGTACAGGGCGGTGACGCCCCGGATATTGGTGATCTGATTGCCGTCAAAGCTGCCCGCGCCGTTCTCCGCGTCCACCACGTCGTTGGGGAAGCCGAAGCCCAGCTGCGCCTCACCGGCGGAGACGGTGAATATGTTGGAGATGCCGCCGCCCGGTCCGCACTCCGTCACCGCGCCGGGGATCTCGTTTTTGAACAGCTCGGCCAGAGCGCCGCCGATGGAGTACCACGCGCCGCCGGAGGCGGCGGATACGATGCTGATCTTGGCGTCCTGGAGGGAGGGCTGCCCGTTTTGCTCCGTATTGGCGGGGGGCTGGCTGGCGGGGGCGCCGGTGGGGTCGGCGGTCTTGCTGCCGCAGCCAAACAGGCTGAGGGAGAGGCCGGCGGCCAGGACAAGAGCGATCACAGACTTACGTTTCATAGATACTTCCTCCTTTAAATTTTTAGGATACGGCGTTTATTTTCACTGCCCCTTTGGGGCAGATGTGCCGACACAGGCCGCAGCCGCTGCAGGCGTCGTCGTCGTGGTGGAGCCGGCCGTCCTGGAGACAGAGAGCGCCGAAGTAACAGCGGCTGACACAGGGCTTGTCCTCACAGGCGGCGCACAGGGTCAGGTCCATCTCCGCCCGGCGGGCGGGCAGGTCGCCCAGGCTTTTGTAGGTTACGATATTTCGGGCGGTTTTACCCACCGCCTGAGCGGGGTCGCTCACGCCCTTTTCTCTCAGCAGGGCGTTGAACCCGTCCACCAGCTGCCTGGCGTACTCCGGGCCCCGGAGCATCATGCTGGAGCCCACTTCTACCAGGGAGGCCCCGGCCAGCAGGTAGTCGTAGATATCCCGGGGGGTGTCCACTCCGTTGCTGCCCAGAATGGTGAGCCCTGTTCCCCGGCTCACCCGGGCCACGTTGGCCAGGGAGATGGGCTTCATCCAGGGCCCGCCGATGGCGGCCCAGCCGCCCAGGATGGGCTCGTCTGTCTCCGGGTCGATCACCAGGCCCTGGAACCGGTGGGTGATGGTGACGGCCTGCACGCCCGCTGCCTCCAGGGCCTTGGCCGTCCCCAACAGGTCGGAGGTCTGGGGGGTGAGCTTGACGATGACGGGGATGCTCACCGCGGAGAGCACCTGAGAGGCGATTTCCACGCACAGCTGCTTGGACTGGCCGATGAGAAAGCCCAGCTTTCCATCCGCCGCCTCGCCGTGGGGATTGCCGAAGTTCAGCTCCAGGGCGGGGAAGCCCAGCTCCTGAAAGCGCTTGGCGTAGGCCACCCAGTTTTCGGTTCGGCTGCAGGAAAGGCTGCCGATGATCACCGTGCCATAGGTGCGCCCAAGGTCCAAAAACTCCGCCGCCTCGGGCTCAAATTCCGCCATGGGAAGCATGGACCCGCCTCGGGAGAAAAAGCTGTAGCAGTCGCTGAGCTGGCCCGCGGCCGGCTTCTGCGCCATGTCCATGATGTGGATCATGGAGATGCTTTTCTGCTGTAGGGCGGCGGCGTCCGTCACTGATTTTGTGATGATGCCGCCCACCCCTGCGGCGGCAAATTCCCGCATTCGCGCCGGCGTCCGGGCGATGTCGGTGGAAGCCACGACGATGGGGTTGGAAAAGGGAAGCCCTAATACTGCCATATGTATCCTCCTGTTCCGTTTCGTACAATATTTTTGATATGATATTATATCAAATCTGAGTGAAAAAAGAGAGCGTTTCCCTTTTTGCCGGCTGGGAAACGCGCCCCTATTCAATTAAGCCGCTTCAGCCCTCGCTCCACGGCCTCAAATCCCCGGCGCTTGTGGCGGTCGAAGGCCTCGCGCACGGCCTCCGGGTCCCTTTTGCGTAGGCATTCCAGGCATTCCTTATGCTCCTGGATGGACAGGGGCATTCGATCCCGCTCCATCAGGAATACATTTTTGGACATTCTGGTTTTCTCCCAAAGGGAGTTAATCGTCTCAATGAGCGTGGCGTTGCCACAGCAGCTGTAGATGTACTGGTGGAATTTGGTGTTTAGCTCCGAATAGGTCAGGCTGTCTCCGCTCTCCACGCACAATTCCATTTCCGCCAGCATCTTTTCAAGATGCTCCAGGTCCCGGCCGTCCAGGCGGTGGGTGGCCAGCATGGCGGCATAGGGCTCCAACAGGATGCGGATCTGGGTAATTTCCTGATACTGCTTGTCGTTGTACTTGACCACCTGAGCTCCGGCGTGGGGGGTGATGGTCACCAGTCCCTCCTGCTGCAATCGCTTCAACGCCTCCCGCACAGGCATTGCGCTGACGCCAAATTCCTCTGCAACCTGCATTACGGTGATGCGCTCTCCGGGCATGACTTCGCCGGTGACGATCTGTTCTTTCAATGCGTTATAGACCATATCGTTTTTGGTTTGAAAGGTCTGATTCAGTTTTGTGGGCATATGATCCTCCCCTTTTGATATTTGATATTATATCTGATATGCTTCCGTTACGCAACCCCCAATTTATTTTTCGTATTTATGTGCAATTTTCGACAACGCTTCTTGTGGAGAATCGCCAAAAAGCAGGTGCATTTTTGTCGTCAGCTGCAGTTTGAAACAGCCTATTGACAATTAAAAATGTTTATGCTATGATGATGTCAGCAAAACATTATTAATTGTATAAGGAGGCGGTAAGATGAAACTAATCGTTCAACCCCATGATGCGAGAGTGGGCGAGCTGTTGGTGGAGGATTTGCGGTCAAAGCGGTATCACACCTTTCTGTTTTGTGCGGCCTATGCGAAGCTCAGCGGGGTGTCTGCGCTGGATGACGCGCTGAGGGAATTTACATCGAATGGAGGTGCGACGTACGCTTCCGTCGGCATCGACCAGCGCGGCACCTCCTACGAGGCTCTGCGTGCGCTGATGGAGCTGTCGGCAGAGCTGTATGTGGTGCACAACCGCAGTCAGGCGTCCACGTTCCATCTCAAGGCGTACATTTTGGCCGGGGACACGTGCGGGAAGCTCTATGTGGGCTCCAACAACTTGACGGGGGGCGGACTGTATACCAACTATGAGACGGCGCTGTGTCAGGAGTTTGACCTGACGCAGCTGCCCGTGGCCCAGGAGTTTGTGGACATGGTGAACACCTTGAAGCGGTTTCTCCAGGAGGGGCCGTGCTGCAAAAGGGCGACGCCGGACCTGCTCCAGACGCTGTACGACCACCGCTTAGTGAGTACGGAGAGCGAGCTGCACGCAGCAAGGCAGGGCGTGAGCGTAGAGCGGGAGGACAGCGTTTTTGGCTTGGAGCTTTTCCAGGGGAGCGGCGCGAGGCCGAATTTTGCCCCCCCTGCGCGCCCGCAGCGGGAGGAAGTCCCGGCGCAGGATGGAGGGATTGCGGACGAGGACGGCGATGCTGAAGGGGATGAGGGGCCGGTCAAGCGCTTCTACAAGCGCCTGAGTGCAAACGACGTGGATAAAAAGTCCTCGCCGGGGCAGATCATCATTCCCATTGCCTTCAAGGGCTTCTTTGACCCGCTGAGCGAACCCCAGAGGACCAGGGTGGGGGCGATGCAGTCGGAGCGGTATTTTAATCTCCTGTATGAAAACACCGACGAGGTGGTGGAAAACGCGCGGGTTATTTTCTATGAGCCCGCGCCCGGGCACAAGCGCAAAAACAGCGAGGTCCGCTTCGCCCTGCGCAACAGGGGGATTTTTGACGCCTTCGGCAAGGACGATGTGCTGGTGTTCACGCAGGCTCCCAGGGGGGATCAGGGGCGGTATCTGTGCACCATGGAATGGGTGAGCGTGGATTCGCCGGAGATGGACCGGTATCCGGGGCGGTTCGGCTGGATTCAGCAGTAGATAAAAGCGGCGGCGCTGTGGGAACAGTGCCGCCGCTTGCTGCGGGCTCAGACCTTCTGGAAAATCATGATGTGGGATTTTTTCTCCGCGGTTTTCAGGTTGGGGGTAAAAGCACGGGTGTATTTGCGCTGGTCGAAGGAAAAAACCTCCTGGATGGAAAAGCCGGTGCGCTGGGCGATTGCGCGGTAGACGCGATCCATATGGATGAGCTCGCCCCGGTAGATGGAGTCGCCGATGACCACGCAGAGGCGGCCGGCGGGGACGAGCTTTTGGTGAACCTGCTGCGCCACTTGGGAGATGCTGTCCACATACAGCTGGGTTCCGCCGCCGTGGTCACAGTGCTTGTTTCGGGAGCCGATTTCCGTTTCCTGGACCTCATAATGGTTATAGCCCAGCCAGTACATCCTCAGCTTGTGGTAGAGGTAATAATCGTATGAATTCATATAAGGCGGCGAGGTGATGGCGCATTGGACGCTGTCGTCCTCCATAAAATCAAGGCAGCGGGAGTCTTGAGTTTTCACCGTCACCGAGCCCAGCTGGTACGGCTCCAGCTGGCGCAGGCGCACCAGCATATCGCGGGCTCTTTTGCCAAATTCCGCGATGGCGAAGCCGTCGGGAAGATGCTTGTCCTTGGCCCGCCAGCGGGTGTCGCTCTCCTGATTGGAGGCCTTTACAATGATGGCGGAGAAGGCGGTGTTGAGAAAGTCCGCCGCTTGAGGGTCGGAGACCGTCTGAATCAGGCCCTTGATGTAGCCAAGCTCTCGCTGCATATTGGCCTGAAACCAGTGGCTGCGGTTGAGAAAATCGGGGATTACCGTGGGGAGCTCCCTCTCTGGGGCGTAGAGTGAGAGCCGGTCCAAAACCGTGGCGACCAGGGCGCGCTGCTCCGGCGAGAGGGGGGTGCATTTGGCGCGGGAGATGAGCGCGGCGATGGGGTTGGAGTCCACGCCGACGGCGTTATGGCCCCGGATGGCGGCTTCCAGGAGGGTGGTTCCCGAGCCGCAGAAAGGGTCCAGCACCGTGCTGCGGGAGGGGAGGTCCAGATAATCCAGCAGGGAGCCGGGAATCTGGGGGATGTACTTGGCCGGGTAGGGGTGGATGTTGTGGGTCAAAGCCTGCTTTTCCCGGGTGGTGACGGCATCCAGATCGATGCGGTAGTGTTGTTCGCTCATGCTTACCTCAGCTTTTTGAACACCAAAATATAGGAGTGGCCGATGTTCAGATAATAATTTCGGGAGGGATATCCCAGGCAGACCAGGGGGCGGAAATTGGTCTGGTCAAAGATTCGGATGTCCCACAAAGCATAGCCGGCCGCCTCCGCGCAGCGGATAACGTCGCCATGAAAATTGATATAGGGAAGCTTGCGCTTCAGGTCCCGAAAGTCCTTGACCACCCAGACCGCATAGGAGTTGAGCTTTTGTACGGCGAAGCACTTCGTCATGATGCTGGCAATGGCGTGAATGCCCTGGGCGTAGTCCATATTTCCAATGTCGTGTTCGTCGGCGGAATAGGGGGCGGGGTTTTTAATGGGGTCGATGATAGAGTGCTCCCGCCATTTATAGGCAAAATCCCCCTTGATGGTCTTTAAAAGGTTGGCATAGGGGGGGCTGGTCAGGATGAAATCCACCGTGCCGTTGGGGATATGGGCGCACATATGGTCGGCGTCGTCCTCCCAGAGCTGGGCTTGAATGCCGTGGGCGGCGATCTCCTCCCGGCACATCTGGGCGAACCTGGGGTTGAGCTCAATGCCCAAACTCCGACGCCCCAATTCGTGGGCGGCCAGCATGGTGGTACCCACGCCCATGAACGGGTCCAGCACCACCTCTCCCGCTTTGGTGTAAATCTCAATCTGATGGCGGGCCAGGGCCTTGGGGAAGCAGGCGCCGTGCTCCTTCTGGTTGGGCGTTCTGATGTCGGGATAAGCTTCGATGCTCTTGCTGTGGCGGGCCCACTCCGTCCCCGTCAGGTCGTTAAGCTGGTTGGTTCGGTTATCCTTGCGCTTGCCGAAGCAGGGCCGGCACAGCTGCTTTTTATAGCGCTCGGTGGTGACCTCCGCGTCTGTCTCTGCGCCGCACTTCGAGCAGTTGAATTTCATTTTTGGCTGCGCCATGGAACGGCTCCTTTCTGGGGCATTCTTACACAAAAAAACATTATACACCAGGGTGTGCGGCATTTCAACCTTTTTGGCGGGAGAGCTTTTCTTGACAAACGTCCGATTTTTTACTATAATATAGGTATGATTTCGTACTAAGGAGGCGGGCCTATGCCCCGTAGTTCCAGAGCGCTCAGGCGCTTTAATTACCTGCTCAGCGAGACGGACGCGGCCTATCATGAGGCGGCGTCCCGTCTGGGCCTGTCGGACAGCGTAATGCAGATTCTTTATACGGTTTGCGACTCCGACAGCGGGGAGCGGTGCCCGCTGTCGGAGGTGTGCCGCCGCACCGGAATCAGCAAGCAGACCATCAATTCCGCTCTGCGCCGGCTGGAGGCGGATGGGATTGTCCGGCTGGAGCAGGCGGGGGGACGCAGCAAGGATGTGTGCCTGACCCGGCGGGGCGGGGAATTGGCGCAGGATACCGTGGTCAAAATCATCCAAGCGGAGGACGCCGTGCTGGCCTCCTGGCCGGAGGAGGACGTGGCGGCGTATCTGTCGCTCACTGAGCGGTACCTGGACGCATTTCGGGACGAAATCAAAAAATTGTGAGGAAAATTAGGAGTTTAAAGTTACATGATACAGCTATCCGATCATTTTGACTACAAGCGCCTGCTGCGCTTCACCCTTCCATCTATCGTGATGATGATATTTACCTCCATTTACAGCGTGGTGGACGGGTTTTTCGTATCCAATTTCGCGGGCAAGACCCCCTTTGCGGCGGTGAACTTTATTTTCCCCGTGCTCATGATTTTGGGCTGCGTGGGGTTTATGTTCGGCACCGGCGGCTCCGCCCTCATCGCCAAAACCATGGGCGAGGGGGACCGAAAGCGGGCCAACGATATCTTTTCCCTGCTGGTGTACGGGGGCGCGGTGTCCGGTGTGGTTCTGGCGGCGGTGGGCATCGTTCTGATGCCGAAGCTGGCCGCGATGCTGGGGGCGGAGGGGGAGCTTCTGGCCAACAGCATTGTGTACGGGCGGATTGTTTTGTGCGCCCTGCCCTTTTTTACCCTTCAGATGGAGTTCCAGTGCCTGTTCGTCACGGCGGAGAAGCCCAAGCTGGGCTTGGGCGTGACGGTGGCGGCGGGTGTGACCAACATGGTGCTGGACGCGCTGTTTGTGGGGGCGCTCCAGTGGGGGCTGGAGGGGGCGGCGGCGGCCACCGCCGTCAGCCAGCTGGTGGGCGGTGTGGCTCCGCTGATCTACTTCGGCAGGGAGAACGACAGCCCGCTCCGGCTGGGCAAGTGCCGCTTTGACGGCAGGGCGCTGCTCAAGACCTGCACCAATGGGGCGTCCGAGCTGATGAGCAATATCTCCATGTCGGTGGTAAGTATGCTCTATAACGCCCAGCTCATGGCCAAGGCGGGGGAGGACGGTGTGGCCGCCTATGGGGTGCTGATGTACGTCAGCCTGGTGTTCCAGGGCATTTTCATCGGCTATGCTGTGGGAATGGCCCCTGTTGTGGGCTACCACTACGGGGCGGGCAACCGGGAGGAGCTGAAAAACCTGCTGCGGCGCAGCGCCCTTCTGATCGGCGGCTTTTCGGTGCTGATGTGTCTGGCCGGAGAGACGCTTGGCAGGCCGCTGTCCCTGCTCTTTGTGGGGTATGACCCGGCGCTGCTGGACATGACGGTCCACGCCTTTGCTATTTTCTCCATCGCGTTTTTGTTCTCTGGCTTTGCCATCTTCGGCTCCTCCTTCTTCACGGCGTTGAACGACGGGTTGACCTCCGCGCTGATCTCCTTTTTGCGGACGCTGGTGTTCCAGTGCGCGGCGGTGCTCCTGTTCTCCGCGCTGTGGGGACTGAACGGCATTTGGTGGTCCATTGTGGCGGCGGAGGTGATGGCGGTGGCGGTCACGCTCTGCTTTCTGGTGGGCAAACGAAAGCAATATGGCTATTTTTGAGAAAAACCGCTGCGGAAGCAGCGGTTTTTCTTTGCGCCGGGGGAGGGTTAGGGGGCGGCGGCCGGATTCCTTCCCCGGCCGGCCCACTGCCGTGGAGTGACGCCAAAGGCCTCCCGAAAGCGGCGGTAAAAGTTGGAGTAGTCCTCAAACCCGCACAGGGCCGCCGCATGGCTGGCGGGGGTCCCCGTCTCCATGAGCTGGGCCGCCCGTTGGAGGCGCTTATAGGTCAGGTAGCGGTGAGGCGGGCAGCCCACCTGCTGGGAAAAGCAGCGAGAGAGGTGGTACCGGTCGGTGAAGAACCGCCCGGCCAGCTGGGGCAGGGAGTTTTCTTCCGCCAGGTGGTCGTCCAGGTATTCGATGACCCGCTGCACCAGCCGCTCCTCGGAGCTTATCCGCTGGGAGGGGAGGGGGCCCGCCGCCCGGGCCAGATAGAACAGCATCTGGGTGAGGAGGGCGTCCTCCACCTGGGTCCGGCCAAAGCCGTCCTCTGTCTGCTCCCGCAGCATATCGTTGAGGATGCGGTAAATGACGCGCTGGGATTTGGCCTCCAGCACCAGCAGATTTTTGTGCCGAGGGGCCTGCTCCAAAAACATTTGGATGAGGGTTTCTCCCCGCTGCTCCAGCACGGAGCGCCGGAAGCGCAGAGCGATGCGCTCCGCATTGCCCTGGGCCGGCATGGATTGGTGGAGCTGATAGGGGTGGATGAGCAGGACGGAGCCGGACTCCAGGAGGAAAGCGCTGCCCTCCACGCGGTAGGGCAGCTGGCCGGTGAAGCAGAACAGCAGCTCGTAGTGGTCGTGGTAGTGGAGCTCGCTGTGCAGCCCCGGGGGCTCGGCATTTCGCCGCAGGGCGAAGTCCGCCTGCGACGGCAGACTCACCGTATCATACCGAAATCCAGGCCCGGACATCCTCTCCACCTCTTTGCACAAAAAGCAATCTTTTTCCCACGCAGGACAATGGCGCCCTCTGAGCGCAGCCGTTATAATAAGTGTAGCACGAGGGAAAAAGACGCGCAAGCGGCAATTTAAAAAAAGGAGTGCAGGCAGATGGACGGAAAGGGAAAAATCGGGGTTCAGATGATGATGCTCAAAAAGGAAATCCGGGAGCATGGGATGTACGAGGTGCTGAAAAAGCTGACGGAAATGGGTTTTCACGCGGTGGAGGTCTCCCAGATCGCTACGCCGCCGGAGGTGATTGAGGAGATGAAGCGGGCCCAGGAGGAGCTGGGCATGGAGATCGTGGCCCTCACCGCCATGATTCGAAATCCCTTCAAAGGGCCGAACGGCATCCCCATGGACAGCCTGGAGGAAGACTTTGACAAAATTGTGGCCGACTGCCACGCCCTGGGATGTAAGGTGGTGCGCCTGGGGATGATCGACCTGTCCCTGGCCTACTCCCCCCAGGCCATGCTTCAGACCTGCGACGAGATGGAGGACTACGCCCGGAGGCTGAAGGAGCACGGCATCGACCTCTACTTCCACGCCCACCACTTTGAGTACCACCGCTGGCAGGGCAAGCCCATGATGAGCCACTTCCTGGAGCGCACCAAGGCTTTGGGCTTCGAGCTGGACACCCACTGGCTCACCAGGGGCGGCATGACGCCCGAGTACGTCGGCCGGTTTAAGGACCGCATCCTCATCTTCCACCTGAAGGACTACCGCATCGGCCTGCTGCCCCAGGACCTGAAGATGGAGGAGTTTGGCCGCCTGTTCTGGGAGGTTGAGCAGTACGCCGAGGTGGGCGAGGGCGCCATTGATATGCCCGCTTATATCCGCGCCGGGCTGGACAGCGGCAGCAGGTATTTCATGATTGAGCAGGACGAGTGCTACGGCCGCACGGCCTATGAGTCGCTGGCCATTTCCCGGGACAATCTCATTGGAATGGGCTATGGAGATTGGTTCTAAACCGTAGAAACAAAAAGAGTACGAGAAAAAGCAAATAATATCTCTACTCATTGCCGCCATAAAAGTGTATTGTGGGAATATACAGATAGCCGTGAAAATAGGCGGCTGTTTTTGGGCAATGTAGCCCGCTCTGTGGGGCGGCGCGCACAACGATAGCTTGGAGGGATTTTATGGATGGCATTTGGATTTCCGGATTTGCCGACGAGATCAGCAGTGACTTTGACGAGCAGCTGGCCACGGTGACGGGGCTGGGGATGAAGTACATCTCCCTGCGCAGCGCCGATGGAAAGAACGTGGCGGACTATACCCCGGAGGAGGTAGAGGAGCGGCTGCTGCCCCGGCTCAAGGCCGCGGGGGTGGGAGTGTCCTCCCTGGGCAGCCCCATCGGCAAAATCGCGGTGGACGATGCCCAGGCCTATGAAAAGCAGCTGGGGCAGCTGGAGGGGCTGTGCCAAATCTGCAAGCTGCTGGACTGCCGGTATATCCGCATTTTCAGCTTCTTTATGCCCGAGGGGCAGGACCCGGAGGGATATCGGGACCAGGTGCTGGAGAAGCTGCGGGGCTTTGAGGCCGTGGCCCGGGAGCACGATGTGGTGCTGCTCCACGAAAACGAGAAGGACATCTACGGCGATACCGCCCAGCGGTGCCTCACGCTGTTGAAAGAGGTGGACAGCCCTCATCTCCGGGCGGCCTTTGACTTCGCCAACTTTGTGCAGTGCGGCGAGGACCCTGTGCGGGCGTGGGAGCTGCTCCACGGCTATGTGGCGTATATCCATATTAAGGATGCCGTGTCCAGCAGCAGCGAAAACGTGGTGTGCGGCACCGGAGAGGGGCACATTGCCGAGCTTTTGAAGCGGGCTATCCGGGAGGAGGGCTATCAGGGCTTCCTCACCCTGGAGCCCCATCTGGTGCTGTTCGACGCGCTCCAGTCCCTGGAGCAGAAGGCGGCCAGCGATGTCATCAAGGAGAACAAGGCCAAGGACGGCGCGGACGGCTATCGGATGCAGTACCAGGCGCTTGTGGGTATTTTGGAGAAGATCTGAGCCAAATCCCAAATATGTGAGCAATTACATGAACATAGCGGAAGCAAAACGATGAGAAAGGGGTAAAACATCATGGATCAAAAAATTCGGTTCGGCTTGATTGGCATCGGCGCGCAGGGAGGGGCTTACGCCGGCTTCCTCAGCGGCAAGGGCGGCTTCCCCGGTATGCCCGCCCCGGAGTGCCCGCCCCACTGCGCCTTGGGCGCTCTGTGTGACAACGATCCTGAGAAGGAGAAGCTGTGCAAGGAGAAGTACCCCGAGGTGCCCTTCTACAGCGACTGGAAGGAGATGGTGGCCTCCGGCCATGTGGACGCCGTCATCACCACCGTTCCCCACTACCTGCACCATGAGATCGCCATCTACTGCCTGGAGCACGGCATGAACGTGCTGGTGGAGAAGCCCGCGGGCGTGCGCGCCAAGGACGTGGCCGCCATGAACGCCTGCGCGGCCGCTCACCCGGACGTGGCCTTCGGCATCATGTTCAACCAGCGCACCAACAAGCTCTACCAAAAGGTAAAGGAGCTTGTGGCCTCCGGCGAGCTGGGCGAAATCCGCCGCAGCCAGTGGATGATCAACTCCTGGTGGCGTCCCGACAGCTACTATCAGCAGAGCGAGTGGCGGGCCACCTGGGGCGGGGAGGGCGGCGGCGTCCTGGTCAACCAGGCGCCCCACCAGCTGGACCTGTGGCAGTGGATCTGCGGCGTGCCCGTGAAGGTCTACTCCAAGAACATCAACGGCTGCCACCGGGACATCGCTGTGGAAAATGAGGTCACAATGATGGTGGAGTTCGCCAATGGCGCGGTCGGCACCTTCACCACCTGCACCCACGACGCCAACGGCACAGACCGCCTGGAGATCGACCTGGACGGCGGCAAAATCGTGGTGGACAACAGCAAGACCGCCACGGTCTACCGCTATGTCCACGACGGCAAGCGCGTCACCGAATCCGTGCTCAACGACACCATGGACATGATGTCCGTGGCCCGTCTCACCAGCGGCAACGCCGGCGGCAGCCTGGTGGAGACCGAGACCTTTGAGAATCAGGACGGCTGGGGCTATCAGCACACCACCGTCATGGAGAACTTTGCCCTCCACTGCCTCACTGGCAGCCCCCTGCTGGCCCCGGGCTCGGACGGCATCAACGGCGTCAACCTGGCCAACTCCTCCCAGCTGTCTGCCTGGACCGGCCGGGAGGTGCCCAACCCCTGCGACCCGGAGGAGTACGCCCGGGAGCTGGATAAGCTCATCGCCGCGGAGGGCAAGTTCCCCACCCGCGATTAAACAAGCGCTGTCCGTCCCCTGCCTGTGGGCGGGGGGCGGGCGCGAATTGAGGTGACAACATGAAAAAAGCGGCTGTGATCGGCCTGGGGACCATTGCCCCCGTCCACCTGGACGCCATCGCCCGCAACCCGGAGATCGAGCTGGCGGGCGTGTGCGACATTGACGAGGCCACCCGCAAAAACGCGCCGGAGGGCGTTCCATTTTTCACCGACTATAGGGAGCTGATTTCCGGCGTTCAGCCAGATTGCGTCCACCTGTGCCTGCCCCACGACCTGCACTATCCCGTGGCCAAGGATGCGGTGGAGCTGGGCTGCCATGTGTTTACCGAGAAGCCCCTGGCCATCAGCCCGGAGCAGGCGCTGCAATTCGCCCGTCTGGAGGAGGAGCACCCGGAGCGAAAGATCGGTGTGTGCCTCCAAAACCGGCTCAACGAGACCACCGAGATGCTCAAGGCCATATTGGACAGCGGGGAGTACGGCAAAGTCATCGGGGCGCGGGGCATTGTGCCCTGGTTCCGGGACAAGAGCTACTACGAGGCCCAGCCCTGGCGGGGGACGTGGGAGCACGCCGGAAGCGGCACCATGATGAACCAGTCCGTCCACACCCTGGACCTGCTGCATTACCTGTGCGGCCCCGTCAAGGCCCTGCGGGGCACGGTGGCCCAGCTGCTGGACTACGGCATTGAGGTGGAGGACACCGTCACCGCCCGGCTGGAGTTTGAAAACGGGGCCAGGGGCGTGTTCTGGGCCACCAACGCCAACTTCACCAACGAGAGCGTTCAGATCACGGTGGCCACGGAGAAGGCGGCGTTCACCATTGCCGACAGCTTCCTGACCCGGAAGGACCCGGACGGTGCGGTGACGACGCTGTGCGAGGACGCCCGGCTGCCCGGCGCCAAGTTTTACTTCGGGGCCAGCCACGGCAAGCTGATCGACAGGTTCTACCGCGCCCTGGAGACCGGCGGGGACGATTACATCCACGTGCGGGACGCGGTGATGAGCATCCGCCTCATCGGCGCTATTCTCCGCTCGGATAGGGAAAAGGCCGCCGTTTTGGTGGACTAAATTTCATATGAGAAAGGAAGCGGCACCTATGGTTGAAAAAGGTTTGATTGGCGTTCAGATGAGCACCATCGCCCCGGCGAAGATGCCCAAGTTTGACGCATTTGAATCCATGAAGAAGCTCACCGACATCGGCTACCACTGCATTGAAATCTCCCAGGTTCCCATGACGGCGGAGAACGTGGCGGGCTTCCGCCGCGCCATTGACGAGTTGGGGATGAACGTGTCCTCCTGCACCGCGGCGGTGGCCCCCATGGCCCCCGGTATGCCCGGGGAGTTCCTCAGCGTGCCCGAGGACTTCAAAAAGATCGTGGCCGACTGCAAGGCGCTGGACTGCGATATGCTGCGCATCGGGATGCTGCCCATGAACTGTGTAGGCAGCTATGAGAAGGCGGTGAACTTTGCCAAGCAGGCGGAGGAGCTCTCCCTGAAGCTGAAGGAGGAGGGCATCGACCTGTACTACCACAACCACCATGTGGAGTTCGTGAAGTATAACGGCGAGTACCTGCTGGACATCATCCGGGCCAACGCCCCCCACCTGGGCTTTGAGCTGGACATCCACTGGATTCACCGGGGCGGCGAGAACCCCGTGGAGTTCATCAAGAAGTACGCCGGCTCCATCCGGCTGCTCCACCTGAAGGACTACCGCATCGCCGAGGTGAAGATGCCCGACATGAGCAAGCCGGAGGGAATGAGGGCGTTCCTGTCCGCCTTCTTTAACGAGCCCGTTCAGTTCGCCGAGGTGGGCGAGGGCACTCTGCCCATCAAGGCGTGCATGGAGGCCGGCCTGGCCGGCGGCGCAGAATACTTCCTGGTGGAGCAGGACGACTGCTACGGTCGCGACCCCTTCGAGAGCCTGAAGATCAGCCACGACAACCTGGTGAAGCTGGGCTACGAGAGCTGGTTCTAAAACGGCGCGAAAAGAGCCGTTTTTCCACAAAAAAGCAAGGCCCGTTTTGATGAACATCAAAACGGGCCTTTTTTGCGGAAAAGTTCAGGAGATGCCCAGCCGGGCCAGCGCCCCGGTGAGCGAGCGCCAACGCTCCAGCAGGGCGGAGAGCTTGTCTCGGCCCTGGCCGGTGAGGCGGTAGTATTTCCGGGCCGGACCGTCGGACACTTCGCCCAGGTACTGCTCGGAGCAACCCTCCCGGCACAGGCCCCGGAGGAGGGCGTAGACGGCGCTCTCCTGGGTGTCGGGAAAGGTGTCGTGGAGCTGGCGGAGCAGCTCGTAGCCGTACTGGTCCCCCTGGGCGAGCAGGTGGAGCAGGCACAGCTCAATCAGGTCCTTTTTCAGCATAGGGCAGCTCCTGCTCCCACCACGCCTATGCCGGCGTAGACCAGCCAGGTTTGGAGATAGGGAACCCACCAGGCGGCGGCGGAGAGATCGGGCAATTCCATGCTGGTCATCAGGGCCAGCGTGCTCATGCACACCAGCATGGCGGCCATCCCCAGCACATACACCGCGATCCAGCGGCGGTCCTCCAGGCGGGCTTTCACCAGTCCGAATTCCCCGATCAGGGCCATGACGAAGCCGCCGTATTCCAGGGCGGTTTGCAGCATATGGACAGAACGGGACACCGTATAGTCGGGCGGGCCGATGCGGACAAGGCCGAACAGCGCATACAAGGGCGTTTCCCCCCACATCTCGGAAAAAGAGAGGGGGTCGCGCATCCAGAGCCAGTTGACCAGGAGCACCGCCCCGGTCCAGGCCAGCAGCAGTACCAGCAGCACGGGGATGGCGCGGGGCAGCCTGGCCTCTTTGTATCCCTTCCAGCGGAACCAAACCAGCGCACCGGCCATGCCCAAAAAGGCCAGAACCGAGCCTATATGGATGCCAAAATAGCGCAGATAAAAGCAATGAGTCCAAAACGCCCACATTCCGGGCAGGGGGCTGACGCCGGGGATGAGGATGCAGGCGGACAGAGCAACAAACACTGCCAGCCAGATGCGGTAGGGTTTGGTCTGGGCCAGGGAGCGCACGGCCTTCCGGGGCCTGCTCAGGTTCTGGAACAGCTCCGGGTCGTCCACAATGTCCCGGTAGTCGGCGATAACGTCCCGCGCTTCTTTGGGCGGGAGCATCCAGCGGGCCCAGCGGGTGAGGCGGGTCATATACTTTTGTTTCATAGGCCGCTCCTTTCTCTGCTACTGTTTATTATTCTGCTGATAAAAATATAGTAGTGGATAGAAAAATGATACCATATCAAAATAGGAAAGTCAACCCCTGGATTTTGCTGGTTGCGGCACGGCGCTCTTTCCAGAGAAAACCAGCGGCTGAAATTGAATACGCTGGCAAATCTTGCGGATAATACTGTTGGAACGATACAAAAAATGCCGCGGAAACCAGCGGCACAACGTAGGAGGAAAGCCATGAAAGCAACCGGGATCGTGCGCCGCATCGACGACCTGGGCCGGGTGGTGATTCCCAAGGAGATCCGGCGCACCATGCGCATTCGGGAGGGCGACCCCTTGGAGATTTACACCGACCGGGAGGGCGGCGTTATTTTCAAAAAATACTCGCAATTAGGCGATGTGTCCGACTTTGCCGGGCAGCTGTGTGACACCATCAGCCGGGTGGCCGGACTGCCCGCCGTCATCACCGACCGGGACAGCGTGATTGCCGCCGGCGGCGTGCCCCGCCGGGAGGTGGTGGACAAGCGGGTGTCCCCCCAGGTGGAGCAGGTGATGGAGGAGCGCAAAAGCGTGCAGACCGAGCAGGCCCTGCCCCTGTGCGACGGCAGCGAAAAGTATCGGGTGCTGATCGCCGTGCCCATCATCTCGGAGGGCGATGTGCTGGGCTGCGTGGCCTTTGTGAGCGATGGAGAGGCCCCCGCCCTGGGAGACGTGGAGCTGAAGCTGGCCCAAACGGTGGCCGGCTTCCTGGGCCGCCATATGGAGGCGTGAGAAACAGGCCGCCCCGGATAACCGGGGCGGCCTGAGCTGCTTTATGGGGGGTGGGGGAGCGCTTACAGCCGGGTATCCCACTTGCCGCAGAATACGGTGTCGCTGGGCACGGCGGTAAACTCGCTGCGGCCGCAGATTTTCTCGATGGCGGCGCGGATGCTGGCGCGGTTACTGCCGTAGGCGTTGACAAAGGTGCGCACCTGGGGCACGTCGATGAGGTGGTTGGTGTAGTTCAGGCTGATGCCGATGGTGGGCACCTCGGTGGCGTACCAGGGCAGCTCGCTGGAGTGGTTGCAGCTCCAGCGCAGGCGGACGTTGTTCTCCTGGGCGTAGCCCTTCACGTTGATGACCAGGAATACCACGTCGTAATCGGCGCGGAACTGCTCCATCTTGCCGCAGTCCATCATCACCATCATATTGGCGGGGCTGGGGCCCTTCTCCACCTCCAGGTCGTGGAAGTTGGGGGCCACGTCCACGGCGAAGCCGGCGTTCTCCAGCTCCTGCACCACCAGCTCCTTCACCGGGTCGCCCTTGTAGGACTTGCTGGTGGGGGTGGACTGGATGTACACCAGGCGGGCCCGCTTCTGCTTGATGGGGTCCAGAGGCAGGTTGTGCTGGGTGTCCTTCACCAAGGTGACGCAGCGCTGGGCGGCCTCCTCGGCCAGACGGATGTGCTCGGCGCAGCCCACCACCTGCTCCTTGACGGCGGGGTCGGCCACCCGGTTTTCCGCCTTGTACAGCTTCAGCCTGGCCTTCAGGCCCAGGATGCGGTGCAGCGCGTCGCTGAGGCGCTCCTCGGAGATGACGCCGCTGTTCACGCCGTCCAGCATATAGTGGAAGTCCTCCTCCATGTCGTTGGAGAACAGGAACATATCGCAGCCGGAGGCGATGGCCTTGGGCACGGCTACGGAGCGCTTCTCCATGCAGGCGATGCCGGCCATGTGGGAGGCGTCGGTGATGACCAGGCCGTTGAAGCCCATCTCGCCCCGCAGCAGGTCGGTGAGCAGCTCGGGGGCCAGAGTGGCGGGCATGATGTCCTCCTCCCGGATGCCGGGGCGGAGCTTGCGGCTCATGGCGGGCAGGGCGATATGGCCCACCATGATGCTCTCCAGGCCCTCGTCGATCATGGTCTGATAGACCTTGCGGAAGGAGGCGTCCCAGTCCTCCACACTCAGGTCGTTGACGCCCAGGACCAGGTGCTGGTCCCGCTCCTCCACGCCGTCGCCGGGGAAGTGCTTGCAGCAGCAGGCGATATTGCTCTGATGAATGCCCTCAATGTAGGCCCGGATATTCTGAATAACCTGGTCGGCGTTGTCGCCGAAGGCCCGGGTGTTGACGATGGTGTTGCGCCAGTTCATAAAAATGTCCGCGCAGGGGTTGAACATCCAGTTCACGCCCACGCTGGACGCCTCGCGGCCGGCCACGTAGCCCATGTCGTAGGCGGTCTGGGTGCCGCCGCCGGCGGCGGCCTCCGCCGCGGTGGCCACGAAGGTGCCGTCGCTCAGGCAGCCATCGCCGCCGTTGTCGCAGTTGGCGGCGATGAGCAGGGGGATGCGGGAGGCCTCCTGATAGGTTTTGTTCTGTTCATAGACCTGCTTTCGGTCGCCGCCCTGCCAGCGCAGGCCGCCCTGATGATAGCTGTCCAGGGTCCGCCGAATGTCGTCCGGGTCCAGGCTGCGGCGCATCTGCACAAACAGCTGGCCCACTTTTTCCTCCAGCGTCATGGAGGCGATAGTGTCCTCCACCCATTTTACGTCCTCGTCGGTTAAAAAGAACGGCTTTGCACGCAGGTCAACCATGATGGGTCTCCTCCTTATAAAATATAAATGAAAAATTCTGGTGATGGGCTGCTGGATTTGAGACAGCCCATTAGGGCCAGTCTATCACAAAAATAGGGGAAAGGCGAGAAAGATATTTGGCGGATATAGCAGATTTTTTGGTTCTCGTTACGAGAGCTGGTGCTGGGCGGAACGGTATTCCTTGGGGGTCACGCCGGTGTAGCGCTTGAAGGTACGGGTGAAATAGTTCACGTCCGGGATGCCGCAGTGCTGGGCGATGGTCTGAATCTGGAGGCTGGAGGTTTCCAGCAGAAATCGGGCGTAGGTGACGCGGCGCTTGCTGACGTATTCGGTGAGGGTGGAGCCCAACTCCTTTTTAAACAGTGCGGACAGGTAGCTGGAGTTGACGTTGAGCATTTTGGCCAGGGCGCTAAGGCTGAGATCGGCGGCAAGGTCGGCGTCAATGTGAATCAGCAGCTTGCTGATCAGATGAGAGTGGCCCCTCAGGGAGAAATCCTGCACCAGCTGGCAGTAGCTGCGCACCATTTTCGGGCCCAAAGAGGTCAGCGCCTCGGTGGAGGGGGCGGCTTCAATCTGCTTTGCCAGCTGGCTGGAGAGCTCGTCTATGTAGAGCGGGTGGACGTGGCCGTATTCCGCAGCCTTTCGCAGCAGGGTGTTGAACACCACAAAGTAGTTTTTCGTATCCCGCAGGGGCGGGGTGGTGCGCCGCTCCATCTGGCGGGAGGAGAAGCGGCTGTAGACAATGGCGGCCTGGTCCGCCTGGCCGGAGGAGACGGCTTTCATCAGCCGCTCCTCATCCTCGTAGCGGTTTTTCAGCGCCTCCATAGACAGGGGAGAGTCCGCGGGGACGGCTCGCTCCGGGCGCTCTCGGTTCAGCGGCAGGGTGGGGAGGCGGATGGGCAGATCCTGCATGGTGACGCTGCCGCCGTTCCAGAGGTACTCGCCCAGGGTGTACAGCAGAACCATCAGCTGGTTTTCGTTGGGCAGACAGGGGACCTCACGGTAGTACCGCTCCAGGGAGGGGAGAATGCCGTCGGGATCGGGGAAACGCTTTGCGCTTTCCGCCAGCAGCTCAGGCGAGAGGGGCCGCAGCAGGTACGGCCCCACCACGGCCAGGACTGGGGCCTCGCCGCCCTCGACCTGAAAGACCAGCATATGGCACTGCAGCTCGTCCTGATAACGGTAAATCACCTGTGGACGGCAGATTTGAGATAAGGGCTCATAAATCTGCGCAAAATCCACCGCCGGCAGCAGCAGCCGGCGCAGCTCCGCCCACGGAGCTGATAAGGTTTGTCCCTGCTCCCGGCCAACAAAGGAGAGGGGGATAAAGAAGCTGTCCAGCAGCTTTTGAACAAAGGCGAGCTCGCGGTTACAATTTGACACGACAAATCACTCCATAAATAATGCGGGCAATCATAGAGGAAAATACTTGTTAATATTATGACATAAATTCTATCGAATTTCAACAAGAATAATCCCAAGAGAGGGGAGAAGAAATTTACAATATCACTGCATCGGGGGGAGGGAAACGTTCATTTTTAGGTGACAACGACCAATCAGGCAAAAATTATGATAGTAGTGCAAAAAATTTTCACTATGAAAGGGGGAGGAAAAGTATTATACTTTTTGTGCAAAACCCCAAAAAGCTGTGGGGCTCATTTTGCTGTTTTAATATACTTTGCTGATATAGACAGAGAATGACCTCAGAACGGCCGAAAAGGGGCGCAAAATCTGAAATAAAGGGGGAGAGAAGGATCATGCGCAACATCATCGACCTGAACCAAAGCTGGAAATTTATTCAGGAAGACGCCGGCCTGCCCGGCGAGCTGCCCGGAGACTGGCAGAGCGTGGATCTGCCTCACAGTTGGAACGCGGTGGACGGTCAGGACGGAAACGGCAGCTATTACCGAGGCCGCTGCTGGTATGCCAGAACCTTCAAAACGCCCAGACAGCCTCTGTCCGGCGGACGTGTTTATGTGGAGATTCTGGCCGCAGGCCAGCAGGCCACGGTGTATGTCAACGGCAAGGAGGCCGTCTATCACGAGGGCGGTTATTCTACCTTCCGGGCCGACGTGACTGAGCTGTGCGTGGAGGAGGGCGACAACCTGCTGGTGGTGGCCTGCGACAACTCCAACAAGAGCAACGTCTATCCTCAGTCTGCCGACTTCACCTTCTATGGCGGTTTGTACCGGGGCGTGAACCTGATCAGTGTGCCCAATACCCACTTTGACCTGGACTATTTTGGCGGCCCCGGCCTGCGGGTGACGCCCAAGCCCTGCTCCGAGTGCGGCGGCGCGAAGTTCGAGCTGGAGAGCTGGGTGACCAATCCTGATGAGAACTTCACCGTGATGTATTCCATTGAGGACGCGGTGGGCAACGAGGTGGCCTGCGCAGTGCGTCCCGCAGACGACACCAAGGTGATCGTGGCTGTGCCCGGCGCCCGCCGCTGGAGTGTGGACGACCCCTATCTCTATACTGTGACCGCCACCTTGCAGCGCCGCAATGAGGCCTACGACGAGGTGTCTGCTATGGTGGGTGTGCGGGAGTTCTCCGTGGACCCCCAGAAGGGCTTCTTCCTCAACGGGGAGCTGACCCCCCTGCGGGGCGTGAGCCGCCACCAGGACCGTCTGTACCAGGGCAACGCCCTGAACTGGGAGGACCACTACGACGACGCCTGCATCATCAAGGAGCTGGGGGCCAACACCATCCGCCTGGCCCATTATCAGCACTCCCAGGACTTTTACGACGCCTGCGACCAGCTGGGCTTCATCATCTGGGCGGAGATTCCCTTCATCAGTGTGATGAGCAAGGACCCCGCCGCCCACGACAACTGTGTGCAGCAGATGACGGAGCTGATCGTTCAGAATTACAACCATCCTTCCATCTGCTTCTGGGGCATCTCCAATGAGATTCTCATCGGCGGCATCTCCGACAAGCTGGTGGAGAACCACCACGCGCTGAACAAGCTGGTGAAGGAGCTGGACCCCACCCGCCTGACCACCATTGCCCATGTGTCCATGACGCCCACCGACGGGCCCATGCACAAGATCACCGACGTGGAGAGCTACAACCACTATTTCGGCTGGTACGGCGGCAAGATGGAGGAGAACGGCCCGTGGCTGGATAAGTTCCACGCCGAGCACCCCGACATCTCCATCGGCATCTCCGAGTATGGCTGCGAGGGCATCATTACTTACCACAGCTCCAAGCCCGCCTGCAAGGACTACACCGAGGAATACCAGGCCCTGTACCACGAGCATCTGGCCAAGGTGTTCGATGAGCGCCCCTGGGTGTGGGCCACACACGTGTGGAATATGTTCGACTTTGGCTGCGCGGCCCGGAACGAGGGCGGCGTGGGCGGTCGAAATAACAAGGGCCTGGTCACAATCGACCGCAAGACCAAGAAAGACGCCTATTACATTTATAAAGCCTACTGGAACGACGAGCCGATGGTCCATGTGTGCGGCCGCCGCTATGCCCAGCGGGCCGGCGACACCACCGAGATCCGGGTGTACTCCAACCAGGCTGAGGTGGAGCTGCTGGTCAACGGCAAGAGCGTGGGCAAGCAGACTGGGGAGAAGGTGTTCGTGTTCACCGTGGCCCTGGAGCCCGGCTTCAACATTGTGGCCGCCAGGACCGGGGAACTGAAGGATGTCATCACGCTGGAAAAGGTGGAGAAGGAGCCCGCCATTTACACCCTGCCTGAGTTCAACGAGCGGGCCGAGGGTGTGGCCAACTGGTTTAAGCTGGTGGGCGAGATGAACCTGGACCTGAAGGCGCCCATGGAGTTCCCCGAGGGCTTCTACAGCGTGAAGGACAGCATGGAGACCCTGTTCAACTCTGAGGAAGCGGGAGAGGTGGTGTCCAAGGCCGTCAAGCTGGCCACCAACTTTGATATCAAGCCCGGCGTGGGGATGTGGGACATGATGAAGGGAATGACCCCGGAGGCGATGATGTCCCTGGGCGGCAGTATGCTGCCCGACGGGTTCCTGGAGAGCCTCAACGCCCAGCTGATCAAGATCAAGAAGTGACAATCGGCCCCATCGCGCCCCCGTCTCGGCGGGGCGGGGGCGCGGAAAAATAAAAGAGTGTTTTGAGAAGGGAGATTACAATCAATGGCATCTGACATTTCCAAGTACCAAGGCGCAAACGGTATCCACCGCGTACCTCTGTGGCGGATTGGCGGCTTCGCGCTGAACAACACGGCCACCAATCTCTACCTGATGCTGATGGGCTACGTGTCCTTCTACCTGGGCGGCTTTGTGGGTATGGCCACTGTACTGGCCTCCAGCTTCTCCATGATCATGCGTCTGTGGGACGGCGTGACCGACCCGTTCATCGGCTTCCTGGTGGATAAGACCACCACCAAGTTCGGCAAAAACCGGCCCTTTATGGTGATTGGCCAAGTGATTCTGTGCATCACCAGCTTTATCCTGTTCCATGTGACCCATCTGCTGCCGGATAACGCCATCCTCCGTTCGGCGTTCTTCATCATCGTGTCCGCCGTCTATTACATCGGCTACACCTTCCAGTGCGTAGTCACCAAGTCCGCCCAGTCCGCCCTGACCAACGACCCGAAGCAGCGCCCGCTGTTCGCCGTGTTTGACGCGGTGTACAACACCATTCTGTTCACTGGCATGGCCGCGCTGGCCGCCGGCGTGTCTCAGAAATACGGCGGTACCTTCTATGACACTGGCTTCTTCCACGATATGTGGGTGCCCATCGCCATCATGTCCGCCATCTTCACCGCCATCGCCGTGTTCTCCATCGCGCCCAAGGACCGGGTGGAGTTCTTCGGCACCGGCAAGGCCGTGAAGGTAACACTGAAGGACTACTGGGAGACCCTGAAGCACAACCGCGCCATCCAGATGCTGGTGGTGTCCGCCTCCACCGACAAGCTGGCGATGCAGGCCAAGACCACTGCGGTGACTGCCGTTATGTTCGGCGTGTTGGCCGGCAACTTTGCGCTGAATGCCATCATCCAGGGTATGGTCTCCGTTCCCGTTGTGGTTCTGACCATCCTGGTCATCGGCGGCCTGGCCACCACGCTGGGCCAGCGCAAGGGCATGATCATCGGCTCCGTGGGCGGTATCGTCACCTCCCTGATACTGGCGGCCCTGTGGCTGTTCGGCGACCCCACCAGCATGAACAATGGCAGCGGCGGCTTGATGATTGGCTTCTTTGCCATCGCCCATATCGGTCTGTCCATCATCAACGGCGCGTTCAACAACCTGGCCGGCAACATCGTCATCCCCATGACCGCCGACTGCGCGGACTACGAGGTGTATCGTACCGGCCGCTACGTTCCCGGCATGATGGGCACCCTGTTCAGCTTTGTGGATAAGATCATCTCCTCCTTTGCTCCGCTCATCGCCGGTTTGGTGTTTGCCGCTGTGGGTTATGCCGACAAGCTGCCCGATGCCACGGCCGCCTATTCCGATGGGCTGAAGTATGCCAGCATCTTCCTGTGCTACGGTCTGATTGTGCTGGGCCAGGTGGCGAACCTCATCGCGATGCACTTCTATCCCTTGACCAAGGAGAAGATGGAGGAAATCCGCACCGAGATCGACCGCATTAAGAACGAGAGCATGAAGGCTGCGTAAACAAGTTCTGTTCCATCACAACACACGACCCAGTGCCGGGATTTTCCCGGCACTGGGCCGAATCATGGAGGCAATATGAAATCCCGCAAAAAAGAGGAACGGCTGACGCCGGAGGAGCTGGAGGAGTTTATGGCCCTTCAGGCCGAGCTGGACGAGCTGAAGGCCCAGCACGGCGCATCAAAGCCGGAGGGCCGGGTTTCCCGGGCAATTTCCGGCTTTTTTGACCACCGGGAGACCCGGGAAAAGCAGGTGCTCAACAAGAAAAAGTATATCCTGCTGGCGGTGTTCACCGGCTGGATGGGCGGCCACCGCTTCTATGCCAAGCAATGGCCTACGGCAATTTTGTACCTGCTGTTCTTTTGGTGCGGCTTCCCGCTGGCCATGACCATTGTGGATCTGATGATTGTGATACCGATAGAGGCCAACGAGAACGGAAATATCCTGTTATAAGGCGGGATTTTGGAAATATGAGGTGGTTTTATGACCTTACAGGAGTTTGAAAAAAAGCACGACTACCTGATCTGTGTAGACAGCGACGGCTGCGCCATGGACACCATGGACATCAAGCATTTTCGCTGCTTTGGTCCCTGCATGGTGGAGGAATGGGGGCTGGAGCAGTGGGCCGAGCCCATTTTAGAGCGCTGGAACCAGGTCAACCTGTACACCATGACCCGTGGCATCAACCGCTTCAAGGGGCTGGCGTTGGCCCTGCGGGAGATCGATGGGAAATACGCCAAAATTGACGGCGTGGACGAGCTGGAAAACTGGGTGGCCAACGCCCCTGCCCTGTCCAACGACGGGGTGCAGGCGGCCATCGACGCCGGCGGCGGCCAGGTGCTGCAAAAGGCGCTGAACTGGTCGAAAAAGGTGAACGAGAGCATCAATGCCCTGCCCTTCGAGGTGAAGAAACCCTTTGAGGGAGTGCTGGAGGGCCTGCGGTACGCCCATTCTGTAGCGGATATCGCCATCGTATCCTCCGCTAACCTTCAGGCGGTGGAGGAGGAGTGGGGGCTGTACGGCCTGCTGGACCACGTGGACATCCTGCTGGCCCAAAATGTGGGGAGCAAGGCATTTTGTATTGCAGAGCTGCTGAAGAAGGGGTATAATAAGGAAAATGTGCTCATGACCGGCGACGCTCCCGGCGACCTGGACGCGGCCAAGGCAAACGGCGTATACTACTACCCCATCCTGGTGCGTCACGAGGGAGAGTCCTGGGCGGAGTTCCGGGAGACCGCCGTGGATAAGCTGACGGGCGGCGCGTACGGCGGCGCGTATCAGCAGGAGAAGCTGGAGGCATTTCTGAACAACCTGAAGTGTTGATTCCCTGCGTTGTTATGCCGGTCGTTCATTTCAGAATGTTGAGTTCAAAACATGAAGTAAGGAGGAGATCGCATATGAAAATGACCTGGCGCTGGTACGGTGAGGGCAACGATCAAATCAAGCTGTCCGACATCAAGCAGATTCCGGGCGTGGAGGGAATTGTGTGGGCGTTGCACAACAAGATGCCCGGCGAGGTGTGGCAGAGCGAGGAGATCGCCGAGGTAAAGCGGCAGCTGGACGAGTACGGCTTCAACATGGACGTGGTGGAGTCTGTGAACGTCCACGACGACATCAAGATCGGCCTGCCCACCCGGGATCAGTATATTGAGAACTACAAGCAGACCATCCGCAACCTGGCGCCCTTCGGCGTGAAGGTGATCTGCTATAACTTCATGCCCGTGTTTGACTGGACCCGCACCGACCTGTTCCATCCGGTGGGGGACGGCTCCACGGCGCTGTACTATGAGGCCTCTAAGATTCACGACGACCCCAAGGAGATGGCGGATTACGTCATGTCCTTCACGGAGAAGTACAATATGACCTTCCCCGGCTGGGAGCCGGAGCGGATGGCCAAGCTGGATGAGCTGTTTGAGAAGTACCGCCCGGTGGACAAGGAGACGCTGTGGGCCAACCTGAAGTATTTCCTGGAGGCGATTATGCCCACCTGCCGGGAGTGCGGCATCAAAATGGCCATCCATATGGACGATCCCCCCTGGGACATCTTCGGCCTGCCCCGCCTGCTGGTGGACGGCCCCTCCATCGACCGCTTCCTGTCCATGGTGGACGACCCCTACAACTGCCTGACCCTGTGCTCCGGCAGCCTGAACGCCAACGCAGAGAACAACGTGGCGGACATCGTGCGCAAGCACTGCGACCGCATCGCCTTTGCCCACATCCGCAACGTGAAGCACTTCCCCAACGGGGACTTCTCCGAGGCGTCCCACCGGGACTGCGACGGCGACACCGGCATTTTGGACATTCTGAAGGCCTACCACGACTGCGGATTCGACGGCTACATCCGCCCCGACCACGGCCGGCACCTGTGGACCGAGGGCCCCGGCACCGTGCGGCCCGGATACGGCCTGTACGACCGCGCCCTGGGCGTCATGTATATGTTAGGTGTTTGGGATTCTTTGGAGAAGTTTGACGAAGCGTGAGCGTAGGCGCATAGGGGAGCTTGGAACGAAGTGAGGGCGAAAGCCCAGCCGCCGGAGAGCGGCGGGTTTTGCCCGAGTCGGAGCGGCGCTGTGTGCCGGTGGCACACGTCCAGCGCCGACCGAGCTAACGGCGAGACAGCGACCCGGCCATGCGCCCAACGCGCAGCTTGACAACGAAACAGACGTAAACCGTATGAGGAGGAATTACAAATGCTTGATTTACCCTTGAATGTTGATTTTTCCGGCAAGGTCGTAGTAGTCACCGGCGCGGGCGGCGTGCTGTGCGGCACCATGGCCCGGGCCTTCGCCCAGGCGGGCGCCAAGGTGGCCGCCCTGGATTTGAACGAGGAGGCCGTGAAGGCTCTGGCCGACGAGTGCAAGGCCGAGGGCTTCATCTGTGAGGGCTACAAGGCCAACGTGCTGGAGCCGGAGGCTCTGGCCGAGGTCCACACCCAGGTGCTCAAGGACCTGGGGCCCTGCGACATCCTGGTGAACGGCGCGGGCGGCAACAACCCTCGGGCCACCACCGACAATGAGTATCAGCACGAGCACCAGGAGGGCCAGAAGGGCTTCTTCGACCTGGACGCGGGCGGCGTGGACTTCGTGTTCAAGCTGAACTTCCAGGGCACTCTGCTGCCCACCCAGGCCTTCGCTAAGGACATGGTGGAGCGCAAGAGCGGCTGTATCCTGAACATCAGCTCCATGAACGCCTATATCCCGCTGACCAAGATTCCGGCCTACTCCGGGGCCAAGGCCGCCATTTCCAACTTCACCCAGTGGCTGGCCACCCATTTCGCGGGCACCGGCATCCGCTGCAACGCCATCGCCCCGGGCTTCCTGGTGTCCAATCAGAACCGGAAGCTGCTGTTCAACGACGACGGCACCCCCACGGCCCGGTCCGCCAAGATTTTGAACGGCACCCCCATGGGCCGCTATGTGGAGAGCGAGGAGCTGCTGGGCGGCGTGTTCTTCCTGTGCGACGACAAGGCCGCCAGCGCCATCACCGGCGTGGTGCTGCCCATCGACGCGGGCTTCGCCGCCTACTCCGGGGTGTAAACCGGACAGACCCATCAAATAAAACGCGGACGCGGCGGGAGGATCCCGCCGCGTCCGTTTTCCCATGGAGGGAATGGAGCGAAGGCGGCCTTGACTTTTGCTCCGTTCCAGGTAAAATAGGACATAGACAATATGCTGATGCAGGAGAGAGGGAGGAAACATGAGGATAAAGACCGTGCTGTTTGACTTGGATGGGACGCTGCTTCCCATGGATCAGGAAAAGTTCACCGAAGGGTACTTCGGCCTTTTGGCGGCAAAAATGAAGTCCGTGGGCTACAGCGCCAAGGAGCTTGTGGACGGCGTCTGGGCGGGCACCGCCGCTATGGTGAAAAACGACGGCGGGCAGAGCAACGAGGCGGTGTTCTGGCGGAGCTTTGCCGGACTGTTTGGAGAGAAAGCGTTGGCGGACCGGCCGCTCTTTGACGCATTTTACAGCAATGAGTTCCAGCAGGCCAGGGCATTCTGCGGGCACAATCCCCAGGCGGCGGAGGCCGTTCGGGCTATGACGGCTGCGGGGGTCCGGGTGGCGCTGGCCACGAACCCCATTTTTCCGGCGGCGGGCACGCAAACCCGCATCCGCTGGACCGGGCTGGAGCCGGAGGAGTTCGCGCTGTGTACCACCTATGAAAACAGCCGCTACTGCAAGCCCAATCTGAACTATTACCGGGATATTCTGAGCACTCTGGGCTGCCCGGCGCAGGAGTGCCTGATGGTGGGCAATGACGTGGCGGAGGACATGGTGGCGGAGGAGCTGGGGATGAAGGTATTTCTGCTCACCGACTGTTTGATTAACCGGGAGGGGAAGGACCTGGCGCGGTATCCGCACGGGGGCTTTGCGGAGCTGATGGAGTTCTGGAGGGCGCTGGAGGGGTCTGACCGGCAGTAAAAAGGGGGCCAGAGCATTTCTGCTCTGGCCCTTGAAGAATGGAGGATAGAATGAAAAAGAAAGATTAACTCTTACAAGTATCATCATAGACGGGTTTCGTTACAAAAGTTCGAGGGTAGATGTTACAAAAAAGTTAAATAAAGCCCCTGCGGATTACCGGAGAAACAGGCGGGCCAGCCGCTGGTGGGCGCGCCGGTAGGGCTGATAACGCATGGGCAGGTCCAGCCAGGTCCCCTTCCTCACAATGCTTTTGCGGTGGGAGAAGGTGTCAAAGCCCGCCTTGCCGTGGTAGGCGCCCATTCCGCTCTCTCCGAAGCCGCCGAAGCCCATCTGGCTGGTGGCCAGGTGGATGACCACGTCGTTGACGCAGCCGCCGCCGAAGCGGCATCGGGAGAGGGCCTTTTCCGCCGCAGCCTTGCTGCCGGTGAAGATATACAGTGCCAGGGGGTGGGGGCGGCGGCTGATTTCCAGCAGCGCTTCGTCCAGCTCGTCATAGGTCAGGATGGGCAGGATGGGGCCGAAGATTTCCTCGCCCATCGCCGCGTCGTCGAAGGCGGCGCGATCCAGAATCGTGGGTTCGATTTGCAGGGACTCCCGGCGGGAGCCGCCGCCGTGGACCACCTTGTCTGAGTCCAGCAGGGACAGCAGGCGGTGGAAGTGCTTCTCGTTGACGATTTTGCCGTAATTGGGGTTGTCCAGGGGGTGCTGGCCGTACTGTCTCACGGTCTCCGCCTTGAGGTGGGCCACCAGGGCGTCCTTGATTTGCCGGTCGCAGTATAGATAGTCCGGGGCCACGCAGGTCTGCCCGCAATTTAAAAACTTGCCGAAGACAATGCGCCGGGCGGCCAGCTTGAGATTGGCGGTGCGCTCCACAATGCAGGGGCTCTTGCCGCCCAGCTCCAGGGTGACGGGGGTGAGGTGGTCCGCCGCTTTTTTCATGACCTCCTTGCCCACGCTCTGGCTGCCGGTGAAAAAGATATAGTCAAACCGTTCCTCCAGCAGCGCGGCGTTTTCCGCCCGGCCTCCGGTGATTACCGTCACATATTCCGGCCCAAAGCACTGGCCGATCAGGCGCTCCACCAGGGCGCTGGTGCGGGGAGAGTAGGCGCTGGGCTTGATTACGGCGGTGTTTCCGGCGGCGATGGCGTCCACCAGGGGATCTAGGGTGAGCATAAAGGGGTAGTTCCACGGGCTCATGATGAGTACCGTCCCGTAGGGGGAGGGCTTTTCATAGCTGCGGGAGGGGAACTGGGCCAGGGGCGTGGCCACCGTTTTCTCCCGCGCGAAGGCCCGGGCGTGCCGGCGCATATAGCTCAGCTCGCTGAGCACCAGGCCGGTCTCGCACAGATAGCTCTCGCAGGGGCTCTTGCCCAGGTCCTGCTGAAGCGCCTGGGCGATGGCCGCCTCGTTGGCCTGAATGCAGGCCCTCAGCCGGTCCAGCGCCCGCAGGCGGAAGTCCACGCTCAAGGTGGCTCCGGTTTGAAAATAGGCGCGCTGCCTGTCCACGATCTGCCTGATTTCCAGCTGAGTCATGTTAGCTCCTCCTGATGCGCCACAGCGCTTTTTTCATGATACAATGGTGCGGGCCGCCGCGCATGGGCGCGGTGACTGCTGATATTGTAGCACAGCGGGCGGCCTGTGTCAAAGTGAGCGGCAATGGGAGGGAGGCGGTATTCTGTAATTGACAGGCAAAACCGGTAAGGATATAATAAATCTATATCAGCGGCCCGCGGCCGGGAGGGCCCAAAAAGAGAAGGAGAGGAGCGGTATGATCCGAATTGCCATTGCAGAGGACGATCTCCAATGCTTCGCTCAGATTGAGCGGTACATCGGGGACTTTGGACGAGAGACAGGCCGGACCTTCCGCATCACCCATTATGACAACGGGGAGGACTTGGTGGAGCGCTACAGGCCGGAATTTGACCTGATTTTGATGGACGTGGATATGCCCTTCATGGACGGCATGACGGCGGCGGGCCATATCCGGGGGATGGACCCGGAGGTGGTCATCATCTTCGTCACCAACCTGGCCCAATACGCCATCCAGGGCTACTCGGTGAACGCCTTGGACTACATTTTAAAGCCGGTGAACTATTTTTCCTTCTCCCAGCGGCTGAACCGGGCGCTGCAATATGTGCGCCGGAGGGAGACGGACTGCGTCACCATTCCGGTGAAGGGCGGCGTAGTCAAGCTGGAGGTGGACAGCATCTTCTATATCGAGCGCTTGGGCCGTCAGCTCATGTTTCACACCCGCGCGGGCATTCACGCCTCCACGGCCACCCTCCAGCAGATGGAGGAGGCCCTGGAGGGGCGGAGCTTTGCCCGCTGTAATAAGGGCTACCTGGTGAATTTGGAGCACGTGGACGGGATTCAGGACGGCTGCGCCATGGTGCGGGGGGATAAGCTGCTCATCAGCCGGGGCCGACGCGGGCCGTTTTTGGAGGCGCTGGCCGACTGCGTAGGGGGGGTCCGTCCGTGAGCGCCGTCTATCTGTCCGATATTCCCCGCATTGTCACCGCTCTGGCGGAGTGGTGCGCCTGCCTGGTGGTCATCGCCCAATATCCCAGGCGGTTTCACGGCAGGCGGCTGGGGCTGGCCTTGGGCGGAGGGCTGGCGGTGCAGGGGCTGTTTTTGGGGCTGACCGACGCGCTGTCCATCTGGCTGTGGCTGCCCTGTATGGCGGCGGCGGTGGGGCTGATGTTTTTGCTGATCTCGGTATGCTGCGATATGCCGCTGGCCACAGTGGGCTACTGCACCGTTCGGGCCTTTTTGCTGGCGGAGTTTGCCGCGTCTCTGGAATGGCAGCTGTACTCCTACACGGCGTATACCCTGGGCATGGGCAGGGAGGACGCGGCCAGAGGGCCGCTGGCGGTGCTGTTTGTGGCGGTGGTATACGTCCCCATATTCTTGCTCATGTATTGGCTGGAGAGCCGCCGGGGGGACCCGTTGACGGCCATGTCCTTCCGGTTGAGCGAGCTGTGGAGCCCCGCGCTCATCGCGCTGGTCTGCTTCTTTTTGAGTAACCTCAGCTTTGTCTACAGCGGCGCGCCCTTTACCGGCTCGGCGCTGACGGACATCTACAACATCCGCACCCTGGTGGATTTTGCGGGGGTGGCCATGATGTACGCCTACCATGTTCAGCGCTGCGAGCTGTATATGCAGCGGGAGCTGGACGCCATGCAGAATATTCTCCAGAATCAGTATGTTCAATACCGCCAGTCCCGGGAGAGCATTGAGGTCATCAACCACAAATACCACGACCTGAAGCACCAAATCGCCGTGCTCCGGGCGGAGCCGGACGAGGCCAAGCGCTCGGCCTATCTGGACGGGATGGAGGAGGAGATCCGGGATTACGAGGCCCAGAACAAAACGGGCAACTCCGTGCTGGACACGGTGCTCACCGGCAAGAGCCTGTACTGCGCCCGTCACGGCATAGAGCTGACGTGCATCGCCGACGGGGGAAAGCTGGCCTTTATGGACGTGATGGACATCTGCACCGTCTTCGGCAATCTGCTGGACAACGCCATTGAGTATGAGCTGCGCATCAAGGAGCGGGAAAAGCGGCTGATTCGTCTGGCGGTTCACGGAAAAAAGGACTTTTTGGTGATTCAGTGCCAAAACTATTGCCCGGAGACGGTGGAGTTTCGAGACGGCCTGCCCGTGTCCACCAAAGGGGACAGTGTGTACCACGGCTATGGCGTCAAATCCATCCGCTACGCTGCGAAGAAATATGGCGGCACGATGACCATCCACAATCAGAATGGGTGGTTCCAGGTAAATATCATGATCCCGATGTAAAAACAGGCCCGCCTGAGCATTTAAGCTGCTCAGGCGGGCCTTGTGTGCGTTGATTTGGGCGGCGCGTCAGCCGTTGAGGCTGGCGGCGAACCTGGCCATAGCCTCAGAGATTTTGATCTGCTGGGGGCAGACCTGCTCGCAGCTTCGGCAGCCGATGCAGGCGGAGGGCTGCTTTTCCGCCGGCTGGGCCAGCAGCGCCATGGGGGCGATGAAGCCGTTGGTGGTGAAGCTGTGCTCGTTATACAGCTCCAGCAGCATGGGGATGTCCAGCTCCTTGGGACAGTGGCTGGTGCAGTAGCGGCAGGCGGTGCAGGGCAGCCGCCCGCCCAGCAGTCCGTCGGCGATGGCGAACAGGGCGCCGCGCTCCTGTTCGCTGAGGGGACGCTCCGTCTCAAAGGTGGCGATGTTGTCCTTGAGCTGCTGGAGGTTGGACATTCCGGACAGGGTGACGGCCACGCCGGGGATGTCCTGCAGGAAGCGGAAGGCCCATGCGGCGGGGGATTCGCCGGGGCGGAGGGCGCGCAGCTTTGCCTCGTCTTCCGCGGGCAGAGAAGCCAGCTTTCCGCCCCGCACCGGCTCCATCACCCATACGGGGATGTTCCACTCCTTGAGCAGCTCAACCTTGGCCCGGGCGTTTTGGAAGGTCCAGTCCACGTAATTGAGCTGAATCTGGCAGAACTCCATGTGCTTCCCGTAGGCGTCCAGGAACCGCTCCATGATCGGAAGGGCGCCGTGGACGGAAAAGCCAAGATGGCGGATTCGGCCGTTCTTTTTCTGTTCCATCAGGTAGGAGAAGATGCCGTACTTCTCGTTGTCCAGGTAGGCGTCGATGTTCATCTCGCAGAGGTTGTGAAACAGGTAAAAATCAAAGTAATCCACGCCGCACTTTTGGAGCTGCCGTTCAAAAATTTCCTGTACCTTGGGCATATTGGCCAGATCGTATCCGGGGAACTTATCCGCGAGATAGAAGCTGTCCCGGGGGTACTTGGCCAGGGCCTTTCCCAGCGCGGTTTCAGAATTGCCGGCGTGATAACCCCAGGCGGTGTCGTAGTAATTGACGCCGTGGGCCATGGCATAGTCCACCAGCTCCTGGGTGGCGGCGGAGTCAATTCGGGCGTCGTCGCCCTCCAGCACGGGCAGGCGCATAGCGCCCATGCCCAGGGCGGACAGCTTTAGGCCGCAAAAGCTTTTGGTAATCATGAATGTAAGCTCTCCTTTCGGATGTGTCTGTGGTCTCTATATATTATATATAATGTATGCACGGCGGCTTTTTCAAAGCCGCCGCCGGTGTTATGCCCCTTGTAAAGCGGGGAGAGGAGCCGCAGCAGAACAAGCGCACGGCGAGCTTTGAAAAAGTCGCCGCAAGCGATATGACGCTTGCGGCGACGTGGCGCAGTGGGAGGGATTCGAACCCTCGGACGGCTTTTGACCGTCACACGATTTCCAATCGTGCTCGTTATGACCACTTCGATACCACTGCGTATGCGAGGGAGGTCAACGCTCTATATTATAACCAGGTTTTCCGACGTTGTCAAGCCAATTCTTCGCAAATTCCGTGGATATTTTCCAGCGGCCGCCCACTGCCGTTTTCTGGCGGGGCGGGCAGGTTTTTGTTTTTCCAGAAAATTTTATTCAATATCCTGTTGACATTCGGCGGTTCCGGGGGTACAATGAGAATGGTTACAATCCGGTAACAAAGAGTTACAAGTTACAATTTTTTTGAGGAGGCACCTAATGGCTGAAAAATCCGGCGCCCTGACCTATAAGGGCCACCCTCTGCGCCGCAAGGACAACCTGATTTATTACGGTTCCATGGCTGACAAATACATTGTGATGATCCAAGTGATGAGTTCTGAGAAGGACGGCGATTTAGAGCTGGCCAATAAAGTTCAGCTCCAGCTTCAGCTCACCGACCCCGACCTGAAAAGCCGGGACCGGGTGGTGAAAAAAAGCGAGCGGCCCGACCTGTTTTCCGCCATCGAGATGGGCTCCGTCTGGCTGATGCGGGCTCTGGCGGGCAAGTAAGCCCGCCGTTTACCAATGAAAATTTTGAATGGAGGCGCCTCCAATGAATTTTAAAGCGAAGATGTTCCAGTCCCTGGTCGCGGCGGGGCTGGTTCTGTCCATGACCACCGGCGTAGCGTTTGCCTCAATCGGCAGCGCCGTCGTCACCGGCGACTCTCTGCGGCTGCGCAGCGAGGCCAGCACCGCCTCCACGATTCTGGACACTGCCGCCAAGGGGGCGCAGGTCACAGTGCTGGAGGAGAGCACGGAGGGCTGGTACAAGGTGGCCTACAACGGGGTGGAGGGCTATATGTCCGCCCAGTGGCTTCAGGTCACTCTGGACGACGGCACGGTGGTGGACCCGCCTGTGCCTGCGGCGGAGGAGCCTCAGGAGCAGAAGGCCATTGTCACCGACGGTCCGCTGAACGTCCGGGAGGGAGCGGGCACCGAGTTTGCCAAGGTGGGTTCCCTGAAGCTGGGCGCCATGATCACCATTCTCAACGATGAGGGCAACGGCTGGTATCAGATTTCCGCGGGCGACCTGACGGGATATGTCTCCGCCGACTATGTGCAGTTCTACGACGGCACATACACCGGGAATGCGCTGGGCGCGTCGGCTGCGGCGCTGGCCGCGCAGCTGCTGGGCTGCCGCTACGTGTCCGGCGGCACGGGCCCCAGCGGGTTTGACTGCTCCGGCCTGATGTACTACATATATAAGCAGCTGGGCCATCCCATCGCCCGGGGCTCCTCCAGTCAGTACTACAAGAGCGGCTACTTTGTCCCCTTTAACGAGATGCAGCCCGGCGACCTGATTTTCTTCTTTGACGCCCGCTTCGACAGCTCCGGCGGCACCCTTCCCACAACCCACGTGGGGATGTACGTGGGCGGCGACCAGTTCATTCACGCCTCCACCACCTCCTACCGGGTGCAGTATGACAGTATCTACGGCTATTATGCCCCCTACATTGTGGGCGCAAAGCGGATTGGCTAATTTTTCCAGAACATAGGATTGAAACCGCCCGGCTGGTTGGCCGGGCGGTTTTTTCCAAGGTGGCGTTTGGGAAAGTGTTGACAAAAACTTGTTAAATTTCTGTTTCCCTCTTTACAACGGGGGCGTTCTAAGCTAAAATATTGACATTGAGAAAGAGGGGGTGCGCCCTATGAGCGACGACTACACACGCAGATTCAATGTAAATATCGACAAGGACGAGGAGATTAAAATGATTCTCTCCTCCGTCTACAGCTCCCTGCGGGAGAAGGGCTATAATCCCATCAATCAGATTGTGGGGTATATTCTCAGCGAGGACCCGACCTATATCACCAACCACAACAATGCCCGGACCTTGATTCGACAACTGGACCGCGACGAGCTGCTCCAGGTGCTGCTGAAAAGCTATCTTCATGAAAAATGAGAGGGTGCGCCTGCGGGAAGCGGGCGCGCCTTTGTTTTAGCGTAAAAGGAGTGTTTCGCGTGAAACGTACGTTTGCTATTTTGCTGTCCGCGGCCCTGCTGCTCACCCTGCTGCCCGCCTGCAATCCCCAGGGGGCGGCCCAGCCCACTCAGCCGTCGGATACGGCCAGCCCGGAGGCCACCGCCTCCGCCCCGGCGGAGAGCGGGCTGAGCTGTACGCTTGCTCTGTCCGGGGTGCTGTCAACGCTGGACCTCTCCTTCTCCGACGGGGAGATGCTGTGCAGCGACGGGGATGGTGAGGCAAACGACCGGGAGCGCCTGGCCGCCTACATATCGGGGGCCTATGGTTTGGGCGAGGGCGAGTGGGCGGACGCCGCCGTCACCCGGGCCACGGGGGCCAACGCCACGGAGCTGGCGGTGCTGCGCTTCGCCGATGAGGACGCCGCCCGGCACGGGGAGGAGAGCCTGAAGGACTACCTCCACAGCCGGGAGGGGGACTTCACCGGCTATGCCCCGGAGCAGGCCGCGCTGGCGGCGGACGGCGTGGTGTCCCGTCAGGGCAAGTACCTGGGCCTGTTCATCTGCGAGGACAGCGGCCAGGCCGCGGATATCTTTGAGGAAATCCTTCGGACGGGGGAGTCCCTGTCCAGCTTACCGCCCACCGAGCTGGTCACAGAACCATCCATTGACGACGATATTGACGCGCTGCTGGAGCGGATGCTGGACACCTGCGCGTCCTTTGGGGACGATGTGTCCGACGTGGAGCGCATCAACAGCGGCGAAACGGACGAGCTGGACGCCATCATCCAGGGGGAATACGGCCTGGAGGCGGGCAGCTGGCAGGAGGCTGCCATTGCCCGGGGAAAGGGCAGTTCTGTCTTTGAGCTTGCCCTCCTGCGGTTCCGGGACGACAGGGAGGGGACGGATGCCGTCCCCCAGCTACTTCGTTACCTGGATGCCAAGGAGGAGGAGTATGTCCGCTTTCCCGCCCAGGCTGAGCTGCTGAACGAGGCTAACGCCTGGGTGCCGGAGAATACCGGCTGCATCATTTTGGTGGTTGGTGCAAATCCTATGGGGACTGCGTTTGCCCTTGGGAGCTATCTCACAGGCAGGGATTGCAGGGGGCTTCGTGGGGCTGTACGACACTTTGAAAGCGCCCCGGCCCCATCCCTCGAGCCCGCCCCCAACCACCCGGACCGGGAGAAGTTCACCCCGCCGGGGAAGGAGGATATGTCTATCTACGACACCGCCGCCATCCGCGCCGCCTGGGCGGCGGAGGACCCCTCCGGCCTGTCCGCCTACGACCGGGCGGTCTATGACGCGGCGCGGGAGATACTGGGCGAGATTCTCGCCGATGGCATGGACGATCTGGAGAAGGAGGAGGCCATCTATCACTGGCTGGTGAACCACGTGGACTACGACTGGCGGCACCAGGACTTTATGGCGCAGGCCCCTCGGTCGTCCTACGAGCCCTATGGGGGGCTGGTGGACCGCGTGGCGGTGTGCCTGGGCTACGCCGCCAGCTTCCAGCTGCTGTGCGATCTGGCCGGAGTGGAGTGTATCACCGTGGTGGGCGCGGCCTTCCACAGTGAGGAGGAGCACGCCTGGAACATGGTGCGCCTCAACGGGAATTGGTACTGTGTGGACGTGACTTGGGACGCCAACGGCCGGGAGCAGCTCGGCCCCGGCGAGCCGGAGGACTGGCGGTACTTCAACCTTACCAGCGACGAGCTGGCGGCAAGGAGCCATCAATGGGACTACGACAACGTGCCCGAGGCCACCGCCGCCGACCGGGGCTGGAGCTGAGCCCCGGCCGACAGGACATAGAGAGGAGTGTTTCACGTGAAACGTACGTTTGCTGTTTTGCTATCCGCGGCCCTGCTGCTCACCCTGCTGCCCGCCTGCAATCAGCAGGGGGCGGCCCAGCCCACCCAGCCGTCGGATACGGCCAGTCCGGAGGGCACCGCCTCCGCCCCGGCGGAGAGCGGGCTGAGCTGTGCGCTTGCTCTGTCCGGGGTGCTGTCAACGCTGGACCTCTCCTTCTCCGACGGGGAGATGCTGTGCAGCGACGGGGATGGTGAGGCAAACGACCGGGAGCGCCTGGCCGCCTACATATCGGGGGCCTATGGTTTGGGCGAGGGCGAGTGGGCGGACGCCGCCGTCACCCGGGCCACGGGGGCCAACGCCACGGAGCTGGCGGTGCTGCGCTTCGCCGATGAGGACGCCGCCCGGCACGGGGAGGAGAGCCTGAAGGACTACCTCCACAGCCGGGAGGGGGATTTCATGGGCTACGCGCCGGAGCAGGCCGCGCTGGTGGCGGGCGGCGCGGTGTCCAGCCAGGGGACCTATGTGGGTCTGTTCATTTGTGGGGACAGCGCCGGGGCCAAGTTCGTCTTTGACGAGCTGATTCAGACGGGCGAGCTGCCTGAGCCGCCCGAGCCCACCGCCACGCCGGATTTGTCAGAGGACGTGATGGCGCTGCTGGACGCGGTGCTGTTCGATTATGATGGGCCGGAGCTGGAGTGGGTAAACCGCAGCGATCCGAACAAGCTGAAGTCCGTCCTGGAGGAAGAATATGGGCTGGCGGGTTACGCCTGGGCGGACGCCGCCATTGCCCGGGGGACGGGTGAAAATGTGTTTGAAGTCGCCTTCATTCGTATGGAGGATCAATCGGCCGTGTCAAGAGAGGTAATTGACATCGTAGTCGACTACCTGAACGCGAAGGAGGAGGCATATGACGGCCCCCAAGAGCAGGCGAAGATGCTCAACAATGGCGCTATCTTTGCGAACAGAGGCTATATCATTGTGCTGGCCTCCAATCTGAACGGACTATATCAAAAAAGAATGATTGAGGCAGGTGTGAGCACCGAGATTTTCCTATATATAGAGCGGCATTTGGAGGAGAAACCTGTCTCCTCTGCGCAGCCCGCCCCCAACCACCCGGATCGGGAGAAATTCACCCCGCCGGGGAAGGAGGATATGTCCATCTATGACACCTCCGCCATTCGGACGGCCTGGGAGAAGGGGGACCCCTCCGGTCTGTCCAAGAACGACCGGGCGGTCTATGACGCGGCCCAGGAGATACTGGGCGAGATTCTCACCGATGGCATGGACGATCTGGAGAAGGAGGAGGCCATCTACGGCTTTATGGTGGACCACGTAAACTACGACTGGAGCCACCAGGACGTGATGGCCGAGACGCCCAGAACCGCTTATGAGCCCTATGGCGGGCTGGTGGACCGGGCGGCGGTGTGCCTGGGCTACGCCACCAGCTTTCAGCTCCTGTGCGATCTGGCCGGATTGGAGTGCATCACGGTGGTGGGGGCGTACCATCAGGGTGAGGAGGAGCACGCCTGGAACATGGTTCGGCTGAAGGGGAACTGGTACGGCGTTGACGCAACCTGGGACGCCAACGGCCGGGAGCTGGGCAGCGGCGACGGCTACGAGTGGCGGTATTTCAACCTTACCAGCGACGAGCTGGCGCTGATGCGCCAATGGGATTACGACAACGTCCCCGAGGCCACGGCCACCGACCGGGGCCGGGGCTGAGAGAGGGAGGACAGAGGAGGCGGGCGCTTCGTGAAAGGCGGAGCGCCCGCCAAAAAGAAAAATTGCAAACATAGGAAAAAATACTCTTTACAAATCTGATTTTTCTGATATAATATACCCGTTGCCGTTCTTTGAAGCAGCGCGTCAAGAGGGACGGCAGAATAGATGGGCTCGTAGCTCAGCTGGGAGAGCGCCGCGTTCGCAACGCGGAGGTCGAGGGTTCGATCCCCTTCGAGTCCACCAAAGCAACATAGTCCGAACTTGTTCCCCATCGGGAACGGGTTCGGATTTGTTGTTTCTCTGCCAGTATCAGCGCATAGAAAAACGTCCCCTGTCAGGATGATGGGGGACGCTTCTCTACAAGACGGCACAATATCTGGATAAACAGCTGGTGCGATATATCGCACAGAAACAAGCTTTGCGAGGGAACGGGCCTACGCACAGACCAAGGAGCGCCCAATACGCCTCCAACGAGTATGCACAGAAGCCAGGCAGCTCTTATATAAAGGCCAGGGCCCCGTTGGATACGCGACCATCAAGAGTTGCTCAGTGTCCTAAAAACAGAGTGTGCCTATTGACACGAGCTACGGACCATCCGGCGGGCAAAGGAATTTGTGAACATGTGAACGACTATGTTTAGTTTTGCAGGTCAATTAAACAAATCGCAATCTTTCAAGCTCTTAAGCACCAGGCTGCTGAAACTTAATTAGTATCCGCTTCTGTTGAAGTCTGTCTGCGGTGCTTTTTACAATATGGGCATCCCTGCCCGTTGGATCGGTCTGCAACCCTGGCTAACCACACATGGCCGTTATCACAAAGCCACCAAATACGTTTACCAGAATGACATGTCACCTGCTCAGGGGTGAGACCCTTGTTTAAAACTGGATGCCACTGAGCAGCCAAAGGCTTGTTGCAGAAGGCCAGATCATTGAAGCCAATCCAAACCCGGCGTCCTGAGCAGTAGGGGCACCGTTGGCCTGATGAGAATGCAGCAACTGGGCACTGCCAGGAGTGTCCATTCTCACACTTCCACCACACCTGCTGATCGCTACCATAAGAAAAGAAATCAGGATTGAGCAACGCATTTTTTTCATAATCCCAATATTTTTTTGCTTCGGGAATTTTTCGAAAAAGGGCTCTCTCTGCCTCTGGCCGCCGGTACAATGACAATATGGCGCCCTGATCGCGTTTTAAATCAATATCGAGGGGTAAGTGCTGTTTCAGCTGTTCGGAAATAAGCTGGAAAAGGGCCTGAAGTGCTTCCTCCAAGTTAGAGAGGCTTCCTGCGCCATAGTGATAGGTAATGGTGCGTTTGTCAGGTGAAACATGAAATTGAGTTCCCGTTTTTACTCTATAGAGAAAAATGTTATTCCGCAGCAGGAGGTCATCTTTAGCTGAATCAGATGCTTTGATCGCTTCACGCTCGTGCAAAGGGCCGTCATGCTCTATAGCTATAGAAAAATCTGGAAGAAATATATCCAGCTCCCGTCCCTGGTATCGGAAGCGATTATACGCTGTGAACATACGGCTGCAATAAAAATATATCGCTTGTTCAGCAAAAGAGGTTGAAGGAGAACAATGTGGACAACCGGTGCCCTGGGAGCGGCTTGCTACAGTCGTGCACCATTCATGACCTTTTTCGCATAGCCACCATATTTTTTTGTTGGAACCGATTGTTACATGATAGGGCGTTAAATGTCCGTTTTTGGATGGATGCCACTGACGCGCCAGATTTGGATCAACAGTGGCCAGATCGTTGAATCCAAGCAGGATTTGTCGGTTTGAGCAAAATGGGCAACCAATACCTGCGGATCGGCTTGCCACCGTAGCCTGCCATGTATGACCTCGTTCACAGCGCCACCAAACACGTTTGCCGGAGTGTATTGTAACATGATCCGGAAGTAAGCCGTTATTTTTCTCAGGGTGCCACTGTGCAGCCAGACTGGGTGATTGAGAGGCCAGGTCGTTATAGCCAGACAATACTTTTTGCCCCGAGCAATAAGGGCATCCTTTTCCCTTGACGCGATTGGAAACAGAGGCTTTCCAGGAATGCTCCAATTTACATTTCCACCATACCTTGTATGAAGAACCTGCAGAGAGATCGGAGGGGAGCAGGGGTCCGTTCTTTTGACTATCCCACTGTGCGGCAAGATCAGGATGGGATGTGGCCAAATCACTAACACCAGAGACAGCACGCCGGCCAGAACAATAGGGACAACCGTTACCTCTATGCCGGTCACCGATCAGCGCCTGCCAGGAGTGTCCTTGTTTGCATTGCCACCACACTTTTTTGTCAGAATTACAGGTTACCTGCGTGACAGTCAAATCTCCGTTACGGGTAGGATGCCATTGCTCAGCTAAAAGAGGGTCAATAGTCGCCAAATCATTAAAGCCTGCCAAGACTCGGTGGTTAGAGCAGAAGGGACAACCATTGCCAGAGAATCGGTCTCCTACACAAGCCTGCCAGACGTGTCCGAGTTTACATCTCCACCACACCTTTTGGTTGGAATAAGGGGCAGTATGATTTGGCAATAGAGGTTCATTTTCTTTGTACAGCCAATCCTGCGCCAGATCAGGCCGCAAAGTAGCCAAATCATTGTAGCCGGGGAGAATCGTGCGACCGGAACATATTGTACAGGCTTGGCCGCAAAATCGCTTGTCAACTGTGCACTGCCATGCATGGCCATTTTCACACAGCCACCAAGCTTTTTTATGGGAGCGGCAGGTCACGTGGCGAGGCTCCAGCTTCCCATTCAAAGTCGGATGCCATTGGGCGGCCAGATCAGGTCTTAGAGTCTGCAAATCAGTGAGGCCGGGGATTGCTGCCTTTCCAGAGCAAAAAGGACAGCCGCTGCCCTTGACCCTGCTGCTGATAGCGGCGCTCCAGGAATGCTGCTGTTGACACAACCACCATGCTTTTTTGCCGGATCCATAGGAAACTGTTTCTGGGGTTAAAGGTAAGCTTTTCTCAGTATCCCATTGCTGCAGCAACCCGATTTTGCCATGATTTTTGCAATATTCTTCGAGGCTAATACGCATAAAAAATTCTCCTTGTCTGATTTTCTGTTTGATGTCCAGCTCATATGAATAAAATTTTGTGCTGCAATGGGTCGAGGCATAGGCTCTAACGATAGAGAATCTAAGAAGGCCGGGCAAACGCCTAAACGATTGCCCGGCCTCTCAGCCTTTACAGCTTACACTTTCTCCATGGACTTGATGATGGCGTCGGCCAGGGCGTCCAGCTCGGAGGCCTTGTCCGGGTGGAGGGCGGAGGCCAGGGTGAGCCGGTCTCCCAGCACGGTCATATTCTTCATCTCATTTTCCAGGAATTTTTGCATCAAATCACCCGACTTCACGGCCCAGGAGCCATTCTCGACGATGGCGCAGGTGCGGTTTTGGAAGTTCAGGGCCTTTAGGTGCATCAGATAGTCGTGCATCACCGGATAGATGCCCAGGTTGTAGGTGACGGAGGCAAACACCAGGTGGCTGAGCCGGAAAGATTCGCTGACCAGCTGGGACACGTGGGTATTGGACACGTCGTACACCCACACGTTGGCGCAGCCCTTCTCGCACAGCTTGGCGGCCAGGGCCTGGGCGGCGGACTCGGTGTTGCCGTACATGGAGGCGTAGGCGATGAGCACGCCCTGCTCCTCGGGCTGGTATTTGCTCCATTTGTCGTACTTGTCGATGAAGTACATCAGGTCCTTGCGCCACACCGGCCCGTGCAGGGGGCAGATGAACTTGATCTTGTCCAGAATGCCTCCGGCCTTTTTCAGCAGGAGCTGGACGTGGGGGCCATACTTGCCCACAATGTTGGTGAGGTAGCGCCGGGCATCGTCAATCCAATCCCGGTCGAAGTTCACCTCGTCGGCAAACAGCTTGCCGTCCAGGGCCCCGAAGGAGCCGAAGGCATCGGCGGCAAATAGAACGCCGTTGGTCAGATCAAAGGTGACCATAGCCTCGGGCCAGTGGACCATGGGGGCCTCCACGAAAGTGACGGTGTGATCGCCAAAGGAGAAGGTGTCCCCCTCTTTCACCTCGATGAGCTCATGGCCTTCGATGTGGAATCCAAACTGGCGCATGAACATAAACGCCTTGGGAGTGGAAATGACCTTCACCTGGGGCCAGCGGATCAAGATTTCCTCGATGGACGCGCCGTGGTCGGGCTCCATGTGGTTGATGAGCAGGTAGTCCAGGGGCCTGTCGCCCAGCAGGTAGTCCAGATTCTCCAGCAGCTGGCGGCAGACGGACCAGTCCACAGTGTCGAACAGGACGGTGGACTTGTCCAGCAGCAGATAGGCATTATAGCTCACACCCCGGGGGATGGGATGGATGTTTTCAAACAGATGGGTGCGGTGGTCGTTGGCCCCCACCCAGTACAGATTATCAGTGACACTGCGCACGCAGTACATAGATGTTCCTCCTTTTATTGAAAAATGGCGGTAAGACGGAAACCTGTCTGCCTCTTACGATTCGATGAACATTTCCTTGGCCTCGGCGCACTCCGGACAGACCCAGCCCTCGGGCAGATTGGCGAACAGGGTGCCGGGGGCCACCTCGGAGTCGGGGTCGCCCAGCTCGGGGACGTACTCGTAGCCGCAGCCGCCGCAGACATAGCGCGGGCCGATGGGCTCGGGCTTGGGGGCGGGGGGCCGCTTCATTTTCACCATGGGGGGCGCGGGCTGCTTTTCCTCCATACCCAGCGCCTCAGCCAGCAGGGGCAGGATCTCGTTCACGTCGCCCACGATGCCGTAGTCGCAGTTTTTGAAGATGGGGGCGTTGGAGCTCTTATTGATGGCCACGATGGTGGAGGCGTCCTTGATGCCCTTCAGGTGCTGGATGGCACCGGAGATGCCGCAGGCGATGTACAGGTTCCCCTTGAACTTCTGGCCGGACATCCCCACGTAGCGGTTCAGGGGCACGTACTTGTGGGTCTCCGCCACGGGACGGCTGGAGCCGATGGCCGCACCCGCCGCTTTTGCCAGGTCCTCGATGAGCTTCATGTTCTCCTTGGAGCCGATGCCCTGGCCCGCAGAAACCACCCGCTCCGCCGCGGCGATGGGGGTATCCACCGGGATGCCCACGGTGAAGTCATAGCCGTCCTTCTTCAGGGCCGCCACCAGGGCGTCCACCCGCTCCTTGGCGTCGCCCTCCTTGAGGATCATGCCCTTGCGCACCCCGGTGACGGGGGCGGGCTTCTTGGCCCGGCTGGAGGGGCCGCCCTCGCTCTTGGGGGGCTTGCCCATGATGGCCGCGCCGATGACCATCCGCTGCACCTCGTTGGTGCCCTCGTAAATGGTGGTAATCTTGGCGTCCCGGTACATCCGCTCCACGTCCATGCCCTTGAGGAAGCCGGTGCCGCCGAAGATCTGCACCGCGTCGTTGGTGACCTCCAGAGCGATATCGGAGGCGTACATCTTGGCCATGGCGGCGTCCACGCCGTAGGGCTCATGGGCTTCCTTCTTCTCGGCGGCGGAGTACACCAGCATCCGGGCGCACTTCAGCTTGGTGGCCATGTCCGCCAGCTTGAAGGTGATGGCCTGGTTGAAGCCGATGGGCTTGCCGAACTGGACCCGTTCCTTGGCGTACTCCACGGCGGACTCGTAGGCTCCTTGGGCGATGCCCAGGGCCTGGGAGGCGATGCCGATTCGCCCGCCGTCTAAAGTCGCCATGGCGATCTTGAAACCTTGGCCCTCCTTGCCCAGCAGGTTCTCCTTGGGCACCTTCACGTCATCGAAGTTGAGCTGGCAGGTCTCGGAGGAGCGGATGCCCATCTTGTCGTAGTGGGGCTCGAAGGAAAAGCCCTTCCAGCCCTTCTCCGCAATGAAGGCGGAGATGCCCCGGGTGCCGATGTCGGGGGTGGTGACGGCGAAAACCACGTAGGTGTCCGCCACGCCGCCGTTGGTGATAAAGATCTTCTGGCCGTTGAGCAGCCAGTGGTCGCCCTTGTCGATGGCGGTGGTCTCGGTACCGCCCGCGTCGGAGCCGGCGTTGGGCTCGGTAAGGCCGAAGGCGCCGATCTTCTCACCCTTGGCCAAGGGAACCAGATATTTTTTCTTCTGCTCCTCGGTGCCGAAGGCGAAGATGGGCCAGGTGCCCAGGGACACATGGGCGGACAAAATCACGCCTGTGCCTCCGTCCACCCGGGACAGCTCCTCTACCGCGATGGCGTAGCTCATAACGTCAAGCCCCGCGCCGCCGTACTCCTTGGGATAGGGGATGCCCATCAGCCCCATCTCAGCCAATTTTTTTACGGCCTCGGCGGGGAAACGGCTCTCCTGATCCATGAGGATGGCGTTGGGCTTCACCTCGGCCTCCGCGAAGGCGCGAATCTTGGCCCTCAACTCCTCGTGAGCCTGTGTGGTCTGGAACAACATAGGGAAACCTCCTTTTGAGTGATTGATGACGATCAATAGAAATTACAGCCAGTATGAGTAAAATGTACCATGATTACAGCGGAATGTCAATGTAGATTATTGGATTTTGCACAAAAATGGGCAGAGTTGCGCGCCCTGTCAGGTTCTGCCGTAGGTTTGGCCGTACTGGCTGTCCAGCGCACAAAAAAGAGCGTGGTTATGGCGATCAGTCAATGGACCGACAGGTATGGTGCCGAATCATGGGACGATAGAAGCGATGAGATATCCTCAGCATGATATTACTTTCTATAAGAAATGATAAATCCGAACGCTGTCCCCACTTGGAGGACAGCGTTCGGATTATCATAAATTGGTCCGGGTGACACGACTCGAACGTGCGACCTCCTGCTCCCAAAGCAGGCGCGCTACCAACTGCGCAACACCCGGATATAGGATTTGCGTGGATAAAGCTGCGAAAACGGGGGCAGCCGTAATGCCTGGAATTGCTTGCCTCAGGCCCGTCAGGCTAAAACATTATAACTGATTTTCTTGCGCTTTGCAAGGGGGTATGGTATGATATCTGAGAAAAACAAATTGAGGTGAGCCTCATGCGGATGAGAAAGAAGAAAAATTTGACCTCACGGATGGATGCTTGCGGAGCGCTGCTGGTGGGCGACCCCACAGCGGAAAAGGGTTGTTGGCGCGAGCGCAAGCCGGATGCGGCCAAGCTGCGTTTGGAGTTGGGCTGCGGCAAGGGCCGTTTCACCGCCGAGACGGCTGCCGCCCACCCGGAGGATTTGTACGTGGCCGTGGAGCGGGTGCCCGATGCCATGGTCATTGCCATGGAGCGGTGCCAGGCGCTTGGCCTCACCAACGTGTTCTTCATCGACGGAGACGCCGCCGTGTTAGACGAGTACTTCGCCCCTGGCGAGGTGGATTTAATCTATATCAATTTCTGTGACCCGTGGCCGTCGGTGAAGCACTCCCGCCGCCGGCTCACCCACGAGGGGTTTTTGCGGGGTTATCGGAGGGTGCTGCGGGAGGGGGGACAAATCCACTTCAAGACCGACAACCACGACCTGTTCGAGTGGTCCCTGTTCCAGTTCCCCAAGGCGGGCTTCGCGCTGTCCGAGGTGACGCGGAACCTCCACGAGCACGGCGTTCAGGGCGTTATGACGGACTACGAGGAGAAATTCCACGCCCTGGGCACCCCCATCAACCGCTGTGTGGGAACCATGGGCCCCCTGCCCAACGTGCCGCTGACGGAGGGCCTGGACCGCCTCCTTCCCGGCTGGGAGGTGCGCCCGGTGGCGGAAAGCGACGTGGAAGCCGTGGCCGTCCTGCTCCAGACGGACCCGGACTACTTCGCCATAGAGGGGCCCCAGCCCAGCCCAGCTTCCGTTCGGGAGGACATGGCCATCCTGCCGCCCCGGTGCGGGATGGAGCAGAAGTACTACCTGGCCATGTGGAAGGAGGGCGCGCCCGCGGCGGTGCTGGACCTGGTGGAGGGCTACCCCAGAGAGCGTACCCTGTTTGTGGGCCTGTTTTTCCTCTCACCCGCCCTGCGGGGGCAGGGGACGGGCCGCCAGATCATGGAGGCGGTGCTGGGGGCGGCGAAGGGCGCGGGCCTGGACAGCGTCCGTCTGGCCTGCCTGATGGACAACAAGGCGGGCCACGCCTTCTGGCGGGCCTTGGGCTTCGGCGATCTGCGGGAGGACGTTCACCTGATGGGGGAGAACTCCGCCCCCGTCTGGATCATGGAGCGGTTGATATGAGCGGGAATCATTCCATCCGGGTCCGTCCGGCGGTACCGGAGGATATGCCCGCCCTGCTGGCCCTTTCCCAGGCGTGGGCGGCGGAGGGCATCACCTACGGCTACTCGCCCACCGGCAGGGAGGAGTTTGACGGCTACCGCTGCTGGGTGGCCGAGGCGGGCGGCGAGGTGGTGGGCTACGCCGGGGGAGAGGTGGACACAGCCCGGCGGGATATCGAGATCCAGCAGGCCGGGGAACGGTATTTCGAGCTGGAGGAGCTGTACGTCTGCCCGGACTTCCGGGGCAGGGGAGTGGGACAGCTCCTGCTGGCGTGTGTGGAGGAGGACGCCCGCCGGGAGGGGCTGTCCCAGATGATGCTCAACGCCGCCAACCGGAACCACGCCCCGCTGCTGCGCTTCTATCTCCGGGAGGGCATGACGCCCCACAGCTTCCGGATGTTTAAAAGACTGTAAAAAAACTCCCCTGCCCGGAAGCTCCGGACAGGGGAGTTTTTGCGCTCTCACAGCGGCAGCAGCACCTTGTACATCATCACAAAGTGGGCCGCTGACCCCAGCACGATGAACACGTGGAACACCTCGTGGCAACCGAACCGGGGATTGTTCCGCCCCGGCCATTTCAGCGCGTACAATACGCCGCCGATGGTGTAGAGTATGCCACCGGCCAGCAGCCAGGCCACGCCCCGAATTCCCAGCCCCTGCCACAGAGGGTAGAGGGCGACCACCGCCAGCCAGCCCATGGCGATATAGATGGTGGAGGTGACGGCGCGGGGGCAGTCGATCCAGGTCAGGCTCATCACCAATCCCGCGATGGCCAGGGTCCAGATCACCCCGAACAAGGACCAGCCCCAGGGCCCCCGCAGGGCGATGAGGCACACGGGGGTATAGGACCCGGCGATGAGGAAATAGATAGACGTGTGGTCGAATTTGCGCAGGGCGATGCGCCCCTTCACGCTGGTGTTCACACAGTGGTACAGGGTGGAGGCGGTGTACAGCCCTGTCATAGACAGCCCGTAGATGGCGAAGGACACGATCTTCCACAAGTCTGCGCCGCCCAGCGCCGCGCCCACAAGCAGCACCACTGTGGCCGCCACGGCCAGCGCCGCCCCAACGCCGTGAGTGATGGCCGACCATGGGCGCAGGCCGTCGTATGGATTGCGGCCTTTTTCTGTGGGCCGCTCCCGCCGCCGGGGGATGCCGTCATAGGGGATATGAGTTAACGCTTGCTCCATTTCAAGCACCTGCCTTTCTGTTAAGTTAATTATATCTCCAATGCCACGAAACGTCAAGATAAAAATGATGAAATCTAATTATTAAAATTATTTTGTGGGACAACGTCGAAGGTTGAGGGGTATTGAATAATGGAGGCGGAAGGAGTATAATACCTCCATACGGCGGCTGGATGCACCCGCCGAAGCCGTTTTGTTCCCGCCCCTTGGGCGGTGAAGGAGGACGCTTATGGGAAACACGTTAGGGCTATATCTGCACATCCCGTTCTGCCGGAGCAAATGCGATTACTGCGATTTTTACTCCCTGGCAGGGCAGGAGGACCGCATGGACGACTATCAGCGTGCACTGCTGCGGCACATCGCGGAGACTGCGCCTCGGACGAAAAAGCAGGTGGTGAACAGCGTTTACATCGGCGGCGGTACCCCCAGCTATTACGGGGAAAAACGCCTGTTGGAGCTGCTGGCCGCGGTGAAGAAACGGTTTACGTTGTCCAAGGATGTGGAGATTACCTTGGAGGCTAACCCAGACAGCGTGGACGTGAAGCTGCTGAAGCGGCTGCGCCGGGCGGGGGTGAGCCGGCTGTCCATGGGGATGCAGTCCGCCTGCGACAGCGAGCTGGTGAGCGTTCACCGGCCCCACACCTTTGCCCAGACGGAGGAGGCGGTGAAGGCCGCCCGGACGGCAAAAATCAAGAATCTAAACCTGGACCTGATCTACGGTCTGCCCGGTCAGACCGGGGAGAGCTGGCGCGCCTCGGTGGAGGCGGCGCTGGCACTGGAGCCGGAGCACCTGTCCTGCTATGGGCTGACGGTGGAGGAGGGCACTCCCCTGGCTCAGCGGGTGGAGCGGGGAGAGCAGCTGCCCGATGACGACGAGCAGGCGGCGCGCTACCTGTGGACGGTGGAGCGGCTGGCCCAGGCGGGATACGAACAGTACGAGGTGTCCAACTTCTCCAAGACGGGTTGCCAGTCCCGACACAACCTGAAATATTGGATGGGACGGCCCTATATTGGCATCGGCGCGGCGGCCCACTCCGACTTCGGCGGCTGTCGGTACTCCTTTGTGCGGGACCTGGAGGGCTACATCCGGGGTGTGCTGGGGGACGAGCGGGTGCTGGACGACATGAGCGAAATCCCCCAGCGGGAACGGGGCAGCGAGTACCTCATGCTGCGCCTGCGCACCACCCACGGCATTGAGGAGTGGGAGTACCGCCGGGAGTACTATATGAATTTCGACCCTATCGCCGCCAAGCTGGCGGAGTATGAGCAGAAGGGCTGGGCGGTGTGCACAGGCCGCCGCTGGCATTTTACCCCGGAGGGCTTCCTGTTATCCAACCGGCTCATCGGCGAGCTACTGGAGCTTCAGGAGGTGGAGACCCTGGCCAACACGCTGGAGAAAATCCGCAGTGGTCAGCTCCCCAAAACGGAAAAGTGAAGGGGCAGGGGCGGCGCGCGGCGCCTCGTCGCCGCAAAGACTGAAAACTGGGTTTGCCGGACCTGCTAAAGATGTAAAGAGGGGCGACTTGCGCCGCCCTTTTTTACGGTGGGGAAACTCCCTTTTCAGAGTGGTGTTGCCGAAAGCCACTTCGTCAAATCACTCGTCAAAATATCCAAAGCGGGCAGTCACCTGTTGAGGGATGACTGCCCGATAAACTGGAATTTGAATACCACGATTTTATGAGCGTCTATTGCTCACCGTGGGTTTTCAATAAAATCCTCCAAAAGCCTTGAAAACAAAGGATTTTTCACAGTGTGTTCGCCTTATCCCTTTATTCGCTTCCACACAAGTTTACCCTTACCCTGACTATTCATAAGGGCAAAAGCAAGGGCAAGAAAACCTCGCAGCAGGATATAACAGTGTGTGGCAATCGGAGAACTGTGACGTATGTGCGAATATATTATAGCGGAGGATTTCACTATGGACAAGTACATTTTTAACGAGAATAACAGCCTATGGTATGAACTCGTTGGCGACTACTATTTCCCCTGTCTGGCTGTACCCGCTGAAGAAAAACAGTCGGTCGGCGTGTGGGGTCAGCGGCACAAGCAGTATCTCAAAGAATACCGTCCAGCCCTGTATAACGCCTTGCTGTTGAGCGGCAAGCTGGACGGCTACCTTGCAGACATTGACCAGCAGGCACAGGAAATGATGAACCTAATCGTCCAGCAGATGGCCCAGGCCCAGGGTATCACCGAGGCGCTGAAATCTACCGACCAAATGGCATGGGTGGGTATGATGAACAACCTCCGGGCAAGTGCGATGGAAATTGTGAACGGGGAAATCATACACTGATAAACCAACGTGACGGCGGGGAAAGTTCCTCGCCGTCATTTTTGCCAATCTGATATTTTTATTGCCCCGGCGCTTTTTTGTAAACGGTCTTGACAGAAGGACAACGTCATGTTATATTTTAACTGTCAACATCGTGTTATATATTGTGGAGGGCAAACATATGGTACAGCAATTATCCGATGCCGAATTGGAAATTATGAAAATTGTGTGGGGGAACCCGGAGGAGGTGACATTGTTCCCCTATATCATGGATGGGCTGGCTGCCAAGGGCAAGCCATGTCAAAAAAACACCCTGATTGTACTTCTATCGCGGCTGATTAACAAAGGCTTTTTGAGCGCAAAGAAAATCGGTCGCCGCAACGAATACACCACGCTCGTTTCGGAAGCAGAATACCAGACAGCGCAGACAAAAAATTTCCTGGACAAGATTTATGAGGGCAGCGCAAAAGGCCTGGTTTCCAATCTGATTATGGGCGACCTGCTGACAGACGAGGAATATGAGGACTTGAAAAAGCTGTTGGAGAAAGGGAAGGAGCAGCAATGAACACAGTTTTGAAAATCTTCCTGTCTATGTCTTTTTCCGGCGGCTTGCTTATTCTGGCCTTACTTTTGGGAACGCAATTTTTGAAAAACAAAATCAGCCGGCAATGGCAGTATTACACTTGGCTTATTGTCATTTTGCGGCTGCTGCTCCCCTTCGGGCCGGAGGTAAACCTGCTGGGGAAAACCTATCAGGCTGTCGATCAGGCGATCACCCATGCCGCTCCTTTGCCGCCGCAGCAACCTGCGGTCAATACTCCGGAAGATGTTTTGGCGCCTGCTGTTGGCCTGGAGCAAAACCATGAACCTGCAAGCCCTCCGGCAGAGGATTTAACAACCGCTCCCCCGCTTCAAGAGATCGGTGTGCTGCTGACAAATCATGTTTGGCTGATTTGGCTTGTGATTGCGCTGGGACTGCTGATACGGAAAATGACCATCTATCAGGGCTTTATGCGGTATATTAAGGCTGGCTTGAACCCGGTTTCTGATCTTTCAGTTTTAGACCGGCTTTCCATCGCCGCAGAACGGGCAGGCGTTCAAAAGCCGGTAGAGTTATGCGTCAATCCGCTGGTTTCTTCCCCGCTGCTGATGGGCTTTTTCCATCCGTGCATTGTGCTGCCAAGCGCCGATATTGCCGAAAAGGATTTTCAGTATATCGTCCTACATGAACTGACCCACTACAAGCGGCGGGATATGTTCTATAAATGGCTGGTACAGATTACGGTCTGCCTGCATTGGTTTAACCCGCTCGTGCATTTTATGAGCCGGGAAATTACCAGGGCTTGCGAATTTTCCTGTGATGAGGCTGTCCTTGCAGAAATGGGCGGCGAGAACGCTGAAGATTACGGGAAAACCCTGCTTGAGGCTATGGCGGCAGTCGGGAAATACAAGGAAAATCTCGGGACTGTCACTTTAAGCGAAAATAAACAGCTATTGAAAGAAAGGTTAGGTGCAATTATGAAGTTTAAGAAAAAGTCAAAAGCGATACGTCTTTTGACGGGTGTGTTAACGCTGTGTGTGATGTTCGGGGCGGCTTTTGTTGGCGTTTATCCCACAGCCGACGCAAAGTCGCCAAATTCAGGGACTGCGGAAAAATCAACGCCGTCACAGACTGGCCAACTGACAGAAATGGAAACCTTGACCATCAAGGGAACCACATATTATTTAGTCCAAAACGAGGCCCAGCTTAGAGCGATTGGCACAGGCACATATGGCATGGATCAAAATTATATGCAGCAAGCGGATATTCAGCTGTCCTCGAAGGAATGGACGCCCATTGGAACGTGGGAGAACCCATTTACCGGCACCTTTAATGGGAATGGGTTTGAAATTAAAGGACTTACAATGACCGATCCAAACGCAAAGATTATTGGACTGTTCGGCGTTGCTAAAAACGCTCACATTTATAATGTCACTTTGCGTGATTATGATATTGCGAGTGCGGGCAAAAATGTTTCGGGAAAATCGGTTGGAGCAGTTCTCGCAATTGGACAGGGAAGCCGCTCCTACGATAATTTCGTTTATCCGAAAGAGATGGGGATAGATAGTGAAAATGACTTCTCACAGATAGAGCGCTATTATAAAGCCGGCAGCCTGCCGCTGTTTCAAATTGCGTTCCCCCGGCTGGAGGAGGAGGAACAGCTCGCATGGCTGGAAAAGATTTACGCCGATGGGGATATCGCGTTCTTCTCTGTCGCGGTACACGGGATCGATGCAGATTCTTCTGTGCTTGCCAGCTTCGCTGAAAAGGTGTACGAGAACGGCGACATCGTGTTTTTCTCCACCCTGATGAACTGGATGGATGAAGCGGAGCTGGAGCTCTGGCTGGACAGGGCGTTAGACGACGGGAACTGGGCATTCCAATCCATGCTGTTCAACAGGCTGGATTTGGATGATGAATTCGACGAGTTGGAAGCGAAACGGGAAAAGGAATGGGCCAAGGCGCAGATGGCGGAATATGAGGCGGCAGGCGTCACGATGGTCGATGAAAAAACCTATTATTATCAAGGACAGTTGGTCAATATCTTTCTGGACATCCGAAAGGAAGGCTCCTTCTATACACTGAACATGAACCCGGCTGGGACGGTCAACATCAAAATCACCCGGGACGCGGACGACAATATCACAGGCGTTGCCTATATGACCGAGGCGGAGGTAACAGAGCTGTTGGAAGATATAAGCGATGGTGAGGACGATTGGCAGAAAACTGCTGGGGGTAGGATTTGGTATCCCCAGATTATTCCCGTCAATTATGAAACGATGGCAGACGGAGAGATCATTTGGCTGGGAGAATATACGTTGTCCGAAGGAGACAGGATTTGGTATGATGTTTCAGCAGAAACAGGAAACGGTTTGCAGGTTGGATTTGCCAAACCAGGGGATGCCGATTTGAACACAACCTATTACTCGGTAGCGAACTTACGCCAAGAAGGGGATACGCTGAAATGTACTTCCAGTTTTACCTTTAGGTCGCCGGTAAAGCCCGGAACCTATAAACTGTTCCTCCGAGCAACAGATGGTGCTTTAGGAAATGTAAAGGGCAGTATTTCTATCGGATTTGTAGCAGAAGCATCTTAACCGTTATGTACGCACCGCATGGCCTTTTGGCTGTGCGGTGCTTTTTACCGTCAGCTCTTCGTGTAAGCGTCCACGATACGTACTTCCATCTCCCGGTTCCGCTCCAGTGCTTTGCGGAGTTCCGGCACTTCCAGCAGGCCCCTGGCGTTGGCGATGATGAGAATTCGGTTAAGGCTGGCCCCCACCCTGCGGACTTCATGGATCAGTTTCGGCACATCAACGGAGGGAGCCTCCCGGATGACAGCGCCGCTGATGCACTGCCGGATGAACCGCTCACGGGAGCCTCTTACCCTGCTGACCTTTTCGTTGAGGTCGGCCAGTTCCTCGTCAGACAGGCGGATGATGATTTGGTTGGTTCTGCTTCGCATGGATTCTCCTTTCTCCGGGGTCATAGGGGTGGAACCCCTATCAAGCTGTATTGTGATATCACAATACGTTGCTTGCTAAGACTGTACCACTTCAACCCCGATGTATTTTGCGGGTGCGTCCCCGCTCCTCTGGCTGTTCTTTTCAGCCGGTGAATTTTTGGGGGGAACACGCTCAAAGTACGTCACTCGACCCGGCGGACGTCACCCTCCCGGAGCAGGTTCCGTCCTTGGTTGACGGCCATGAACCGCTCCAGTGTGTCCCGGCGGATGATGGCCTTTCGGCCCACTTTCAGCACCGGCAGCTTGCCCCAGTCCACCAGTTTCCGCATGGTGTTGCGGCCAATGCCCGTACATTCGGCGGCTTCCTCGATGGTCAGCCCCATTTTAACTGCGCTCATTCTGCACGCCTCCTTCTGTTACACTTGTTTTGCAACTGTAACACCGTTATTATACTTAAATCGCCGTCGTTTGTCAACTCGTTTTAAGGCGTTTCAAAAAATATTTTTGAAAATATATGAAAGTGGGGTTGCAATTCAAGCCTGACTGTGTTATACTCACAC
>ERZ808051.244-NODE-244-length-70292-cov-16.613843_pt1 | contig 70292 bp, 74 predicted proteins | sample MGYA00380199_ERZ808051 | MGnify/ENA primary metagenome ERZ808051 (study PRJEB31490, sample SAMN06133391) | mouse gut metagenome | isolation source: J11 | host: mice | place: China: Chengdu | collected 2015-05 ... | reverse complement strand
TTGACGGGCTTTCGTAACTCCCCTTGACAAAAGACCCCGCCGGAAACGGCGGGGCCTTTTGTTTGCGTAGAAGCGCGAGGATGGACGCGCAGGGGAGCTTGGACCGGAGCGAGGGGAAAAGCCCAGGGCCAGCGGAGCTGGGCCGGGTTTTGCTTGAGTCGGAGTGAAGCCGCGCGTCGCGAGCAGGCGCAGCGTGACAACAGAAACGGACAGCGAGGAAACGCTCCCCTATGCGCCTATCGTTGCGCTATCAATTCATCAAGGAGCACACCAGCTCGGTATACGCCGCCGGGTCGTCGATGGGCAGGCCGGCAATCAGCAGGGCCTGGTGGTAGAGCACCTGGGCGTACTTGGCGGCGCGGTCCCGGTCGCCCCCGTCCAGCGCGGCCTTCAGCGCCGCGAAGGGGGCGGCGGCGGGGTTGAGCTCCAAAATGCGCTCCGCCTTCATGGGCCCCATGGGGGAGGAGCCCTCCATTTTGGCGAAATACTTTTCCATCTCCAGGGACACGGGGCCGTCCGCCGTCAGGCACACGGGGGCGGTTTTCAGCAGCCTGGACACCCGCGCCTCCTTGATCTTGCCGTCCAGCGTCTCCTTCACGAAGTCCAGCACGCTCTTGGCGTCCTCGGCCTGCTTCTCCTGCTCCGCCTTCTCCTCCTCCGTCTCGGGCAGGGCGTCCGGATCGGATACCGGCTTCAGCTTCTTGCTCGACACCTCGGCCAAGGCGTTCATCACGAACTCGTCCACCTCCTCGGTGAGACAGAGAATCTCCCAGCCCTTGTCGGCGATGCGCTCCACCTGGGGCAGACGCAGGGCCTGGGCGGCGGAGTCCGCGCAGACGTAGTAGATATACTCCTGGCCCTCGGCCATGCGCTCCACGTACTCGGCCAGGGAGGACAGCTTGGACTCCCTGGAGGTGGTGAACAGGAGCAAATCCTGCAAGAGCTCCTTTTTCGCGCCGTAGCCGTCCACCACGCTGTACTTGAGCTGGCGGCCGAAGGCGGCCCAGAACTGCTCGTACTTGTCCCGGTCGTCCTTCATGAGCTTGAGCAGCTCGTTTTTGATCTTCTTCTCCAGGGCGGCGGCGATGATTTTCAGCTGGCGGTCGTGCTGGAGGACCTCCCGGGAGATGTTCAGGGAGAAGTCGGGGGAGTCCACCACGCCGCGGACAAAGCGGAAGCAGTCGGGGAGCAGGTCGGCGCACTTGTCCATGATGAGCACGCCGGAGGAGTAGAGCTGGAGGCCCTTCTCAAACTCCCGGGTGTAGAAATCGTATGGGGTGGCGGATGGGATAAACAGCAGGGCCTTGAAGGTGACGGTGCCCTCGGAGGAGGTGGTGACGGTGGCCAGGGGGGCCTGCCAGTCGCCGAACTTCTCCTGATAGAAGCGGTCGTACTCCTCCTGCTCCACCTTGGAGCGGGGGCGCTGCCACAGGGGCACCATGGAGTTGATGGTCTTCTCCTCGACGACGGTCTCCCACTCGGGCTTGTAGTCGTCCCCCGCGTCGGCCGGCTTCTCCTTCTGGCGGTAGTCCTCCACCTCCATGCGGATGGGGTGGCGGATGTAGTCGGAGTACTTTTTAATCAGGGCTTGCAGGCGGCCGGACTCCAGATACTCGCTGTAGCTCTCGTCGTCGGCGTCGGGCTTGATGTGCAGGATGACGTCGGTGCCGGGCTCGGCCTTCTCGCAGGGGGTGATGGTGTAGCCGTCCGCGCCGGAGGAGGTCCAGCAGTGAGCGGCGTCCTCCCCGTGGCGGCGGGTGAGCACCGTCACCTGGTCGGCCACCATAAACGCGGAGTAGAAGCCCACGCCGAACTGGCCGATGATGTCGGCGGCCTTGTCCGCCTCCATGTCCGCCTTGAACTGGCGGGAGCCGCTCCTGGCGATGGTGCCCAGGTTCTGCTCCAGCTCCTCCGCGCTCATGCCCACGCCGTTGTCCGACACGGTGAGGGTGCGCGCGGCCTTGTCCGGGGTGACGGTGATGCGCAGGTCGGACCGCTTGGTTTTCACCGTGTCGTCGGTGAGGGAGAGGTAGGCCAGCTTGTCGATGGCGTCGCTGGCGTTGGAGATGATCTCCCGGAGGAAAATCTCCTTGTGGGTGTAGATGGAGTTGACCATCAAATCCATCAGACGCTTGGATTCTGCTTTGAACTGCTTCTTCGCCATAGTTCGCACCTCATTATATATTATAATCTTTTGAAAACAGAAGTTAGCACTCTCTTGAAAGGAGTGCTAACGCTATGATAATACGAATCGCCGGAGTTTGCAAGAGGATTTGCAGAAAATTCACAATTTTACGGGAGGAGGAAACCTGTCCCTGCGTTGGCGGCTTTTTTCTGATTTTCCCGGAATAGCCTGGCAAAATGGGGGCAGAATAGGACAGGAAGGCAGAAGAAGATTTTTGGAAAAGTTTCGGTTGCCTTTACTTAATTCAGGTGCTATAATGTATTGATGGAAAATGGGCGTTGCATACGCCCATCCGTGTGATTGTGATTTTGAGAGGGACGGTCGGCCCTTTTTACTATAACCGGTTTTGCCGGAAATCTGAGGTGCTGAGATTGAAAAAGTATGTCATTCACGGCGGGAGACCGCTTTATGGTAAGGTTGAAATCAGCGGCGCGAAAAACGCCGCCGTGGGCATTATTCCCGCCGCCCTGCTGGTGGAGGGGCCCTGCCGCATTGAGAATATCCCCGAGATCAGCGACGTGGACCTGCTGCTGGACATTCTGAAGGAGCTGGGCGGCAAGGTGCGGGTGATCAACCGCACCACCGTGGAGGTGGACTGCTCCGCCGTGCGCGGCCAGACGGTTCCCTACGACAAGGGGCGCAAGCTGCGCGCCAGCTATTATCTGCTGGGGGCCATGCTGGGCCGCTTTGGCGCGGGGGAGGTGCCCCTGCCCGGCGGGTGCGACTTCGGCAGCCGGCCCATCGACCAGCACCTGAAGGGGTTTGCCGCGCTGGGCGCCACGGTGGAGGTCAAAAACGGCTATATGTGCGGCTGCGCCGAGGGGGGCAGGCTGAAGGGCAACCAAATCTATCTGGACGTGGCCAGCGTGGGCGCCACCATGAACCTGATGCTGGCCGGCGTGCTGGCAAAGGGCACCACCATCATCGAAAACACCGCGAAGGAGCCCCATATCGTGGATTTGGCCAACTTCCTCAACTCCATGGGGGCGGACATCACCGGAGCGGGCACCGACGTGATCAAAATCCGGGGCGTGGAGAAGCTGCGGGGGGGAGAGTACTCCATCATCCCCGACCAAATCGAGGCGGGCACCTATATGGCCGCCGTGGCCGCCGCCGGGGGAGAGGTGCGGGTGTGCAACATCATCCCCAAGCACATGGAGTGCATCACCGCCAAGCTGGTGGAGATGGGGGCTGAGGTGGACGAGGACGGGGACGCGCTCATCGTCCGGCGGCACGGGCCTCTCCAGCGCACCAACATTAAGACCATGTTTTACCCCGGCTTTCCCACCGATATGCACCCCCAGATCGCGGCGGTGCTGTGCCTGGCCCGGGGGACCAGCGTGATCACCGAGGGCGTATGGGACAACCGCTACCGCTATACCGAGGAGTTCCGGCGCTTGGGGGCCAAAATCCAGGTGGACGGCAAAATCGCCATCATCGAGGGGGTGGAGCGCCTCACCGGCGCGCCCATGGAGGCCTGCGACCTGCGGGCCGGCGCGGCCATGATTATCGCGGGACTGGCCGCCCAGGGCACCAGCGAAATCTCCAACGTGAAGCACATCGAGCGGGGCTATGAGGACATCATCGGAAAGCTGGCCGGCATCGGCGCGGACATCCGGGTGGTGGAGGTGCCCGACCCGGAGCAGAAAAAGGAAATGATCGCCGGGTGACGAAAAAATCAACGCCGGAAAGGGCGAGACCCTTTCCGGCGGTCTTGTTTGGACGAAAGAGGGCGTTTTTATGCTGAGGGCGGCTACGCTGGCCAGCGGCTCGTCGGGAAACTGCGCGGTGGTGAGCGACGGGCGGGTACATATTTTGATTGACGCGGGCATCTCCACCCGACGGATTGCCCAGGGGCTGAAGGGGCTGGGCATCGAGCTGCGGCATATCGCCGGGGTGCTCATCACCCACGAGCATATTGACCACGTGGCCGCCCTGCCCGTGCTGTGCCGGCAGACGGGCGCGCCGCTGTACACCGCCGAGGGCACCGCCCTGGCCCTGTGCGGAAAGTGGAGCGGGCTGGAGGAGCGGTTCCGGGTGTTCATGCCCGGCCAGCGGTTCGCGGTGGACGGGCTGGAGGTGGGCGCGTTCGCCACCAGCCACGACTGCGCCTGCCCCTGCGGGTTTTCGGTGACGGATGGGGCGCGGAGGCTGGCGCTGTGCACCGACACGGGGATGATTACCCCGGAGGCCCGGGAGGGGGTGCGGGGGGCGCACACCCTCATCGGGGAGTTCAATTATGACCCCAGGATGCTGAGAACCGGGCCCTATCCCGTCTATTTGCAGGACCGAATCCGGGGCAGCCGGGGGCACCTGTCCAACGAGATGGGCGGAGAGCTGGCCGCCTGGGCGGCGCAGCGGGGGACCGCCCGGGTGGTGCTGGCCCACCTGTCCCAAGAGAACAACACGCCGGGGATGGCCTTGGCGGCCGCGGAGCGGGCCCTGGGGGCGCTGGGGCTGGGAACGCGGGATGTGGAGCTGATCGCCGCGCCGAGGGATGGTTCTACGGGGTGGTTTGAAGTATAAAGGGGCCCCCGCGCGAGCCCAGCGAAGCGGGTCACGTGGGGAGAGGAGGAGCAAGGGAGCGTGTTTCGCTTTCGCCATAGGCGGAAGCGAAACAAAGCGGACTTTGCAACGACGAAGCGGCCCGTTGTGCGGCCAATCGGAGCGTGAATGGGAGGGAGTACGATGGTCGATATCACAATCATCTGCGTGGGAAAGCTGAAGGAGTCCTTTTATAAGGAGGCGGCGGCGGAGTACGCCAAGCGGCTGGGCGGGTACTGCAAGCTGAATTTGGTGGAGCTGGCCGAACAGAAGCTGCCTAAAAACCCGGCTCTGGGGGAGATTCAGGTGGCCTTGGAAAAGGAGGGAGAGGCGATCCGGGCCAAAATCCCGCCCAATTCCAGCGTGGTCGCCCTGGCCATCGAGGGGCGGGAGCGGTCCAGCGAGGAGCTGGCCGAGCTCATCTCCACCTGGAGCCACAGCGCTGCCAAGCACCTGGTGTTTGTCATCGGCGGGTCCTATGGGCTGCACCCGTCCGTCAAGGCGGGGGCGTGGGCGACGCTGTCCATGTCGCCTATGACGTTTCCCCACCATTTGGCTCGGATTATGCTATTGGAGCAGATTTACCGGGCGTTTAAGATACAGGAGGGGTCGGATTATCATAAATGAGAAGCGCGGAGCCATCGTGAGCAGCGCGGATGGAGCGCAGCGAAAGCAAAAGCCCAGGGCCAACGAAGTTGGGCCGGGTTTTGCTTGAGTCGGAGGGAAGCCGCGCGTCGCGAACAGGCGGAGCGTGACAGGAGAGAAGCGCGGAGAAGCGGGCAGCGAGGGAGCTTGGAGCGAAGCGAGGGCGAAAAACCAAGATTTGCGCAGCAAATCTGTATTTTGCCCGAGACGCAGTGAAAGCGACCGAGCGACCTGACCGCTTCGCAGCGTGACACCAGAGAAGCGCGAGCGTAAGCGCGCCGCCCCGGATGGACCGGAGCGAGGACGAAAACCAAGGACCGCGAAGCGGGCCGGATTTCGTCCGAGACGGAGGGAAGCCGGGGCGAACAGCGCGCCCAACGCGAGCGTGACACCAGAGAAGCGCGGAGCGCCCGGGAGTAGGCGGCTAAGACACGAAGCGGAGTGGACGGCTTTTCGGCCTGGAGGGCCGGAAAACGGCGCGCGCAGTCGGAGTGGCTTAGCCGCCGTCACGGAGGGCGCGGAGCGTGACAGGAGAGAAGCGCAGAGCGCCTGGGGACAGGCGGCAATAGGAAATTTTAGTGCTGCGGAGCAGATTTTGCTCCGCAAATTTTTTTTGCCTTGCATCGGAATGGGCAACAGGCGGGGCGCTTTCAGGGGGCGGTGTGAGGAGGTTTGGCATGAATGGGACGGTAAAAACGCCGGAACAGATGGACGAGGGGGAGCTGATCGGCTGCCTGAAGGCCCTGGCCCAGTGGAAAAACAACGACGTAATCAAGCTGGCATTTCTGGAGCCGGAAAAAATGGACGAGGTGGACCATTTGGATTTGAGCGGCGTGGTGGAGCTCAAGCGAAACGCCAACGGCACCTTTGAGGCCAAGTTCGTGGACAAGGTGCGGGTGCTGGCCATGCTCCGGGAGCTGATGGAACGGAGGCAGGATGGGGAGCTGAGGGAATTTTTGGACGGACTGTGCTCCGAAACGGGGGGCGGTGCGCCGTGAAAATGCCCCGATTTTCCCCAAAACAGCGCAGGGTGCTGGAGTGGTGGCGGAAGGAGGAGTACGACGCGGTGATCTGCGACGGAGCGATACGCTCCGGCAAGACCTTCGCGCTGAGCGTGTCCTTCTTCCTGTGGGCCATGTCACGCTTTCAGCGGCAGCGGTTCGCCCTGTGCGCCGGGTCCATCAACGGGGTGCGCCGGACCCTGCTGGCCCAGGCCAGGCCTGTGCTGGAGGGGTTGGGCTTTCACTGGGAGGAGACGGTGAGCCGGAATGAGGTGACGGTTCGGGGAGGAGGACGGGAAAACCTGTTCTATCTCTACGGCGGACGGGACGAGGGGAGCTGCGCGTCCATTCAGGGGACGACGCTGGCCGGGGTGCTGCTGGACGAGGCGGCGCTCATGCCGCGCTCCTTTGTGGAGCAGGCCTGCGCCCGGTGCTCCGTCCAGGGGGGAAAGCTGTGGTTTTCCTGCAATCCGGCGGGACCGGAGCACTGGTTTTACCGGGAGTGGATCTGCGAGGCGGAGAAAAAACGGGCCCTGCACCTGCGCTTTACCATGGAGGACAACCCCGCGCTGAGCCGGGGAATCCGGGAGCGGTATGAGCGGATGTTTCAGGGCGCATTCTACCGGCGGTATGTGCTGGGAGAGTGGATGGCGGCGGAGGGGTTGGTGTACGACTTCTTCGACGGGAGCGCGCTGGCCGAGGCACCGGGGGGACCCTTCCAGCGGTGGAGGATTTCCTGCGACTACGGCACCCGCAACCCCGCGTCCTTCGGGCTGTGGGGAGAGATGGGCGGCGTGTGGTACCGGGTGAAGGAGTTTTACTACGACGCCCGAAAACAGGGACGGCAGAAGACGGATGGAGAATACGCGGAGGATTTGAGGCGCCTGGCCGGAGGACGCTGCATCGAAAGGGTCATCATCGACCCCTCGGCGGCCAGCTTTTGCGAGACCGTGCGCCGGGAGGGGTGGACGGTGTACAGGGCGGACAACCGGGTGTTAGAGGGCATCCGGCGCACCGCCCAGGCGCTGAAAACCGGGAAGATTGTGATCTGCAGGGGGTGCTGTGCGGCGGCGCGGGAGTTCGGGCTGTACCGCTGGGAGGACGACGGCAGCCAGGACCGGGTGAGAAAAGAGGACGACCACGCCATGGACGACATCCGCTACTTTGTGATGAGCCTGGAGAGCGGCGGGGGTGCGGCCAGGTATGTGGAGCGGGATGTGTTTTGAGAGAAGCGCGGAGAAGCGGACAGTGAGGGGCGCTGTGTGCCAGTGGCACACGTCCAGCGCCGACCGAGCCGAAGGTGAGACCTTGGAACGGAGCGAGGGCAAAAAACCAAGATTTGCACAGCAAATCTGTATTTTGTCCGAGACGCAGTGAAAGCGACCGAGCGTTCTGGCCGCTTCGCAGCGTGACAACAGAGAAGCGCGAGCGTAGGCGCGCCGCCCCGGATGGACCGGAGCGAGGACGAAAACCCAGGACCACGAAGCGGGCCGGATTTCGTCCGAGACGGAGGGAAGCCGGGGCGAACAGCGCGCCCAACGCGAGCGTGACAAGGAAGCGCGGAGCCGTCGTGAGCAGTGCGGATGGAGCGCAGCGAAAGCAAAAGCCCAGGGCCAACGAAGTTGGACTGAGTTTTGCTTGAGTCGGAGCGAAGCCGCACGTCGCGAACAGGCGCAGCGTGACAACAGAGAAGCGCGGAGCGCCCGGGAGCAGGCGGCTAAGACATGAAGCGGAGTGGACGGCTTGTCGGGCCAAAGGCCCGACAAACGGCGCGCGCAGTCGCAGTGGCTTAGACGCCGTGGCGGAGGGCGCGGAGCGTGACAAGAGAGAAACGCGGAGAAGCGACCGAGCGACCTGACCGCTTCGGAGCGTGACAAGAGCGCGGCAATAGGCCCATAGGGGCGGAGGGAAGCGCGGAGCAGCGGTCTGCGCTTCATGTGAAACGCGCTGGGAGGCCTTCCCCTCAGTTCGCGGCAGCCATAGGCTACGGGGCGCGCGGATGGCTGCCGCTCATTCGGAGAAGGCCTCCCAGCGCGAGCGAGGTATAGCGCGGAGAAATGGCCTGCGAAGGAGCTTGGAGCGGGGCGAGGGCAAAAGCCAGGGCCAACGAAGTTGGACTGGATTTTGTTTGAGTCGGAGCGAAAGCGACCGAGCGTTCTGGCCGCTTCGCAGCGTGAATGGATAGCGTCCGCGCCTCTCCGGTGAGGCGCGGAGAGGGGCGCTCACAACAATTTCGAGGAGGAAAGGAATATGGCACAGAGATTTGACAACGTGAAGCTGGAAAAGGGGATGTATCACGAGGCGGGAAGGTCCTTTTCCCAGGTGCTGGAAGGGCTGGACCCCAGCGAGCAGTACCGGGGCACCGCCCTGGAGGGGCTGGACGCCTATCAGCGGCAGCTCAAGCGGTTTGACATCCGGGTGAAGGGGGCGGGGTCCGACCTGGTGGACAAGTTTTTCTCCACCGCCCAGTCGGCGGTGCTGTTCCCCGAGTACATCGCCCGGGCGGTGAAGGTGGGCATGGAGGAGGCCAACATCCTCCCGGACATCACCGCCACCGAGACCCTCATCCATGGGATGGATTACCGCTCCATCACCTCCGTGCCCCAGGAGGAGGAGAAGAAGCTCAAGCAGGTGGACGAGGGGGCGGCCATCCCCGAGACCACCGTGCGCACCAGGGACAGCCTGGTCAAGCTCCACAAGCGGGGGAGAATGCTGGTGGCGTCCTATGAGGCCATTCGGTTCCAGAAGCTGGACCTGTTTTCCGTCACCCTGCGGCAGATCGGCGCGCAGATCGGGCGGATGCATTTGGAGGACGCCATCGGCGTGGTGCTGGACGGCGACGGCAACGACAACCCCGCCCAGGTGAGCCAGGTGGAGACGGCGGGAGTGCTCACCTACAAGGACCTGCTGGCCTTCTGGGCCCAGTTCGAGCCCTATCAGCTCAACACCCTGCTGGTGGGCACGGACACCCTGCCCCTGCTGCTGGCCATACGCCAGATGCAGGACGCTGGCGCCGGGCTGGACTTCCACGGCACCGGCAGGCTGGTCACGCCCATGGGGGCCAAGGTGCTGCGCACCGCCGCCATGCCAAAGGGCAAGCTCATCGGCTTGGACAAGAACTATGCCCTGGAGATGGTCAAGGCGGGGGACGTGATGGTGGAGTACGACAAAATCATCGACCGGCAGCTGGAGCGGGCCGCCATCACCACCATCTCCGGCTATGCGAAAATCTTTGAGGACGCCAGCCGGGTGCTCAGCGTGTGATGGGCGGAGGCAAGCGCAAGGAGAGAGGCGGAGCGCGGGCCGCCGCCGCGGCCCAGCTCCGGGACGAGGGGAGGCACCCCTTCACCCAGCTGGACGGCTACGCGCCCCTGCGCCACGGGGAGGCCGCGCTGTACCGGGCCGTCCGGGAGGCGGTGCCGGTGGTGGACGCGGCGGTGTGCAAGCTGGTGCGGCTATGCGGCGGGGTGAGGGTGCGCTGCCGGGATGGGCGGGCCCAGGAGGGGCTGGACCGGTTTGTCCGCACGGTGCCCATCGGACGGGGACAGCGGGGGCTCCAGGCGTTCCTGGACCAGTACCTGGACTCCATGCTCACCTGCGGCCGGGGAGTGGGCGAGATCGTCCCCGCCGGGGACGGGCGGGACGTGGCGGCGGTGCTGTGCGCCGACGCGGACCGGGTGGAAATCCGGGAGGGGGACAGCCCGCTGGACTTTACCCTGTGCGTCCGGGACGGGGACGGGACTGTCCGGACGCCGCCCCGACAGGACCTGCTGCTCTTTACCCCCTTCCAGCCCGACGCGGGCGCGCCTTACGGCGCGTCCATGCTGCGGTCCATGCCCTTTTTGGCGGAGATTCTCATGAAAATCTTTCGGGCCATAGGAAAGAACTGGGAGCGGATGGGCAACGTGCGGTTCGCCGTGGTGTGCAAGGGCGGGGAGGGGACTGCCGCCCAGGAGCGGTGCGACGCGGTGGCCCGGGAGTGGTCCGCTGCCATGCAGGCCGGACGGGACGGAGCGGTGCGGGACTTTGTGGCCGCGGGGGACGTGGAAATCCGCACCATCGGGGCGGACAACCAGAGCCTGGACAGCGAGACCCCTGTGCGGCAGATTTTGGAGCAGCTGGTGGCCAAAACCGGGGTGCCGCCCTTTCTGCTGGGGCTGAGCTGGTCGTCCACCGAGCGGATGAGCGCCCAGCAGGCCGACATCATGACCAGCGAGATCGCCGCCATCCGGCGCAGCCTGGAGCCGGTGGTGGAGCGAATCTGCGAGCTGTGGCTGCGGCTGAAGGGGTACGACGACGGGATCGATGTGGAGTGGCTGGAGGTAAACCTCCAGGATCAGGAGGCGGAGGCCAGGGCGGCGCTCTACCGGGCCCAGGCCAGAGCCGTGGAGGAGGAGAGGAAGAATGGAGATCAGTAAGGACGCCAGGGTGCTGGCCGTGGGGGAGCCGGGGGAGGATGAGCTGGAGCGCATCAACGCCCTGACCCGGCGGGCGCTGGGGGCGGACGAGGTGTATACGTTCGCCCTGCGCCTGTGCGACAACGACATCGACCGGGATTTTGAGCGGTTCGACGACGGAACGCTGGAGCAGCTGGCCCCCATGTTTGTGGGAGCGTCCGGCGTGTTCGACCACCAGTGGTCCGCCAGGGGGCAGACCGCCCGGATTTACCGGGCGGAGGTGGTGGACGAGCCGGAGGAGGCCACCCGGGACGGGCGGGCGTACCGCTGGATCAAGGGGTGGGCGTACCTGATGCGCACGACGGAAAACGCCCCCCTCATCGCCGAGATCGACGGAGGCATCAAGCGGGAGGTGAGCGTGGGCTGCGCGGTGGAGCAGGCGCTGTGCTCCGTCTGCGGCGAGCCCGTGGAGCGATGCCCCCACGAAAAGGGGGAGGAGTACGGCGGGCAGCTGTGCTGCGGCGTGCTCACCGGGGCGCGGGACGTGTACGAGTGGTCCTTCGTGGCGGTGCCCGCCCAGCGCAAGGCGGGGGTCGTCAAAAGCGCGGGCAGGGGGATGCAGGACGAGGCCCGGCTGGGCCGGAAGTACCTCAAGAGCCTGCGTTCCGAGATGGTGCGGCTGGCGGGCGCGGCCCAGGGGCAGGCCAGCCGCGCCCTGATGGAGCGGGTGGCCGGGAAGCTGGACGAGGAGGAGCTGTTAGGGCTCATCGAGCTGTACCGGGGAGAGGCGGAGGGAATGCTGGGCGCCGGAGTGCAGCTGAGCTACCGCCGGGAGGAGGGGCCCCGGACGGCGGCGGACGGGGCCTTCCTCATCTGAGAGGAGGGGGAGGATGACGGAGCTGGTGACGGAGCTGGCCCGGAGGGTGTGCCCGCCGGGGCAGGATGAGGAGCTGCTGCGCCTGGCCTGCGAGGGGGCGTGCCGGCTGCTGGACGAGCGGCTGCGCCCCGGGGTGACGCTGGAGGACTGCCAGGGGGCCTATCCCCTGGCGGCGGCGTGGCTGGCGGCGGATTGGCTGCGGGAGGCCCAGGGCCTGTCCGGGGTGACGGCCCTGTCCGCCGGAGATATCTCCGTGCGCCGGGAGGGCGGCGGAGGCGGCAGGACGCTGGGCCGGAGGGCCATGGAGCTCATGGCCCCCTATGTGAAGGACCAGGGATTTGTGTTTCAGGGGGTGGAGGGTTGATCGAGGCGTTTGAATGGGTGATTCGGACCTATGGGCGGGAGATGGTGTGCCGCCGGGAGGACGGAGCGGAGGCCGGCCGGGGGATGGCCATCGTCCAGCCCATGACGAAGGCGGACTGGCAGTACTCCGCCGGGGCGCTGGGCAGCTACCGCCAGGACCGCTTTTTAGGGCTGGCCGAGCCGGGGCTGCCCCTGGAGAAAATGGGGCCGGGAGGCTGGCTGGAGTGGGGCGGCGGGCGCTATGAGGCGATGACGGTGCGGCCCATCTGGGTGGGGGGACAGGTGACCCACCTGTGGCTGGCCCTGCGGCCCTGCGGGGAGAACGCGCCGTGAACGGGGCGCTGAACGCCCTGCGGGAAGGGGTGGCCGGGCAGCTGCGCCAGGCGGGGGTGAACGCCGTCACCGCCATGGAGCCGGCCGGGGCCGCCCGGTGGCGGCAGGCGGTGGCCGCGGTCTCCCTCAGCCGGGCGGTGTGCGCCCCTGGAGGGTTTCAGGACTACCTGGGCATCCGGACAGGACCGGAGGCCGGAGGGGAGCGGGAGGTCTATGGCCGGGAGGCGGAGCTCACCCTGACCATCGACATTTTCGCCCCCAGGGACGGGGGCGCGGGCGCCTGCCAGGAGGCGGCGGAGGGGGCGATGGAATGCCTGATCCGCCAGGGGGCGGCGGGGTTGGCCGCCCTGGAGCTCCAGGCGGGGGACGTGGAATTTTTGGAGCGGGACGGGCTGTACCGGCAGAAGGTCACCTGCCGGTGCAGGGCGTGGCTGGTCGCCGAGACCGACGGCGGCGGGGCCTTTGTGGACTTTGAGGTGAAAGGAAGATTGAGATGAGCAGGGCGACCAATCATGAGAGGCCGGGGGTGTACTCCTCCTACGAGACATCCAGCCTCACCGCCGCGGCGGCGGGAGGAGGCCGGGTGGCGGTGGTGGCCCAGGCCCAGGGGCCTGAGCTGAAGGACAGCTATCAGTGGACCAGCTACAGCCGGGCGCTGGGGGACGTGGGAGACTGCGCCCTGAGCCGGATGGCCCGGCTGGCCATCCGCAACGGGGCGGGGATGGTGTACGGCATCCCCGCCGGGGAGGACTACGCCGCGGCCTTCGCCAAGGCGGCGGCCATCGAGGACGCGGCGGTGGTGGCGTGCGACAGTGCGGACCCTGCGGTGCAGCAGGGGCTGAAAACCATGGTGCAGGAGTGCTCCGCGGCGCGAAAGGAGCGCATCGCCGTGGTGGGCGGTGGGGCAGGGGAGAGCGTGGAGCAGCTCACCGGCCGGGCCGCCCAGCTCAACTGCGAGCGGGTGGTGCTGGCCGCCCCCGGGATAGGGGACGGCTCCGGCGGGTGGGCGTGCGCCGCCGCCCTGGCGGGGGCCGTGGCGGGAAACAGAGACCCCGCCCTCCCCCTGGGGGGTGCGCAGCTCTACGGCCTGGAGGGGCTGGAGTGCGTTTATGACGACAACGAGATCGACGCGCTGGTGCGGGGCGGGGTGACGCCGCTGGAGACGCTGGCGGGGGCGTGTTACGTGGTGCGGGGCGTCACCACCCGGACCTCCGCCGGCGGGGCGCCCGACGCCACATGGCGGGAGCTGACCACGGTGCTGGTGGTGGACGAGGTGATTCCAGGGCTGCGAAACGCCCTGCGGGCCAAGTTCGGGCGGGCCAAAAACACCGAGCAGACCAGGGGGGCCATCCGCTCCCAGGTGGTGATGGAGCTGGAAAAGCGGGTGAGCCGGGAGATCATCGACGGGTACGAGGACGTGACGGTGAGCGCCCTGGAGGACGACCCCACGGTGTGCCTGGTGGAGTTTGACTTCACCGTGGCCCACGGGCTGAATCAGGTGTGGCTGTCAGCACACATTACGGTATAGCGTCCGAGCCGTCGTGAGCAGCGCGGATGGAGCGCAGCGAAAGCAAAAGCCCAGGACCCACGCAGTGGGGCCGGGTTTTGCTTGAGTCGGAGCGAAGCCGCCCCGTAATGGGTCCAATCGGAGCGTGAATAGGACAGCACACCATATAACTGCAAGGAGGGATTTTGTGAATACGAGGATCAACGCGGGGCTGCGGGCGGCGGGGTTTCCCACCAGCGCCGACATCTGGCTGGAGCTGGACGGGCGGAAGGTGGCCGTGGTGCAGAGCTACAGCTGCAAAACCACCCGCAGCTCCATCGCCGTGGAGGCCTTTGGCGAGGAGGAGCCGGTGGCCACCGTCCAGGGGCCGCAGAGCTATGTCATCCAGCTCACACGGCTGTACGCCACCGACCGGGCCATCGCCGACGGGCTGAATTTTTACGAGCTGAAAAACTTCTCCCTGGTGATCTGCAAGCCGGACCGGAAGGTGATCTACTCCGACTGCCAGTGGAGCGACATCCAGGAGGACGCCAAGCTGGGCGGCATGGTGATGGAAAAGCTCACCCTGGTGGCCCGCAGCCGGATGGAGACGGCGGCGTAGCATGGACAGCGGATTGTTTGGGCCCGCGCGGGTGAAAACCCGCTGGGGCGGGCTGCGGCTGCTGTCCGCCCGGGAGGTGCTGGAGGCCCGCCGGGAGGGGGACCGGCTGACCCAGGACGGGCGGGAACGGGCGCTGTGCCGCAACGCCTGCCTCATCGCCCGGGCGCTGGAGCGGCGGGGGAAGGCCGTGTTTGAGAGCGGCGAGGCCGTTTTGGACGCCCTGCGGGCGGAGGACATCGGGGCGCTGGCGGAGGAGTGGGCGCGGTTCAACCGGGAGTGGAACCCCTCCCCCCTGGACGGGGAGGAGGAGATCCAGCGGCGAAAAAAAGCCTGGAGCACGCGCGTTATGAGCGCCTTCAATGGCGCGTGCTCCGTGCGTTCGGCGCTCTGCCCACGGAGGAGCGGGCAAAACAGATGACCGACCGGGACTATCTCTGGTGCGCCCTGAACCTGGCCCTGGACCGGGAGGAGGAGCTGGCGCAGCTGTGCCCCGGCTGCCGGGAGCGGGCGCTGGCCGAGCCGTGCCCGGCGTGCGGCGCGCCGAAAACGAGCTGGTGCGTGAACGAGAGCTTCGACTGGGACAGATTTGAGCGGCTGAAGGGGGGCGGCGGGATTGACGGATTGGATTGAGCTGCTGCTGCCCTCGGAGGAGGACGAGGAGGAGGAAGACGTTCGGCTGGGAGAGACGGGGGGCGTCCCGCCGCCGCCGGAGGAGAGGGCCAGAGAAGCTGGAACCGCCACGGGCGGGGAGGGGGCCCCGGAGGACGGGGAGGACGGCTTGACCGCGCGGGAAGGGGATGCGGCGCGCCTATCCCCCGGCGGGACGGGGGAAACGGCTGGAGAGGCTGAGCCCGCTTGGGAGAGGGCCATGCGGGCGCACAGCGCCGGAGGGCCGGGCGCACCCGCCCCCCGGCAGGGGGACGCGGACGGCCCGAGCCCGGGGCGGACCCGGACCCAGGCGGCGGCAGGGCTGGAGGCGCTCTACCGGCAGACGGCCCGGGCGGCCTGGGCGGCGTCCGCGCTGGAGACGCGGCCGGTAGAGCGGATGGTCCGGGTCCAAGAGGCGGAGAGGGGCGCGGCTCTCACGGCGGAGGAGCTGGACCGAGCCGTGCGGCGGGACAGCAGGAGATACGACGGAGGTATGTCTATTTTTTAGGGAGAGGAGAGGAAGCGTGTGATCCTTTCGCCCATGCGGTTTAAAAATTTCGTGTGGCCCCACAACCCCAAGGTGTATTCCATCACCTATGAGCGGAACATGGCAACCCACAAAATCCCCTTTGGGCGGCACTATCTGCAGAGCCTGGGCCAGACCAGGCGGGTGCTGCGGGGAGAGGGGGAGTTCGTGGGGGAGCGGGCCTACGACACGTTCAAGGAGCTGGCCACCGTGTTCTATGAGGAGACGCCGGGGGTGCTGGTCCACCCGGTGTGGATGACCACCACCGCCTGGTTTGCGGCCCTGGAGCTGCGCCAGCAGCCCAGGCGGGATTATGTGGCCTACTCCTTTGCGTTCTGGGAGACGGTGGACGGAGGGGACGCTGCCCTGAGCGTCCGCACAGCCCAAGGCGCCGGGGGAGACGGCGGGGGCGCGGCCCCAGGGGCGCAGTGGCACACGGTGGTCCGGGGGGACACCCTGTGGGCGCTGGCGGCGCGGTACGGGGTGGGGCTGGACCGGCTCGTGGCGCTGAACCCGGCCATCCGCAACCCCAACCTGATCTACGTGGGACAGAGGGTGAGAATCAAATGATTCACTGCTGGGTGAAGCAGGGGGGCGGCCAGGAGCTGAACCTGCCCGCCGCGGTGAAGTGGACGCTGCGCTATGGCACGGACACCCCCTGCGACAGCTTTTCCCTGCGATGCCTGTGGGAGCGGGGACAGGAGAGGCTGCTCTCCGACGCCTGCCGCTTTTTCGCGCAGTGGGAGGGGAAGCGGGTGTTCACCGGGGTGGTGGACGAGTTCGCCGTGGTGTGCGGAAGGGATGGGCTGTACCTGGAGCTGGAGGGGCGGGGGCTGGCGGCGCTGCTGCTGGATAACGAGGCCATGCCCGCCGAGTACCAGCGGTGCACCCGGGCGGACCTGGTGGCCAACCACGTGGCCCCCTACGGCATCGAGACGGTGGGCGGGCTGGCCCTGCCGGCGGTGAGCGCCTTCCGGGTGAGCAGCGGGGAGAGCGAGTGGAGCGTGGTGCGGCGGTACGCCTGCTACTACGGCGGGGTGGCGCCCCGGTTCGACCGGGAGGGCCGGCTGGTGCTGGACCGGCACGGGGACGACAAGATCGTGCGCATCGGGGAGGGGGACCGGGTGACCGCCTGGGAGTACCGGGAGGAGCGCCACGGGGTGCTCAGCCAGGTGGCGGTGCGGCGGCGGACCACCTGGGGGACCCAGTGGGTGTCCGACCCGAAGTTCACCGCCCAGGGCGGGTGCGCCCGGCGGGTGATCACCGTCCCCAACACCACGGGCACCACCGCCATGCGCTATACCGCCGACTACCAGCTCCGGGCCGCCCGGCGGGGACGGGTGCGCCTGCGCCTCACCGCGCCGGGGGGGTTCCTGGCCTGGCCGGGGGAGCTGGTGGAGGTGGAGCTGAAGGACTTCGGGGCCAACGGGGTGTACCGGGCCGCCCAGAGCGAGGTGAGCTGCGGGGAGGATGGGCTGACCACCACCCTGGTGCTGGGGGAACGGGACGCGATGCTTTAAGCTGCACCCGGATGGAACGGCGCAGCCACCGTTGTCACGCTGCGAAGCAGCCAGGACGCTCGGTCGCTTTCACTGTGACTCACTTCGCAAACAGAATCGCTCTGCGATTCTTAGTTTGCAAAGTTCGCTACGCTCCAAGCTTCCTCGCTGCCCGCTTCTCCGCGCTTCCTCTCAGGCGCGGGATGATAGACGTAGGCGGGTTCAGTGACAGGAGACAAGCGGCAGCACAAATCGAAGCATCTGCGTCGAAGGCCGCGCGCGCCGGAAGGGGACGGGGAAGTGTACGTATAGGGCTCCCCCGTAGGCGGGGGTCTCGGGGGGAGGCCGACTGTGAAAGCGGCCGCCCTTGGGGCCGATTTCACCCGGAGGCCGCCCCCTGAGTGTGTCTTTGGTTACTTTCTGCACAAGCAGAAAGTAACCCCCGCGGAGCGGCATCCCCCTGGGGGCAGGGGGAAAATAAGAGGAGGTTATCACAATGTGGCTGAGCGGACAGCAAAAACGCCCCGCCGACAGTTCGGAGGGCCAGACGGGCATCGTCACCATCAGCGGCGGGGAGCTGGCGGTGCTGCTGGACAGCGAGCGGCGGGGGCTGGAGGTGTACGCCCCGGCGGGCTACCGCTGGACGCCAAGGGTGGGCCAGCGGGTGCTGGTCATCCAGGGGGAGGGGGAGATCCCCTGCGTGGTGGGCCAGCGGCAGGGGGAGGATATCCCCGACCGGGTGGCCATTCAGGCCCGGCAGCTGGACGTGGAGGGTGCGCAGACGGAGCTGCGCGGGAGTGAGTGCGCGGCCCTCCGGGGCGGACGGGTGGAGCTGGACGGGGAGGTCTACGTCAACGGCGAGACGCTGGAGGCGTACATCACCCGGCTCATCATCAAAATTCTGGGGGGAGTGGGAGGATGAGCCTGCTACTGAAGGACAGGGACTATGTGGCGGACGAAAACGGCGGGGTGACGGTGGTCCGGGGCGGGGAGGAGCTGGTGAGCGAGGTGCTGTTCCGCCTCACCGCCCGGCGGGGGAGCTTCCCCTTTCTGCCCCAGCTGGGCAGCCGGATGCACCGGCTGGGGCGGGAAAAGCCGTCGGCCTGGGAGGCGCTGGCCCAGCAGTTCGCCGCCGAGGCGCTCTCCGACCTGCCCGACGCGGCCGTCACCGGGGCGGCGGTGCGCCAGGAGGGGGACAGGCTGTGGGTGACGGTGGAGCTGAGCCGGCGGGGAGAGCCGCTGTCGGTGACAACGCAGTGGGAGGAGTGAGACGTTGATTACGCTGGAGGAAATCTATCAGGGGCTGGCCGGGGAGTTTCAAAACCAGACGGGCAGGACCGCCGGGGGCAGCAGCGAGCTGGCGGTGCGGTTCTACGCGGTGGCGGCCCAGCTTTACAGCCTGTACGTCCAGGGGGAGTGGGTGCGCCGGCAGTGCTTTCCCCAGACGGCCCAGGGGGAGGCGCTGGACCGGCACGCCCAGCTGCGGGGCGTCACCCGGCGGCAGGCCGCCAAGGCGGCGGGGACGGTGCGCTTCTATGTGGATCAGCCCAGGCAGGGGGACACCCCCGTGGCGGCGGGGACGGTGTGCATGACGGCCGCCGGGGTGCGCTTTGTCACCGAGGCGGACGGGACGGTGCCCGCCGGGGCGCTGTTCTGCGACGCGCCGGTGACGGCGGTTCAGGCCGGCGGGGAGGGCAACGCGGAGGCCAACACGGTTGTGTATATGGCCCTGCCCCCCGTGGGCATCGCGGCCTGCGCCAACCCGGAGGCGCTGCGGGGCGGGCAGGACGCCGAGAGCGACGAGGCCCTGCGGGAGCGGGTGCTGGACACCTACCGCCGGCTGGCCAACGGGGCCAACAACGCTTTTTACGCTCAGACGGCCATGTCCTTCCCCGAGGTGGCGGCGGTGACGGTGCTGCCCAAAAACCGGGGGGTGGGCACGGTGGACCTGGTGGTGGCCGCCCAGGAGGGCGCGCCCGGCCAGGCGCTGCTGGACAAGCTCCAGGCCCACTTCGACCGGGTGCGGGAGATCGCGTGCGACGTGAAGGTACTGGCCCCCGCGGTGGAGGCGGCGGAGCTGGAGCTGACCCTCTGGCCCCAGGAGGGCCGGGACTTCGAGGCGGTGGCCCAGGCGGTGCGGGCGCGGCTGACCGGGTGGTTCACCGGGGAGCGGCTGGGCCAGCCTCTGCTGCGGGCCCAGCTCACCAGCCTGGTGTTCGCCGTGGACGGGGTGGCCAACTGCGCCTTTTCCCGGCCGGCGCAGGATTTGGCGCTGGACCGGATGACGCTGCCCGTGCTGGGGCAGTTCACCATTCTCAACGGCGGGGAGGCGGCCGGCGGTGAAGTTTGAGGCGTATTTGGCCGCGCTGCTGCGGCCGCTGGGGGTGTACGACCTGCGCCGGGGGACCCTCAACCGGGGGGAGCTGGCCGCCTACGGCGCGCGGCTGGACCACGCGGAGGGGGAGCTGGACGAGACCGAGCGGGAGATGAGCCTGTGCACGGCGGAGGGCTTCGGGCTGGAGCGCATCGAGGCGCTGCTGCCCTACCGCCCGGTATGCGAGACGGCGCAGCAGCGGCGGGCGGCCCTGGCGGCCCTGCTGCGCATCGGCGGGGACAGCTTCACCCCCGAGGGGATCAACGACACCCTGCGGGGCTGCGGCGTCAACGCCCGGGCGGAGGAGGGCGGCAAGCCGGGGTACGTAAAAATCTACTTCCCCCAGGTGGCGGGTATCCCGGAGGGCTTTGACCGGCTGCGGGCCATCATTGAGGAGATTCTGCCCAGCCATGTGGATGTAACCTACGTGTTTTGGTACAACACCTGGGGCGAGGTGGCCGGGCGGCGCCCCACCTGGGGGGACTGCGCCGGAGCGGGGCTGAGCTGGTACGGGCTGGCCATTGAGAACGAGGGCGAGCTGGGGTGGGGATAGGGAGGACGGCTCCCTATCCCCACAAAAAATTTTTGAGAAAATCCACAAAAACCTATTGACAAAATCGAAGACTTATCGTACAATACAGACAGAAAGGAAAAGGTGAGTCCAGTGTACTAAGAAGAACGCACCAACCTCTTTTCGCGATTGGGAAACGCAAAATGAAACCAAGCCTCAGCTTGTTCCAAACACGCTGACCAAAGCGATGGAAGCCAGGAAAATCTGATGCGTCCAATGAATGTTTGAGGAAACAGGGAGCAGAGCGTTTCAGGCGGACCCCCAACGCAAAACGTCCGATTGGAATCGGAAGAAAAGGAAGGTACAGGCCCTTGGACAACAAAACCCAGAAGTAGGCCCCCAGCCGCGGATGTAGGACGGCTGGGGGCCTGGTGCGTTTTGAGGCGGAGGCCGCTGTTCCGGGCGGTGTTGTTCTGAGGCGGAAGCTGGTGCGGAGAAGGGGGAGCTTGGAATGTTCCATGAGATCACGATTTACGAGGCGAAGATTGAGAAGCAGGAGGAAATCGAGGCTTTGATGAAGGAGGTCGCCGAATTTTACCGCGGGCAGCCCGGAGTGGTGGAGGTGACATACATCAAGCGGACGCACCGCCAGGCGGATTTTAACGCGGTCAGAGAGGGAAAACCGCCCATCCGCCTGACAAAATGGGTGGGGAAGGTGACCTATATCCTGCATTGGGTCCTGGAGGACGGGGAGGCCCACGCCCGTGTGTCAAAGCTGGGACTGGAACGGTTTTATAAACGGTGGAACCGCTGTCTGACCACGATGCCCAAAATTCTGCTGGGGGAGGAGATCGGATAGGGGATTTTGGCGGAGGGACGATCCGCCGGGGCGCGTTCGGCTTCTTCACGAAAAATTAAAGGGTGCGGAGTGAAAAAAGCTTGCAAATCCGGCAATAGTTTAGTATCATGAAAAGTGATACCTGTCAGTGCGCTTTGGGGCGCAGTTATGACTATTTTGCGCGCTATTGGGGAATGCTTCCAGGCGCATGATTGATACAGGAGTGAATGCTATGTTTGCGAGAGATATCGGGATCGATTTGGGCACCGCCAGCGTTTTGGTATATATTAAGGACAAAGGCATTGTGCTGCGCGAGCCGTCTGTGGTGGCGCTGGACCGGAACACCGGAAAGCTGCTGAAGGTGGGCACCGAGGCCCAGCAGATGCTGGGCAAGACCCCCGGCAACATCGTGGCCATCCGTCCTTTGCGGGACGGGGTGATTTCCGACTACGACATGACGGAGCGGATGCTCCGGGAGTTCATCCGCAAGGTGGCCCCCGTGCGGGTGTTCAAGCCCCGGGTGGTCATCTGCGTGCCCTCCGGCATCACCGAGGTGGAGGAGCGCGCCGTCATTGACGCGGGCATCCAGGCCGGCGCCCGGCGGGTGTATCTCATCGAGGAGCCCCTGGCCGCCGCCATCGGCGCAGGGGTGGACATCACCCAGCCCGACGGCCACATGGTGGTGGACATCGGCGGCGGCACCGCGGACATCGCCGTCATCTCCCTGTCCGGCATCGTGGAGTCCGACTCCATCAAGGTGGCCGGCGACGCCTTCAGCGAGTCGGTGGTGAAGTATATCCGCAAGCGCCACAACGTGCTCATCGGCGACCGCACTGCCGAGGAGCTGAAAATGACCATCGGCTGCGTGTTCCCCAGGCCGGAGGAGATCTCCATGGAGGTGAAGGGCCGCTGCCTCATGACCGGCCTGCCCCGGGTGTTCACCGTCACCTCCGGCGAGATGATCGAGGCCTTTGAGGAGCCCTGCTCCCGGATTTTGGAGGCCATCCACGGCGTTTTGGAGCGCACGCCCCCGGAGCTGGTGGCGGATATCTCCAGCAACGGCATCATTATGACCGGCGGCGGGTCGCTGGTCTGGGGCTTCGACAAGCTCATTGAGTCCCACACCGGCATCGAGACCTTTGTGGCCGACGACGCCATCTCCTGCGTGGCCCACGGCACCGGCAAGAGTCTGGACTGGGTGAACGATATGCAGGACGGGACCATGAACATTGGGCGGCAGAAGAAAATGAATTAGAAGCGCGACGATAGACCCATAGGGGCGGATGGACCGGAGCGAGGAGCAAAGCCCAGGCGGGCTGTGCCCGCCGGATTTGCTCCGAGTCGGAGGGAAGCCGCCCCGTAATGGGTCCAATCGGAGCGTGACAACACCGCCCCGCCGGGGATGCCCCTGCGGGGCGGTACTTTCTCTCCCATGAGAGAAAGTACCCAAAGAGAATGCTCAGGGGGCGGCCTCCGGGTGAAAACGGCCCGGAGGACGGGCCGTATGCGCCGCCCGCGGAGGCGCTGTGAGGAGAGCCGCCCACGGTGCAGTTTTGAGAAGCCAAGGCCCTGTGAGGGCCGGGGTCTGAAATGAGTCCAATGCGTCAAATGCGGTAGCCGTTTCGAGTGTCACGTTCTACCGATAGCCCCCGTAAACGGGGGGTCTCGGGGGGCGCGGGGCCTGTGAGCGAGGGAGCGCCTTTTGCTCCCGAAGTCGAACCGGCCCGCGCCCCCTGAGTGTGTCTTTGGTTCCTTTCTGCACAAGCAGAAAGGAACGCCCCGCAGGGCAGGAGACGGCCTTGCAGAAGGAACGCCCCGCAGGGCATCCCTGCGGGGGTATTTTTTTGCCATTCTTTAAGAATTTGTAAAAATGCCCGGAGGGATATTGACAGGATAATATTATGCAATATATAATATTGCTCGTTAAGAAACGAACCCGGCGGGACCCGAAACGGGGAGCCCACGGGGAGAGGAGCCGCGGCGAGACAGACGAGCCCGCGGCCGCGAAAGGAGGCGCTGCTATGGTGTTCGCAATCGGCCCACAGCTGTTGGATGCCTGCGTGCTGGCGGTGCTGTCCCGGGGGGACGCCTACGGCTATGTGCTCACTCAGCAGGTGAAGTCCCGGCTGGATATCTCCGAATCCACCCTGTATCCGGTGCTGCGCCGGCTCCAGCGGGACGGCCTGCTCACGGTGTACGACCGGCCCTACCAGGGCCGCAACCGGCGGTACTACGCCATCACCGGCGTGGGACAGACCCAGCTGGAACGGCGGCGGGAGGAGTGGCGGCAGTTTCGGGACGGCGTGGAGCAGCTTTTGAAGGAGGATGAAGCAAATGGATAAAATTACTTATCTGGCTCAGCTGGCCGAGGGTTTGGCCCGGTGGGTGCCCGAGCGGGAGCGGCAGGAGATCCTGCGCTACTACGCGGAGTACTTCCAGGAGGCCGGGGAGGAGCGTGAGGCCGAGGTCATCGCCGAGCTGGGCGACCCCTGGGCGCTGTCCTCCCGGCTGGCGGTGGAGGGCGGCTACGTCACCCAGGCGGGCGCCAACGCCTGGACGCCCCGGAAGGCCCGGTGGAATAAGCGCAAGATATGGCCATGGGTGACGGCGGGAACGCTGACGGCGGTTGTTCTTGTAGCCGTCTTTGTGGGCGCAGCGGCCATGTGGATGGGCCGCGCGGTGGGCCGGGCGGTGAGGGACGAGGTGGTGATCGGCGGCGGCGATGAGAGCACGGGCATCACGGTGGTGGAGGACGAGCAGCACGGCTTTGTGTATGCCGTCCCCGTGCCCAGCGAAAACATCGCCTACGTGGAGGGTGATTTCTTCGGCGGCCTCTGGAGCATGGAGGACGGTTATCTGGACCCCTTCCTTGAGATCGACGTGGACGCCAGCATCGCCAACGTGACGGTGACATCCGGGGAGGACTACACCCTGTTCATCAGCTCCAACGCCACCCTGGGCGGCTACAGCCTGAAGTGGGAGGTTAAGGACGGCGTGCTCAAGATTCGGGACGACGGTTCGGCCGACCACATGAACATCACCAGCTGGGACGACTTTAAAAATATGTTCGGCATCGACGCCAGCGCCATGGATGTGGCCATCACGGTCCCCGACGGGCAGCTGGAAAAGCTCAAGATCAAGACCGGCCTGGGCGATGTGTTTTTGAGCCAGCTGTATATGGAGCAGAAGCTGGAGGCCGAGACCGGCCTGGGGGACATCGAGTGCTACGAGGTGGAGGCCTGGGACGAGGTGGACCTGGAGACCGGCCTGGGCGACGTGACCCTGGGCGTCTCCGAGGCGTACAGCGGCGCGGAGTACGACCTGAAGACCGGCATGGGCACCATCGAGGCCCAGATCGACAGCCTGGAGAAAGACTGGGACTACGAGGCGAAGACGGGCATGGGCACCGTGACCCTCAACGGCGACAGCCGGGGCACCAAGCTTGAGCGCAAGAGCAAGAGCGACTACACGCTGGAGGCCGAGACGGGTATGGGAGATATCAACCTGTATTTCCAGGACGACAGATGGTAATATCAAGCGCTGAGCCGTTGTGAGCAGCGCGGATGGACTCCAGTGCGCCAGAGGCGGGGTCCCCGCAAAGCCGCGCGTCGCGAACAGGCGAAGCGTGACGACAGAAAACGGAAAGGAAACATCCTGGTGGAAGGCCCGCCAGGATGTTTTTTTGTCCCACGGCCCGTCCGCCCCGTCTAAATCCCCGTTGGGAAGCCTATACTGATTTATAGGTTGCATTTTCCAGTGAGGCATTGTATAATGAGATGCTTAAAATGCGAAAATGCGTCGTAACGCTGAACATATGGGGTATGGAATATGGAAACGAAGAACATCCGCGACTATTTGCAGGCCGGGAAGCGGGCCCATCTGGTGGGCATCGGAGGGGTGTCCATGGCTTCCCTGGCGGAAGTGCTCCACGGGGCGGGGGTGAAGGTGACGGGCTCCGACCAGCGGGAGAGCGCCACGGTGCTCCACCTGCGGGGGCTGGGCATCCCAGTGACCATCGGCCACCGGGCGGAGAGCGTGGAGGGGGCCGACTGCGTGGTGCGTACCGCCGCCGTCCACGACAGCAACCCGGAGATTGCCGCGGCGCTGTCGGCGGGCGTCCCCGTCTTCGAGCGGGCCCAGGCCTGGGGCGCGATCATGCGGGATTACAAAAACGCCCTGTGCATCTCGGGCACCCACGGGAAGACCACCACCACCTCCATGTGCACTCACATCTTCATGGCCGCCCAGGCCGACCCCACGGTGATGATCGGCGGCACCCTGCCGCTGCTGGAGGCCTGCCACCGGGTGGGGCACGGGGACACCATTATTTTAGAGTCCTGCGAGTACTGCGACTCCTTCCTCGCGTTCTTCCCCACGGTGGCGGTGATTTTGAACGTGGAGGCCGACCACCTGGACTACTTCAAGGACCTGGCCGACGTGGAGAAGTCCTTCCGGGCCTTTGCCGACAAGGTGCCGGAGGACGGCCTGATTGTGGCCAACTGTGAGGACGAGAACACCATGTTCACCCTCCGGGGGGAGAAGCGGCCGGTGATGACCTTCGGTGTGGAGAAGGGGGACGTTCACGCCGAGAACCTGTCCATGGACCACGGCTTCGGGTCCTTCGACGTGGTGTGCCGGGGGGAGAAATACGCCCACCTGGATTTGTCCGTGCCGGGGATGCACAACGTGAAAAACGCCCTGGCCGCCGCCGCCGCGGCCATCGCCCTGCGCATTCCGGGCCGGGCGGTGGAGGACGGGATGCGGGACTTCCGCCTGCCCGGGCGGCGGTTTGAGTACAAGGGAGTGTACCACGGCGCGGAGGTGTGCGACGACTACGCCCACCACCCGGGGGAGCTGACCTCCCTGTTCGACACGGCGGAGGCCCTGGACTACAAGCGGGTGGTGTGCGCCTTCCAGCCCCACACCTACTCCCGCACCCACGAGCTGTTCGACGACTTTGTGGGGGTGCTCCGGCGGCCGGACGTGACCATTCTGGCGGAGATTTTCGCCGCCCGGGAGGACAACGACGTGGGAATCTCCTCCGCCGACCTGGCGGCCAAGATTCCGGGCAGCGTGTTCTGCCCCACCCTGGCGGACGTGACGGCCAAGCTGCGGGAAATTGCCCAGCCGGGGGATTTGATTTTGACCGTAGGCGCCGGAGATATCTACCTTGCGGGAGAGGCGCTGGTGAAGGAGCAATAACGGGGCCCCCGCAAAGCCGCCCTTCAGGCTTTGTGGGGAGAGGAGGCACAGCGGAATGAGCGAGCCTTGGCCGAAGGCCGAGGCGAACGGTATGGAGCTTGTGCTGACGAGGCGTTGGTGAAGGAAGCGTAACCTGCCATACGGCCCGCCACCCAGGCGCAGAAGATGGACCCCGCTGCCGACAGGACCCGGAGACGGGGGGGACACCAGTCGAAGACCTCGCGCGCCGGAAGGGTGATGTACGCCTTTCGTATAGGGTGTCCCCCGTCATGGGGATTCTTAAGGGGAGAAATCCTGAGAGTGAGGCCCGACCTTTGGGCCGCACGAACCGGATTTCTCCCCTTGAGCGTGTCTTTGGTTACTTTCTGCACGAGCAGAAAGTAACGCCCCCGGCAGGGATGAGGGGGATTATTCCCCCTGTAGGAACATAGTATTAAGGAACCGCTTGAAAATGCCCCCCAGGCTCAGGCGGGGCACGCCGTCCGCCGCCACCAGGTCGATCACGTCCGCCGGCTGGCCGTCCACCAGCACCTGGAGCTCGCCCAGCTTCTGGCCCGGCTCCACCGGGGCCTCCACGCTGTCGGCCAGGTTCACCTGGGTGGTGACAGCCCCGGACTTGCTTTTTTCCAGCAGAATGGAGCAGGGGCGGGCGGTGACGGGCTGGACGGTGTCCCGCTCGCCCAGCAGGACGCTCACCGGGGGGATGGCCTGGTCGGGGTACACGTCGGTGAGGGCGTAGTTGGCGAAGCCGTAGTTCAGCAGGACCTTGGCGCTGTCGAAACGGTCGTTGGAGGTGGGGGCGTGCATCACCACGGCGATGAGCTCCATGCCGTCCCGCTCCGCCGTGGCGGACAGGCAGTATAGCGCTGTGTCGGTGAAGCCGGTTTTCAGCCCCGTGGCCCCCTCGTAGTAGAAAATCAGCCGGTTGGTGTTGGACAGCTGGAAGGCCCCGTCCCGCAGGGTGTCCATCCAGATGGTGGAGAACTCCCGGATGGAGGGGTGGTTTAAAATCAGCTCCCGGCTCATCAGCGCGATGTCATAGGCGCAGGTGAGGTGCCCCTGGGCGGGCAGGCCGGTGCAGTTGATGAAGTTGGTGCGCTCCATGCCCAGCTGGCGGGCGCGCTCGTTCATCCGGTCCACAAAGGCGGCTTCGCTGCCGGCGATGTGCTCGGCCAGGGCCACGGCGCAGTCGTTGGCGGAGGCCACCGTCACCGCCTTGACCATGTCCCGGACGGACATCTGCTCGTTTTCCTTCAGCCAGATCTGGCTGCCGCCCATGGAGATGGCGTGGGTGGAGGCGGTGACGGTGTCGTCCCAGCCCAGGCTGCCGGAGTCGATGGCCTCCATCACCAGCAGCAGGGTCATCACCTTGGTGACGGAGGCGGGTTCGTACTGGGCGTCGGCGTCCTGATTGTACAGGACCTGGCCGGTGGTCTTCTCCATCAGAATGGCGGAGGGGGCGGTTATCTCCGCGGAGGCGGCATAAGCCCTGCCGGGCAGCAGGCACACAAGGGCCAGCGCGAGGGCAACTGTTCGTTTCATGGCGTAACCTCTTTCTTATATACTTAGGACGCAGGGCGTCCGTATGAGGAAAGGATGTGATATTTTCCGCCGTTCTATGCGCGGCGGAGGCTGTATATGCTGGAAAAATAGGACGGCTTTGGTCGAACTGGTTGACAAGGGCGGGAGCGGGGGATATAATTTTCTCACCCTGAAGAAAAGGAGATTTCAGCATGGAAAAATATGTGTGTGTCTGCGGCTGGGAGTACGACCCCGCGGTGGGCGACCCGGACGGCGGCATCGCCCCCGGCACCGCCTTCGCCGACATCCCGGACGACTGGGTGTGCCCGGTGTGCGGGCTGGGCAAGGACGCGTTTTCCCCCGCGTGACGGGAGGCAGCAGCCGGGGCGGAAGCCCCGGCTGTTTCGCTGGTTTGACAGCGGGGGCCGGGCGTGGTAAAATAATTCAATTATGAAAGCGCTGGGAAAGGGAGGGCGAGGGCGTGGAGCGGCTGAGCATTGTCGTCCCCTGCTTTAACGAGGAGGAGACGGCGGAACACTTCTACCAGGCGGCGTCGGCGGTGTGCGCGGCGCTGCCCGGGGTGGAGACGGAGTTCATCTTTGTGGACGACGGCTCCCGGGACCGCACGCTGCCCATCCTCAAGGAGCTGGCCGGCCGGGACCGGCGGGTGCGCTGGCTGGCGCTGTCCCGGAACTTCGGCAAGGAGGCCGCCCTGCTGGCCGGGCTGGAGCACGCCCGTGGGGACTATGTGGCCGTCATGGACGCCGACCTCCAGGACCCGCCGGAGCTGCTGCCCCAGCTGCTGGAGGCGGTGCGGGGCGAAGGGTATGACTGCGCCGCCGTCCGGCGGGTGGACCGGAAGGGTGAGCCGCCCATCCGGTCCTGGTTCGCCCGGCAGTTTTACAAGCTCATCAACAAAATGAGCCGGACGGAGATTGTGGACGGGGCCCGGGACTACCGCCTCATGACCCGGCAGATGGCGGACGCGGTGGCGCGGCTGACGGAATACAACCGCTTCTCCAAGGGCATTTTCTCCTGGGTGGGCTTTCACACCAAGTGGGTGGAGACGGAGAACGTGGAGCGCGCCGCCGGGGAGAGCAAGTGGTCCTTCTTCAAGCTGCTGCTCTACGCCCTGGACGGCATCATCGCCTTCTCCACCGCGCCGCTGGCCGTCGCCTCGGTGCTGGGACTGGTGTTCTGCGTGATCGCCTTTTTCGCCATCATTTTCGTGATTGTGCGGCAGCTTTTGTGGGGCGGCAGCGCCTTCGGCTGGCCGTCGCTGGTGTGCATCATCCTGTTCCTGGCGGGCGTTCAGCTGTTCTGCATCGGCATCGTGGGGCAGTACCTGGCCAAAACCTACCTGGAGGTCAAAAAGCGGCCCATCTACATTCTGCGGGAGAGCGGGGGAGGGAGCGGCGATGAAAAGCAGGGCTGAGCGCTTCGTCATACCCGCCCTGGCCTTTGTCCTGCCCGGAGTGGTGATGCTGTGGGTGTACGCAGCCCTGGGCGTGGCCCCCTTTGGGGACAGGACGGTGCTTTTGTCTGATATGTCCAGCCAATACGTGGAGTTTTTCTGTGCGCTGAAAAATGGAGAGGTGTTTTTCTCCTGGTCCAAGGCGCTGGGGACGGGCTATATCGGGGTGTTCTCTTATTATGTGTCCAGCCCGCTGTCTCTATTGACGCTGCTGGCGCCCAATGAGGAGCTGCCCGCGGCGCTGGCGGTGCTCACGGCGCTGAAGATCGCCCTGGCGGGGCTGTCCTTCGCCCTGTTCGCCCAGCGGCGGTTCCCGGACTGCGGCTATGGGGCGCTGCTGGGGGCGGTGTGCTACGCGCTCATGTCCTACAATGCCGCTTACTCCATCTGCATCATGTGGCTGGACGGGGTAATCTGGCTGCCCCTCATCCTGCTGGCGCTGGAGCGGATTGTGGCGGGGCGGGGGGCGGGGCCCTTCATCGCGGCCCTGGCCGTCTGCTTCTGCTCCACGTGGTACATCTCGTATATGGTGGGCGGGTTCTGCGCGCTGTACCTGTGCGCCCGGCTCGTCACCCTGGGGCCGGAGCGGCGGGCGCTGGGGCGGATTCTGGCCCGGTTTTTCGGCGGGGCGGCCTGCGCCCTGGCTCTGACGGCGTGGCTGTGGCTGCCCACCTTCCTGGCCATGTTTGCCGGAAAGTTCACCGGGGCCAACGTGGACTACGGCGGGCCGCTGGCCTGCTCCCCCCTGGCGCTGCTGGGGCAGCTCAGGCCGAACGCCCCCGCCTCCATCACCTACGGCGCGCCCCCCTTCGTGTTCTGCGGCACCGCGGCGCTGATTTTTGCCGCCGCGTACTTTTTCCAGAAAAGCGTCCCGGCGCGGGAGCGGCTGGCCAACGGCGCGCTGCTGGGGGCGCTGGCGGCGTCCATGGTGCTCTCCCCCTTGGACAAGGTGTGGCACCTGTTCCAGCGGCCCAACTGGTTCCCCTTCCGCTACGCCTTTCTGTTTTCCTTTGTGCTGGCCTACCTGGCCGTTCAGACCGCGCCCCGGCTGGAGGGGCGCAGGCCCGCTCTGCGGCGGGGCGTAGCGGTGGTGCTGATATGCCTGAGCGTATTGGAGCTTGGGTGGAATACGAAAAGTATTCTCGGAGAGCTGGAAAACCAGTTCCGCTCCGACTCTTACGCCGCCTACCGGGCGGACTACGCCGCCAACGAGGCGCTGGTGGAGGCGGCCTATGCCGACGCCGCCGGCGGGTTTTTCCGCATGGGGGCCGCCCAGGACCGGGGGCACAACAGCCCGCTGGCCTTCGGTTATCCCGGCCTCACCCACTACAGCAGCCTGTATAACGGGGACGTGAACCGGGTGACCAAGTCCCTGGGCTTTGCCCAGAGCTGGATGTGGTGCGCCTACTACGGCTCCACCCCGGTGACGGATGCGCTGCTGGGGTTTCGCTACGTGATCGGTGGGGACGAGATGCCGCCCGGGTACGAGGCCATCGCCCAGGCGGGGGAGCTGACGCTGTGGAAGAACCCGGACACGTTGCCCATAGCCTTCTGCCCGGAGGCGGTGGAAGGAACGCTGTTCGGCTCCACCCCTTTTGAGCGGCAGAACAGCCTGCTCGCCTGTCTGTCCGGCAGCGGCGGGCCGGTGTTTGTCCCCATGGCCACAGAGACGGAGCGCCAAGCCGGGGAGACGGTGCTGCGCCTGGTGGGGACGGGGAAACCCCTTTACATGGACCTGTCCGCCGCGGGGCTGAGCGAGGTGCTGGTGAACGGGGAGCGCGTGCTGCGGCTGGGCGCCAGCGAGGCGGCCTGCGTCCACTATCTGGGCGCCCCCGCCGACGGCGAGACGTGGACGGTGACGGTCCGCCACAGCGGCGGCTGGTCCGGCCAGCTGTGGGAGCTGGACCTGGACAGCCTGCACGCCGCCGTGGCGGAGCTGGACAACGTGGAGGTCACGTCGGTGGACAGAAACGGCCGGGTGCGGCTGTCGGTTTTGGACCACAGCGCGGCGGGACTGTGCACCACCATCCCCGCTGAGGAGGGGTGGTCCGCCTGGGTGGACGGACAGCGGGTGGAGCTGGAGACCTGGCTGGACACGTTCCTGTGCCTGGACCTGCCCGCCGGAGCCCGCGAGGTGGAGCTGCGCTACACCCCGCCGGGGCTGATTCCCGGCGCGGCCCTGGGGGCGCTGGGGCTGGCGGGGCTGATTCTGGCAAATACAAGAGGTTATGCCCTGAAGAAAAAATACAGACAGAGAGGGGGAGGGGCCCCATGAGCCACAGCTTTTTCGCCTATGTCTTCCGAATGCGCCACATCGCCCGCTGGGCGCTGATGCGCAACACCCGGACGGAAAACGTGGAGGAGCACTCCTATGAGGCTGCGGTGCTGGCGCACGCCCTGGCGGTGATCGGCCGGGACGTGTTCCACAAGGAGCTGGACCCGGACGGCATCGCCGCCGCGGCCCTGTTCCACGACGCGCCGGAGATCATCACCGGGGATATGCCCACGCCGGTGAAGTACCACAACCCGGCGCTGAAGGACGCATACAGGGGGGTGGAGGCGGCGGCCCAGGACAAGCTGCTGTCCATGCTGCCCCCGGAGCTGGTCCCCGCCTACGAGCCCCTGGTGCGGGAGAGCGACGCGGAAATCCGGCGGTACGTGAAGGCGGCGGACAAGCTGTCCGCCTACATCAAGTGCGCGGAGGAGCTGAAGGCGGGCAACGCCGAGTTCAAAAAGGCGGCGGAGCAGACCTTGGCGGCGCTGCGGGCCATGGAGATGGAGGAGCTGGAGTGGTTTATGGAGAAGTTCCTCCCGGCGTTCAGCCTGACGCTGGCCGAGTTACAATAAAAAATGAGGTGAAAGGGACATGGTAATCGGAATTTTTGGCGAGAGCTGCACCGGCAAGTCCACCCTGGCCGACGCGCTGAAGGGGCGGCTGGACGCCGAGATATACACCGGGAAGGATTTTCTCCGCCTGGCGAAGCACGAGGCGGAGGCAAAGAAGCTGTTTCAGGAGAAGCTCCAGGCCGCCATGGCGGAAGGGCACGTGATCTACGTCATCGCGGAGGGGGAGCACCTGTCCCTGCTGCCGGAGGGGGCGGTCCGGGTTTTGGTGACGGCGGACCTGGAGACCATCAAAGCGCGCTTTGCCCGGCGGATGAACGGCGCCCTCCCCGCCCCGGTGGCGGGGATGCTGGAGCGGAAGCATGGGATGTTTGACAACGAGCCCCACCACGTCCACGTGAAGTCCGGGGAGACGGAGCCGGACGTGGCCTGTGAACAGATTTTGCAGCTGATTCCGGCGTGATTGTTCAAGCGAAAAAGAATTGGAGGAAAACCCATGAGAGCGATTGTGACTGTCATCGGCAGGGATCAGGTGGGCATCATCGCCGCCGTGTGCGCCCTGCTCAGCGAGAAAAAAGTGAACGTGCTGGACATCAGCCAGACGATTTTGCAGGAGTATTTCACCATGATTATGCTGGTGGACGCCTCCGAGGCCACGGTGCCCTTCGCCCGGCTGCGGGAGGATTTGGCCCAGGCCGGACAGGAGCGGGGCCTGGACATCCGGGTGCAAAGAGAAGATATCTTTGATGCTATGCACCGTATTTGAGGGCCGGACCATGATTAACACCAACGACATTTTACAGACCATCCAGATGATCGACCACCAGCACCTGGATGTGCGCACCATCACCATGGGCGTCAATCTGTTAGACTGCTGCGACCCGGATCCCCATGCGGCGTGCCGGAAGATTTACGACAAAATCACCACCTCCGCGGAGAAGCTGGTGAAAACCGGGGAGGACATCGAGGCCGAGTTCGGCATCCCCATCGTCAACAAGCGCATCTCCGTCACGCCCATGGCCCTGGTGGCGGGGGCGTCCCGCACCGACGATTACGTCCCCTTCGCCGCCGCCATGGACAAAGCGGCCAAGGCGGTGGGCGTGAACTTCATCGGCGGGTTCTCCGCCCTGGTCCACAAGGGCATGACCGAGGGGGACAAAAAGCTCATCGCCGCCATCCCGGAGGCTTTGGCCGTCACCGACGTGGTGTGCTCCAGCGTGAACGTGGGCTCCACCCGGGCGGGCATCAACATGGATGCGGTGGCCCTCATGGGGCGGACCATCAAGGCCTGCGCCGAGCGCACCGCCGACCGGGGGGGCTTTGGCTGCGCCAAGCTGGTGGTGTTCTGCAACGCGGTGGAGGACAATCCCTTCATGGCCGGGGCCTTCCACGGCGTGGGCGAGGCCGAGCGGGTGATTAACGTGGGGGTGTCCGGCCCCGGCGTGGTGTACCACGCCCTGCAGAGCGTGAAGGGGCAGAGCTTTGACGTGGTGGCGGAGCTCATCAAAAAGACCGCCTTCCAGGTGACGCGCATGGGCCAGCTGGTGGCGAGGGAGGCCAGCAGCCGCTTGGGCGTGCCCTTCGGCATTGTGGATTTGTCCCTGGCTCCCACCCCCGCCGTGGGGGACAGCGTGGCTCGGATTTTGGAGGAGATGGGGCTGGAGGTGTGCGGCGGCCACGGCACCACCGCCGCCCTGGCCCTGCTCAACGACGCGGTGAAGAAGGGCGGCGTGATGGCCAGCTCGTCCGTGGGCGGGCTGTCCGGGGCCTTTATCCCGGTGAGCGAGGACGAGGGCATGATCGCCGCCGCCCAGTCCGGGATGCTCACCCTGGACAAGCTGGAGGCCATGACCTGCGTGTGCTCGGTGGGGCTGGACATGATCGCCGTGCCCGGCGACACCACCGCCGCCACCCTGGCCGCCATCATCGCCGACGAGGCCGCCATCGGCATGGTGAACCAAAAGACCACCGCCGTGCGCCTCATCCCCGCGCCGGGCAAGCAGGTGGGCGACGTGGTGGAGTTCGGCGGCCTGCTGGGCTCCGCGCCGGTGATGCCCTGCCACACCGGCAGCGCCGAGGCGTTCGCCGCCCGCGGCGGACGGATTCCCGCGCCGCTGCAAAGCCTGAAAAACTGAAAGGGATGGAGCATCAATGGAGAAAGCCATACAGGGCCCTGTTATGGGGAAGGAATACCGCTTTTTGGAGGACGGCTTTTTGTGCAAAAACTGGGACGGCCCCATTGCGTATCAGAGTGTGACCAGTGTGACCAGCGCGGAGGGGGACGGCAGTTTTGAGATCAGCTTTGTCACCCCCAAGGGAAAACAGCGCAGTGTGGAGGTCATTTTGGACAGCTTCGCCCAGAAGGGGGCGGTCCAGGCGCTGCTGCTGCAAGGGGTGCCCGGGGCCCGCGTCCGAACCCGGACCCAGACGGCCTGGGAGGCCTGCGGGACCTGGGTGACGACGGGGCTGAGCCTGGCCGCGTTGGTTTTGGTTATCATCGCGATTAACACGTGGGGCCAGGGGACCACTGTCCACGTGCCTGTTTGGGTTTTGCCCATTGTGATGATAGGTTCGTTTTTGAGTACCCCGGTGCTGCTGGCCATTGCCGCCGTGATCCTGGGGGCCTTTGGGGTGGGGGCTGTGCGCTCGCTGGTGAAGCGAAAGACTGTGTGGGTTCTGGAAGGAAACGCATAAATAGGAAGGGCCGAAGGCGTATGCCTTCGGCCCTTTGCGTTGATTTTACGTGGATTCTCTGGGGTTCGGATCGGCCCAGAGGGTGGAGAAGTAGTCGTAGTACGGCATGAGGAAGGAGAAGCCCTCCACCAGCCTGCCGGCCAGCTCCGGGGAGTAGACGGCCTCGCTGAGAGGCTCCTCGTGGCCGATGGACAGGGACTTTTTATTGTACCACTCGGCCAGCCTGGGCTCGGCGCAGGGCTTGGGCCGGGCGTAGGACGGCCCCTGGAGGACGAACTCGTCCTGCCTGGCCAGCCGGTTGTGCAGCTTGAGCAGGGGGGTGGGGGCGGCGTCAATGCGGGCGCGGTGCTTCTCCATGGTCAGCGCGGGCGCGTCCCAGAAGCCCATGCCGCAGCTCCAGCTCTCCGGGGCCAGCTCGAACCAGAATACCGGGTGGCCGCCGGACTCGTTGCCAAAGCGGAACAGGGACAGCCACAGGTGGTCCTTGTACGGCCCCCGGCCGAACAGCCGCCGGGCGTCCCGGTAGATGCGGGACACCTTCAGGTTCAGCCCGCATTTGGGGAAGCGGTCCAGCAGCTCCCGCTGCACCTGGCCGCCCAGCTCCCTCATGGGGGCGAGGAAATAGGTCTGATAGTCGGACTTGTGGGCCTCAAACCAGCTCTTTTCGTTGTTGAAGCGGATGCCCCACATGAAGTCCACCGTCTCCTGAGAAAAGCCTTCAAACATGGCGCTCACTCCCACTGGCCCGTGAAGGGGTTCCAGGTGCCCTGGCTGGCCTCCGGCGTGGGGTCGGGGCTGGGCGTCTCCTCAGGCTGGCTGGGGATGGGCTCCTGGCTGGGGGGAAGCTCGGGGGTGGGCTCCACCACGGGAGGCTGCTCGGGGGTGGGCTCCTGGCTGGGGGGGAGCTCCGGCGTGGGCTCCACCGTGGGCGGAACCCAGGGGTCGCCTGGGGTGGGCTCCACCACGGGGGGATCTGTGACCACCGGCTCCAGCCCCAGCGAGGCGGCGTCGGCAGGGTTGTACAAAATCAGCTTGTCCCGCTTGGCGTATTTGCTGTGGTTTTCAAAGGTGCGGGAGATGAGCTGTCCGTCCCCATCGTATACGCAGCGGTACACGTCCACCTCATAGCCGGTATAGGGGGTGACATCCACCTTGGTGGTGCCCACGGGGATGGTCTCGTCCGGCTGGTACACGGTGGTCCAGGGGGTGGAGGACAGGGCGTACCGCTCGGTCTTCACGGTGATGTTGTCGGGATTGCTGCCGTAGAACTGCACCGTCAGCTTGCCGGACGCGCCGCCCTCGGTATAGGCCACGATTTTGATGGGAAATCCGGTGTTGTTGCGGAATTTGAAGTCCAGAGAGGGGTAGTAGATGGTGGCGTCCAGCCCGTTGGGGATATAGCCGGTGGAAAAGGCGTGGCAGGCCCGGCGGACGATCTCCAGGTTGGCGTACACCGCGCAGTAGTAGAGGGAGGAGGACACCTGGCACACGCCGCCGCCGTCCATGGGCACGGTCTGGCCGTCCTGATAGCCGGTGCTGGTTTTGTAGCCGTTGCGGGCGCTGGGGTCGCCGATGGTGTCGATATAGGAGAAGACCTCGCCGGGCTGGATCACCTTGCCGTTGCAGAATTCGGCGGCCCGGTTCACGTTGAAGGAGCGGTTGGCCACCCCGTCCATCCAGGTGGTCACCTCGGAGAGCAGGTCCTTATAGTAGAGCTTCTCGTCGCCGGTGGTGCCCGGCGGGGTGAATTCCAGGGGGATGGTGCAGGGCTGGCCGGGGACGGCCCCGTCCAGAATGGCCTGGGCCTCCTCCGGGTTGACGGACAGGCCGATCACCGCCGGGGCCAGCTTGCCGTTCTCGTCCAGGCCGGGGGCCTTGGGCTCCACGTGGATCAGCTCATTGAGGCTCTCGCCGGTGAGCTCCGCCCCGGGCAGGGGCTGGGCCTGGGCGGTGAGCTGGGTCTCGCCGTCGGCTAAGGCGGCCAGCACCTGGGCAAACAGGGCTTCCACGTCCAGCTCCTGGCCGTCAAAGCCGGGCGTGACCTCCACCGATTCCTCGCCTACCTCGTAGGTGAAGTCCACCGGCGCTACGTACAGTTCCCCGGCGATCTCCTGGAGGAGCTGGCGGGCCTTTGCCTCCCCCTCGGGGGTGAAGGAGGCGGCGGACAGGGACAGGTCGGTGGGCTCATACGCCAGACCCAGCCACAGCATCCCCAGCTTCCAGAAGGGCTGCGCCGCCTTGGCGGCCATGCCCCGCTCCACCGCCGCCTCGGGAGAGCAGGCCAGCAGCTCGCCGGGCAGCACCACGCTTTTGCCCTCGCCGTACTCAATGGTGAGGGAGCGCTGGTCCAGCCGTTGGTCGATCTCCTGAGAAACGACGGCCAGGGCCTCCTCCTGGGTGAGCTTGCCCAGGCCGGCCACGGGCGCGCCCTGGTCGTCCACCGCCGCAGCGCCGGGCAGCAGGCGGCCGTTCCCCTGTACCCAGGAGCACAGGCCAAAGTAGCCGCCCACTGCGGCCACGGCTAAGGCGGCGGCAATGATACCCGCAATCAGCGCTGCGGGAACTTTTTTGTTGGGAGCGGAACCTTCCATAATACAGCAGACCTCCTACAACGACAATCATAAATATTGTACCACCATATCCCGGTTTGGGCAAGGAAAAGTATTCACAGAAAAGTTACAATTTGGTATCAATTTTGCGAAAAGGTGTTGATATTGTCAAAATCTGGCCAAGAAAGCCGCCTGCCGGGGAGCTGGCAGGCGGCTTTTGAGAATCAGGTTTTGTGGCTCTCCACAATGGCGCCGCTGCGGTAGGCCCGCAGCAGGTCCAGCAGGTCGTCCACCTGGGCCTGCATCCGGCGGCCGTTGTCCGTGTCCTCAATGGTGGCCCGGCTGTCCAGCCGCTCGAAAATCTGGGAGGTGGAGGCGATGTCCCAGTTTTTGCGGATGGCCTCCGCCCGGCCCACGAAGGGCTGGTGGGCCACCAGACGGAAGCATCCGGAGTTGTAGATGAGGGTATAGCCGGCGATGCCGGTGGTCTTCTGATAGGCCTTGCAGAAGCCGCCGTCAATCACCACCAGGCGGCCTCCGCCCTTCACGGGGCTCTCCCCCTTTTTGGACTTCACGGGGACGTGGCCGTTGATGATGTGGCAGTGGGGGCCGTCCAGGTCGAAGGCGTTGAGCACGCCCTCGCACACGGCGGGGTCGTTGTACAGCCGGTAATAGGCGTTTTTGGTCTCCACGTGGGTGGATTCGTCGGCGATGAAGCGCCGCTCGAAGGTGGTCATCCGGTCCCGACCGAAGATGGGGCTGTTGCGCCCGCACCACAGCCACCACAAAAAGTCCATGCCGAACTGTCGCTCCGGGGAGCCGGGCTTGTTGTAGTAGGCTCGGCGGGCGGTGGCGTCGGCGTAGTCCAGGAAGGCCCGGCCCGACAGATTTTTGCAGCCGATGGAGAAGGACATCAGCGTGCCGTCCTCGTGCATGGGGATGCAGCCGTGGAACAGCAGGTTGCCGTTATACACCCGGTACAGGCTGCCCTTGGAGTAGAGGAAGCGGACGTGGCGCTGGAGCTTCTCGCTGTGGCGGAAGGAGCGGGTGAGGGTGTTGATGAGCGCGTCCTCCTCCGGGGTGAGGGCGCAGGGGTCCTTGGGGTCCACGGTGGGGAAGTCGGCGTCCAGCAGGGGGTAGACCTCCCCGCCGATGGACACGGTTTTGTTCTGGAAGTCCACCCGGTCCAGCAGCAGCCGGTCGTCCATGCCGAAGCAGGGGTTACGGCGGATTTTCTGCCCCTCTAATTTGAACAGGATCATGGTGATGGCCTTGTGCATCCGGGCGCACAGCAGCTTGTCCCGGTCGGTGACGCTGTCCTCGTCCTCCTTGGCCAGCTTGATCTGGAAGCGGCTCACATCGCACTTGCGGTAGAACTCGTCGGCAAAGACGGACAGGGGGCGCAGGGAGATGCCGTACCCCGTCTCGATGACCTCCAGGTTGTTGTAGCGCAGGGAGTTGACCAGCACCGTGGCCACCAGGGTGCGGGAGCCGGAGGCGGCGCCCATCCACAGGATGTCGTGATTGCCCCACTGGATGTCCACGCTGTGGTGCTCCATGAGGCAGTCCATAATCACGTCCGCGCCGGGGCCCCGGTCGAAGATGTCCCCCACCAGGTGGAGGTGGTCCACCGCCAGGCGCTTGATGAGCTCGCACAGCTGGATGAGGAAGTTGGACGCCCGGTCCAGGTCGATGATGGTGTTGATGATGTTCTCGTAGTAGCCCCGCTTGTCCGCCTCGTTCTTCTCGTAGTGGGTGTGGATGAGCTCGTCGATGATATAGGCGTACTCCTTGGGCATGGCCTTACGCACCTTGGAGCGGGTGTACTTGGCGCTCACCAGGCAGCACAGGTCGATCAGCCGGTGGAAGGTGATGCGGTACCACTCCCGCATATCCTCCGTCTCCCGCTCGATCTCCTCCAGCTTCTCCTCGGGGTAGTAGATGAGGGTGGCCAGCTGGTCCCGGTCGGAGCGGGGGACGGTGGAGCCCAGCAGCTCGTCAATCTTCTCCCGCACCACGCCGGAGGCGGAGCTGAGGATGTGCTGGAAGGCCTCGTACTCGCCGTGGACGTCGGAGATGAAGTGTTCGGTGGCCTTGGGCAGGTTCTGGATGGCCCGCAGGTTGATGATTTCGGTGCTGGCGTCCTGTACGGTGGGGTACTGCCGGGCGAGCAGCTTCAGGTATTCCAGCTTTTCCCGGGTGAATTCGGCGCTGCGCTTCATGGGGGTTCACTCCTTTTTAAAGCAGATAATTGTTGTCTCGGTTGGCGGGCTGAAGCGCCTTCAGATTGTAGGTGGCGAAGCCCTCCTGCACCAAAGGCTCCTGCTTACAAAGCTCCTCGGCGGCCTCGTAGCTCTCCGCCCGGAGGATATACATCCCGGCCACGCCGGGATAGCCCTTGAACACGCCGCACAGTTCCAGATGCCCCGCGTCGTCCAGCGCCCTCAGATTGGCCACGTGGCGCTCCACGGCGGCCTTGGTGAGCCGGTTGTAGGTTTTGGTCTTCTCGATGAACATCACGTACAGCCAGTTGTCCATAGAAATCGCTCCTTTCAGCTTGTGGGGGCAGCTATATTTCTCTCCTGCCCTCCAGGGCGCGCATGAGGGTGGCGTCGTCGGCAAACTCCAAGTGGCTGCCCACGGGGATGCCGTAGGCCAGGCGGGTGGTCTTCACCCCGAAGGGCTTCAAGAGCCGGGACAGGTACATGGCGGTGGTCTCGCCCTCGGTGTCCGGGTTGGTGGCCATGATGACCTCCTCCACCCCTCCGGCGGCCACCCGCTCCACCAGCTGGGCGATGCGCAAATCGTCCGGCCCTACATGGTTCATGGGGGAGATGACGCCGTGGAGCACGTGGTACACCCCCTGGTATTCCCGGGAGCGCTCCATGGCCACCACGTCCTTGGGGTCGGCCACCACGCACACCACGCTGTGGTCCCGCTTGGACGAGGCGCAGATGGCGCACCGGCCGTCCCCGTCGGTGAGGTTCTGGCAGACGGGGCAGCAGCCGATGCTCTTTTTCGCGTCCAGCAGGGCGGCGGCGAAGTCCTGGGCGGTCTGCTCCGGCTGGTCCAGGATGTAGAAGGCCAGGCGCTGGGCGCTCTTGCGGCCCACGCCGGGGAGCTTGGCGAACTGCTCCACTAAGTTTTCCAGTGCGGCGGGGAAATAGTCCATGGGAAACCTCCAAATCGTTATGCGTCCTTCTCAAAAGTGATCATCACGCGATAGGACAAGGCTCTGTCCCATTGGGTCACCGCTTTGACCGTCCACCCCTGGCGGGCCATCCGGTTCATCGCGGCTTCGGCCTCCTCCGGGGTTTGAGTCGTCAGCACCTGATATTCCTTCATAACATCACCTCGCCGTCCGCAGAAGCTCAATGGCCCTTGCTGGATCCTCCGCCCCGTACACCGCCGAGCCCGCCACCAGCACGTTGGCCCCGGCCTCAATGACCTTCTCCGCCGTGCCGGGGGCGATGCCGCCGTCCACCTCCAGCTCACAGGCGGGGTTGTAGCGGTCGATGAGGGAGCGCACCTCCCGGATGGTGTCCAGCTGCTGCTCCATAAACGCCTGCCCGCCGAAGCCGGGCTCCACCGTCATCACCAGCACCATGTCCAGCTGCTCCAGGTAGGGCAGGACGGCCTTGGCCGACGTGATGGGCCGCAGGGCCACCGCCTTTTTTACCCCGTTGGCCTCCATGGCCCGGAGGGCGGCGGCGATGCGGGTGGGGTGGTCGGCCTCCAGATGGACGCTGAGCAGGTCCGCCCCCGCCTGGGCGAAGGCGTCGATGTAGCGCTCCGGCTTGTCGATCATCAGGTGCACGTCTAAAAACATCTGGGTGTGCTTGCGGATGGAGGCTACGACGGGGACGCCGATGGTGAGGTTGGGGACGAATAATCCGTCCATCACGTCCACGTGGAGCCGGTCCGCGGCGGACACCCGGCGGATATCCCGCTCCAAATTGCAAAAATCCGCTGAGAGAATGGAAGGGGCGATTTTAACCATGGTGTTTGACCTCTTTTTTCCGAAATCCGCCGCTGGGACAGGCGGGCGTTTCTGGGCGGGCGCGGCGCACCGGCCGCCCAGACGCATAAGATAGAGTACGCGGAGGTCGCCGACGGGGACGGCTGGGTGGTTCCCCCATGCCCCCGCTCGCGCCCGGACCGGACGCCGGACGGCGCGCCGCACCTGAATACCCCCCGCCGCCGCAGCCGTGGCGGCGGGGGGATTGTGAAACTGCCGAAAAAGGCCAACGGCCGTTCTGTTCCTTTGATTTCGCCGCCTGCGGGCGGCGAAACTCCTGGGGAGGGCTTGTCAGCCCGTGATGGTGCCGCTGGCGGCCACCTCGCGCACGCAGTAGCCCTCCTGGCGCAGTGCGTCCAGGATTTCCGCCTTGTGGGACAGGCCGAAGGCCTCCAGCGTCACCTTCAGCTCCACCCCCGCCTGGCGGTTGATATTCACAAACTGGTTGTGGTCCAGCTTGATGATGTTGCCGCTGAGCTTGGCCACCAGGTCGGCGATGCGCAGCAGCTCGCCGGGCCGGTCGGGCAGCTGCACCGAGAAGGTGAAGATGCGCCCCCGGTTGATGAGGCCGTGCTGCACCAGGGAGGAGATGGTGATCACGTCCATATTGCCGCCGGACAGCACGCTCACCACGTTCTCTCCCCGGCAGTCCAGGTGCTTGAGGGCGGCGATGGTGAGCAGCCCCGCGTTCTCCACAATCATCTTGTGCTTTTCCATCACGTCCAGGAAGGCGTCCACCAGCTCGTCGTCGTCGATGGTGACAATGCCGTCCAGGTTCTTCTGAATGTAGGGGAAGACCTGGTCGCCGGGGGTTTTCACCGCCACGCCGTCGGCAATGGTGGAGATGGGGTCCACCGTGACGACGCGGCCCGCCTCCAGGCTGGCTTTCATGGACGCCGCGCCGGAGGGCTCCACCCCGAGCACCCGCACCGAGGGGTTGAGCAGCTTGGCCAGGGTGGACACCCCCGCCGCCAGCCCGCCGCCCCCCACGGGGACCAGAATCACGTCCACATCGGGCAGGTCCTTGAAAATCTCATAGGCGATGGTGCCCTGGCCGGTGGACACGGTGAGGTCGTTGAAGGGGTGGACGTAGGTCAAGCCCTCCTCCTGGCTCAGCTTGGCGGCCAGGGCCGCCGCGTCGTCAAAGGTCTCGCCGTGGAGTACCACCTTCGCCCCGTAGTCCTTGGTGTTGTTCACCTTCACCAAGGGGGTGGTGGTGGGCATGACGATGGTGGCCGCCACGCCGGAGGCCCGGGCGGCGTAGGCCACCCCCTGGGCGTGGTTGCCGGCGGAGGCCGTCACCAGCCCCCGGGCCTTCTCCTCCTCGGACAGAGTGGAGCACTTGAAGTAGGCCCCCCGGATTTTGTACGCCCCGGTGACCTGCATATTCTCCGGCTTGATATACGCCTGGTTGCCGGTGGTTTTGGTGAAGAAGGGGCTGTAAATCAAATCGGTGGGGTGGAGCACGCCGTCCAGCGTCTTCCGGGCCGCCTTGAAATCGTTCAGCGTCATCATAATAGAAGGACTCCCTCGTCTGTTTCTGAGATATAACAACCTATTTTACATGAAGAAAATGTTAAAGTCAACCGCTTCGCCCCCCCTTCTTCTTGACAGAGAGGGTTGGCGGGGGTAAAATAGAGAACGAAACAATACCATTTACCGGAAAGGAGCGTCCGCCGTGTCCTATGTCAAAAAACGCAGCGCGCTGCCCGTCTATTTCATCGGTGGGACGTGGCTTCTCTGGGCGCTGCTGGCCCCGCTGTACCGGCCCACACATTATATTATGGCGGCGCTGGCCTCCTTCATCGCCTATCATGTGGGCAAAATGCTGTTTCCCGACCGGGGGTATGAGGTGCAGGATGCCCCGCCGTCCGCCCAGCAGGCCCAGGCCCAGCCCCGGCCCCAGCCCAAACAGGAGCAGAAGCCCAAATCCACCGGCAATCCCGAGATTGATGCGCTGCTGGTGGAGCGGGACCGGGCGGTGGGGGAGATGCGCCGGCTGAACGACTCCATCAAGGACGTGAAAATCTCCGCCCAGATCAGCCACCTGGAGGTCACCACCGGCAAAATCATCGACGCGGTGGTGGAAAAGCCCGCCAAGCTGCCCCAGATTCGCAAGTTCATGAACTACTACCTGCCCACCACCCTGAAGCTGCTCAACGCCTATGACCGCATGGACTCCACCGGGGTGTCGGGGGCCAACATCGACGGCACCAAGGGCAAAATCGAGGAGATGCTGGACACCATCTGCGTGGCCTTCAGCCGCCAGCTGGACGCGCTGTACGGCGAGGAGGCTCTGGACATCTCCGCCGACATCAAGGTGATGGAGCAGATGCTTCAGCAGGAGGGCATCGGCGGCATGACCCTGGGCGGTATGTGAGGGCGGCCGGCATGAAGAAAAACATTTCCAGAAGGGGCTACCGGGTGCTGGCCATCGTGTGGACCCTGGCCGCCGCCTCCATGGCGGTGGCGGTGGTGCGGCGGCTGCCGGAGCTGAATATGGTGCACCTGCTTCTGCTGGCGGCCAGCGCGGTGGCCGCAATGAGTTTTTGGAAAACCTACAAGCGCACTCCGGAGGACTTCCAGGAGTACGCTCCCAATCACAATTCAGAGGAGAATGACAATGAGTGACGAGATGAACGTGATGCCCGAGCTGACCCTGGACCCCAGCGGCGCCGCTGCGGCCGCAGCCGCGGCCAAGGAGGCGGAGGCCGCCGTCCCCAAGGCCCCTGAGGCCCCCACCCTGACCCTGGAAAACAGCGTCACCCCGGAGGACGCCGCGGCGGTCCAGGCCGCCCGGGACGCCCAGGCCATCCAGCTGGACGAGAGCCAGCTCAACGAGGCGGAGCGGAAAATGGTGAACGACTTCGCCCAGAAGATCGACATCACCGACTCCACCCAGGTGCTCCAGTACGGCGCGGCGGCCCAGAAGAACATCGCCGGGTTCTCGGAGAACGCGCTGAACAACGTGCGAACCAAGGATTTGGGGCAGGTGGGCGAGGCCCTGTCCTCCCTGGTGGTAGAGCTGAAAACCTTTGGCCAGGAGGAGAAAAGCGGCATCTTCGGCTTCTTCCAGAAGAAGAAAAACGAGGCCCTGGCCCTGAAGGCCAGCTATGACAAGGCGGAGGTGAACGTGGACAAGATCGCCTCCATCCTGGAGGGGCACCAGGTCACGCTGATGAAGGACATCGCCATGCTGGACCAGATGTATGAGCTGAATACCAAGTACTATAAAGAGCTCACCATGTATATCCTGGCGGGCAAGAAGGCCTTGATGAAGGCCCGGAACGAGGATTTGGAGGCCCTGCGGAAGAAGGCCACCGAGACCGGCGCCCAGGAGGATGCCCAGAAGTACAACGACTACGCCAACCTGTGCAGCCGGTTTGAGAAGAAGCTCCACGACCTGGAGCTCACCCGGATGATCTCCATCCAGATGGGCCCCCAGACCCGGATGATTCAGAACAACGACGCGCTGATGCTGGAGAAGATTCAGTCCTCCCTGGTGAACACCATCCCCCTGTGGAAAAGCCAGATGGTGCTGGCCCTGGGGCTGGAGCACTCCCGCCAGGCCACCGCGGCCCAGTCTGCCGTCACCAACATGACCAACGAATTGCTGAAGAAAAACGCGGAGATGCTCAAGATGGGCACCATCGAGACCGCCAAGGAGGCCGAGCGGTCCGTGGTGGACATCGAGACCCTCCAGCACACCAACCAGCAGCTCATCTCCACCCTGGATGAGGTGATGCAGATTCAGAAGGACGGCGCCCAGAAGCGCAAGGAGGCCGAGCTGGAGCTGGGCCGTATCGAGGGCGAGCTGAAGCAGAAGCTGCTTGAATTGCGGGGGTAATCCCGTGTCTTAGAAAGGACTTTCTATGAGAAGCACTTTTTTATTTGTCCTCCCCTGGGCGGCCATCGGCGTCGCGCTGGCTGTCGTTGCCGCCGGAGCGGCGACGGGGAAGAACGTGTTCAAAAAGCAAGGGGTGGCGTGGCTTATCACCATCGTGATGGTAATTGCCGCCGTCGGCATCGGCTACGCCAATGCGCCCTTCAACGGCCCCGTCTCCGAACCCGCCGCCCAGCCCAGCAGCGCGCCCCCCGCCTCCGGCTCCTTCGTGTGGGACGATGCCAACGCGCTGTCCGCCCGGACAATCCGGGAGTTGGACGAGCGCAACGACCGGCTGTGGGACCGTTACAGCGTGTCCATCGGCGTTGTCACCTGCAACTATGGCCGGGACGATTTGGACGAGTACGCCATGCAGTGCGCCGAGGACATGGGCCTGGGCGGGTACGATATGATTGTGACCCTGGACATCAGCGGGGAAAACTATTGGCTGATCCAGGGGAACGATATCCGTAGGGACTTCACCGACGACGACTGCTCCGATTACGCCTATGAGTGTATGGAGTTCAGCTTTGCCAGGGAAGACTATGACGACGCTGTGCTGGAGCTCACCAAGGCCCTGGAGGATTGGTACGGAGACTACTATCGCTGATGCGGGGAAGGAGGCGGCTTAATGAACGGATTTTCTGATTTGATTCTCATCATTGTGCTGGTGGTGATCCTGCTGCTGGTGATGGAGGGCTCCCACCGCCGGCGCTACCGCAGCGGCTGGTACGGCCCCACCTACGTGTACCGGCCCTTCTACCTGTTCCCGCCCCGGCCCCCGCGGCCGCCCAGGCCGCCGCGTCCCGGTCCCGGCTTTGGCCCTGGGCACGGCATGGGCTTCGGCCCAGGTCCAGGCATGGGCGCGCGCCCCGGGCCCAGGCCCGGCGCAGGCCCCAGGCCCAATCCCGGCCCGCGCCCTGGCGGCGGCTTTGGCGGCGGACGCCCCACAGGGGGCGGCGGACGGCCCAATCCCGGCCCCCGGCCCGGCGGTTCCTTCGGCGGTGGCAGACCCATGGGCGGCGCACGGCCCCGTCCGGGCGGGTCCTTTGGCGGCGGACGCTCCTTTGGCGGAGGCGGACGCCCCGGCGGGTCCTTTGGCGGCGGGCGCTCCTTCGGCGGGGGCGGACGTTCTGGCGGCTCCTTTGGGGGCGGGCGCGGCGGCGGCCGAAGATAGGCAGGCTCTGCGTTTATGAGGAGACAGGCGAAAGCCTGTCTCCCTTTTTGTTGCCTGCGGCGGAGAAAAGCCGGGGCGGCGCACCTACGCTCGCGCTTCTGCTTTTTCTATTTTGTCCAAAATTTAACCATTTGATTTGGCACAAAACGACAATTTTTGAGAAATTAAAAAAAGGCGGGAAATTCGCCCGGAGGTGTGATATAATAGTCCCGTTCGTGTGCGTAACAGTCTGCCGGTGTGCGGGCGTTGGACCCGCGGGAAGGAATTGATCGCATGGGTATTGCGGACATCATATCGCTGCTGGGCGGCCTGGCCTTTTTCCTGTTTGGCATGACCCTGTTGGGGGACGGGCTGAAGCGGGTGGCGGGCAGCAAGCTGGAAACCGTTCTGGGCAAGCTGACCTCCAACCCCATCAAGGGGGTGCTGCTGGGCGCGCTGGTGACGGCGGTGATTCAGTCGTCCTCCGCCACCACCGTCATGGTGGTGGGCTTCGTCAACTCGGGCATTATGCAGCTGTCCAACGCCGTGGGCATCGTCATGGGCGCCAACATCGGCACCACCGCCACGGGCTGGGTGCTCACCCTGGCCGGCGTGGAGGGAGAGGGGGGCTTCAGCTCCGCCACGGTGTTTGCCTTCATCGCGTTTATCGGCATCGTCCTGTATTTCTTCTGCCGGAAGCAGACCCAGAAGAACGTGGGACTGATTCTGCTGGCCTTCTCCGTGCTCATGAGCGGGATGCAGACCATGAGCTCCGCTATGGACCCGCTGAAGGAGAACGAGGCGTTTCTGCACTTCATCTCCGCCGCCTCCAACCCGGCGGTGTCCCTGCTCATTGGCATTTTGGTGACGGCGGTGATCCAGTCCTCCTCGGCGTCCATCGGTATTTTGCAGGCGCTGTCTATCACGGGGGCCATCAGCTACGAGGTGGCCGTGCCCATGGTGCTGGGTATGTGCATCGGTGCGTGCGTGCCTGTGCTGCTCTCCGCCATCGGGGCCAACGCCAACGGCAAGCGCACCGCCGTCATCTACTTATATTTTAACATCGTGGGCTCGGCGCTGTTCATGCTGCCCTTCTACCTGGCCCACGCCTTTATGGACTTCCAATTTATGGCCCTGCCCGCCTCGGCCTTCGGCGTCGCCGTGTTCAACACCGTGTTCAAGGTGGCGGCCACCCTGGTGCAGCTGCCCTTTACGGGGCTGCTGGTGCGGCTGGCTGTGCTCACCGTCAAGGAGGAGCGGGGCGAGGACGACGAGCAATTTGAGGAGAACCTACTGGACGAGCGCTTCCTGGACTATCCGCCCCTGGCGCTGGAGCAGAGCGGCCGGACGGTGGAGCGCATGGCCTCCGCCTCCTTCAAGAACCTGAACCGGTCGGTGGACCTGTTCATGCAGTATAATCAGGAGAAGTACGACAAGATCATGTCCCGGGAAAATGTGGTGGACAAGTACGAGGACCGGCTGGGCAGCTACCTGTTCCACCTGAACACCCGGGACCTGAACGAGCGGGAGACCATCATCAGCTCCCACTACCTCCACTGTCTCACCGACCTGGAGCGTATCTCCGACCATGCGGTGAATCTGGCGGAGCTGGCCAGCGAGATGGACAGCAAGAGCATCGCCTTTCCCGCCGACGGGCTGGACGATCTCACCCAGGCCAGCAACGCGGTGCGGGAGATTGTGGCCCTGGCCCAGAAGGCGCTGAGCGAGGAGGATATGTCCACGGCCCGGAAGGTGGAGCCCTTGGAGGAGGTCATCAGCTCCATGCTGGAGCGGATGAAGCTGCGGCACATCCGGCGGTTGCAAAATGGGGCGTGCACCCTGGAGATGGGCTTTATCCTCAACGATATCATCACCAATTTCGAGCGTGTGGCCGCCCACTGCTCCAACGTGGCCCTGGCTGTGCTGGAGCTGCGCTACAGCGATTTGCAGTTCCACGACTACACCCGGGGCGTGCGCCAGGGCGACCAGCCGGAGTTCCGCCAGTGGCTGACGTTCTACCAGGATAAGTATCTCGTCCCCCTGTCCTCCCCGGAGGGAAACGGGTAGCTTCTATAAAAGAGAGGGCCGGCCTTCCGAAGAAGGCCGGCCCTTTTTTTATAATTCCCGCAGGAAGATTACTTCCCGGTCTTGGGGGGATTGGGCTCCACGGTGTCGAACACGCTCTTGGCGCTGGCGCACAGGCCGGCCAGCCCCTGGAGCTCGCTGGGGATGATGATCTTGGTGGCCCGGCCGTCGGCGGCCTTCTGGAAGGCCTCCAGCGCTTTGATCTTGATGACGCCCTCGCCGGGGGCGGCCTCGTTGATGAGCTTGATGGCGTCGGCGGTGGCCTGCTGCACCTTCATGATGGCCTCGGCCTCAGCCTCGGCCTCCAGAATCTTGGCCTGCTTGGCGCCCTCGGCCTGGAGGACGGCGGCCTGCTTGGCGGCGTCGGCCCGGAGGATGGCGGACTGCTTCTCGCCCTCGGCCACCAGGATCTGGGACTGCTTCTGGCCCTCGGCCTGGAGGATGGCCTCGCGGCGCTCACGCTCGGCGCGCATCTGCTTCTCCATGGACTCCTGGATGTCCCGGGGGGGCATGATGTTCTTCAGCTCCACGCGGTTGACCTTGATGCCCCAGGGGTCGGTGGCCTCGTCCAGAATGGAGCGCATCTGGGTGTTGATGTGGTCGCGGCTGGTGAGGGACTGGTCCAGCTCCAGATCGCCGATGATGTTGCGCAGGGTGGTGGCGGTGAGGTTCTCAATGGCGGACAGGGGGTGCTCCACGCCGTAGGTATACAGCTTGGGGTCGGTGATCTGGAAGTAGATCACGGTGTCGATCTGCATGGTGACGTTGTCCTTGGTGATGACGGGCTGGGGGTCAAAGTCCACCACCTGCTCCTTGAGCGAGACCGTCTTGGCCACCCGCTCGATGAAGGGAATCTTCAGGTGCAGGCCCACGCCCCAGACCGAGTGGAACGCGCCCAGCCGCTCAATGACCACGGCGCGGGACTGCTGCACCACCTTGATGTTGGAGGCCAGGATGGCCAGAACGATAAGGATGATGACGAGGGGGATGATAAAGGTCAGAATGCCCCCCAGGGAAGATGCGAGCGCTAAGATTTTCATGTGTTTTCCTCCTTTTACAGCATTTACTCTCCACAAAAGATTTCTCTTTTGAAAGGGCACAGGTTCACCAGGTCTCGGGCTTGGCGGCAGTCCCGGCGGGAATTTGCTCCACAAAGACCTTGACCCCTTCGATGCGCAGCACCTTCACCAGCGTGCCGGTGGGGATGGGAGCGCCATCCTGGCTGCGGGCGGACCAGGTCATGCCCCGGATGATGACGGCGCCCTTGCCGTGGATGTTGTCGATGTCCTCAGTGACCTGGGCCTCGGCCCCGATCACCCGGTCGGCGTTGGTGTGCTCCACCTTGCTGTTCAGGTGCTTCTTGGCCAGGGGCCGCACAGCCGCCATGCACAGGATGCTCACCGCCAGGAACAGGGTGATTTGAATCCACAGCGCCCCGCCCAGCAATGCGGCGACGAGGGCCGTCAGCGCCCCGGCGGCGAACCAGATGGAGGTCAGCCCCACGCTGACCGCTTCGCCCCCGGCGAACAGCAGCAACAGCACCAGCCAAACAATTTTCTGCATAGATTCCGCGTCAAAAGGCATACCGTCACGCTCCTTCCAAACGTACGCAATAGCTTGTGTTGACAGGCTGGAAACAAGAGCTTGTTTCCGCCTGTTTCAACTATACCACAGAATGGGCCGGAGGAAAAGAAGTTTTTTGGATTTATTGTTGCCAGCGCTTCCATTTTACATTATACTATGTATTGTAAAGCTTTCCCCTGCCCACGATGAGAGCATACACCCTCCACAGGGTGGAAGGTCAAGGGGTTTTCAAAAATTTTTTTGAGGAGCCGTCTATGGATAAAACCTTATCCTTTGTGATACCCGCCCTGATGGGGGTGGAGGCCACGGTGGCCTATGAATTGAAGAAGCTGGGGCTGCCCCAGGTCCGCGCGGAGAACGGCCGGGTGCTGTGCGGGGGGAGCCTGGCGGACATCCCCCGGATGAACCTGAACCTGCGCACGGGGGCCCGGGTGCTGCTGTGCCTGGGGGGGTTTCGGGCCCGGTCCTTTGAGGAGCTGTTCCAGGGTGTGGCCGCTCTGCCCTGGGAGGACTATATCCCCCGGGAGGGGCGCTTTCCGGTGAAGGGGTACTCCATCAGCTCCCAGCTCCACTCGGTGCCCGCCTGCCAGTCCATTGTGAAGAAGGCGCTGTGCAAAAGGCTGGGGCAGGCGTATGGTTTGGAGATCCTGCCGGAGACGGGAAGCTTATACCAGGTGCAGTTTTCCATTTTGAAGGATCAAGTTACCGTCATGCTGGACACCTCGGGGGACAGCCTCTATAAGCGGGGCTACCGGGCGCAGAACATGGGCGCCCCCCTGCGGGAGACGCTGGCGGCGGCGCTGGTGTCGCTGTCCCGGTACAGGGGGCGGGACCCCTTCTGCGACCCCTTCTGCGGCTCGGGCACCATCCCCATCGAGGCCGCCCTCATCGCCAAGAACCGGGCGCCGGGCCTGAACCGCTCCTTTGCCGCCCAAAGGTGGCGGTGGCTGCCCGCCAAGCTGTGGATGGACGCCGCCGACGAGGCGCAGGAGGCCGAGTTCCACGGCTCCTATGACATCTGGGGGGGAGACATCGACCCCGCCGCCGTGGAGTTGTCCCGCCACAACGCCCAGCTGGCCGGAGTGGCGGATACGGTGCGCTTTGAGGTGGCGGACGCGGCGGGCTTCCGCCGGGAGGAGCCCAGGGGCCGGGTGGTGACCAACCCGCCCTATGGGGAGCGGCTGCTGGAGAAGAAGGAGGCGGAGGAGCTCTACCGGGCCTTCGGGAAGGCGGCGCGGGGGCTGCCCGAGGGCTGGGAGGTGGACGTGCTGTCCTCCCACACCGAGTTCGAACGGGCCTTTGGCCGGAGCGCGGACAAAAAGCGAAAGCTGTATAACGGCATGATAAAATGTGACTTATTTATGTATAGCGCGGAGAAGGGGACAGCGAGGAAGCTTGGAGCGGAGTGAGCTTTGCAAACCAAGAATCGCGCAGCGATTCTGTTTGTGAAGCGAATCGCAGTGAAAGCGACCGAGCGCCCTGTCCGCTTCGCAGCGTGAATGGGATAGCGCGGAGAAGGGGATAGCGAGGAAGCTTGGAGCGGAGTGAGCTCTGCAAGGCAAGGATCGTACAGCGCCCGAGAGTAGAGAGAGGACGGGAGCCATGAAGCATCTATTCATCATCAATCCCGCGGCGGGAAAGCGAAGGAGCACCAAGAAGCTGGAGGAGGACATTCGGGCGCTGGACGAGCCCTATGAGATCGCCTTCACAGAGCGGGCGGGGGACGCCCGGCGCATCGCCCGGGCGGCGGCGGAGAGCGGCGAGCAGGTGCGCCTGTATGCCTGCGGCGGGGACGGCACCTTGAACGAGGTGGTGAACGGCGCGGCGGGCTATGCCAACGCCGCCGTCACCAATGTGCCCATCGGTACGGGGAACGACTTTTTGAAAATCTTCGGCAGGGACTACAAGGCGCGGTTTTTGGACCTGGCGGCTCTGGCTAAGGGGCCCCAGGCGGCCATGGATCTCATCGACTGCAACGGGCTGCTGGGCATCGACATCGTGTGTGCCGGCATCGACGCCCGCATTGCGGAGGACAAGGACAAGTACAAGGCCCTGCCGCCCGTCAGCGGCATCGGGGCGTATATTCTCTCCCTGATTGTGAACGTGCTGTTCAAGAGCATCGCGGCGCCCGCGGTGGTGGACTGCGGCGACCTGCATTTTGACGGGGAAACCACCATCATCTGCGTGTGCAGCGGGCGGTATTACGGCGGCGGCTTCATGCCCGTGGGGGACAATATGCCCGACGACGGCGTGCTGGAGACCTTGGTGATCCCCAAGGTGAGCCGGTTTACCTTTTTCCGGCTGGTGGGGCAGTACGCCCAGGGAAAGTATCGGAATTATCCGGACCTCATCTGGCACCGCCGGGGGGAGGGGGCCGTCGTGCGCAGCGGGCAGGAGCTGGTGGCCTGCGTGGACGGGGAGATTGTCCGGGGGCGCTCGCTGGACATCCGCCTGTCGGATAAAAAGGTGAACTTCTTTTATCCCGCGGATGTGGACTACAGCCCGCACTGCTGACGGCGCATCCGCGCTTCTTGATCACGCTGCGAAGCGGCCAGACCGCTCCGTCGCTTTCGCTTCGTCTCAGGCAAAACCCGGCCCCGCTTCGCGGCGCCTGGGCTTTTTCCTTCGCTCCGCTCCAAGCTCCCTCGCTGTCCGCTTCTCCGCGCTTCTTGATCACAGCGGCTTAGCGCAATGAATTTTGCCGAATTTAGCACTCCTGACGCTGGGTTGTGAACGAAAAGTTAATTTTTTGGAATTAGCCCCTGTTTTTTAAAAATGGGGGTTGATTTTTTTTGGCAAAAAGGGTATTATCATACTCGTGGTTAGCACTCAGAGAAAAGGAGTGCTAACACAAGGGCGTGGAGCCGCCGCGAGCGGGCGAAGCGCGGATACAGTTAATACGTATATCAATATATAAGGAGGAAATCATCATGAATCTCAAACCCCTGTCCGACCGCGTGATCCTCAAGGCCCTGGAGGCCGAGGAGAAGACCAAGGGCGGCATCATCCTCACCGGCGGCGCCAAGGAGAAGCCCGAAATGGCCGAGGTAGTGGCCGTGGGTCCCGGCGGCACGGTGGACGGCAAGGAGGTCGTCATGACGGTGAAGCCCGGCGACAAGGTGCTCACCAGCAAGTATTCCGGCACCGAGGTCAAGGTGGACGGCGAGGAGTACACCATCGTGCGTCAGAACGACATTCTGGCCATCGTTGAGTAAATTCCCGGAACCGCATCTGGAAGCCGTCCACCTGGGCCCCATCGCAGATGGGGCGGCGCGTAAGCGCCGGAGGCTGACGGAATTCACTTCCGGCAGCCGCATATGAAATCCCAAAGGGGCCCCCGCGAAACGAAGTTTTGTGGGGAGACGGCGGCGAGGAGTACACCATCGTCCGTCAGAACGACATTCTGGCCATCGTGGAGTAAGAAGCGCGAAGCCGCGCGTTGCGAACAGGCGAAGCGTGACAACAGCGTAAACACATCTCAAATATTTTGGAGGTAATGCGATATGTCTAAAATCATCTGTTATGGCGAGGAGGCCCGCCACGCCCTGGAGCGGGGCGTGAACCAGCTGGCCGACACCGTTAAAATCACCATGGGCCCCAAGGGCCGCAACGTGGTGCTGGACAAGAAGTTCGGCACCCCCCTCATCACCAACGACGGCGTGACCATCGCCAAGGAGATCGAGCTGGCCGACCCCTTTGAGAACATGGGCGCCCAGATCGTCAAGGAGGTCTCCACCAAGACCAACGACGTGGCCGGCGACGGCACCACCACCGCCACTCTGCTGGCCCAGGCCATCATCCGCGAGGGCCTGAAGAACCTGGCCGCCGGCGCCAACCCCATGGTTATGAAGAAGGGCATTGCCAAGGCCACCGACGCCGCCATCGAGGCCATCAAGGGCCACTCCAAGCCCGTCTCCGGCACCTCCGACATCGCCCGCGTGGGCGCCATCTCCTCCTCCGACGAGGCCATCGGCACCCTGATCGCCGAGGCCATGGAGAAGGTGAGCCACGACGGCGTCATCACCGTGGAGGAGTCCAAGACCGCCGAGACCTACAGCGAAGTGGTGGAGGGCATGCAGCTGGACCGGGGCTACATCACCCCCTATATGGTCACCGACACCGAGAAGATGGAGGCCGTGCTGGACGATCCCCTCATCCTGCTCACCGATAAGAAGATCTCCTCCATCCAGGACCTGCTGCCCATTCTGGAGCCCATCGCTCAGAGCGGCAAGAAGCTGCTCATCGTGGCCGAGGATGTGGAGGGCGACGCCCTGTCCACCCTGCTGGTGAACAAGCTGCGCGGCACCCTGAATGTGTGCTGCATCAAGGCCCCCGGCTTCGGCGACCGCCGCAAGGAGATGCTGGAGGATATCGCTATCCTCACCGGCGGCCAGGTCATCTCCTCCGACCTGGGCATGGAGGTCAAGGAGGCCACCATGGATATGCTGGGCACCGCCCGCCAGGTGAAGGTCCAGAAGGAGAACACCATCATTGTGGACGGCGCGGGCGCGGCCGACGCCATTTCCGCCCGGGTGGGCCAGATCCGCAAGGCCATTGAGACCACCACCTCCGACTACGACAAGGAGAAGCTCCAGGAGCGGCTGGCCAAGCTGGCCGGCGGCGTGGCCATCATCCGGGTGGGCGCTGCTACCGAGGCCGAGATGAAGGAGAAGAAGCTGCGCATTGAGGACGCCCTGAACGCCACCCGCGCCGCGGTGGAAGAGGGCATCGTGGCCGGCGGCGGCGCCGCCTATGTGGACGCCATCCCCGCCGTGGAGAAGCTGGTGGGCACGCTGGAGGGCGACGAAAAGACCGGCGCCAACATTGTGGCCCGCGCTCTGGCCGAGCCCATGAAGCAGATCGCCGCCAACGCGGGCATCGACGGCTCCGTGGTGCTGGAGAAGGTCAAGACCTCCGGCAAGGTGGGCTACGGCTTCGACGCCTACAAGGAGGAGTACTGCGACATGATTGCCTCCGGCATCGTGGACCCCACCAAGGTGACCCGCTCTGCCCTGGAGAACGCCGCCTCCGTGGCCGCCGTACTGCTGACCACCGAATCCCTGGTGGCCGACAAGCCCGAGCCTCCCGCTCCCGCCCCCGCCCCCGCTCCCGACATGGGGATGTATTGATCCAAATGCGAAAGGCCCCGCAGCCGACGGCTGCGGGGCCTTTTTATGCGTTTGTGCGCCGGTCCGGGCCGTTGTTTACAGGGTAACCAGCTGGTACTCCCGGCTTCCGATGCCCAGCGCGGCGGCGGCCTCCACGGTGTGGACGCCGTTCAGCGACTCGATGCGCTGGATGAGGTCGGCTTTCCCCGGGTCGTCGGAGGCATAGACCAGATCCAGGCAGGCCTGATCCAGGGCCACCGGGTCCAGCGAGGCCAGCATGCCGATGTCGCCGATCTTGGGATCGGCGGCCACGGCGCAGCAGTCGCAGTCCACCGACATATTTTTCATGACGTTGAGATAGGCTACCTTACCCTTAAAGCGGTTGTGGATGGACCACGCGGCGTCGGCCATGGACTCCAGGAAGGAGTCGTGGTCGGATTCCCAGCACTTCTCCACATTGCCCGCCCCGTGGATATACGCCTTGCCGTGGGAGGAGGCAATCCCGATGGAGATGTTCTTCAGCGCCCCGCCGAAGCCGCCCATGGGGTGGCCTTTGAAGTGGCTGAGCACCAGCAGGGAGTCATAATTGCGCAGGTTCGCCCCCACGAAATTTTTCTGAATCACCTTGCCGGCGGGGATGGGCAGTTCCATCTCATCGCTCTCATCCATGATGTCCACCTCGGCGGCGCTGAACCAGCCGTGGCGCTCCATGGTGATTTTGTGGGCCTTGGTGGTGTTCCGCCCGCCGTCATAGGCGGTATTGCACTCCACGATGGTGCCGCCCACCCTGTCGATCATGGGCTTCATGAAGTCGGGGCGGAGGAAATTCTGATTGCCCGGCTCTCCGGAGTGGAGCTTGACGGCCACTCGGCCCTCCAGCTGGACGCCCAGGGCGTCATACAGGCGGAGCATAGCCTCGGGGGCCAGGTCGCGGGTGAAGTAGACTGTAGATTTCATGGCGATCCTCCTATATCCATTCAATTGAATTTATTTTATCGAAATTCCCCCTCCGCGTCAAGGGTTTTGCGGGAAAAAGGCGTTCGTCCCGCCGCGCCGGCGGGCGGAACGCTGAAAAAACTCTTGCAAAACGCAGGATGCGGAGGTACAATGTTCACGGACAATAAAACAGACGGGAGCTTGTAATACAGGCTGAGAGGAAGGTGTGACCTTCGACCGATAACCTGATTTGGATAATGCCAACGTAGGGATGCCTGTGTGGAAGCACGCATTTTGATGGAAGCCGCCAAATCGGGCGGCTTCTGTTTTTTGCCCCGATCTTGTTGAAAAGGAGGTGGGAGGCGGCAGTTCCCAATTCAATTTGGGCGGGCAGGAGGGGAGCGCCTCAGGCCTTGAACAGCAGCGATGGGAAGCCGTGTTCCGGCGTGAGAGGAAGCCAGTGAGCTTCGACCGACACATCCTGACGCAGCGTGGGCTGCAAATCCGGGGAGCGCGCTGTTTTGCCGTTCTCACATCAGTTTCAAAGGAGATTATAACCATGAAAGACATGACGCGCACCAGAAAGCTGTGCCTTGCCGCCGTGCTGTGCGCCGCGGCGGTGGCGGGGAGCCTGCTCTCCTTCCCCATCGCCGGGAGCAGATGCGCCCCGGTGCAGCATATGGTGAATATCCTGTGCGCCGTCCTGCTGGGCCCGGGCTATGGCGTGGGCGCGGCCTTTGTGTCCAGCCTGCTCCGCAACCTGCTGTCGCTGGGCAGCCCCATGGCCTTCCCCGGCAGCATGTTTGGCGCCCTGCTGTGCGGACTGACCTATTGGAAAACGAAAAACATTCCCCTGACCCTGGCGGCGGAGGTGTTCGGCACGGCGGTGCTGGGCGGGCTGTGCGCCTGGCCGGTGGCGGTGCTGATCATGGGGAAGAACGCGGGTGAAATCGCTTTTTACGCATACATTGTCCCGTTCTTTGTGTCCACGGCGGGGGGCGCGGTGCTGTCCGCCCTCATCCTGGGGGCGCTGAACCGGACCGGAGCGCTGAGGCCTGCGGAGAAGGAGGGCTGACCATGCTGGGAGAGCTGCTTGATCAAGTGAGGAGCCGCCGTCCGCTGGTTCACAGCATCACCAACTACGTCACCGCCAATGACTGCGCCAACATTCTGCTGGCCTGCGGCGCGTCGCCCATCATGGCGGACGACCTGGGCGAGGCGGAGGAGATCACCGCCCTGTGCGGCGGGCTGAACCTCAACCTCGGCACGCTGAACGCCCGCACCATTCCCGCCATGCTGGCCGCGGGCAAGCGGGCCAACGCGCTGGGCCGCCCGGTGGTGCTGGACCCGGTGGGGGCGGGGGCGTCGGCCCTGCGGACGGATACCGCCCTGCGGCTGATGAACGAGGTGCGCGTTTCCGTCATCCGGGGCAACATCTCGGAGGTCAGAACCCTGGCCCTGGGGGAGGGGGCCACCCGGGGGGTGGACGCCGGCGCGGGCGATGCGGTGACAGAGGACACGCTGGAGGAGGCGGTCCGGTTTGCCAGGGGCTTCGCAGAAAAAACAGGGGCGGTGGTGGCCGTCACCGGGGCCATTGACGTGGTGACCGACGGGGGAAGGGCCTATTGCATCTTCAACGGCCACCCCATGATGAGCCGCGTCACGGGGACGGGCTGCCAGCTCTCCGCCCTGACGGCGGCCTTCGCCGCGGCCAGCCCGGACCGGACGCTGGAGGCGGCGGCCGCCGCCGTGTGCGCAATGGGGGTGTGCGGGGAGCTGGCCCGGCGGCGGCTGGGGGAGCTGGACGGCAGCGCCTCCTACCGCAATTACATCATCGACGCGGTGTATCGCCTGGACGGGGCGGCGCTGGACCGGTACGCCAATTATCAGATGCTTTGACAGGGGGTGAGCCCATGGAGCGAAACCGGGAGGCAATGCTGCTCTATGCCGTCACCGACCGGGCCTGGACGGGGGCGCAGACGCTGTATCAGCAGGTGGAATGCGCGCTGAAGGGGGGCGTCACCTGCGTCCAGCTCCGGGAGAAGGGGCTGCCGGAAGCGGAATTTCTGGCGGAGGCCCGGGAAATCGGCGGGCTGTGCCGCGCCTGGGGTGTGCCCTTTATCGTCAACGACAGGGTGGAAATCGCCCTGGCCTGCGGCGCGGACGGCGTCCATGTGGGCCAGAGCGATATGGACGCGGGTCTGGTCCGCGCCCGGGCGGGCGGACGGCTGATGATCGGCGTATCGGCCAGGACGGTGGAGCAGGCCCTTCGGGCCCGGGAGGCAGGGGCGGACTATCTGGGGGTGGGGGCGGTGTTCCCCACCTCCACCAAGCGGGACGCCGAAACGGTGTCCCGCCGGACGCTGGCGGATATCTGTGCCGCCGTGGACATACCCGTTGTGGCCATCGGCGGAATCAACGGGGGCAATATCCTGGAGCTGTCGGGGACGGGGATCAGCGGCGTGGCCCTGGTGTCCGCCGTCTTTGGCGCCGGGGACATCGAGGGCCGCTGCCGGGAGCTGAGGGAGCTGGCCCGCCGGGCGGTGGGCCCATGATCGCCGGCGCGATTTTCGACGTGGACGGCACGCTGCTGGACGCCATGTCCATCTGGGACACCGTCGGGGAGGACTACCTGCGCTCCATCGGGTACCGGCCCGGGGAGAGCCTGAACGAGGCGATAAAGGATATGAGTCTGGACCAGGCGGCCCGGTACGATCAGGCCGAGTACGGCGTGACGCTGTCCGTGGAGGAGATCACGGCGGGGGTCAACGCCATGCTGGAGAATTTCTACCGGCACAAAGCCGCCTTGAAGCCGGGGGCGGGGGAGTTTGTGCGGGAGCTGTCCTGCCGAGGGGTGAGGCTGTGCATCGCCACCGCCACAGACCGATGCCTGGTGGAGGCCGCCCTGGAGCGGTGCGGGGTGCTGTCCTGCTTCGAGAGGATCTTCACCTGCGGCGAGGTGGGGCATGGCAAGGACGAGCCGGATATCTTTGAGGCGGCGCTCCGCTTTTTGGGGACAGAGAGATCGAAAACCGTGGTCTTTGAAGACGCGCTCTACGCCGCCCGGACGGCCAGGGCGGACGGGTTTTCGGTGACCGCCGTGTACGACAGCCACGAGAGGGGGCAGGAGGAGCTGAAAGCGCTGGCTGATATTTACTTGGCGGATTTCTCAGATTTTGATTCATTCTGGAGGTTTGCCCTGTCGCGTTGATGGAGCATCCTCAGCGGCGGATCGGGGGCACCTCGTCGGCACAAGCTCCATATCGCTCGTTTCTGCCTGCGGCGAAAATTCGCTCATTCCGCTGCGCCTCCGCTCCCAACAAAGCCTGAAGTTTGGCTTTGCGGGGCCCCGTCGGCGCGCTATCAAATATAATGCAAGGAGAGACAACAATGAAAACCGCATTATCAATCGCCGGCAGCGATTCCAGCGGGGGCGCGGGCATTCAGGCCGACCTGAAAACCATGGCCATGAACGGCGTCTACGGCATGAGCGCCGTCACGGCCCTCACCGCCCAGAACACCACCGGCGTGCGGGGAATCCTGGAGGTCAGCCCCCAATTCCTGGAGGAGCAGCTGGACGCGGTGTTTGAGGACATCTTCCCCGACGCGGTGAAGATCGGCATGGTGGCCTCCGGCGGACTGGTGGAGGTCATCGCGGACCGCCTGCGGCGCTACGGCGCGAAAAACATCGTGGCGGACCCGGTGATGGTGGCCACCAGCGGCTCGGCGCTGATGAAAACGGACGCGGTGGAGGTCCTCACCCGGGAGCTGTTTCCCCTGGCCGCCCTGGTCACCCCCAATATCCCCGAGGGGGAGGTGCTGTCGGGCATGTCCATCCGAAGCCGGGAGGATATGGAGCGGGCCGCCCAAGCCATCGGCGCGGCTTTCTCCTGCCCGGTGCTTCTCAAGGGGGGCCACGCCCTGTGCGGCGCGGACGACCTGCTGTGTGCGGAGGGGAAGCTGACCTGGTTCCGCGGGAAGCGGGTCGACACCCCCAACACCCACGGCACCGGCTGCACCCTGTCCAGCGCCATCGCCGCCAATCTGGCCAAGGGCTTCTCCCTGGAGGAGTCGGTGAGGCGGGCCAAGGAGTACATCTCCGGGGCGCTGGCGGCGGGGCTGGATTTGGGCCGGGGGGCCGGCCCCATGGACCACATCTTCGACCTGAACAGCCGTTTCGCCCGGGAGGCCTGAACATTCACAGAAAGGGAGCAAACGCCATGAGAACCTACGCGACACAGATGGACGCCGCCCGTCAGGGCATCATCACCCCCGAGATGGAGGCGGTGGCAAACAAGGAGTACCGCACGCCGGAGGAGATCCGGGCGCTGGTGGCCAAAGGGCAGGTGGCCATCTGCGCCAACAGGCTCCACACCTGCCTGGAGCCCAACGGGGTGGGGTCCATGCTGCGCACCAAGATCAACGTGAACCTGGGGGTGTCCCGGGACTGCAAGGACTACGACGTGGAGATGAAAAAGGTGATGGCGGCGGTGGACATGGGGGCGGAGGCCATTATGGACCTGTCCTCCCACGGCGACACCCAGCCCTTCCGGCAAAAGCTCACCCGGGAGTGCCCCGCCATGATCGGCACCGTGCCGGTGTACGACAGCGTGATCCACTACCAGCGGGACCTGGCCACCCTCACCGCCGGGGACTTCATCGATGTGGTGCGGCTCCACGCCCGGGACGGGGTGGACTTCGTCACCCTCCACTGCGGCATCACCCGCAAGACCATTGACCAGATCAAGACCCACAAGCGGAAGATGAACATTGTGTCCCGGGGAGGCTCCCTGGTGTTCGCCTGGATGAGCATGACCGGGGAGGAAAACCCCTTCTACCAGTATTTTGACGAGATTCTGGACATCTGCCGGGAGTACGACGTGACCATCTCCCTGGGGGACGCCTGCCGCCCGGGCTGTCTGGCCGACGCCGGCGACGTGTGCCAGATCGAGGAGCTGGTGCGGCTGGGCGAGCTGACCCGCCGGGCCTGGGCAAAGGACGTGCAGGTGATGGTGGAGGGCCCCGGCCACATGCCCCTGGACCAGATCGAGGCCAACATGAAGCTCCAGCAGACCATCTGCATGGGGGCCCCCTTCTATGTGCTGGGCCCCATCGTCACCGACATCGCCCCCGGCTACGACCACATCACCGCCGCCATCGGCGGGGCGGCGGCGGCCTCGGCGGGCGCCGCCTTCCTGTGCTATGTCACCCCCGCGGAGCATCTGGCCCTGCCCAATGTGGACGACGTGAAGCAGGGGATCATCGCCGCCAGAATTGCCGCCCACGCGGCGGACATCGCCAAAAAGGTGCCCCACGCCCGGGACCTGGACGACGCCATGGCGGACGCCCGGCGGACCTTTGACTGGGAGAGGCAGTGGGCGTGCGCCCTGGACCCGGAGACCGCCAAGGCCATTCGGGACGGGCGCAAGCCGGAGCATGACGACAGCTGCTCCATGTGCGGAAAATTCTGCGCCGTGCGCAGCATGAACAAGGCGCTGAGCGGCGAGTACATCGACATTTTGTAAAGGTGGGACGGCGTATGAAGCGGCGGTGCGTCATTGTGGGCGGAGCCGGAATCAAGGACTACCAGGGGGTCTGGGAGTACCTGAATCCGGACGATTTCAACATATTCTGTGACAGCGGGCTGTGCCATCGGGAGGCGCTGGGCATTGCGCCCCACCTGATTGTGGGGGATTTTGACTCCCACCCCAATCCCCGCCTGGACGTGGAAACCATTGTGCTGCCCTGTGAGAAGGACGATACCGACACGGTGTTCGCGGTGAAGGAGGCAGTCAGGCGGGGCTTTGACGACTTCCTGCTCCTGGGCGCGGCGGGCGGGCGGCTGGACCACACGCTGGGCAATCTGTCCATCCTGCTCTCTCTCCACGCCCAGGGCAGGCGGGCCATGCTGGTGGACGATTACGCGGAGATAGAGGTGGTGGGGCGGGAGCCGGTCGTCATCGGCGGCGAGTTCCCCTTTTTCTCCCTGCTGAACATCTCCGGAACCGCCCGGGGGATCACCATTGAGGGCGCGAAATATCCCCTGCGGGACGGAGAGATTCTGTGCACCTACCAGTACGGCGTCAGCAATGAGGTGCTGCCGGGACAGCGGGCCGTGGTGTCCGTACAGGACGGCGCCCTTCTGCTGGTCAAGGTCCGCCGGGACCGGATTTAGAGTCCGTGAGGGTTTTTCCGCTTATTGGATGATGTCCGCAATGGTTCCGCCCCCCAGGACGGCGCCGCGCTGGTCATAAACCACCGCCGCCTGGCCGGGGGTCACCGCCCGCTGGAGCTGGTCAAACTCCAGCCGTACCCGGTCCCCTTCGGGGAACACCTCCGCCGGCTGCTCCTTCTGGCGGTAGCGGGTCTTGACCAGGGCCCGGAAGGGCCGGCGGGGCGGTTCCACCAGCCAGTTCCAGTCCGCCGCCGTGCAGCCTCTGGAATACAGGGCCTCCTCCGGCCCCACGGTGACGGTGTTGGCCTCCATGCACTTGGCGCACACATAGATGCGTCCGGACGAGGAGACTCCCACCCCACGGCGCTGGCCGATGGTGAGCCCTGCCGCCCCTCGGTGGCGGCCCACTACCTTCCCGTCCAGGTCCAGGATATCCCCGGCAGGATACGCTTTGCCGGTGTACCGCTCCAGAAAAGCCAGGTAGTCTCCGTCGGGGATGAAGCAGATATCCTGGCTGTCGTGCTTGCCGGCGTTGGGGAAGCCCTCCCGCTCCGCGATGGCCCGCACCTGGGCCTTGGTCAGCCCGCCCAGAGGGAAGAGGGTGTGGGCCAGCCGCTCCCGGGGGATGGGGTAGAGCACGTAGCTCTGGTCCCGGCCCGGATCGGCGGCCTTGGCCAGGCGGAAGCCGTCTGCGCCGTGGTCCAGAATCCGGGCGTAATGGCCGGTGGCGAGATAATCGCAGCCCAGCTCCAGCGCCTTTTCATACAGCAGGCCAAATTTCAGACTGCGGTTGCAGTCCACGCAGGGGTTGGGGGTGTCCCCCCGCTCATAGGCGTCCACAAACCGGCGGACCACCTGCTCCTCAAAGTCCGCCGTCAGGTCAAACACGTGGTGGGGGATGCCCAGGCGGCGGGCGGCCTGGCGGGCATCCTCCGCGTCCCGGGGATCGCCGCCCAGCAGCTTCATGGTGGCCCCCACACAGTCGAACCCCTGCTCCCTCAGCAGCCAGACCGCCACGCTGGAGTCCACCCCGCCGCTCATGGCGGCCAGTACGCGCATTCCGTTGTTTCCCATCGTCCGCACCCCCCCGGTTGATTCCCTGTATTATAGCCGGACGCCCCCTTGCTGTCAAGAGAACCCCCCGGCGCATGCGCCGGGGGGTTTGTATGCTTAGAACCTGTATTCACAATCTCAATCCGTCGTCTGAGCGGGTCCTTTTCCGCCATACTTCGTTCAATTTTCTTGCCATACGCACAAGTATGCCCGCGAAAATTTGCCTCATCTGGCAGGAAAATTCCTCGTCCATCCGCCGCTTCGGCTGTGAATGCGGGTGCTTACAGCGCCCGCAGCATGGCGGGGCCTTTTTTGATCAGGATCAGGGCGCATACCGCCGCCCACGCCGCCAGCAGGGCCAGAGGCAGGGCCAGCGCCAGTGCCGCCGACACCATGCCGCCCAGCCAGTACAGCAGGGCGCACACGCCCAGCGCGGCCATGGGGACGAACATGCCAAGGCAGACGGCCAGGGACTGCTTGACCACCACCGTCTCGTTCACCGCGTCCAGCTTGGGGAAGGCCAGCCCCACCAGCATCCCGAAGGCGGCGTGGGCCAGGTCGAACAGCAGCATGGCGCCCATGAGCACCGCCCCGTCCGCCGCGGACAGCTGAAGGGCGATGGTCAGGCATACCCCGGCGATCACCGTGCAGGGCACGCTGAGCAACAGCTGGAAGCAGGTCTTGATCCACAGCAGAGTGCTCTCTCCCACCGGGGCCTCCCGCAGAATCCACAGATATCTGCCCTCCAGGCTGATGGACGGCGCGGCGATGGCGCACATAGACAGGCAGAAGCCCATCACCAGCGCCGCCAAGGGCATCAGGGGGAGGCCCTCCAGCAGGCCCAGGTACATCCGCAGGTCGTCCCGCATCACCAGGGCCGCCACCCCCATGGCCACCAGCATCATCAGGCCGAGGCCGGAGTTCCAGAAGTACATGGGAGTGCCGAAGAAGCGCTTGGCCTCCTTGGCCAGCAGGGCCTTCTTCTGCCCGGAGGCGGCCTGGGCGGACAGCTTGTAGTCGTTCCGGGCGGCCCTGGCCTGGAAGGCGGTGACCGCCTGCCGGTACACCCGGCCCAGCCCGTACACCACCAGGGCGAAGGGGACGGCGCAGCAGCCCACAAAGGCCAGCAGCAGCCCCCAGCTGCCCATGATGCCGTCCGCCATCCACAGCATGGGGGCGGCCCAGCTCAGGGACTCCTTGACCCCGGCGGCGTTGGCGGCCAGATCCTCAATCATGCCGTTGAGGTTGAAGGCGAACCAGAACACCGCCACCATGTAAACGGCCATGACAATGTTCTGCCCCAGGGCGCCCTTGGACACCCTGGCCGACAGGAACGCCACCAGCGCTCCGAACAGCACGGACAGGGCCGTGTCCAGCAGGGGCAGGGCAAACACCGCGATGATGAGCCGCACCCAGAACAGCAGGCTGTGCCCCACCCCGCTCTGGGTCATGAAGGCGCACACCGCCCCGGCGGGAGCCAGGATAAAGAAGGAAAACAGCAGGTTTTCCAGATAGATGGCCGTCACCCGGCTGGCCATCAGCATAGTGGAGGACACGGGCATGGACAGCAGCAGGTCGTTGTCCTTTCCGCCGAACACCACGCCCTTGATGGCGAAGGTGGTGAACAGCAGCCCCCCCACCAGCGCCCCCATGCCCATGAAGATGAACACCAGCACCTCCATGTGGACGGGCGAGAGCACCTGCATCAGCAGGGAGCTGTACAGCCCGGACATATATAGGCCCAGAAAGGCGATGAGCAGTATGGCCCCCACGCCGGTGGCGGCCTTTTTGCGGCTGCCGCCCCGGGCGTTGGTGGAGGACAGCAGCATGGATTTGACGCTCACCTTCAGCAGCGCGAAGAACTTCTTCATTTGTCTCCCTCCAGCTCCAGGAACACGTTCTCCAGGGAGGAGTCGCCCACCAGCTGTTCGGTGGGGCCGCACTTCACCAGCCGTCCGTCCTTGATGATGGCGATCTGGTGGCACAGCTTCTCCGCCACCTCCAGCACGTGGGTGGAGAAGAACACCGCCGAGCCGCCCCGGCACAGGTCGGCCAGGTACCCCTTCATGATGTGGGAGGCGGAGGGGTCCAGCCCCACGAAGGGCTCGTCCAGGATCAGCAGCCTGGGCCGGCGGATGAAGGCCGAGATGAGGGCCAGCTTCTGCCGCATACCGTGGGAATAGCTGCCGATGGGGGAGCCCAGGTTCCCCGTCAGTTCGAAGGCGTCGCCGTATGTTCCGATATCCCTGGTGCGCTGGTCCGCCGGGATGTCGTACAGGTCGGCGATGAAGTTCAGGTAGTCGATGCCCTTCATGAACTCGTACAGGTCCGGGTTGTCGGGCAGGAAGGCGGTGACCCGCTTGGCCCCCACCGGGTCCTTTTTCACGTCGTGGCCGTCGATGGTGATGGTCCCCTCGGTGAAGTCCATCACCCCCGCCACCGCCCGCAGGGTGGTGGTCTTGCCCGCCCCGTTGTGGCCGATGAAGCCGTAGATCTCGCCGGGGCGGACATGGAGGGTCAGGTCGTCCACGGCCTTTTTCCCGCCGGGGTAGGTCTTGGAATAGTGTTCGATATGAAGCATAGTTATGTCTCCTTTTTTAGAGCGTTTTCCATGGCAAAGGGATGCAGGGGCGCGTATTGCGCGCCCGCGCTGCAAAGGTTACACCGGGTCAAAGGTTACTTGTACTTCACCGCCGTGCCGTACACGGTGATCTCCGCCGCCCCCTGCATGATGGACGCCGAGGCGTAGCGGATGTTGACCACCGCGTCCGCTCCCAGCTCCTCCGCCTCGTCCACCATCCGCTTGGTGGCCAGCTGCCGGGCCTCGGTGAGCATGTCGGTGTAGCTCTCGATCTCGCCGCCCACAAAGGTGTTCATGAACGCCATGAAGTCCTTGCCGAAGCTTTTGCACTGGACCACCGAGCCCTTCACAATGGACAGCGCCTCGATCTCCCGGCCGGGGATGTGGTCAATATTGAGCAGCAGCATCCTCTTCCCCTCCTCTGATCTGCTTGATGCGCCGGTACAGCGCCGCCAGCACCCCGATGATAACGATGACCGGAACGGCAGCCAGACCGATGATGACCCCGATGGGGGGCGCGTCCTCCGGCGAGACGGTGAAGCCCCACACGATAAGGGCCAAAAACGCCGCCATCATCACCAGCACCACCACCGCCGCCCCCACGGGGCTGACGTACCGGGTCAGCTTGTCCTGCTTTCCCACGTTCATAAACTTGGTCCCCTCCTGTTCCTGCCGCTCCATGGATGCCAGCACCCCGTCGGCGTCCAGCCCGTCCAGCTGGCTGCGGCTGTCCCGGATCTGGGCGCACACGCTCTGGGCCGCCGCCAGATTGGCCTGCCTGCGCTCCAGCTGGATGATGTGCCGCCCCATGGCGTCCTCCAGGGTCAGCGCCCCGGACTTCAGCCGCAGAATCTCCTCGATGGGCACGTCCAGCATCCGTAGCAGTTTGATTTTTTTCAGCCACGCCACGTCGGCGTCGCTGTAGTCCCGGTAGCCGTTTTCGTTGTTGCGCCCGGGGGTGAGCAGCCCCTCCTTTTCATAGAAGCGGATATTCCCCTTGGTGATGCCCACCAGCTGCTCCACCTGATTGATCTTCATCCTGTTCCCTCCCTCACTGGGGCCATGGTACACCTTCCACAGGGTGGAATGTCAAGCCCTTTTCATAATTCTTAATAAAAAACGGAGCGGTCCGGCCGCTCCGTTTTTCCACCGCAAAGCTTATACCTGGTATCACACCTGGTCCAGGGCTTGGCTCAGATCGGCGATGAGGTCGTCCACATCCTCAATGCCCACCGACAGCCGCACCAGATCGGGGGACACCCCGGCGGCGGCCAGCTCGGCGTCGTTCATCTGCCGGTGGGTGGCGGAGGCGGGGTGGAGCACGCAGGTCTTGGCGTCGGCCACATGGGTGGCGATGGAGGCCAGCTTCAGCCCCGCCATGAACCGCTCGGCGGCGGCCCGGCCCCCCTTCACCCCGAAGGACACCACTCCGCAGCAGCCCTGGAGCAGGTACTTTTGGGCCAGGTCATAGTATTTGTCGCCCTGCAGGCCGGCGTACCGCACCCAGGCCACCTTTTTGTGCTTCTGGAGCCACTCCGCCACGGCCCGGGCGTTGGCGCAGTGCTTCGCCATGCGCAGGGGGAGGGTCTCCATACCCATGCCCAGCAGCCAGGCGTTCATGGGGGCGGGGGTGGCGCCGAAGTCCCGCATGAGCTGCACCACCGCCTTGGTGATATAGGCCCCGCCCAGGCCGAACCGCTCCGTATAGGTCACGCCGTGGTAGCTGTCGTCGGGGGTGGTGAGGCCGGGGAACTTGTCCTTGTGGGCGGTCCAGTCAAACCGGCCGGAGTCCACAATGGCGCCGCCCACGGCGGCGGCGTGGCCGTCCAGGTATTTCGTGGTGGAGTGGGTGACGATGTCCGCCCCCCACTGGAAGGGCCGGCACAGGGCGGGGGTGGCGAAGGTGTTGTCCACGATGAGGGGCACGCCGTGGGCGTGGGCGGCTTTGGCGAACTTCTCAATGTCCAGCACGGTGAGGGCGGGGTTGGCGATGGTTTCGCCGAACAGCGCCTTGGTGTTGGGCTGGAAGGCGGCGTTCAGCTCGTCCTCCGTGCAGTCCGGGTCCACGAAGGTGAACGCGATGCCCATCCGCCTCATGGTGACGGCGAACAGGTTGTAGGTGCCGCCGTAGATGGCGGAGGAGGCCACGATATGGTCCCCGGCGGAGGCGATGTTGAACACGGCGAAGAAGTTGGCCGCCTGTCCCGAGGACAGCAGCATGGCGACCGTACCCCCCTCCAGGGCGCACAGCCGGGCGGCCACCGCGTCGCTGGTGGGGTTTTGCAGCCGGGTGTAGAAGTAGCCCTCGGCCTCCAGGTCGAACAGCTTCCCCATGTCCTCGCTGGTCTCATAGCGGAAGGTGGTGGACTGGATGATGGGGATGTTCCGGGGCTCTCCGTTGCCGGGGCGGTAGCCCGCGTGGAGGCAACTGGTGTCAAATTTCATTTTGATCTTCGTCCTTTCCTCTATGGGTTCTATGGGCCGCTCTGCGGGCCGCACTATGGGCTGTTTTGCCGCCTCCTGCGGCGCGGTTTGGCTATCGATCCACTGCGACAGCTCAACGCAGTCGCAAATATAGGTGTCATACGACGATCGCATAGCCTCCCAATAAACCAAATCGCCGGGTTTCAAAATAATACGTTTCTCTGAGCCCTCATCCAGTTGGCCGATAAAAAGGGCGGACGCTCCGTTATTGTATAAATAGCAGCCGCTCTGCGGCGTCACGAGGACCGCGCCCGGGATCTCCGGCCTTGCCGTCACAACGCGTAAGACACATCTCCTCTGCCATGTATTCTTCGCGGAGAAATCCTTGAAACCCTTGACGGCCGCAATCTCACCGTGCTGATTCGATTCATACTCGATCTCAAGTTCCTCTTCCTTCAGAAAACGCTTATATTCAACGCCTTGTTTCCTCCCCTTGCGAAAGAGGGCGGTAAACGCGGTTTCCACAAACAAGTAGTCCTTGTCATTCAGCACAATGAGGTCGCCTTCCCCTTGGTCAGCCACCAGCGCGCGCCACTGCATCATCATAAATATTTGATGTTCTGCTCCCATTTGATTTTCTCCTCTTTTCTATTTGGCTGCGTTATGTTCCTGCCGGTCCGGCGGGCTGGTTCCGCTGTACCGCGGCTCACCCATCCGCCCCGGCGGGGTCTGACAGCAGGCCGGACAAATCCATGCCGCCGAACTCCCCGGCGGGCTCCCCGTCGATGAGGATCTGGACCCGCTCCACCGTGTCCAGGCTGCACAGGGTGTCCACAATGGACTTCAGCGCCAGCTCCCGCTCCTCCGGCGGCAGGTCCAGCAGCCGGCCGGACAGGTCCGCCGTGCACGTGCCCCCCTCCACCCAGGCGGAGCGGACGGTGAGGTCCTGGGGCAGCAGGGGGAGCAGTCCCCCATCCTCCGGCCCGGCGATGAGGGCGGACAGCACTGCCTTGGCGGGGACGCTGTCCTCCGTCAGCCGGAATTTGCGCAGCTCGTAGCCCAGGGTGTCCCCGCCCTCCCGGCGGAAGTAGAGGGCGGCGGTGACCTCCACCGGCGTCTCCTCCGCGCCGGAGAACAGCACGTCCTCCGGGTAGAGGGCCTGCCGGTCCCGGTAGGACTGCCCTCCGCCGCTGGCGGTGACGCGCACGCCGTCCACCCCCGGCAGCTGGGCCAGGGTGAGGGTGATGCAGTAGTCGGCCAGGGTGAGCTCCACCCCCACCAGACCGGCGTATGCGGCGGACAGCTCCACGTTGGCCACCCGGTTTTCCAGGGACCAGCTGATGACCCGGGCGCCGTCCGGGAGGACCCGGGCCAGCTCCGGCTCCTCCGCCGGGGGGCCGGCGGCCAGGGCGGCCAGCAGGGCGGGGATGGACTGCTCCGTCCCCGAATAGGGGCAGGAGTCCAGGGCGCCGGACAGGTTTTCCAGAGAGGGGTCCACCGGGAACCACAGCCGCAGGCCCTCCTCTTCCTCCTGAGGGCGGGCGGCGCAGCCGATGGCCAGGGCCAGCGCCGCCGCCGCGGCCAGCAGGCGAATCCGCGTTTTTTTCATCCAGAAGCCCCCTCTCGCAGGGCGGGGAATTCCGCCTCGAACCGGGTGCCCCGGCCGGCTGGGTTGGGCCCCGCCGTCACGTCGCCGCCGTGGAGGCGGGCGGTGTCCCGGGCGATGGACAGCCCCAGGCCGGTGCCTCCGGCCGCCCGGGACCGGGCCTTGTCCACCCGGTAGAACCGGTCGAAAATGCGGGGCAGGTCGTCCGCCGGGATGCCCAGGCCGGTGTCGGTGACGGTGAGGGCCACCTTGTCCCCCCGGCGGCACACCCCCACGTCCACCCGGCCCCCGGGCAGGTTGTATTTGATGGCGTTTTCCATGAGGTTGAAGGCCACCTGGTAGATGTCGTCCTCCGTGGCCAGCAGGGTGCAGGCGGGCTCCAGAGTGCATTTCAGCTCCACCTGGGCCCGGCGGGCCACAGGGGTGAGCAGATGGGCCACCTTTTTCGCCACCTGGCCCAGCTCCACCGGCTCGGGGGAGCGCTCCTCCCCGGCGTCCAGCCGGGTGAGGGCCAGCAGGTGCTCGCTGATGCGGGTGAGGCGGTCGGCCT
>ERZ808051.242-NODE-242-length-70506-cov-11.169646_pt1 | contig 70506 bp, 61 predicted proteins | sample MGYA00380199_ERZ808051 | MGnify/ENA primary metagenome ERZ808051 (study PRJEB31490, sample SAMN06133391) | mouse gut metagenome | isolation source: J11 | host: mice | place: China: Chengdu | collected 2015-05 ... | reverse complement strand
TTTGGACTACCTCCTTTGCTACTTTTTGTGCGGTTGGCGAACCTGCACTTATTATAGCACTGGAGGTTTTTCTTGAAGCTAAAGCTGTCCGTGGACACACCTGCATAGCAGGTGGTTTATTTAAAGACGTGTATACAAAAAAAGAGTTTGTCTGACGACAAACTCTCGTAACATACAACTCCATGCCTTTTCTTCTGTTCTGCAGATCACCATGCATTACCGGCATCAGACCGCTTTTTCTTTCCACTTTCCACGCTTGTAGAAGACAAATGTGATCAGCGCGCCGATCAGCCAGGAAATAAGAATCGAGATAAAGATACACTCCTGCCTGCCGTTAGGAAGTTCTGGCGTCCTTGTAAAAAATGAGATCCCGTAGGCGATCGGTACCCGGATCACGATCGTCGTAACAATAGAGATCCACATAGGCGTCATGGTATCTCCCGCACCGCGCATCACACCTGAAAGACTCTGGGTGACTGCCATCGCTATATAGCCCACCGCCAGTATTCCCATCATATCACGACTCAAGTCCACCAGTTCCGGCGTCTTGGTGAAGATTCCCATGAGCGCCTTGCCAAAGATCAGGATCAACCCCGTAATCACGGCGGATGTGACCACCGCGATCAAAGTCCCCTGCTTCGCGCCAACGTCCACCCGGTCATCATGCCGCGCTCCTACATTCTGTCCCGCATAAGTGGTCATCGCCGTGCCGAAAGAAAAATTGGGCATCATGGCAAATCCGTCCACACGCATAACGATCACATTGGCGGCAATAAACATTTCCCCGAAGCTGTTCGTCAAAGACTGCACGACGATCATCGCCATGGACAGGATCGCCTGGGTGATGCCTGAGGGCAGTCCCAGACGAATGATCTTGCCGCTGTACTCCTTCTCAATCCTGAGATATCCTTTATCCAGATCAAAAAACTCTTTCATCTTCATCAGGCGCAGCAGACACAATAAGGCGGAGATCAACTGAGCGATCACCGTAGCAAGGGCAACGCCGTTGACGCCCATTCCAAGCTGTGCCACAAACACCAGATCGAGAACGATATTGATCACCGTAGACACGAGCAGATAAGCCAGGGCCGACATGGAATCCCCAAGTCCCCGCAGAATACCGCTAAGAATATTGTAATAGGCAAGCCCTGCGGAACCGATAAACAAGATCAGCAGATAGGAATGACACCACCCAATGATCGATTCCGGCGTATCAAGCATCTCAAGGAGCGGCCTTGCCACCAGAGATGCCGCCACCATCACAAAAAGCGTGGCAATGGCCGTCAAGGTGATGCAGTTACCGATCGTGACTGACAGTTTCTTTCTGTCTTTTGCCCCGAAATACTGGGAAACCATAATGCCCGCGCCCACGCTGATGCCTACAAACAAAACGATCAGCAGATTTAAGATCGGTCCGGCGCTTCCTACTGCTGCCAGCGCATTGTCCCCCACATAATTACCCACCACGACGCTGTCAACCGTATTGTAGAGCTGCTGCGCAATGTTACCTACCAGCATCGGCACCGCAAACAATACGATCTTCTTCCACGGCGAACCCTCCGTCATATCTACAGGTTCGAGAAATTTCCTGATCAATCCCATCATTTACTCCTCTCTCGCTGTCTGCCGACAGCCGTCTTTATGAAATGTCAGCCTGCCAGACGCCCTCTCCGTCAAAGGCCGGGATAAAGCTCTCCCCCGCCGTCTCTCCCTCCTGGATAAAAGCATTCTTAACGCCTAATTCCAGGGCGTAATCTACCACCGTCTCATACTCTCTCTTTGTAACTTTCCTGCAAAGCTCCCGCCAGTCAGGATTCTGCCGCAGACGTGCCAGCGGGGTGTACTGGTTCATCAAGCTGAGATATACTCTGTCGCCGTAAGCTTCATAGACATATCGGATCACGTCTTTCGCATTCTTCTTATGCCCCGGCAAAAGCAGATGCCTGACGATCACACCACGCCGCATCATCCCCCGTCCGTCAAATACCGTTTCTGGCATTATGTTAACCATCTCTTCCAACGCCGCCCTGGCTGTTTCCGGATAATCGGATGCTACAGAATACTTTGCCGCCAGCTCCGCATCCATATATTTGAAATCTGTCAGGAAAACATCCACGATTCCCGACAGATTTCTGATCACTTCCCTCTTGGCATAGCCGCTGCAGTTATATACGACAGGAAGCATCAGCCCTTTATCTTTTGCGGTCAGAACTGCCTCCGCCACACCGGTCACATAGTGGTCCGGAGTGACCAGATTGATATTCTCCGCTCCCTGCTCCTGCAGCTCCAGAAAGATATCGGAAAGTCTCCTGACAGAGACTCCCCTGCCCCTTATCCCTGCTGCGATCTCATAATTCTGACAATAGACGCAGCGCAGGCTGCAGCCTGAAAAAAACACGGCGCCGGATCCCTTTTCACCGGAGATACACGGCTCTTCCCACATATGCAGGGCCGCTCTCGCCAGCCGGATCTCATCCTCCACAAGACAAAATCCTGTCTTTCCCTGCGCCCGGTCGACTCCACATTCCCTGGGGCACAGATTGCAGGGACTACTGTCCAATCCATTCCATCTCATAAGCATCCCAAACCTTACCTGCCGGATATCAAATCAGGCAGAATATCTCTACCTGATCTGGTACACCGACTTAAGCGTAAATTCCGCAGCGTCTCCCTCTACGATCTCGATCCGCTTTACTCCCGGATTCATATCAAAAAAGTTATCCGACAATCTCACATCACCGTCCACCCCTGAGATCTCCACGCTCTTGGCATAAGCGCCCGCGCTGATGAACAGACTATTGCCCTCTCTTGTGTAAGACAGTTCCGGATCCACGAATGCAAAATGCTTCGGCGCCGTAAACAGACAAGTATTCTCCGATACCACATGTCCGTCCACCTCAAAAGCATAGCTCAAATATACCTCCAGCTCATCGAAAGCCGAGAAATCCTGTTTCATAAGCCATGTCCCGCTGAGCGGTTCCACCGTTACTTTCTCTTCTCCCTGCAGCAGGATCTCTCCTACGGCCGTACGCAGCTGCCATGTCGCTACACCACTCACCGGAGCCATCGTCTCATTGGCCACATGAAATCTGGCAGATTTTTCAATCGGAGCCGGCTGCGCGATACAGTAAGGCCTCTGGTTCAGTTCGCCTGATTCCTCGCAGGAGATCATGACTGGCGCAAAAGCTCTCTTCTCCGCATAATGCAGCGCTTTCCATCTGCCATAGTAATCGATACTTGCCCAGGATGCCACAGGCCAGATATCGTTGAGCTGCCATACTACCGTACCCATACATCTGCCGCGATGTCTGCGGAAATGCTCGATTCCATAGCGAATGGCATCCGCCTGCAACAGCTGGGATGCATACAACAGCATCTCGAAATTCGTAGGGTAGAGATAGGTTGCCGACAAATAGGTTATGATCTTACCATTGGCCGCTGTGTTGCGCTGATGCATCTCCATAACCCTGGAGAAAATATTGCGGTCCTCCGGTTCCGTAAACGTCTCCACTGTTTTGAGACAGGGAAAAGACTGGAACCCGAACTCCGACATATAGCGGAACTTGAACTTGCGGTATTCCGTAAAAGGCTTGCTGCCATGCCACACATCCCAATAATGGGCGTCCCCCCGCCCCTCGTCCCAGGGATTGTCATAATTGCCGCCCGATGACGGTGAAGAGGGCCAGTAAAATGTAACCGGATCTTCTTCCTCTAAGATCCGCGGAATGATATACTCAAACAGTTTGATATAATCATATTTCTGCTTGGCAGACGGTTTCCATGCCATGTCAAGGGTCTGTGTCTCCATCTCATTGTTGCCGCACCATAGGCCCAGACAGGCATGATGCCGGATCCTGCGCACATTGTCCCTGATCTCCGCACTGACATTGCGCTCAAATGCATCATCCAGCTCGTAGGATGCGCAGGCAAACATAAAATCCTGCCAGACGATCAGGCCAAGTTCATCGCATAGATCAAAAAACCAATCATCCGGATAATATCCGCCGCCCCACACTCTAATGCAATTGTAATTAGCCTCCACGGCGTCCTCTAGGAGCTTCTTCGTGCGCTCCCTCGTCACTCTCGATAACAGGTTGTCCTCCGGAATGTAATCTGCCCCCATGGCAAATATCTTAACGCCGTTCACTTCATGGGCGAAACATTCTCCCCACTCATCAGGCTGTGTATTGACGGTCATCGTGCGCAGACCGATCCTGCGGCTCCATACGTCAAGCATCTCCCCCTGGCTGTTCAATAAGGTAACCTCCGCCCGGTATAAAGGCTGCTCCCCATAACCGTGAGGCCACCAACGTTTTGGATCCTGCACCGTGATCGTGTCCCAGGCGTGGCCGCTCTCCTGCCCACAGTCTTTGCTGGATTTCTCTCCAATCAATATGCCCATGTCATCATATAAGGCCGTCCGAATCTCATAATCGTCCTCGTCCCTGCCATTCTCTATCGTAACATCATACTTTATGTTAACTGATGTAGTATGGATATCCACACCGTCTGGCGTAACATCCACGGCGTTTCCACGCTGCCATTCTTGAGTTATGTAAACTCCGTCTATTCTCGCCATCTGTCCCCAGCACACAGATACTTCCCTGAAAATTCCCGCATCAGGAAGCCTCGGACCCCAATCCCATCCAAACATACAGTGAGCCTTACGCAGATGCGGAAAACCCTCCATGGCATCGGACGAGCCGCCGGTATATACTTTCTTATTTTCTTCCGCTATATACCGAGTCGGAGACGCCAGCTCCACGCGCAGCGTATTGTCCCCGGCCTGTGCCAGATCTGCAATATCAAACTCCCAGACACGGTGCATATTATCGGCTTTTCCCAAAAGTCTTCCATTAAGGTAGAGTTCCGCCAGTGTATCGATTCCGTCGAACCGCAGCAGCACAAAATCACTCTCGAGCTGCTCCTGCGTCAGGCAAAACGTAGTCTGAAACCGAAAATCATTATCCATCAGACGAAGTGCCTCCAGCTCGTTCATCCTGTTATAGGGATCCGGCATCAACCCAAGCTGCAGTAAATTGCCGTAGACGGATCCCGGAATCTGTACATTAATCCAGTCCTGCGTGATCCCATATACATTCTCACCCACAATCTGCATCTGCCAGTTCGTGTTAAGTGTCATTTTATTCATATCGCTCTGTCTCCGTTCTATGTGAATTACTCTGCCATACCCACTATCATATCGGAATTTTTTCCTTTTGTCACTCTAATTATTTATCATAAATGCAAGTATAAAATATGGCGGAATGATAAAAATGATTCATTGCCTGCCACACCAAATCATGGTACAGTAAAACAAATCAGACATAACCCGATATAGTCACAGCATTTCTTAAGTACGAAACCGGAAATGCAGAAAGAGAGAATTTTACATGAAAAAAATGACCCCGAAACAGATTGCCGCACTCCTGTGTGCCGTCCTGCTCGCTGCCATGTATATCGTTACTTTTATCGCAGCCTGCCTGGATGCGCCAGGATCCGGACGGCTTTTCGCCGCCTGTCTTGCCGCCACCGCAGGCCTGCCGATTTTATGTTGGATCGTGATGTATTTCTGGAAGAAACCGTAAACGGCTTCTCCAGAAGTTATCGTAGAAAAATGATTTATACTAAGAAAACTATTTATATCAGAAAAAATTATTTATAAAAGATGGTTTGCGATAAAATACCTGCGCACATGCTGTTTTGTTATAAACCTGCACGTGCGGGAGATAGTCTAAATCAGCCGGGTCATAGTCTCCCATGATCGCCGCCGAAAAAGCGTTGATATCCATGGCAATGTCACATGCGGGTATCTGCCCTGGTTCTTCTGCATCCACACGCGCTGCCTGCCCTGGTTCTTCTGCATCCACACGTACACATACCGCCCGTCCGTCCACAAACTCTACCTGGAAAATGCCGCTATTCTCCACAAGCTGCGGATCGGACACGCAGACAACGATTCGGCCGCTCCCCCGGTATGCCGCGCGCATAAGCGCATCTTTTACATTGATGATCCTCACCATCCCGTTCATTGCCCGCTCAATCTTGCACGGATAGGCGCAAAAATCCCTGCACATGCTCTCCAGCCGCAGGACCGAGGGCGCATGGAAACAAATATTGCGATAGTCGGAAGCATATCCTTTCATAAAAGCAAGCATATCGCCAAGCGTCTCATAATCCCTGAATATGAATTCCCTGCATGTCAGATTCTTATCCCGCCCCCAGAACACAATATAACCGGCCGGTTTTCCGGCAGCGTCTCTGTACAGATAAAGATAATGGTTATTCACGCTCTCTTTTGCGTCCTCGAGATTCTTCCAGTCCGGCTCTTCACGTTCCACCATCAGGTTAAAACGTGAAGCATAACTCTTATAGGCCTCCCTGCAGGCGGACATAATATCTTCCTGTCCCTCCCGGTACAGCTCAAAAGAGCCCATCCAGGTTTTCTCCGGAATTCCCTGGAGCGCAAACGTATAGCGAGTCGAATTGTTCATCCGGCAGTATCCAAACTTTCCATAGAAAGACTCGCTGAAAGGATAGAGATAAGAAAGCATTTTGCCCTCTTCATAGGCGTCCCGCAGCATCTTCTCAAACATAGCGCGGATAGCGCCTTTCTTTCTGTGGTGAGGATATGTGTTCACCCCGCCGATCCCGTAACCTGAAACTGTTTTTCCCTCATAATAGAAGGGCATCGGTATCGCTACCATGGAGGCCATCAGTTCGTCCTTGTCCGTGTAGGCTCCATATTGTCTGTCCCGGCTCTTCTCCTGCCGGTTTTCTTCCGGCTTCTTTTCTTTCTCTTTTTCTTCCCGGACATACGGATAATCAAAACAGATCGCGGAAAGTCTCCGCACCTCTTCCATTTCCTCTTCGCGTACCATACGCACAGTGATTGTCTGCTGCATGAAACACTCTCCCTTTTTTATTCTTAATATTCCGGCGATGCCACTTCTTTTCACAGCTCGTTCTTCACGATCTTGTACAGTTCTTCCGCAGCAAGCCGCGCTTTCGCCACAATATCTCCGCATTCTATGGGAAAACAGTAATACTGCGCTCTGTCATTCCCGATGCTGATGACATCTCCGATCTCATACCAGTAAAAATCCGAATAGAGACTGTATGAGGCAAGGGGCTCCTGCACATAGTCCAGTTGACCGCCGCATCCTGTCAGATGGAACCCCTCTCCCGAGTGGACCAGAATTCCCTCTCCCACCTGGTAGATCCGGTCTGTATTCACCATCATATAGATTATGACCGGCACCTCCATCCGGTAAGTTCCCGCTAACAGTTCCTGTCTGACGCACTCCCTCTCCCATCTGTACCAGTCCGGAATATGCGTGAAGCTGCGCTCTTCGCTCCCTTTGCTTTCCATATCATCTACCCTGGTCAGATAGCCATATTCCGTCAGCTCATATTCCATACCGCAATGCCTGCAGCCAATTCGGATTCCCCGCCCGAGCATCTGTCCCTCTTTCAGGCAATGGGGGCATTTATACAGCATCCTGTTGAGTCCATCCGCCCGAAAAGGCTCTCTGATGCGAATCTTGTTCTCCTGCTGCCACCGAAAATAATCAAAAGTAAAATGCTCCTGCAAAATGTCATTGAGCTCCTGCGCAGATTTAAACGCGATCTCCTCCGGAGAAAGAAGATACTTCACCTCCGCGGATACCCGGACTTTGCGAAGCTGCAGATTATTGTACAGCGGATCCCTGGCAAAGGCGCCATGCGTACGTACCAACACCACCGGGACTTTCAACATTTTCAGACATTTGCCAATGCTCTCCGGCAGGGGCGTCTGGGTGCCGTCAAAACTGTAGCTCGCCTCCGGGTACATTAACACCGAACTCTTCAACTCCCGCACCGCATAGACCATATCGCGCACAAGCGTCACATCCGTCATAAATTTCCTTGTGGGAATGCAGCCAATCTTTCTCATAAGCCAGTTTTTGCCCACAAATCCATCCGATGTGCATATAATATGAAAAGGTCTCGCATGCAGCAGCCTTGCAGCAATCTTTAAATCGATAAAACTGGAATGATTCATCAGTATGAGACATGGCTCATCCTTTCCAAGTCTGTCCATATCGATCATCCGATAGAAAAAACGGGTACACCACAACTCCCATAGGGACAACGCAGCAAGCAGCATCCGGAAAACCTGACGCTGCTTCACCGGTTTCTCATGAACCTGCACCGGAAGTGCAAGCACATCCTCATAACTCTTCTTAGCGGTTTTAATCTTCAACCTGTTCTCCTTCGTATCGCCTGTGAATCCACCCTGACCAGATCCGGGAACTCATGCCCGGACATCTCATTCTCAATACAAAGTATACTATAACAGACCTCCCCGCCGCAATGGAAATCACTGCATTCTCATGACAGCCTGTCTTTCACACATGTGCAGGAACATCTCATGGATCCGGTCATCCATATCCAACTCAGGATGAAAAGCAACCCCGATCTGCTTTCCAAAACGCGCCGCCACGATTCGATCCTCCACCCGGGCAAGCACCTCCACATTGTCCGCCCGGCCATGGTTACTTTCCCCTATATCGCATCCGGCCTCATCATCATTCCCTGTTTTCCTGTTATATGGCGCTGCTTCGACCACCGTCTCTATATAGGGCGCCCGGATAAAGGTCATGGGCACCCTGCCGATTCCCGCAAACTCCTGCTGCGTATGAAAACTCCCAAGCTGCCTCCCGTAAGCGTTGCGCCGTACACGTACCGGCAGAGTACCGAAGCAAGTATGGCCGCCGCTGATCTCCTGCGCCAGAAGAATCAATCCTGCGCATGTGCCAAGCACCGGCAGCCCCTGTCTGATTCTGCTGCGAAGCGGTGCAAACATATGAAGCTCGCGCAGCAGTTTGGTCTGTACGGTGCTCTCCCCGCCAGGGAGGATCAGACCGTCAAAATCCTGTTCCAAATCCGCCTCCTTACGCAGCTCCAAACTGTCTGCCCCCAGTTTATTTAATTTGTCGATATGCTCTGCAAAAGCTCCCTGTACCGCCAGAACTGCTATTCTCATCTGCCTCTCTCCGCCATCAACAGTGTGATCTCCTGCTCATTGATGCCCACCATCGCCTCTCCCAGATCCTCAGACAGCTCTGCGATCATTTTACTGTCCTGATAATTTGTCACGGCCTGGACGATAGCCGCTGCTCTCCTGGCCGGATTGCCGGATTTGAAAATACCGGAACCTACGAATACTCCCTCTGCTCCAAGCTGCATCATCAGCGCCGCATCTGCCGGCGTCGCTACGCCGCCCGCCGCAAAATTCACAACCGGCAGCCTGCCATTGTTACGTACATGAACGATCAGCTCGTAGGGAACTGCCAACTGTTTCGCCTCCTCATACAGTTCGTCCTCTCTCATGGAAGTGATTCTGGCAATCTCGCTGTTCATCCTGCGCATGTGGCGCACCGCCTGTACCACATCTCCCGTCCCGGGCTCGCCTTTCGTCCTGATCATGGAAGCGCCCTCATTGATTCTGCGCAGAGCCTCCCCCAGATCTCTTGCGCCGCACACAAAAGGCACTTTAAACTTCGTCTTATCAATATGGTAGACATCGTCCGCCGGTGAGAGCACCTCGCTCTCGTCTATGTAGTCGATCTCGATTGCCTCCAGAATCTGTGCCTCCACAAAATGCCCGATCCTGCATTTCGCCATCACCGGAATGGACACTGCTTCCTGGATCCCCCTGATCATCTTCGGATCACTCATTCTGGACACGCCGCCTGCCGCCCGGATATCCGCCGGAATCCGCTCCAGAGCCATGACTGCGCACGCGCCTGCCTCCTCCGCGATCTTTGCCTGCTCCGGTGTGGTCACATCCATGATCACGCCGCCTTTGAGCATCTGCGCCAGCTGTTTGTTCAATTCATACCGCTCTTCACCCATCTTTACAATACCTCCCTGTTATGTCAACCTAAATTTCTATGGATTATCAGAAATATATCATCAGTTTGGTATTGTGGAAATATCCAGTTCTATTATTTTATTCCATGCCAGCACAAATCAGATCATCACTTTTTACCTGATCGCACCCAAATCTTTCACCACTTCTCCGGCGATCAGCAGTCCCGCCACAGAGGGCACAAATGCCATGCTGCCGGGTATCTCCCTGCCCCCCTCCACGCTGCTATTTACCGGCCTGATCGGCTCTTCTTCCGAATAGACCACTTTCAGGCGCTCCACGTTCCTCTTTTTCAGTTCCCTGCGCATTACTCTGGCAAGGGGACATACTTTCGTCTCATAGAGATCTGCCACGCGAAATGCGCCGGCATCCAGTTTATTCCCTGCGCCCATGCTGCTGATGACAGGCACATCGTACATACGGGCTCGCATCACTAACTCTATCTTGGCTGTCACAGTGTCCACCGCATCCACCACATAATCGTATTCTCCGAAAGGAAAGCTGTCCGCATTCTCCGGCAGGAAGAAGCACTGATGAATCTCAACCACGGCCTTCGGATTGATCGCAAGAATCCGCTCCTTCATCACTTCTGTCTTTGGCCTGCCCACCGTCTCATGTGTCGCTATGATCTGCCGGTTAATATTGGAAACACTCACCACATCCTTGTCGATCAGGTCAAGCTTTCCCACACCGCTGCGGGCAAGCGCCTCACAGACATAGCCGCCCACGCCGCCCACGCCAAATACCGCCACGCGCGAACCCGCCAGTTTCTCCATGGCATCCTGCCCCAATATCATTTCTGTTCTCGAAAATTGTTCTCTCATAATTATTTTTTACACCCCTGCATATCGCAGATTTATCTGCGATACTGCTTTAATAGTTTTCGGCAATTTGTTACATGTATTATAAAATCGCCTTATTTCTCCGTCAATATATTACCCGCATCTTGACCGGATGACTTGATGTGTTATACTGTTCAGGGAAACAATACACAACATCTTAAGTATGTCCGGAGCAGTGCGGCACTCATCAGCACACTGATCCGGCATACCTGTAAAATATTGATATGGAGGATATACATATGGAAATCACGAAAGACATTCGGTACATAGGCGTAAACGACCACGACATCGATCTCTTTGAGGGACAGTATATCGTGGAGAACGGCATGGCCTACAACTCCTACGTGATCATTGACGAAAAGATTGCCGTAATGGACACGGTGGAGGGCTGCTTCGGAGACGAGTGGATGCAGAATCTGAAACAGGAGATCGGATCACGCACACCGGACTACCTTGTTGTACAACACATGGAGCCGGATCACTCCGCTAACATAAGCGCTTTTGCCGCGGCATATCCGGACGCTGTCATTCTGGCTTCAGCCCCTGCATTTACTATGATGCGGCAGTTCTTCGGCACAGATTATGCCGACAGACGGATCATCATCAAGGAGGGAGACAGCCTTTCTCTCGGCGCTCATACTCTTCAATTCATCGCCGCGCCGATGGTTCACTGGCCGGAAGTCATGGTAACTTACGACAGCCATGACAAAGTCCTCTTCTCCGCCGATGGTTTTGGTAAATTCGGCGCTCTGGATGCGGAAGAAGACTGGGCATGCGAAGCGCGCCGCTACTATTTCGGCATTGTCGGCAAATTCGGTATGCAGGTGCAGAACTTACTCAAGAAAGCTTCCGCACTCGACATTCAGACGATCTGCCCTCTCCATGGGCCCATTCTGCAGGAGAATCTGGAATATTATGTTAACTTGTACCAGACCTGGTCCTCCTACGGTGTGGAATCAGAAGGCATAATGATCGCCTATACATCCGTTTACGGCCACACAAAAGAGGCCGCAGAACTTCTTGCCGCGAAGCTTGAAGAAAAGGGCTGCCCTAAAGTTGTGACAGCCGATCTTGCGCGGGAAGACATGGCTGAATGCGTGGAAGACGCTTTCCGCTATGGCAAACTGGTACTCGCCACTACGACATACAATACGGAGATGTTTCCTTTCATGAGGGAATTTATTGACGAATTGGCATCCCACGCCTATCAGAAGCGCACCGTTGCCCTGATCGAAAACGGTTCCTGGGCGCCTATGGCTGCCAAGGCCATGAAAGCCAGATTAGAGAACTGCAAAGACATTACGTTTACAGAACATACTGTGCAGATTCGCTCTGCACTCAACGAAGAAAGCATCGCCCAGATTGAGGCGCTTGCCCAAGAGCTGTGCGGGAATTAATATTCCCGCACTTATGTTACAGGCCTCTATGCGTTTACGCCAAGTCCGCGCAGTTCCTCGATCGCCTGCTTTTGATTCTGAAAATGAATCGTATGTATGCCGAATTTCTCCGCGCCCGTAAGATTTGCCATCGTATCGTCCATAAAGACGCATTCTTCCGGCACTAACTCATAGCGATCGATCAGAAGCTGATAAATTTCCGGCATCGGTTTAATGACTTTTTCCTGATAAGATAAAATACCGCCGTCCATGTAAGGGATAAAATCCAGTGCATGGGCGCAGTCTGTCTCTGCCTTTGCCGAAAAATTGGACAGATAGAGCGTCCGGTAACCCTTTTTCCTTAACTCCTGAATCCACGGGATCGCATAGTCTTTGCGCACTACCATCGTACTGACATTCTTGAGCACCTTGCGGATATCATCTTCAATCTCCGGATCCGATTTGACAAACTCATCTATGATATCTTCCTCCGCCATAACACCCCTGTCATTCTCATTCCACGTCTCATTCTTGACTGTCGCCTTTGCAATACGCTCTACCATCGCATCGTCGTACCCAAAACTCTCAAAATGCTCTTTCCAGCTAAAATCTGCAAGTACATTGCCAATATCAAATATAATTGTTGTGATCATTTTTCCATGTTCTCCTCTTTTTATCATTTTGATATCCATATAGATGGATTTCCTTAATACTCTGCTATTATGTCAGAGTTTCCGGCATATCATGCAGCAATGTCTGAGGCGCTTTGTACTTTAACCGTTCAAAACAGTTCCAACATGTGTCTTGCCGCCGCAGACAACGGATTACCCGGATTGGTTACCACACAAAAATGTCTTTTGGGAATGATCCTGTTAAAACGCAGTTCAAACAACCTGCCGTCCTCCAGATAACCGCTTGCAAAATCCCGCACCACACAGCCTACCCCCAGATTGCGCAGTGCAAACTGTACGATCATATCGCTTGTGGCAAGTTCGAATTCCGGACGGACGCGCACATGATTCTCCTGTAAAAAGAAATCCATATAGCTTCTTGTACTGGTGGAACCCTCCAGACAGATCATAGGCATCTGCTCCAGTTCCTGCAGATCCAGCATACGGTTCTTATACTGCATGAACTTCCTGCCCGCCACAAACACATCTTCGATCTCCCGTACCGTTACGCTTTCCAGTCCCTCCGCATCATCAAGCGGAGTGCTCACCACCCCGAAATCAATCTTGTTCTCTTTCAGGCTGGTAATCGTCTCCGGTGTAGGTCCATTGCTGACCGTCACCTTGATATGCGGGTATTGCTCATGAAACCTCTCCAGATAAGGCAGCAGATAGAACTGCAGCGTCATATCGCTGGCGCCGATATGAACCTCACCCAATTCCAGATTCAGCATCTGCTTCAGTTTCTGCTCGCCAAGCGCGATCTGCTCACACCCTCCTGCCACATAACGGTACAGCAGTTCGCCCTCCCCCGTCATGCGCACGCCCTTGGAGGCCCTCACGAAAAGCTTTGTGCCAAGCGCCGTCTCCAACTGTTTCAGAGACTGGCTGACTGCCGGCTGCGAGATGTTCAGCTCCCTTGCCGCTACGGTCAGGCTTCCTGCCTTTGCCACATAGTAGAAGACTTTATAATATTCCAGATTGTTCATAGTTTACATAACTCCAACTGTTCCACTCCCATCTGTATGCGTCCCCCTCCTGTCAGTCCGCCCGCCCATCAAGACGCATACCTTTCTGTCAGCTTCGTGCCAGTCCGTCCACGTGCAGTACTTCGCCACTGATATAGGAAGCGCGGTCAGATGCAAGAAAAACAAAAGCATTGGCGATATCTTCCGGCTGTCCCATCCTCCGCAGCGGAATCTGTGCGATCATCGGATCGATCACCTCTTTTGGAACGGAACGCATCATATCCGTGTACGTAATGCCGGGAGCCACCGCATTGACTCTGATTCCTTTAGGGCCCAGTTCTCTGGCCAGAGACAGCGTAAATCCGTTGACTGCAAACTTGGAAGTGGGATAGGCAATCCCCGCCGGCTGTCCATAGACGCTCACCATGGAAGATGTGTTCAGGATCACACCGCTGCCTGCTGCGATCATATGCTCACTAACGGCTTTGGAACAGTTATAGACTCCTTTGACATTCAGATCCATAACTTTCATGAACGTGTCTTCCGTGTATGCGCTAAAGGGTGTGCTCTCCGATACTCCTGCATTATTGACAAGAATATCTATCTTCCCGTATCGGGAAACAATCTGGTCGAAAGCATCTTTTACCGCGTTATAATCGGACAGATCCGGCCAGATACCCTCCACCACTGCCTCAGGATATGTCTCTTTCAGCGTGGATACTGCCTTATCAGCTGTCTCCTGCCTGCTCGCGCACAGAACAACCGACGCGCCCTCCTGCACAAATGCCTCTACAGTCGCATAACCGATGCCCCTGCTTCCGCCTGTTACCACTGCAACTTTGTGATCCAATAACATACCGTTCCCTCCTTCTTGGCTGCCAACTGCAATTTACCATAGATAGTATATCATATCTCAATTATTTTAACATCAGAAAAGGCAATGGATCTGTTCATATCCCGCTATTTCTGCAAAGGACTCCTGCGGTATATAATATCCTCCCTGCCTGGTCCATTGGAAACCATTGTGATGGGATAACCGATCTGTTCCTCGATAAATTCCACATACCTGCGGCAGTTCTTTGGTAATTCTTCATATTCCCTGATTCCCCGGATATCGCATTTCCATCCGGGAAGCTTCTTGAGTACCGGTTTTGCCTTTTCCAGTTTGCAGGTAACGGGAAAATCGGTTGTCACCTGGCCATCCACTTCATATCCCACGCACACCGGAATCTCATCCAGATATCCAAGCACATCCAATACCGTAAAAGCCACATCCGTTGTACCCTGCAGACGGCATCCATATTTGGACGCCACACAGTCAAACCATCCCATACGCCGCGGGCGCCCGGTCGTAGCGCCAAACTCACCGCCGTCTCCGCCTCTGCGGCGCAGCTCATCGGCTTCATCTCCGAATATTTCCGAGACGAACGCACCTGCACCCACTGCCGAGGAATAAGCCTTGCACACTGTGATGATCTCCCTGATCTCATGGGGCGGCAGGCCGGCGCCGATGGCTCCAAACGCTGCCAATGTGGATGAGGACGTCACCATCGGGTATATGCCATGATCGGGATCCTTTAATGTACCCAGCTGCCCCTCCAAAAGAACCGTCTTATTATCCTGCAGCGCCTGAGCCAGATATGCCGACACATCGCACACGTAAGGCGCGACCATATCCCTGTATTCATGCAGCGTGTTAAGAAGCTCCTCCTGATCGAGCAGCGGTTTATGATATAAATGTTCCAAAATAATATTTTTCATCTCACAGACCCGCGAAGTCTTTTCCACCAACAGCTCCTCATCGAAAAGCTCGCTCACCTGGAAACCGATCTTCGCATATTTATCCGAATAGAACGGAGCGATACCTGATTTCGTTGATCCAAAAGACTTGCCGCCCAGACGTTCTTCCTCATACTGATCGAACAAAATGTGGTAGGGCATCACGATCTGACATCTGTCAGACACGAGAATCTTAGGCATCGGTACGCCTCTGTCCACGATCGATTTGATCTCATTAAACAAAATCGGAATATTTAAAGCCACGCCATTGCCGATCACGCTTGTTGTATGACCGTAGAAGACGCCTGACGGCAATGTATGAAGCGCAAACTTGCCATAGTTGTTGACGATCGTATGTCCTGCGTTGGCGCCGCCCTGAAAGCGGACGATAATATCTGCTTTCTCCGCCAGCATATCCGTAATCTTACCTTTTCCCTCATCGCCCCAGTTGGCTCCTACTACCGCTTTTACCATTGTAATTCCTCCTTATATCTGATCTGCTGCCATTTTCGCCGCATGCCGCGCGATACTCTATTATCCCATAGGCACCACAGAACAATGCACGATGACAGAAAAAGAGCAGGCCGTAAAAAACCTGCTCCCGTTTCTTACTATATGAGTATAGACGAAATCTAATCATAAGTAAAATCAATATTTATTATATTAGTTATAATTTATGGTTATATATCTTCCCGATATCTGAGCGCTCTTGTCGCATTCAGTACCGCAAGAACCATAACTCCCACATCGGCAAAGATCGCCCACCACATATTGAGCGTGCCAACTGCTCCCAATACCAGACAGATGATCTTGACAGCCAGTGCAAAGATAATATTCTGCTTCACAATACTAAGCGTCTTCCTTGAAATACCGATCGCAGTTGCAATCTTCTCCGGATTGTCATCCATCAGCACAATATCTGCCGCTTCAATGGCCGCATCCGCACCCAAGGCTCCCATGGCGATACCCAGATCCGCTCTGGACAGTACCGGTGCGTCGTTAATACCATCTCCCACAAAGGCAAGCTTTTCCTTTCTTCCTCTGGCATCCAGCAGCTTCTCCACCTCAGCCACTTTATCCGCAGGCAGAAGCTCGCTCCTGACCATGTCCACACCAACTTCTTTTGCTACCGACTCAGCCACATTTTTGGCATCTCCGGTTAACATAACTATCTCTTTTACACCCGCCGCTTTCATCGCCTTGACAGCCTTTGCAGCGTTTGGTTTCACCACGTCGGAAATCAGGATATATCCGGCATAACTGCCGTCAACCGCCACATGGACTTCCGTGCCTGTTTTCTCCGGCGTCAGATAAGCGATGCCAAGTTTCTTCATCAGCTTCACATTGCCCGCCGCCACTTTCCTGCCGTCCACTATTGCCGTAACGCCATGACCGCTGACTTCTTCCACATCCCGGATCAGCGAGGCATCCGTTTTTCTTCCAAAGGCCTCTTTTAAACTCTTGCTGATGGGATGATTGGAATAATGTTCCGCATGCGCCGCAAGTTTTAGCAGTTCCTCCTCAGATACCGTGCCTACAGCAACAGTTTCCGTCACCTCAAAGACACCTTTCGTCAACGTCCCTGTCTTATCACACACGACATAAGCCGTCTGGGACAAAGCTTCCAGATAATTGGATCCTTTTACCAGAATTCCTCTGGCGGACGCGCCGCCGATTCCTCCGAAAAAGCTTAAGGGTATCGAGATCACCAGCGCACAGGGACAGCTGATGACCAGTGTCGTCAATGCCCGGATCACCCACTGGGACCACCCCGCCTCGTTTCCTGTCAGCAGATTGACTGCCGGCGGGATGACTGCCAGCGCCAACGCTCCTATGCAGACTGCAGGCGTATAATATCTGGCAAACCTTGTAATGAAATTCTCCGACCTTGATTTCTTCATGCTGGAATTCTCCACCAGGTCCAGAATCTTGGAGACAGTGGATTCCCCGAACTCTTTTGTTGTTCTGATACGCAGCACGCCGGACATATTAACGCAGCCGCTGATCACTTCATCACCCTCCACCGCTTCTCTCGGCAGGCTCTCCCCGGTGAGAGCGCTTGTATTTAAGGAAGAGGTTCCGCTTACGATGATGCCGTCAATTGGCACTTTTTCTCCCGGCTGTACCGTAATGACGGTCCCCACCGCCACTTCCTCCGGATCTACCTGAACAAGCTGTCCCTCTTGTTCCACATTGGCATAATCCGGCCGGATATCCATAAGCGCCGAGATGTTCTTACGACTCTTGCCCACCGCATAGCTCTGGAACAATTCTCCGATCTGGTAAAACAACATGACCGCCGTGCCCTCCACGTATTCCCCCAGCGCGATCGCGCCGACCGTGGCTGCTGCCATCAGAAAGTTCTCGTCAAACACTTCCCCATGCACGATCCCCCAGAGGGCTTTCTTCAGGATATCATATCCGATCACAAGATACGGTACGATAAACAGAGCCAGCCTGTAGTAGGGATTCTTCACCGGAATCAGGCAGAAAACTGCCACCAGCGCCGCCGATATGATAATACGTATCAATACTTTTTTCTGTTTTCTTGTCATAGTATCGTGCTCTCCTCATCACATTTCTCTTCGACGCTGCATGTGATGCCTTATCAACGCACACGTCATATGAACATATAATCATATGTTTGTGCATTTGTCAAGCCTAATCTTCTCACACCGGTATTTTAAGTACCTGCCCAATCTGCAGATTATCGCTCCTCAACCCGTTCAGCCTCCTGATCGCATCCACCGTCGTGCCATAGCGGTTGGCAAGAAGCCAGAGCGTATCGCCGGAACGCACCGTATACGAAATATAATCGGAAGATTCTCCCGCCGGAATCTTAAGCGTCTGCCCAATTTGCAGGTTATCACTCGTCAGTCCGTTCAGTCTCCTGATCGCATCCACCGTCGTGCCATAGCGGTTGGCAAGAAGCCAGAGCGTATCGCCGGAACGCACCGTATAGTTAAAATATCCCGATCCGGTACCTGGTGACGGATCAGGCGACGGACCAGGAGCCGGCACATTCTGTCCGATGCCGTGATAGGTTCTGTACAGGGCATTCCATGTGGCCGGGCCGACAATACCGTCCGCCGCCAGCCCCATTCTCTGCTGAAAAGCGCTGACTGCCTGTTGGGTTCCGCTGCCAAAGATACCGTCCTGCGTGACGCCGGGTATGCCGGGATAATACTCTGAAATAATGGTGAGCAGGTATTGCAGCGTGATCACATCCTGACCCCTGGAACCCTGTCGCAGCACGGATATTGGCGGAACTGTTCCGATGCCGAGCTTGTTCCCCTCACTGTTTAATTCAGCCAATCTCGTGACCGCTGTATAGAGATCGGATATCTTATACCATGTGGATTTCCCGACAATACCGTCGGCTGCCAGCTTAAATATACTCTGAAATTTCGTCACCGCCGCACGGGTACTCTCTCCAAACACACCTGTCTCATCAGTGATTGCAGGAATAGCCGGATAGTTTCTTCTGATCCTGTTCAGATAAGTCTGTATTGTCTGCACATCCAGTCCTCTGCTGCCGACCCTGAGCGGAGTTCCGGGATAAGAAGTCACCACATTGGAGATAGCGTTGGTCTGTGCGATCTCCACATCATCGGGATAATAATATCGCAATATCCGGATCGGCGTATATCCCTGGTTGGCTAATGAAACCGTACCCCACTGTGACATTCCCGCACAGACGGACGTTGTGCCGTTGCAGAAAGACGTAAAATAAGGCGCGTTCTGTCCTGCCCTGCGGACATACTCATTAAAAATCTCATTTACAATCCTGTTGATGGAATCATAGATCGGCCTTCCGTAGACAAAATACTGATCATAGGCAGTGCTGTTGGTAATGTCAAAAGAGTACCCTTTAGCACGATACCATTCAGTGTAGACTCTGTTGAGCGCAAAGGTAATGATGGCATATATATTCGCCCTGAGAGACGCTTCAGGCCATGTGGGATAAATTTCACTGCTGGCCACATTCTTGACATAATCAGGGAAAGAAACCTGTACGTTAGACGCCGCCGCATCAGGAGCGCCCAGGTGTACCGTGATCGGATTGGGGATGACGACCTGCCTGAGAACATAGGGCGAATCCTCACCCACTATGGTTCCCTCCTGACTGCGCTCCTGATCCATGGCAACCGCAGGGGAGCCCACCATGATCTCCGTACGCCCGGCGACGCGCTGTCTCTCCTGCATGGGGACAAGCATAAGCGGAAGGATCGCCAGCTCTCCGTCAAAGATAGGAATGTCGGAGACGTAAAGCGAGTCAAATCCTTCCGCCTGTGCAAGTACATTATATGTTACATAAGGTGTTCCTGTAAAATCCTCGTTCTGCGAGTACCTCTTGTCCACTGTCTCTAAGGGCACATTTCTCGTCTCGCCGTTCTCATCTGTCGTCAGCTCATAAACACGGTTCTGCTCATCATCCAGAACACTGATCTGCACGCCCTGAAGCGGCACCGCATCATGCGCCGTCCGTGCCTGCATGGTTAAATAGCCAATCGCCATAGCCTTATACTCCTTTTACATCCGCCATATATGCTATAGAGTATGAAGCCCAGCCGATATCTGTTACAATAATCTCTGTCTGACGCACAGCGTGTTCTGACTGCAGCGTTAATTCACAACCCCGGTGCCGCCTCTCGTCCAGACGATATTCTGGCTGATCATCTGGTCGATATCCATGCCGATGATCTCTGACGCCCTGGCTTTTGCCGAAGCTTCATTGGCAGTCCCAAGCGCTTTGTAGATCTGGTATGCCGGTTTCTTGTTACCATTTATATCGTACAATCCAAGCGCCAGATGGCTCTCCATCTCGTGTGCGTCGTCGGTCTGTCTGAAGAGCATAAATGCATCCACATCAGGAAGTGACGCCGCTTTCAAATATCCATAAGCCACCGAGGCCTCCTGCTTATCATCACCGAAGCTGGATGTAAAACCGATCTCTGCCAGAGAGATACTCCTGACCTCCCCGTTTGGATTCAGGAACTTCGGCTGATGCATGTAATCGATCAGAATATCAATATTCTGCATCGTGATATAAGGCGTTGATAAATTCTCCTGCACCCATACCGCAGGGCCATTCCATGCATAGGGATCATACAGCGGAGAATTGTACGGATGGTAAGAGAGGCTCCAGTCAATATTGCCCTCCCTGTTCATATAATAATTGAACTGATCCAGATACTCTCTGGCCAGAAAACTTCCCGGATTGGATTTGCGGTTCCACTCCTGATCGATGGAATTATAAACCCGCACATTGGCATTCTGGCTCTTCATCTCATTATAGAAGATTCTGAAAGCTTTCACATATATATTAACATTATAATCCAGGGATGTGGAACTGCTGTACCACCATGATGTTCTCGCATTCACCTCATTGCCAACGATCCAGTTGTCAACCTGCCCATGGCCTGCCTGTCCGGAATAGCGCTGCCCAAGGAAAGCGCCGATGGCTTTGATATGGTTCACTGCCGCCGCTTCATCCACATTTAGTGCATACCCGGGGCAATCGCCGCCCACAGCCGTGGGATGGATGAGATGCTGGGTATACTCAGTCCTGCCGCAGTTAAGAAGCACGATGGAAACCTGAATCCCATAAGTATTCAGACTCCGTATCATGGAGTCAAATTTCGTTACCATACCATTGTTGAAATAGTAAGTCTGTCCGTTATAGTCAAAAGGAATCGCGCCGGGAACCGATGCGTCCACACAGATATCATCCATGTACATATTATATACGACCTGCTGAACTCCAAGATCCTGCAGCTCTTCTTTGGAGGCCTTGTTGAGATCCGGCAGTATTCCCTTGATTCCCCTGTCCATACGCGGAGAAGTGTATGCCGCGATTGCTTCCGGGTTCGTGATATAGTGCTCATCGCTGACCTGAACCATCTGCCCGCCCTGCTTGACAGCGATCAGGAACTTGCGGCTCAGATTGGAGTCCGGCGTATTATAATTTAATGGAAAACTTACTGTAGCCGAAGATCCTGCCTGAACCGATGCTACCACTTTACCCCGGGTTCCATCCTCAAATACTTCGTCCGCATAGACATAATATTTGCCGTCGTCGCTGGATGGCACGCTCCCGGCTCCAATCTGGCATACCACATCCGAACCGGAAATGGTACAGGATTGAATCGCAACAGGTCTTCCCGCGGCGTTCGCCTGCAGCATGCTGTCCTCGTCCATAAATGCCGCTCCAAAAACCATGACGGCTGCTGCTGCCGATATCAGCGCAGCCGCTATGCGGCGGCCGATTTTTCTGCCCGTCTCCCCATAATTCTGCCTTTTTACGTCTCTTTTGTTTCTTACCATATCAATAACCATGCCTTTCTCTCAGCCCGCCTGTGTTACTTTCCCTGTGCCCTATTATATATTCTCTTATTTTAGTTGGCAAGAAATTCCTTGCCGCGATTTGGCACAGCAATTTTTGCTATGCCGGATTTACGTGCACCATAATATGTTTGACCTTGGGAAAAGTCTGCTCTATGGCATCGTGTACACTCTCGGCAATACCATGAGCTTCCCGCAGTTTCTTCTCCCCATCCACACGTATTTCGATATCCACATAAATCTTATTGCCAAACACCCTGGTCTGCAGCAGATCCACCCCCAGGACACCCTCCTGCATAAGAGCGCGTTCCCGCAGCATCCTCTCCACCTCATCGTCACAGGCCTTATCCACCATCTTATCTACCGCATCCATAAATATCTCATAAGCTGCTTTTTCGATAAAGATGCAGATGACCAGACTGGCGATCGGATCTAAGATCGGGAATCCCATTCTGGCTCCCGCAATACCAACCAACGCGCCAACGGAAGACAAAGCATCGGAACGATGATGCCATGCGTCCGCCATCAGGGCCCCGGAATCGATCTGCTTCGCATAGGATCTCGTATACTGGTACATACTTTCCTTGACCGCAATGGAAATCATCGCCGCCGCCAACGCCAGTATGCCCGGCACCGCCAGATGCTCATAATCGCCTCCCGCCACTTTACCCACCGCGGTATAGCCGATTCCCAGACCGGTTACAGCCAGAACCGTAGCCAGCACGATGGCCGCGACGCACTCCATCCGCTCATGCCCGTAAGGATGGTCTTTATCCGACGCTTTCCCCGATATCCTGATCCCGATAATGACGATCACCGTGCTGAACACATCAGACGCGGAATGAATCGCGTCAGACACCATGGCGCCGGAATGGGCGGCAAAGCCTGCGATCAGCTTTAACACTGTAAGAATAACATTTGCAATAATGCTGACTTTCGATACCCGCATGGCCACTTTCTCATAGTCCGGACATTCGGGGGCCTCCGTCACTTCCCCATTCTGTAACTGTTGTTTATCACTTCGATCATTTTTTGTATGTTGTCTCCTCCGTTCACTCCCTGTTCTTCCCATATCCGTCATCCGCTCCCTTTCTTTCGCACTGATCCGTGAGCTGATTCCCTGTGAAATAAAAAGAAAACACCCGCGTGTACAGTAATCGTAACTACTGTCCCGCAGATGTCATAATCCGCTGTCGTCTCATACGACCCGGCTCCCGGGCTCATGCCCCGGCCTGCTCAGTTTGTACTGTATTCGTTTGGAAAATAGCTTTCCCAAAACTGCAGTGCAAAATGTATATTTTAACTAATGTAACATATGCCGCCATGGATTGCAATGTAAATCTTCTCCTCCGTTTCGCATCTTCCGCTTCGTATCCTCAAAAATGAACCGGTTCGACTTTCATTGTGAGCGGCTCCATCCGGTACTCCGGCAGTGAATCGATCAGATCGCTCAGCGCATATGCTGTATGATCTGCCCTGTCATGAGCCAACATCACTACCTCCTGCCTGTTCATCGTCGTATTCCGGGCATTATAAATCAACTCCTCCGCAGTCTTCTTATTCCCTGCATCCTCCAGACTGGCGTTCCAGTCATAATACAGGAAGCCTTTCTCTTCCATCGCTTCAATGATATCCTTATATACGCCTTTGTTGTATGCGTTTATGCTGCCGCCTGGGAAACGGAAGAACTGTGCCCGTACACCGGTCACTTCATACACCGTGTCATAAGCTCTCTCAAAATCCGCCATATAACTGTCCACACTGGCATAGAGCGTCCTGTAATCATGTACGTCACAATGTATACCGATCGTATGCCCTTCATCTACGATGCGTTTCGCTGTTTCCGGATATTTGCGCACATATTCTCCGATCACAAAAAAGGTTGCCTTTACATTCTTTTCTTTCAGCACATCCAGCACCATATCCGTATATTCCTCGGAGGGACCGTCATCAAACGTAAGGTACATGGTCCTGGGATTCAGGTACAGATCAATTCCCAGTGCTATCCCCTCCGCGATCTGATCTCTGTACTCCGCCGTAGCAAGCTTATTACGCTCTTTCCTGTTGGATAAGAATCCCGTCTCGATCAGACAGGACGGCATATTGCTCTTACTTGTCACGCAAAGCTCCGGATCAGATACAAGCTCCCTGTTTACCGCGCCGGTCGCCTTGATCGTTTCCTGCTGGACCAGCCGGGCCAGCCTCATACTGTCTCCCGTTTCATCGTCTCCGTCATACCATGTCTCGATTCCGGCTACACTGTCCGTCTCACAATGGTTCTGATGAATGCTTACATAGAGTCTGGCGTCTTTCTCATTTGCCGCTTTCACTCTCTCTTCTTTGTCTATGAATTCATCTCCCTTTCTTGCGAGGACGACCTTGTATCCCCGGATGCGCAGTTTCTGCATTACCCGGTATGCAATCTTGCGGTTGATATCCTTTTCCACAATATCATCCGCGACACATCCTCCATCCATGCCGCCGTGTCCGGGATCGATCACGATCACCCTCTCTGCTTCCCTCTTTGCCCTTTCCTGGGCTGTCATAGTGATCAGCTCCTGTCCGGTCGTCACTGTCTGCGCCAGATCCAGCGCATGACCCTCATCATACATGACATTGGCATTCGACTCCGCCGGCCCTGCCGCAATAACTTTCGACGAATTCGTCCGAACCGCCATCGTCACGGCTACAACAAGGATACAGATCACTGTCATAACCCACAGCATCGTCTCCAAATACCCTCTGATCTCTTCTCTCTTTCTCTGTGATCTGTATGAACGTCTCCTGCTTTTGTACATAAAAATGATGCTCCTCTCCTGTATATGCCGCAAATGTCATACCCGGCTTCTGTCTCAACCCTCCGGATATGACATTATCTTACAGAAAAGGTGCATCAAAACTTCATCATTTTTGTAACATAGTTACATCATATTTGCATCATTTTTGCATCATCTGGATATCTTCAAAAAAAGCTCGTTAATACCGTCATAGAAACCAACCGTAACGATCGTCCGCTCCCCGCCGGCTCCGCTAAAAACATATTTCTTATAGTACGGCGTCGTCTCCAGAAGCGGATTATCGCTTTCATAAATCTCGAAAGATGCCAGCCCCATATACGAAGCCCATGCCTCGATCACTTCGTCCGGATCGATCTCTTCCCATTCTAATTGGGAACGCACATAAAATTCATAAATCTTCCCATCGTCCGCATCTATATAAGCGTCGATCAGCCTGTTTTCCTTATTGGCATTCTGGAGACTGCCCAGCAGGCTGAGTTTCCAGACCGCCACATTGTTGCGGGGCTCCGGCACATCGATCGCAGAGTAGAGGATCGCCTCATAGGAATCCGGGCTCACTTCCCTGATCTGATCCGGCACAACGCCCAATTCTTTCAGCAGCTCAAGTCCCTGATCAGCTTTATCGTAGATCTCTTCAGCCGTAATCTCCTGCCCCGAGGGTCCATTATGATTGACCACGAAAGCGTATGTTCCTGTCAGCTCCTGATAGTCGGTCTGCTTCTCCCTGGTCTGAGAATTCTGTTCCGTTCCGGGCATACTCTGGGAATTAAGGCATTGGGACAAAATATAGAGCTTCTCATGACTGCTGAGCTGATAGCGGTATCCCTCCCCGCCCGCTTCTTCCTCCTGTGTCCTGATCTGATTCAGGACATTTCTATCCTTATATCGAGCAAGCGTTTCCGGTCCCCATATGGACAGGATGACAACGATGGCCGTCAAGGCAAGGAGCGCCAGATTAAGAATGTATTTCTTCATGCTGCGCCTCCTCTCTCTCCTCCTGCAGGCAAAAACTCATGGAAGTTCCCTGCCCCTCCACGCTGTCAATCTCCAGCTTGCTGCCGTGCAGGGCAAGTATCTCCGCACAGAGCGACAGTCCAAGTCCTGCGCCGTTTCTGCTGCGGGATCTGGACTTATCCACCATATAGAATGCCTGCGTGATCTTAGAAACCTCATCTTTCGGAATCCCGATCCCGTAATCTTTGACCGTAAACAGATATCCTCCCTGCTCCGAATGCCCTGTGATCTCGATTCTGCTGCCCTGTTCTGAGGCTTTGCATGCATTGTCCAAAAGATTGACGAGCACTGTCTGGATCAGGCTGACATCAGCCATCACAACAGCCTGCTCATATGTAAACACGAATTCCATGCTTTCGTTAGGAAGAAACATGCTGCGCAGATATTCAAACAGCGTTTCCGCCGCCGCCCTCTGTATTTTGGCCCCCTCTTTCTTCGTCACGATAATATCCAGAAGGCGCAGGGACATCATTTCCAGTCGCTTACCCTCTGTGTAGATATAGTTAGCGGACAGAAGACTCTTTTCTTCATCCAGTTTGCGGGAACGGAGCATATCCGCATACCCGATAATCGACGTTAACGGCGTCTTCAGTTCATGTGCAAACGCGCCCACGAAATCCTCTCTCGCCTGTACTTCATCCTCCAGCTGCCCGATCGTCCGCTCCAACACTTCCGACATATGATTAAAATCCTGCGTCAGATGCCCCAGCTCGTCGTTGCTGACTTTTTTCGCACGGTAGCTGTAATCTCCCGCCGCCATCTCCTTGGTCGCCCGCATTAACAGCCTGATCGGTTTTGTCAGCCGCGAAGCAATAAAATACATGATCAAAATGCCCAGAAGCAGCATGAGAATGATCAGTCTCCTGTAGACCCTGAATCCCATCGCACGCTCCTCAAATACCTGCGATACATCCCGCAGCGTTTCCAGATATAAACCGCGGCCTCGTGCATTCACTCTGCTGCCGGTCTGAATATAGTAACGCCCGTCCACATGGATCACCCGGTAGGCATGCTGATTCTCTCCTACCGCACCCAGCAACTCGTCGTCTGTCTCGAAACCGTCTCCCGCATACAGCGCCTTTTGATTCTCATCGGAGATCCTGAGCAGTCGTCCTGTGCCCTGCCCGCCGGCCTCCAGATTGGACGCGATCTGCTCCACGGAACCATCCTGCAGCACGTCATATTTGACAGGCACGTTAAGAGCCGCCGTCTCGAAAGCGAAACGCAGTATACTGTTTTCATCCAACGCCTGCCCCACTTCTCTGTTCAGCGAAGTCTCAAACACATAATTGATGAAATAATAACCACTCAGGCCTAGCGTAAGGGCTATGATGATCGTAGTCCACAGCAAAAGTTTTTGCGAAAATTTCATAAATAGCACCTGCTCTGCCGTCCTTAAGACGCAGATTCCGTTCTACTTTCCCTACATAAAAGCAACCTTTATATCTCCAGCCTGTATCCCACTTTGTATACCGCCACAAGATTCTTCTCCCAACCCAGCTTCTTCCGGAGTCTCTGCACGTGGAGATCCAGCGTCCTGCTGTTGGCATAATACTCGTCATCCCATACTTTCTCATACAGATTCTCACGAAACAGCGCTACATTCCTGTTTTGCGCAAAGAGCATCAGCAGATCGAATTCCTTACTCGTCAAAGATACCATCCTGCCGCCTCTTTGCACCTGTCTTGCCTCGATATCGATCTCAATCTCGCCTATCACAAGCTTCTTTTCCGTCTTGTTATACCTGCGCAGAACGGCCTCCACTCTGGCCAGAAGCTCCGTCACGTCAAAAGGTTTGATCAGATAATCATCGGCTCCCAGTTTCAGTCCCTTAACCCGGTCTTTCACCTCATGCTTCGCCGAGATAAAAATGACCGGCACTTTCAGAGGCCTGATATACTCCATCACATCATAGCCGTCCGCTCCCGGCAGCATAATATCAAGAAGCACAAGATCAAACGTATGATTCTCAACCGCATCGATGGCCGCCAGACCATCCTGCACCGTCACACAGCTATATCCTGCCGCCGTAAGGTTCATATCGATCAGGTCACAGATCGGTTTCTCATCATCTACAATCAGTATTTTAATCATGTCTCCGGACTCCATCCCCAATAGGCTCTCGCCTTCTCCACAAGTCCCGCCACAGTGTCTTCATCACCGCAGTGAACCTTTTTCTTCACTTCCGTATCTGTCTCAAATCCGCCGGTACGCTGATAATAGATCTCATAATCGGCTTTAGTCAGCACCTCGTTCTGACTGCCTGCATAACTGTAACGGGCAAGTACCAGTATATCTTTCATTCCATCTCCATCGATGTCCCGGCAGGTAATTCCTTTCAGCGCGTATAGATTATCAAAATCCCCCATGGGCTGAAAACTCCATACGATCTCTCCCTGTTCATTCACCAGATAGATCATAAATGTAGAAAACTCCGCCATCGTATAACTGCCCGGCATCACTTCCAGATAGCCAAGCTTCTCAAACTGTCTGAAATAATCCTGTTCCACAGCGATCACAAAGCCATTCCTGATCAGCTCCGATCTGGTCGACGCGGTATAGAGAAACTCCGTGGAATGACCATCCCTCACGTATGCGGCAATACTCTCTGCGCTCTTATTCATGCCAAATCTGTTGATCTTATCCGAAATCCGATAATCACGGTAGAATCCCCCGCTGTCCTGAAACAGCACGTCTCCCACCCTATAACTCTTACCGGCGTAGACGCCGGTCTTATTCCTGCAGTCGACGATCAGTACGATATCCATCCTGCCGTCCCGGTTCAGATCCTGAAAAGAGACGGCGCCAATAGCGCGAACCGGCTGTTCCAGGCTGCCTGCATTCCAATGATTGGCGGCAAGCTGATCGGTCCTGTAGAGGACTGTTCCATCTTCCCTTGTAAAGAACAGAACAAGCCGATGATAGTTCTCCTCCATCGCCGGTATCAAAAAGGCATCTCCGAAGCATTCCGTCTCGATTGGGAAGATCTGATCCTCGATCACGTGAAATCCGCTGCGCTCTATATCCTGCCGGCTCTCAATCCCCTCCAGGCGACTCCGGTACTCCTCATACTCCGCAAGAAGCTGCTCTTCTTCCTGTTCCCGCTCAGATACCATATCCGCTGCTTTTTCTTCTGCCCGCACCGGAACAACAGACCCGGAGAGTAACCAGAACAGCAGCGCAGCCAGACAGCCTATGCCCCCGTATCCTATGTATATCATTTTACTTTTTTGACCGGATTGTCTGCCCCGGGAGCGCCCCGGCCCTGATCGTTCTCTTTGCATAAACATTCTCTTTAGCACCTTATATCAGTAACAATAATCCTATACGGTAATCTCCGCTTTCATGCCAAGCAGTTCTCTGTTCGCATTGAGAACCGGATCCACGACCTCCTTAAGGAATGTCTCCACCTGCCGCGGCGCACGTCCGACATATCGGGATGGCTCCATCGTCTTTCGCAGATCTTCCTCACTCATGTTAAATGCCGGATCGGCAGCAATCAACTCTAACAGATTATTGTCCTTACCCTCCCGCTTCACATTAGCGCCTGCTTCCATGGACAGTTCTCTGATCTTCTCATGCAGCTCCTGCCGGTTACCGCCCATCTTAACCGCATCCATCATGATATTCTCCGTTGCCATAAAGGGCAGTTCACTCATGAGCCGTTTCGTGATCACCTTATCGTACACCACCAGCCCGTCCACCACATTCAGGCACAGATCCAGTATGCCGTCCACCGCAAGAAAAGCTTCCGGGATGGAAAGCCTCTTATTGGCGGAATCATCCAGCGTCCGCTCAAACCACTGGGTCGCAGAGGTGATTGCCGGATTCAGGGCATCGATCATCACATATCTGGACAAAGATGCAATCCGCTCACTGCGCATCGGATTTCTCTTGTAGGCCATGGCGGAGGAACCGATCTGACTCTTCTCAAAAGGCTCTTCCACTTCTTTGAGATGCTGCAAAAGCCTGATGTCGTTGGACATCTTATGGGCTGATGCGGCAATACCTGCCAGAACATTGCACACTCTCGTATCCACCTTGCGGGAATAAGTCTGTCCGGACACCGGATAGCACTGGTCAAATCCCATCTTCTTTGCGATGATCGGATCGATCTTGTCAATCGTCTCCTGATCTCCGTCAAAAAGCTCAAGGAAAGACGCCTGTGTTCCCGTTGTTCCCTTAGAACCGAGCAGCTTCATGGTTGACAGTACATAGTCCAGATCCTCCAGATCCATACAAAACTCCTGCGTCCACAAGGTCGCTCTCTTACCCACCGTCGTCGGCTGGGCTGGCTGAAAATGAGTAAATGCAAGCGTAGGCATTCCCTTATACTTTCCTGCGAATTCTGCCAGCTCTGCGATTACATTCACCAGTTTTTTCTTAACAAGCTTCAGTGCCTGCGCCATCACAATAATATCAGTGTTGTCGCCCACATAACAGGAAGTGGCTCCCAGATGAATGATCCCCGCCGCCTTGGGACACTGCTGTCCATAGGCATAGACATGGCTCATCACGTCATGCCGCACCTCTTTCTCACGGGCTTTCGCCACATCATAGTTAATATCCTGCGCATGGGCTTTGAGCTCGTCGATCTGCTCCTGGGTGATCACCGGAATGCCGTTCTGACTCAATCCCAGCTCCATCTCTGTCTCTGCCAGCGCGATCCACAATTTTCTCCAGGTTCTGAATTTCATATCCGGCGAAAAAATGTACTGCATCTCCTTACTGGCATAACGCTCCGATAACGGGCTTACATATCTGTCTGTACTCATGGTCTGTCTCTCCTGTTCCCTCTATATTTTCATAGCTGTCATTACAACAGCTTTCCCCTGCCTAATGGTTGGCAAACTTCTTTTCATATTCCTCCACTGACGCCATGATCTCCTTGGCGTACTGAGGATATTTTTCTACCAGATCCTTGATCTCTTTTTGTGAACCGCCTGCCACAACTTCTTTATTGTAATCCATCCGGCGGCGCAGCGACTGTCTCCTGATAATGAGATTATGACGAATTTCCACCATTTCCTTGTGGTCTAAGATGGCCTCAGTCTGATGCAGCCATACGGCAGGGTCTTTGACCTGATACCGTTTTAGTATCTGCAGCAGCTCCTGCTGGTTATAATCCAGATCCAGTTCCGCTTTCCTAAATTTCTCCCGCTCCGCTCTCTCAATCTGATAATTCTCCCACAGACTCATCAGCTCCTGGGCGCTGGATACCCCATACTTGAGATACAGGTAATCCAGCAGATTCGTATTATTAACATACCGGATCTTGACCTTATTCTGCAGCAAAATGATCTTGTTTATGCCCGTCTCCACGCGGTGCAGCTCACGTCTGGCATCCACGTGCTTGACATAGACGATCGTGATGGCAAGCGCTGCCGCTGCCGCTGTCACCAGATAGCCTGCCCTCGTATCCATTTCCAGGAAAAACTGTAAAAGCACCAGCAGCAAAATGCACAATCCAAGCGCCACAACACAGATAATCGCCATGCCCCTCGTATCGGAAATGATACGCATGACCTCGCTCTTACGGTACAGATACGCATGTTTCTCACCGTCCAGCCTGCTGAGATCCTGCCTGACCAGCTCCTGATACGCTTCTGCCTCCGTCAGCTTCTGATATCCCTCATCCACCTCATCGGCAATACGTTCCATCTGCTGATACTTTTCATCGGTAATGCGGCGGGGACGCTCCATGAAATCCGCCTTACTGTCCTGCAGGAGTGAGACTCTCTTCGCACATTCCTTAAGCTGCTCGCTCTCCTCCGGCGGCAGCGCCTCGATTTCCTCCATATCTTTCAGATATGAGGTCACCATATCATATTCAAATGTCAGGTTCTCCAATTCACGTGTGGCATCGGCCATTTTTTCCAGACAGTTCCTGACATAGTCGTTTCGCTGTTCTCTATTAGTATAATCAATCTGATGGACAGCTTCTTTGTCCTCCCACTCCTCGTCGTAGTAATCCTCTCCATCTCTTCTGCGAAATCTGGATATTAAATTCTTAAACCAACCCATCTTCTTCTCCGTCCTGTCACAATTCTTTCCGCACTATAGTCTATACGCCATAGATCATGAAACATACTCTCTGTATTTTTCTTTCAACAACGCTGTCAGCCTCTCGATCTCCCGATAATACTGCACATCCGTCCCTGCCGTACTGCTGCCCTCCTCCTTGAATACCTGAAGGGTAAAAAGCATCCTGTTCTCATCTGTTCCCTCAAACTGTCCGAAAGCCTGCTCCATCCGCCGCTCTACTCTCAAAGATGCGTCATGGTATTCCGGGTGCTCTGCAATAAAAGTAATATACTCCTTATCTTCATAATGCATTCGTAAAGACGTCAGATACTGCTCCAGACTCTCCTGCTCTCTGTCTGTCTCATAGGCCTGGAGAAACCATTCAGCAGCCTGTTCAAACATAAACATTCCTGCGCACACCACACCGATATTATGCAGGATCTTAGCCTTGAGCATCCTGTCCGTCTCCGGGATCTGGGCGAGCAGACTGTAATACTGCCTGAGCGCCATGTAGTATTTCTTATTCTGAAGCATATAGTCCGCTTTGGCCTTATGCCGCTCATAAGGATTTAATCCCTCATTGTTCTTGATGATCTGGGATTTCTCAGCCACAGCGTCCTCAGAATACAGATTAACATACTCCAGAATCGTCCCTGCAAAGGCCACCGTGGAACCGCGTTGATTCAGCAGGGAATAGAGGGCATGCGCCAGCTGGTTCAAACCACACTGCTCATCCAGCCACTGCACAAGATCCCGCCTCATGATCTCCTGATCCAGCAGCTCTGCCTTTTCCATCAGAAGATAACACAGTTCCTCCACGGAATATAAGTTTACATAAAATTTTTCCATATAGTATGGGGTCTCGGCATATCTGCCTGTCCCAAGAATAATTCGACTCATCGTTCTGGCCTCCCTGCCTTCAGGTTCTTCATCAGGATACGGAAAAAGATTCTTCCCATACTTTCCCATCGGACGGGAACAATTCTCCAAACCCCAGATCCGTCACCCTGACCCGCACGGCATCCGGTGAACTCATAGCCATCTCCAGACGGTATCTTGTGTAAGGCGCGCCGTTTCCATTTCCTCCGGCCAGTGCGACTGTCTTTGTCTCAATATTTTTCCCTGTCAGGGGTGTGATCACAAAATCCAGCTCCCGCTCCCCCGCCAGCAAAAACTCACACGTTTTCTCCACCTCATACCAGTTCTCGCCTGCGTCCAGCAACGCATAGTACGAGGGGCTTCCCTGCCGCAGTACATTCATGCCGATATTGGATTTGAGCTTATCCCGTCCAAGGAAAACATGGCGGCTGCCGGTTTCACTGGGTTCCAGCTTTTCCTGCAGCCCATGGCAGGCCCCCCTGCTAAAAAGGTTATTCCCTTGAAAAACTCTCCTATTATGGCATAGAAATTGTAATGATTGTTCATTCCATCCGGTTCGAAAGCCATCTCCCAACAGATAGGCCGAAGACACGATCCTGCCCTCGCATATTTTGTGCAGTATTCCCAGGAAACGTTCATCGGCTATGTGGTATGCATCCTGACGGATCGCCTCTTCCTCCGTCTCCTCAGGAATGACCAACGTCTCATAGACCTGTTCTTCGATCAATACCACCACCGGCGTAGTGCGCTTATTACACTCCATCCGGTATGTCTTAAGCCTCTTACCGTCATGCTCGCAGGCGATGACCTGATAAGCCCATAATTCCGGCGGTTGATGCAGCACAAAGGAATAGAAGCTCTCCGTGTGGCTCTGAAAGTATATATGATTTGTTTTCAGTCCCAGGTTCGCCGAAGCCTGTGCCAGAATCTCCACCATTCTATCATCCAGCTCATCCACTGTAAACATGATCGCATGTATCTTTTCAATGGGAGCAATAAAATTCATCAGCGTCATGCTGCGCTTGATAAAGAGTGTGAGCAGTGCCACCGGATCAAAAGATTCGCCATCCAGCTCGACTGGTTCACCTTTCTTCGCGAGTGCAAAGATCCCCTCTACCGGAAGCATATCTTCCGCGTCAGCATTTTTGACGGCGTCTTTGCCGTAAAACCATTGATTGACTCCCTTTCGTTTACATAACACAGTCGGTATATTATATTGTTTCGTCCCCACCACAGTGGCAACGGTATCAACTTCTTCCTGTCCATAGACACTATAGCTGATCTGCGAATACTGCTCCCCCAGATCATAACCGACAAGCACATTACCCTTATGCAGTTTTTCTTCCCCTTTACGATCTAAGAACATGCCTATACTCCTGTACCCTGTTTACTTTATCCTGAAGCTTATATCCCGTCCCGTTAACGTATCCGGAAAAGTTTATCTACCATGTAATCCTGTTTGTAATATTCCTGCAAAAGCCCGTCCACCGTATCATAATCATGAAGCGTTCTGCCGATCATAAGATCGTTCAACACGGTAAAACGACTCTCAAAGTTCTCCTGCACAATATCGCTCTTGTTGATCGTTCCGCTCCTGGTAAGCTGCTCGCTGCCATCTGATTCCTCCGTGATATAGAACTGCAGACGTTCTCCGAAAAACAGGACAAACTCCTTAACGCAGATACCCGCAAACATATTCCTCATTTCTTCCTTGCAGTACTCGCTCTGCGCATCCTCATCACTCTGGATCACATAATGGATCACCGCACGGCATCCGGGCTTGGCCCGGTATTCTATCATTGTCTTATCCTGGTATTCATCCATCTGCGGTATATATCCCTGATATTCCTTATAGACAGGCAGAACAATATTCTCGTCCAGAAGCTGCCGCAGGAAATCACGACATATTTGTCTGGACAATTCGTCCTGTTCTTCCTTATTCTCCGCATAATAACGAAGAATCGCTATCTTACACACCGTATGGAGCGGCGCCTCTTTCTGATACAGCTGCAGTACGCTGCGGAAAATATACGGTTCCGTGATCTGTTCCCCGATAGCATAGTCATAACAGCACTGAGATACAAAAGCCGCCATCAGATTTTCATTTCCCATTCCTCTGCAATAGGTCCGGAAAATATCCGTTTTCTCTCCCACATGCGCACCTGTATACAGCATCTGTATTATCATCCGCTCACACATTACATAGGTATCCATGCCGAAATCTTCCGCCATCTTCCACACATCCCGCATATCTTTAATGCTTCCTGAAAAATATCGGATCAGATAATTCAGCACATTCTCATCATATTTACCCTTCCGCACCACGTAATACAATATGCCTGTCATGACCGGATTCTCTTCGGTCTGTTCCTCATCCAGCAGACGGCTGCAAAGCTTTACCAAAGTCTTTGCGTCCACGCCATGGGGGCCATACCGCCGCACCCACTCATAGGCCTCCGTATACATCCCGCGTATGACCATATACCGGATGATTTCCTTGCGGTCCCGCCTGGACACGTCATCAGGCTCCAATGCCAGCAGGTAGTCGTCTAACTCTCTCATTCTGTCTTTTTCATAATAGAAATGCACAAGCATCATGCGGATATCCCGCTTCATGCTTTCCACGATGCGGTCAGACTGAGACAACAGCACAAACAGATCCACATTGTTCTCCTGTACCTTGAGCATATTCTGATATTCAAAGCACACATAGGCGGCATATCCCATATGGCCGCGCACAAAGGGCGACACCATATGTGCCAGTTTAGCCGGACTGAGCAGAATCTCGGCGTGATAATCCACACTCACCGTATATCGGTTACCCTGACCATCTCCCAGAATAATCTTACATCCCGAATCATAAACGGGTATCTGGGCTCTGCCGGCAGATACCGGATATACCTCTTCTCCTGTCCTGTACGGATATACAAGGATCACTTCCCTGATCTGGTCGGAATCCACCCTGATCTCCCGCATGAAAAGCAGCGATACCAGCTGTGCCGCACTCTCCTCATCAATCATGGGAATGCTGACGATGCTGCGGTACAGATATGCCAGATCTCTGTTGATTCTCCCCCGCCTGATCTGCTCGCTCACAAACCGCTCTATGGCGGCAGAATAGTTTACATAAATCTCCGATATCTCTTCTCTGTGCCGATACACATAGGCATATAGATATGCTGTAATCTCATAATGCAGATCACTCTGGTATGCAAAATACATGAGCACCATCTTTGGCAGAGGCCCGTCATAATCCAGAGAAATTGACATCATATAATATTCATACAGCCTGGTGATCCTCAGATTCTGCTCCACCCCGGCACGGTACCACTCAAAATATTCCTCTCCATACCGGTTTCCTTTGATCAGCAGCGTACAGATCGCATGAAGGATATCATTCTGTGGTCTTGTCTCATAACATCCGCGCAGAATACGGAATACATTGTCCGAATAGGTTTTCTGCTTCTGCGCAAGGTAAACGACTTGCAGGATAATCTCGTCTCTCATCAGATCGTTTCTGACTGCATAACAGAGTACCTGCTGCTCAAAAGCATCCAGCTTCAACAGCATGGCCGGATTCATGCAGAGCAGATGCCATGCCTCTATGTATATGACCGGTGAGCGGCAATTGCCGGCAAAAAGCTCTTCGAGCAAATCCCATTTCCTGGGACCGCTCCTCACGTATTCCTCCGACAGATACAAAAGCAGCCACGCAATCCGCCAGTTGCCTCTGTTGCGCTCATATACTTCCTCTACCTCCGCCGCCACGTCGTCCACATACCGGTCATCCCTGCTGTACAACGTCGTAAGATACAGATAATAGCACCACAGCTCCGGATATTCCTCACGTCTGGCAAGCACCTGTTCCTCGTGCTTCTCAATCATCCACCTGGCTTCATTATAGCGCTCCTCCGTCAGCAGGATCTGTGCCTGAAAAAGCTTGATCGTAATATCCCGGTCATCCAATTCCGTCATACGGTTCAACAGCTTGCCCGTCTCTGTCATCCATGTCTTTGTACTGATCTTTTTAAGACGGAATGCCTGATAGTATTCCATCAGCTCCACGGTGAGTCTTCCCTTTTCCCTGCGGATGCCTAACGCTTTCCTGCCCGCAATATGGAGCGTTACCGTAACAGGCACACGGATCGTCCGATGTTCCTGCATCAGCAAAATACAGCCGTAGTTATTCCCTGCGTGGAGCTTTTCAAAATCAACATAATAATACAATCGAAATATATTTCCCAGAAAAGAGGCATCCGATACGGTATCCTCTTCCAACCGCAGAAACTCTCCCTCCGCCCTGATCTGCAGGCGCGTATACCCCCATCCGTTCCTGTTGACCACAAGCGTATAGCGGGTTGTCTCAAGCGGATCTTCAATCCTGACCTCTGTCTCTTCCGTTATGTACTCCACCGGCTTCTTCTTATTGATCTCAAGCAGAAACTCTTCCACATTATGTTCATTCCCGGCCACCGCCGACAATCCCCGATAAGCGGCATAATGATGCCTGTCATTGCCTGTAAAAACCTCTTTGAATTCAGGTGTATAGAACAGCTTAACCGCTTCTTCCCAGCTGCTCTTCGCAAGATTGGTAAAATGGAACAGATTTTTGACATTACCAAGACTGGACATAATCGTCTCCGGTATGATGGATACGGAAAAAGGCAGATAATATTCGCCGTGATTCGAGATCAGATTAAACGCACCTCTGATCTCTTCCCCCGCTTCGAGTCCCTGTGCATGAAACCGGTAATGAATCTCGTCCTGGCTGCCGCCAAACCGCTTTGTTATGCACTCCATCCGTAAATCTGACGATACGGCATATCCCTCCGTGATACGTCCTGGCGGGCCATAAACGGTAAAGGATCCCTCCACTGCTTCATCATCATGAAGGGACAGCTCGATACGCGGACAGGAAAAGTCCAAAGAACCGTTATCATAATAAAATTTGCCGTTTAAAATCTCTTCTACAACCTGTCGCACGCTTCTGATTTCCCTTTCTACATAGATATTTAAAGTATATCATTTATAAGGGGAACAGTGCAACCTCTAATGCAGGAAACACCCCCGGACGCAGCTTGTCCTTTCGTTGCCCAAAGCCCTGTCAAACTGCGCTAAGCAGTTGTGCATTGTCACTCTTTATGTGGGGAATCATACTATACTTAAGAAGAGATTACTGTGAGGTATTATATGGAAGAGCCTATTTTGAAAAGCGCACAGTCCGAGACCGACGGACAAGGCAGACTGCAGATCAACGTAACTGCCAACGTAGGGCTGATACCGATTGAGAATGCGAACATAACCATTTCCTATACAGGAGAACCCAACAGCACCCTGGAAACACTGCGCACGGATTCCTCCGGACAGACGCAGGCCGTATCTTTAAATGCACCGCCTCTCGAGTACAGCCTGACTCCAAACTCCCCCATGCCCTATGCGGAATATACACTAAATATCACAGCACCGGGATATGAACCGGTCACCGTATCCGGTGTAGAAGTACTTCCTGATGTGACTGCTCTGCAGAATATTGAAATGATTCCCAATGAAGTGGCGCAGGAGCCGGAAGAAACCATCGTAATTCCCGACCATACCCTCTACGGCGATTATCCGCCCAAAATTCCGGAAGATGAGATCAAACCCATGGATGAGTCAGGCGAGATCGTCTTAAGCCGTGTCGTTATCCCGGAATACATTATCGTCCACGACGGCGTTCCCTCCGATTATACTGCCTCGAACTACTATGTCAGATACCGGGATTATATCAAGAACGTGGTTTCCTCCGAGATTTATGCCACCTGGCCTGAAAGTGCGATCTATGCAAATACGCTGGCGATCATGTCCTTTACGCTGAACAGGGTATATACGGAATGGTATCGAAATAAAGGCTATAACTTTACGATAACCTCCTCCACTGCCTACGACCAGAAATGGATCCGCGGCAGAAACATTTACGCTAACGTGGATCGGCTGGTAGACTCCATCTTCGCCAACTATCTCTCCCGCCCCGGTGTACGCCAGCCCATCTTCACTTCCTACTGTGACGGCAAGAATGTGACCTGTAACGGCTTAAGCCAATGGGGATCCAAATATCTGGGTGATGAGGGATACACCCCGATTGAGATCATCCGCTATTACTATGGCAGCGATATGTATATCAATACCGCCGTGGCCGTATCCGGCGTTCCTTCCTCATGGCCCGGATATAATTTGAGCACAGGCGCCTCGGGAGACAAAGTACTGCAGATTCAGCAGCAGCTTAACCGTATCGCCCAGAACTTCCCCGCCATCCCCCGAATTACTGCTGACGGCATCTACGGCAGTAACACAGCCAATGCAGTGCGCACTTTCCAACGCATTTTCAATCTCCCCCAGTCCGGTATCGTAGATTACCCGACGTGGTATAAAATTTCGGAAATCTATGTGGGTGTGAGCAGGATATCAGAGCCGGGATAATCAACTCTCCTGGAAGAAAACACATAAAAAGTGACAAAAAGACAGGTTGCTCCCCTCAGAGACCGCCTGTCTTTTTATCAAAGCCCATTATATGTTATGTCAACCTATGCTTCCTGCTCCTTAATAATTAATACCTGTAATCTTCAGCTCCCCGTTCACCACACCGAAAGTAATACTTGGCTTTTCTCCCTCGCCCATCAGGGTGAATCCGGCTCTGCTCGCATTCAGGCCAGACGCGTCCGCATGCTCGATGGAACTACACATATCCGCTGAAAAAACCGCGTCCGGATCAAGAGCCAGGAAATCTTCTCTCGTCTCCACCACGTCTACGCCCTCCAGTCCGACGTAAACCGGAAACCCTGTCAGATCTGCCAGCTGCTCCATATCTTTCTGCGCCACAGCCTCCTTGATCGACGCCGCATAATTCGCTACAGCCTCAGGATCCGCGCTGAAGTTATCCGTCATTGCCGTCGAAACCGATTCGTCTGTTTCCTCATTCGTCGTTTCAGTTCCTGACACATCTGCCCCTGCATCTTCTATATCCGCCATATCTTCCTGCGGGCTTTCTGTCTCATCAGCAGGTGTCTGTACTTCTTCTACGTTCTCATTCCCTGTCTCTGTGGGCACATTTTCTTCTTTTGCCCCAGACGCCTGACAAGCTGTCAGCCCCAGTAACATAACAAATGCTGCCAGCAGCGTTACCATTTTCCTTATTGCATTTCTTTCATTTCTCCAGATCAATTTTTTCATTTTATTTTCCTCCATTTTTAATATCCTGCTATTTTGCCATAAATACATTTTCTATAAATCTTATCCCGCGTTACTTCCTGATCTCAAACTCCACCTCCCCCATAGCCCCCGGCGCAATGGCATATTTCTCAAATACCACCACCGGATTGCCTCTGTCATTGATATAAAAATCCATATTTTCCCTGATGCTTGTAAATCCTCCCTCTGACACGGAAAGAAATACGGCCCCCTCCCTCGTCCGCTCCTCAATCTGTGCCCGTATCTGCTCATTGGCAATTGTGATATAATCTTCCCCAAGCAGATCTTCAAGCGACAGGAAAGTATTGGTTCTTAAATCCAAATTGTAATATCTGCTCTGTGCGTATGCAGTTGTCCAACTTTCTCTTCCTTTTACCGCAAAAGACAGCGTATCCTCCGTCTGGCTCATGATCTCATACCATACCTTGATCCGAATGTCATGGGCCGCCCATTCTTCCTCCGTTCCTCCTGTTGTGATAAACGCTTCCCTGTATTCCTCCGCCCTCTGCAAAGCCTCCGCTTCGTATTGGGACGTCATTCTGGCAATCTGCTCATTGACCGCTTCTGACAATCCATTATCGCTCTCTCCCAGATCCAACTGAGGAACCTCTACGACAATCCGCATTTCTTTCTCTCTCTGCACATAGGACCGGACGGTCATAATTTTCACCAGCCCGCCGATCACAGGCAGTCTGCCCGCCTCCATGGCAAGCGCGTCATTGGTGTTGAGGGCTACTGTCAACAAGGCCATGAATATCGCTGCTGCTACGGCAACTCGTCGGTATTGTCTGCCACGGTTTTCCCTCTGCTGCTGTTTCATCCGCGACCGGTAAACCGCCTGCGTGACATTTTGCCTAAATTCCTCCGGAATATCGATTTTTTCATATGCTTCCCTGCCCTTTTCCAACTCTGTCATAGCTCCAGGCCCTCCATTTCCACACGCAAAGCTTTCAGTCCCCTGTATAGCTTTGCTTTGACCGTGTTCAGATTCCTCCCCGTCACTTCCGCTATTTCCTGCAAAGACAGTTCTTCATAATAACGCAGGCGAATGATATTCTGCACCTCAATCGGCAATCCCTTAAGCCTTTCGTTCAAATCTTCCATCCCGGCATATGCCTGCACATATATCGATGCATCCTCATCCACAGGCTCTTCCACCAGGAGTTCCCGCCTGTTTTTCTTGAGAAAGTTAACACTCTCATTCATCAGAATCCGATAAAACCAAGTCTTCACAGCACAGATATCCTTAAGTTCTCCCGCATGCCCGAGAGCTTTACATATGGCATTCTGCACTACATCCATGGCATCCTGAGGATTTTGTACATTGGCATATGCCAATCGATATAACTTATCCTGATTCTCCAGAATATACTGCGCAATTTCCTCAAAATAGTCCTGTTTCATCGTATCTCCTTATACCATATTCCCTTTCGTAAAACTACTTAGAACACATATGGATTCTTACCGTTCTTCCCAGCCTCAGATATACTCTGCCCGGCTTTGGCCACTAACGCATCATAGTCCGTCCCGTCACAAGGCGCAAGCGCGATCCCCACACTCCCTGTTACGTCGCTCTCTCCAAACTCGGCCCTGATCTTCACAGAGCTGATCGCATCGCATATTTTTTGCGCAATGATATCTGCATTACCCTCGTCGCTATCCAGTCCGGCAAAAAGAACAAACCCATCATCGCCGACTCTGCCTGCAAGATCATTCCAACTCGCAGCCTCCACAATCCGATCTGCAATACTTCGCAGTATCCTGTCTCCAATAGCATGCCCAAACACATCACTGATGGTCTTAAAATTATCCAAATCTATAAGAAACAAGGCGTATTTCTTCTCCGGATCAGAGAGCCGCCGGGTAATGCCGTCTATTAACGCCCGGGTATTGAGAAGCCTTGTAACAGGATCTGTTTCGGCATGATCCAATGCATTGTCGAGCTCCTTTACCTCTTTCATCGATCAACAACCCTCGCTTCTATTAATGCTTTTCTATGCTCACAATATATCCCTGTAAAATAGACAATGAGAGGATGCAAAAAGTTGCATTTCCTCTCATTTTATTTCTCTTCTATAATTATTTTTTCTTAACTGTTATAACCGGTTCCCCTCATCAGTTCTCCGTTCCAGATAACCGGATCACCGTCAGTGAATTGGCCGGCGCCGTGTAAGTAAATGTCTCTCCGATTTTTAACGTACTCTCTTCGGGCACAACCGCCATCTCCTGAAAGCTGTTCATTGCTTTTTTGTCTGTTCCTGTCAACACCGTCACTTCCGCCTCCGGCAAAAAACCGCCGATGTCCCTGTCCTTGCCCTCCAGTACTACGTCCATGGGAATATCCTCATCCGATACGTTGACGATCTTAAGGATCACATCTCCGTCCGCATCCACAGCCGACTCATACAATGTCTGTTCTCCTGCCCCGCTCAACTCTGTGGGCAGGCTTAAGCTGCCTGCATTATTCCCATACATCTGCTGGACATAGTAATTGGCTGATCCGAAGATGCCGTCATTAGAATAAAAGATCATATCCGGCACCCACTGATTCAATTTCGCATGGGAAAACAGCGGCGCATAACATGCCATCTCCACCACATCGCCGTTTTTCTCTAACCCTGTCATATAAGCCGCCTCAGCCAACGCCGCATCCAGGGTATTGGCTTTCGCCGCATACTCGCCCAGAAACACCTTAGCCTGCCTGCTTCTGTCATAGCTGTCATACCGGCCGGTATTGGCCAAAAACCATTCCGGTGTCTCATAATAATGCTCATCCACCAGCGTAGTGACCGAATCCGGATTCAGGATCAGATAATTCCATCCATCCTCACTGGCAGAAACCGTACCGTTCGCCACGATCAGTTCCACATCTCCATACAGCTCCGGATCCGCTTCCGCCGCTTCCTCAAAGGCTTTTACAAACTGTTTATAATGCTGATGATATTCACTCTGCCACTGCTCGTTACCAATCCCGATATATTTCAGCGCAAAAGGCTCCTCATGTCCCATGGCCGCACGCACCGCGCCCCACTCCGTATTTCGGTCACCTTTACAAAATTCCACCAGATCAAGGGCGTCCTGCACGTACTGCTTAAATTCCTCATCGGCAATGCTGTACACCTTATAAAAGGGACTCTGGATCTCGCAGGTCATCCCTGCATTTACTACCGGTACCGGCATACACTCAAGTGCCTCACAGAGCATGAAATACTCGTAAAATCCAAGACCGTATGTAGTGTAATAGGGATTGGCCTTTGATCCCTGCCAGATACTCTTGCCCTGTGGACGCACTGCCACATCGCCCACCGTGCTCTCCCCGTTAATCTCAAAGGCAAGTCCGCCTCCTACCGAATCTTTCCAGCTGTAAATACTCTCCTCATCTCTGCCCTCGATCACACATCCGCCGGGAAAACGCAGAAAGGCGGGATTCAACGCTTCCAGATATTCTCCGAAATCCTTACGCACAGGCAGATTCTTATAAGTATCCTGCGGCATCATGGAGATCATGTCAAAGCAAGCGTTTCCCGTCGGAATTTTCACTGCAAGACGTACTTTCTTGTTTGCTGTAGCATCCACGGTCAGAACTGCCTCATACTTTTGCCACTCACTTGTGATTCCTTCTACGATCTGTTCATCGTAAACTGTGCCGTCTTCATTATATAAAGATACGCAGACACTATCCACAGACCCGTCCTCCGATCTGCAGTAAAAGGACACATCATAGGAAGCTCCCTGCATAACCGCAATGCCCTCCAGATACCCGCCATTGCTGATTCCCTCCTGCGGATCCGAGGAAGAAGTGCCTGTATTATGCACCACCACATACTGCGGATTATTCTCATTGAGCGCTGTTTTGTCCTCAATACCATTATGTACTTCAAAAGTTACCGCCTCGCTTGTGCTCTCCCATTCGTGAAGCTGTTCATCCCGCGCCTCAGGACCATACTCGAACGACCGGTTTTTGATCATCTCCACATACATGCCGCCATCCACCGCATAATTGATATCTTCCAGAAAAAGGCCAAACAATGTGTCGGAAATCCGATGACTCTCGTCCAGTCCCGCCACATCCATATGCACCGTGTAAGTCACGCCATGATTTTGTTGTGGTGCCGTGTCCCCTGCCGCCCCTACGCCTGCTTCTGCGGAAATATTGTCCTGGACATTCTCCTGCCTGGCTCCTGCTTCACCGACCGGTATCTCTGCGTCCTGCCCGATACCCTGACAGGCTGCAAGATTTGCTGCCACTGCTATGCATGTGCCATATGCAGCCGCCTTACATAACGCTGATTTAAATGTTTTCTTCATGGAATTCTCCTGTATGCCGTTTTTATTTTAGATATTTCAAAATTATTTTATGTTATTATATATCTATCATCATCAAAAAACAAGCACCACAAGAAATCTTTTAAGGAAAAGCCTGAAAGAAAAACATATGCCGCTACTGCCTTGCATGTTCCTTTCTCCATAGGGCATCCTGCTCTTTCGCTGCCTGATATTCCTCAACGGATACCCCCAATCCCTCACATGCTTTCTCCAGGCTGATTCCAAAATTCTGTTTCACCTGCTCGATACTCCTGAGCAATGCCTGTCGCTGTCCCTGAAGCATCCCCTGCTCCAACCCCTGTTCGATGCCTTGTTCGATGCCTTGTTCAATGCCCCGTTGGATGCCCTGTGCTAATCCAATCTCAAGAATATTCATCTCCACAGCCTCCCATTCCTCTGATTGCTTCACTTCCTGCACAATTCTGTCCAAATCTAAAATTCTGTCATCTTTCACAATAATATCAGGATTGCTTAACGTAGTCATTTTCATATACTGAAGCATACTAACCAGTTCCGGTCTCCCATTCCTGCTTGTCATATTCAGAAAAATCTTACAGGTTCCATCCTCCAGCGATAATTCTGACACTTCTTCACACTGTTCACGAAAGGAGTTTCCGCAGAGATGAATCTGCATGGATACAGGCTATAGAAAGAGCCTGATAAGATGTCCTAAGAATCTTAGATTTGTTCTTTGCTTACAGGCATTGTAGCACATTCTGTTTTTCATTACAACATAAACTTTATTAAATATATTATTTTGGATATCCGTTCCAAAGAGCATTCCGTTTACATCGTAAAAAGGAATGAACCTCTCTTTGTGAGATTCATTCCTCTTACTTTCATACCATACGGTTTACAATATCTATTTTGTCAACAGCAGCATGATTTCATTGCTCCTTGCGATGAACTTCGTCATCGCCTCCGGCTCAAGGGGCGCCTGCTGCAGGAGTGCCAAATCATAAAGCTGCTCACAGATCGTCTTCACATTCTCGCCCTCCTGATGCTCCAGAACATGCTGCACAAGCGGGTGGTTCGCATTCAGGATCAGCGTCTCGCCCTCCTTGCCGAACATACCCATGTCCATACCAGGCATGGAATACATCTTCATCATATCCTGCATCCTGCGGCTTTCCTCGGACAATGTGATCATGGATGATATCTTCTTGTTTTTCAGTTTCTCGATCTTTACCTTGATGCCATCTTTCCCGAGCGCTTTCTTCATCAGCTTTGCTACTGCCTCAGCCTGCTCTTCCATCTCTTTCTCGGCTTTCTTGGAAGTCTTTGCCTTGAAGACATCCGTCAGATCCGCATCGATTCTCTGGAATTTGATTCCCTCGTTCTTCGCTTCTAACTGAGAAACAAACGGCTGATCGATATTGTGTGTCAAAATGACCGCATCCATCTTAGCTGACCGGAACATATTGATATACTGGCTCTGCTGTTTCTCGTCGGTTACATAGTAGATGACTTTCTCTTTCTTCTCTTCCTCGACAGACTCTGCATCCTCATCGTCTGCCCCGCCGTCCGCATGCCCGGTTTCCTCTACCACTTCGGCTTCTACCGCTTCTCCATTTTCATCCACTGCTGCTCCGGCTTCTTCAACGCCCTTATCGTCCGCATCAGGATCCACCTTATTGACTTCAAGGCACTCCGGCAGTGTCATATAAACGCCATCCAGATTCTTGAAAAGTATATAATCGGTCATCTTCTCACAGAACTTGTCGTCTTTCAGACAGCCAAACTTGATGAATGGACTGATGTCGTCCCAGTATTTCTCGTACTCTTCTTTCTCAGTCTTACACATGCCGGAAAGCTTATCCGCCACTTTCTTCGTAATATACTCGCTGATCTTCCTGACAAATCCGTCGTTCTGCAGCGCGCTTCTGGACACGTTAAGAGGCAGATCAGGGCAATCGATCACGCCTTTAAGCAAAAGCAAAAACTCCGGAATGACTTCCTTGATATTGTCTGCGATGAACACCTGATTGTTATACAATTTGATCGTTCCCTCAATAGACTCATACTCCATATTGATCTTCGGGAAGTAAAGAATTCCTTTCATGTTAAAAGGATAATCCATATTCAGATGAATCCAGAACAATGGCTCCTTGTAATCCTGGAATACCTTACGATAAAATTCCAGATACTCCTCTTTCGTACACTCGTTAGGATGTTTTGCCCAAAGAGGCTGTGTCTCATTAAGCAGTTCCGGACGCTTCCTGATCTTTACTTTCTGCTCATCCTCTTCCTTTTCTTTCTTGATCTCCTCCAAAACCTCATCCGTATCCAACCTCTCATCTGCCTTGATGATCTGTGTCTCAGTAGTATTGGCCTTGGACAGGTAGATCTCCGTAGGCATAAAAGAACAGTACTTCCTGATCACTTCTTTCGCCTTATATTCATTGCAGAACTCCAGGCAGTCTTCATTCATATAAAGAGTAATCTCCGTACCGACCTCGCTTCTTTCGCCATCCTCCATATCAAATTCCGTGCCGCCGTCGCATACCCAGTGTACTGCCTGGGCGCCGTCCTGATAGGATAACGTATCAATATGCACCTCGTCAGCCACCATAAATGCCGAATAGAATCCCAGACCGAAATGCCCGATGATCTGATCCTCATTAGCCTTATCTTTATATTTCTCAATAAAATCCGTAGCGCCGGAAAAAGCAATCTGGTTGATATACTCCTCCACTTCAGCCGCCGTCATTCCGATACCGTTATCGATAAATTTCAGCGTCTTCTCTTCCGGATTTACGATCACCTGAATCTTCGCCTTATAGTCATTGGGAAGTTCATACTCTCCCATCATATCAAGCTTCTTCAATTTCGTGATCGCGTCACATCCGTTGGAAATCAGCTCCCGGAAAAAGATATCATGGTCAGAGTACAACCATTTCTTGATGATCGGAAAAATATTGTCGCTGTTAATCGATAAATTGCCATGTTTCGCTGCCATTTTGCCACGTTCCTTTCTTCCTGAAATAATGCGCTTGTTCCCCGCATCCGTATTCTTTTCTTGCCCTGTTTTGTACCGAATCGTTCCTCTTTCCCATCTAAACCGATGCCGCCATAATCCAATAGCCGCCCATCCGGCCTGAACAGGAAAGATTGATCACCTAGTGGATAGTTTAATACGGCTTATTATGGAAGTCAAGAAAAAATTAGCACTCAATCAACTTGAGTGCTAATAACATCCATTCCATCCCCGTTTTATGAGGCTTTCGGCAATTCTAAACTTTTTCTAAACTCCATATACGATTTGCCCGCCACACACAAACAGTTTGTCCTAAAACAATTTCCCCATCACAAAAATGTGATTCCGGGATGCTAATTTCCGAAATATTGCGTATATATATCGAAAAAGTCTTTTGTCTTTACCTGTTCATCATGGATGAACCCAACGTTATCCCATAATTCCTCATTCAGATTGCGCGTCAGGGTTTCCACATAAGCGTCGTATTCCTGTCCGAATGCCTCTGCACGTCTCTGATCAACGATCTTGATCTTATTAGCATCGGTTTCATCCTTATCAAACGTATTGAGGCACTTAATGATATGATAACCAAACTCTGTTTCCACAATATCGCTGATTTCATCTTTTCCCAGATTAAAAGCGGCATTCTCAAAGGCCTCATCCATCTCGCCCTTGCCAAAGGAATAGGTGCTTTTGTCATCCTCGCTGTATCGGCGGATCAGCTCATCAAAGTCTTCCCCCTCCTGCACCAGCTCTAACACCTCGCAGGCCTCTTTGTAGGCATTTTGTTTTGCCTGCTGCGTATACTCTATCTTCTTGCCCGTTCCATCCAGCGCATACGTCTTGATCAGGATATGCTGCACTGTGATCGTCCTCGCCTCATCATCACTGATCTCCGGATTGATATCCTTGATCGTATACTGATACATTTTCTCAGCCAACGCAAACTCCGTATACAACTCACTGATCGTCTTCCTGGTTATACCCATCTGTTCGATCTCCGTATCATTGAGCGAACCATAATAGGCTTTCGCCGCATTTTCCACCTGCGCTTTCTCCTCATTGCTCAGCTCCACATCATACCGCTGCGCCATCAGATTCATCGTCTTGATCCTCGCGATCTGCGCCAATGCAATGTCTTTCACGTTCTGTTCCAGCGTCACGCCATCCACGTGAGTATCCCAGATTTCCACCCCATAGACACTCTCGTACCGGTTCTGAATATTCGTCAGGTATACCATGATTTCCGGTAAGGTGCATGTGCTTGTCTCGATCCGAAACACTTCATCTTTATTGAATCCGGTGGTAAGGACTACTTTTGTACCGATCTTATCACCCCTGCAGCCGGTAAGGCTTCCCATGGCGATTCCCACGGCGAGAAAAAAAACTGCCGTCTTCTTAAATCTCTGTCCGATCATATATTCCCTATTCTTTCTTCAAACACTTCGTTTCATTTATCACTACGCATATTGTATGACGCTGCCGCTTTTATCATACCATTTGACCCCATCAGTCAACACATAGTCCTCTCCCCGCAGGACAGCCTGCACATAATCCACTTCCGATACGAGCTTTCTTCGAAAAGCAATGCCTCCGCCAAAAAGCCTTGTGGTGTGAACATCCGATCCCCCTGTCATCGGGAAATTATGTGCGCGTGCATAATCCATCGCTTTCACATCATATTCCGGCTTATTATGCGCTAAGCTCATCGGATTGGAGTGTGTTGCGTTGACACATTCCACGCCGTCTATCCACTCCGGATAAAGGCGCACCTCCGGAATGTATGGCTCTTCCCTGTAGGGATGCGCATGGATTACCATGCCTCCCGCTTCATGTACCAGATGATACTGCTCCTCCACCGTTGCATCATATATCTGCGGATGTTTTTTCAACCACTCCGGATCTACTCCGTATATGAGAAACTCCGTTCCCTGATACCCTGCTTCATAACCAAAGAATACATCCAGACCAATCTTTGCTCCCTCTGCCCTGGCATGCTCATATCCCTGTCTGAACGTATCGACCCACTCTTTCCACGACAACCCTCTGTCCACCGCCGTGTTTCCATTCCAATTATGATCTGTCACAAATATACCCGTATAGCCGTACTCTTTACAGGCTCTTGCCATCTCCGCGCCGGCACTTCGCGCACAGGCGCTGGATTCTGACGTATGCAGATGCGTCTCATATAAATATGGATATTTGTCTCGTATTGATGCGCTCATCTATCTCTCAGCCTTTCTGTCATTATTCTATCCCGTACCATCCGGCCTCAACCCCATATATTACATTGGCTCCAAAAACAAAAGGGATTAAACTGCGTGCTCAAGGCATCTCAACCTAATCCCTCTCCCCATATCTTATATCCGTTGTTTCGGATTACTTAATCACATGAATCCATCCCTCAGGCGCCTCGATGCGTCCCATCTGGATGCCTGTCAATGTATCATATAACTTCTTTGTAATCGGTCCCATCTCAGTCATTCCACTCGGAAACGCAATCTCTTTACCATGGTCTACTACTTTACCTACCGGAGAAATAACTGCTGCCGTGCCGCACAGGCCGCACTCAGCAAACTCTTTGACCTCTTCGAGGGAAACTTCCCTCTCTTCCACTTCCAGTCCCAGATACTCTTTGGCAACTACCATCAGTGAACGCCTTGTGATAGAGGGCAGGATACTGTCGGATTTCGGCGTCACTACTTTGTTATCTCTGGTTACAAAAAGGAAATTGGCTCCGCCTGTCTCCTCCACATTCGTCCTTGTTCCTGCATCCAGGTACATATTCTCGTCATATCCCTCCGCATGAGCTGTCATGATCGCATGCATGCTCATGGCGTAGTTCAGGCCTGCCTTAACATGTCCTGTGCCGCGCGGCGCCGCCCTGTCAAAATCGCTCACCTTGATCGTCAAAGGTTTCACACCGCCTTTAAAATATGGCCCTACCGGTGTGGTGAAAATCCTGAACTGATACTCCTCCGCCGGCTTCACGCCGATTACGGCAGAACTTCCAAACATATAGGGACGGATGTATAAGGTTGCACCGGAGCCATATGGCGGTACATATGCTTCATTCGCCGCTACCGTATCGACCACGGCCTGTATAAAACGCTCTTTTGGAAAAACCGGCATCTCAAGTCTCTTACAAGTATCTTCCATACGCTGCGCATTCAAGTCGGGGCGGAAAGTCACGATACGCCCGTCCTCCGTTGTGTATGCTTTCATTCCCTCAAAGCAAGTCTGTGCATACTGCAGTACGCCGGCGCACTCATTGATACAAATATTGGCATCAGATACCAGCGCTCCCTCATCCCATGCGCCGTTCCTGTAATGAGACACAAAACGCATGTCTGTCTCATGGTAACCGAATCCGATATTTGCCCAGTCAATATTTTTCTTTTCCATTTCCATACTCCTTCTTCCCCAAGCGTATTGACGTACATTTTTCTTTTTCTATATTATACCTTTATATCCAAAAGTCAAGTATTCCCGCATCTGGCCCTGCTTTTACGTGTCAGTTCATCCCAGGTCTGCCGTCACGCTAAACGCAAGCCTGCTGCTCCTGCCACATCCCGGACGGCCGGGTTCCGTCACAGCACAGCATTGACCACTTCCAGGGCAATATCATAAGCGTAATCCTTGACTGCTTTCTCACACAGGCGCAGCATTTTCTGATCCGTCTCCGGACGGTCATATCTCTTCAGCTCTTTGATCTTCTCGTTGACGCTGTCGCCATCAAAATCATCCAGCCTGCCTGCCAGTTCCATCAATGCTTTCTTCCAGTCATCATCCGTGATCGTAAGTTTCTCCTCTTTCTGCGGCGCTTTGCTTACTTCCTCGGTCCTTTCTTCATTATCGAGATAGGCTTTCAGGCCGTTTCTCATATTTTTCATCATATTAAACAGAATCGGAGAGCGGACTTCCACATCCTCGAGCCGTCCCGCTTTGCTTAACTTCTCCAGCTCAAAAGCCTCATCCGCAAGCCCGTCTGCTCCAACGTTTCTGGCATTGCCTTTCAGGGAATGCACTATAATAGCATACCCGGGCATGTCGCCTTTCTTCAGGAAATCACGCAGCGCCTCTTCTTTCTCCGATAAGATCAGGTGAAAATCATGGAGCACTTTACTGTAAAGAGCCTTATCTCCGCCCATATACTTAAGGCCGTTGCGAATATTAAACCCAATCACATATAGCTGGCTTTCCTTGATATCCAGGGCAAGCTCTGCGTCCGCTTTCTCATAATCCCTGTCCATATTCTGTCCCTGCGTCAGATAAACAATATTATCCGGCAGATATTCTATCAGCATATTCTCAAATTTGTCCGCATCGATCGGCTTCGTCAGATAATCCTGAAATCCCTCGTTCATATAAAATTCTCTGGCGCCCGCCACAGCATTAGCCGTAAGCGCAATAATCGGGATATCTGCAGAAGGATTGCCTGCCTGCGCCCTGATAGCGTGCAGCGTCTGCACACCGTCCATAACAGGCATCATGTGATCCAGACAGATTAAATGATAGGTCTTTCTTTTGATCAGTTCCAAACATTCCTCACCGCTGCCCGCCACATCAACCTGCAGCCTTGTCTGCTTCAACAATCCCTGCGCGACCGCCAGATTCATTGCGTTATCATCCACGATCAGTATCCGGCCCATAGGCGCTATGAACTTCTGACGATAATTCTCACTGCTGCGAAGACTTTCATTATACTGCTTCTCAAAATCACCCAATGGTGTAACATCCACAACTTTCTGCACTACTTTAAAAGAAAAGGCGGAACCTTTGCCGTAAACACTCTGTACATCCAGTCTGCCGCCCATCATTTCTACAAGGCGGTTTGTGATCGCCAGTCCAAGTCCTGTTCTGTTGTTCTTACTCCTGGCTGCGGAATCCATACGCTGAAAAACGCCAAAGAGCTTCGGCATATCTTTTTCCTTGATCCCAATCCCTGTATCTTTCACGGCAAGATCAAGTTCTATCTCATTTTCCCCTATCTGTTTCCAGCCAAGATGAAGTGTTATTTTGCCTTTCTCCGTGTATTTCACGGCATTTGACAACAGATTGGAAATAACCTGACGGATATGGATCTCATCCCCCGAAAGCTTATAGGGAATATCATTTGCGATATCCAGTTCCAGCTCCAGCTTTTTCTTCCGCAGCTGCAAAGAAATGCCATTGATCAGGTCGTTTAACAGCGAGCTGATATCATAGATTCCCTCCATCAACGTCATTTGTCCTGCTTCAAGCTTGGTGAAATCCAGAATGTCGCTCACCAATGTCAACAGGATATTACCCGCCTGCCTGATGTCCAGTGCATATTCCTTGATCGCTTCATCCTGACTCTCCCTGATAATAAGCTCGTTCAAGCCAAGTATCGTATTGATCGGCGTGCGCAGCTCATGGGACATATTTGCCAGAAAAATATCGCGCGCGCCATTCGCTTTCTCAACTGCATTGATCGCTGCTTCCAGTTCCACATTCTTCCGCTCAAGCTGTTTCTTCGCCTGAATCAGCGTAGAGACCTGCTCGTCTTTGTTTGGTTCCATAACCTGACCAATATCATGACCCATAATGCATCCCCTTCTTTCCTCCATAATCCCGAATTGACTTAACTGTCCATATCTATGATCGTCTGCGCTCATATTTGACAAACTCATAAGCGATGTCGAAATAGGTTTGTTCCTCGCTGTTTGCCGTAATCTCCCACTCCCCGCTCTCGTCCAGATTCGGAAAATACGTATCAGCCTCATAAGTATGGTCAATCTTTGTCACATGCGCCACATCACAGTAAGGCAGCATCATGCGGTAAACACTCTCCCCGCCGATGATATACACATCCTCGCTGGGATATTCCGCAAGCTTTTCAAGAAGCTCCTCCTTGCTATGCACCACAATGGCGTCTTTTACCTGATAATCCGGATTCGTGGACAGAACGATGTTCGTGCGGTTCTTCAAGGGCATTCCCTGCGGAAAAGTCTCTAAAGTCTTCCTTCCGAGCACCACCACCTTACCCGTCGTCTCCTGCCGGAAAAACTTATGATCCGCCGGAATCCTGACAAGCAGGCTGTTCCTGCAGCCGATCGCCCAGTTACTGTCTACCGCCACAATCAAATTCATATTCTTTATCATTCCTTTCAGAGTCTCTCAGATCGCCACAGGGATATTCTCCACCTGGGGACCGGTGACATAATTCTCAACTTTCACATCATCCCGCGTAAACTGATAAAAATCTTTAATCTCAGGATTCAACCAGAAAACCGGTGCATCATAAACCGGTCTCGTGATCAGCTCCTCTATGATCGGGATGTGCCTGTCGTAAATATGCGCATCTGCGATCACATGCACCAACTCCCCTGCCTCCATATCACATACCTGCGCCAGCATATGAACTAGCACAGCGTACTGCACCACATTCCAGTTATTGGCAGTGAGCACATCCTGCGACCGTTGATTCAGCACCGCATTTAACGTCAGCTTCTCATGGCCCTTTTTCTGTGTCACATTGAAAGTCATACTGTAAGCGCAAGGATACAGATTCATCTCATGCAGATCCTGATGGACATAGAGATTTGTCATGATACGACGGCTGAAAGGATTGTTCTTTAAATCATAGATCACCCTGTCAACCTGATCCATCATTCCCTCTTTATACTGATGCTTCACACCCATCTGGTAACCGTAAGCCTTACCGATGGAACCCTCCGCATCCGCCCATTCATCCCATATATGGCTGTGCAGATCGTTAATATTATTGGACTTGCGCTGCCAGATCCAGAGCATCTCGTCAGTGGCGCTCTTGATGGCCGTCCTCCTCAACGTCATGATCGGGAACTCCTTAGACAGATCATACCTGTTTACCACACCGAATTTCTTCACCGTGTAAGCGGCAGTCCCGTCCGGCCAGTGAGGCCGTACTTTCTCTCCCTCCGTACTCGTTCCGTTCTCCATAATGTCCTTGCACATCTGAATAAAAATATGGTCTGCTGCACTCATAACCTGCCCGATTCCTTTTCCCGATTTTCTTTTCTTAATTTCTAACTCTCTGTCTTCCATATGCGGCTCATTTTCACACGCATATGGCTTTATGTTCTATCCCATTTATCGCAGAGCGAATTGATCTGATCGGCAAACTTTGCCAGATCTTTGTTCGTTCCGCCCTCATTCTTATGAATGACCGCAAGGAGCCGCTGTCCGCTGGCAAGCAGCCTTGCAAAGACATCGGAGATGCCTTTTACTTTCTTCTTAAGGGCAACAGGCGCTGCCTCATAGATAAAGCTGCCGTCGATCAGATCAAAACGAGTCCCGCTGTAAGGCGCGTAGGCGTCTATGCCGTGCTCCACTTTCAAACACTCCGTAAACAGCTTGCAGACACTGTCCTCACCATGCACCACGAAGACTTTACGGGGTTTTTCCTTAAATCCCTCAATCCATCTGAGCAGGCCGTTCTTATCGGCATGACCGCTCATGCCGATAAGCTTCATGATCTGGGCACGGATCTCAATCTGCTCTCCGAACAGCTTCACTTCCTTAGCGCCCTCCACGATGTGTCTGCCCAGAGTGCCTACTGCCTGATATCCCACAAACAAGATCGTACACTCCGGCCGCCACAGGTTATGCTTCAGATGATGCCTGATACGTCCTGCTTCACACATGCCGGAAGCCGATATGATCACTTTGGGCCTGTTCTCAAAATTGATCGCCTTGGATTCGTCGCTGGTGATCGCCAGCGTAAGCCCCGGAAACGTAATCGGGTTAATCCCCTTGCGGATCAGCGCCATGGACTCTTCATCAAAACATTCATGTTCATTCTTGTGGAAAATACCTGTAGCTTCTACCGCAAGAGGACTGTCCACATAAACCGGAAAATTCTCATGCCCTTTCACCAGACGGTCCGCCTTGATCTGCCGCAGGAAATAAAGCATCTCCTGTGTCCGTCCCACTGCAAAAGAAGGAATCACCACATTACCGCCCCGGTCAAAAGTGGTCTGCAGTATCCTGGTCAGCTCCCCTATATAATCCGGTTTCTCCGTGCTGTGCAGCCTGTCTCCATAGGTGGATTCCATCACCACATAATCTGCATCTTCCGTCAGCTTGGGATTCTTAATGAGCGGCTGATCATCGTTGCCGATATCTCCCGAAAAGACAAGTTTCCTTGTGATCCCATCTTCCTCTGCCCACACTTCAATGCTGGAGGAACCAAGCAGATGCCCGATATCCGTAAACCGGATCTTCACGCCGTCGCAGACTGTCACCATACGCTCGTAATCGCAGGGGACAAGCCGCTTGATTGCACCGTCTGCATCCTCCATCGTATATAAAGGTTCTACAAGAACATTCTCCGAACTTCTCTTTGCCTTGCGGTTCTTCCATTCCGCTTCCTGCATCTGAATGTGCGCACAGTCACGCAGCATGATGCTGCACAGATCGCAGGTTGCCTCCGTAGCATATATGCTCCCCCGAAACCCTCTGGCGTGCAACAGCGGCAGCAGTCCGGAATGATCCACATGTGCATGCGTCAGGAACACATAGTCGATCAGCGCGGCATCCACCGGCAGCTCACAATTCTCGAACACATGCGCCCCCTGCTCCATGCCATAGTCCACTAAAATATTTGTCTCTCCCACACGAAGATAGTGGCAGCTCCCCGTCACCTCGTGATCCGCTCCGATAAACATTAACTCCATACATAACCCTCCTGCAAACCCATTTCCCCAAAATATTCTTTATAACATATCATACCATTTTTTAAATTGTGCGTAAATAAATTTCGGCAACTCCGGCTGTTTTTTCCATACTATATAACATAAAATGATTTCCACTGAGGTGACTGCGACATGTCTTCTGTTTTTGCGGCGCTGCTTCTGTTTCTGGCCGCCGTATCCATAGATTCTCTGACCGCCGGCCTTACCTACGGCACACAGCGGGTACAAATCAAGCTGCCCGCCTATCTTGTTCTGATCTGCGTTCCCGCAGCATTCATCACGGCGGCAAACCGCATTGGTTCCTATCTCTCCCTGCTTCTTCCCGATACGCTCCTCCCCTTTCTCTCCTTTACCCTGTTAGCCATTCTGGGATGCAGCAAGCTGACCGAAAGCCTGATCCGTTTTCTGGCGCGCAGATACCCCAGTCTCTCAAGAAACTGGGGTTGTAAGATCAAACAGATCAATATCATTTTTACCGTCTATCTGTCACCCGAAGATGCCAATCAGGATGACCTTCAGATTCTAACGCCCAAAGAGGCGCTTCTTTTGTCTCTGGCGCTCTCTCTTGACAGCGTACTTGTAGGCATGGCCTTTACCACAGGACCGATTCATCCTGTTATGCTCTTTGCCCTTGCCGCACTTTTCAATCTGATCCTCTTTGCCGCCGGATACGCTTTCGGGCATCTGCTCTCCAGCGTACTCCATTTCGATCTGTCATGGCTCAGCGGTCTGTTCCTGATTGTTCTGGCAATACAGGCACTGTTCTGACTCCTCCTGTCTCCTGCCGTGATTGACCGCCACAAGCATCTCATGAACGATCAGCGGCGCGGTGGACAATGCGATCAGCTGCATCCACTCCGTAAGTCCCAAACGCACCGTACCGAATAACCGGATCAACGGCGTGATCTCCGTCACTGCTGCCTGCAGTGCGATGCCCGCCACGAGGGCCCCTATCATATATGGGTTATTCCTGTGATTCATCTTAAAAACCGACCGATTCACGTCACGCATGCCGATGGCATGAAACAGCTGGCTGATGCCCAGCACCATGAAAGCATGGGTCTGCGCCTTGGCAAGCACGGTGGATATCCTTAATCCTTCAATAACATTATGTAAACTTACTGGCAGTCCTTCTGCCACTATCCTGTCGTAGGGTACTTTTAAAAACGCTGCCAGACTCACGCCGCCGATCAGCAGACCATAGCAGAGCACACAGAGCAGCCCTCCTTTTGCAAAAAGAGAATCTCCCTTTCGTCTTGGCTTCTCCCGCATCAGTTCCTCGCCCTCGTTATCATCTACTCCAAGCGCCAGTGCAGGAAGCGAATCCGTGATCAGATTGATCCATAGAATAAAACTCGCTTTCAAGGGACTGGGCAGTCCTGCCACGATAGTGAGCAGCATGGTGATGATCTCTCCCAGATTAGACGATAACAGGAAAAGCACCGACTTCCTGATATTCTCATAGATTCCCCTGCCCTCTCTGATCGCCGTATGTATGGTGGCAAAATTATCGTCCATCAGCACAAAGTCTGCCGCGCCGCGGGCTACATCGGTGCCGTTTAGCCCCATGGCAATACCGATGTCCGCCGCCTGCAGGGACGGCGCGTCGTTGACGCCGTCTCCCGTCATCGCAACCGTCCGGCCAAGAGTCCTGTACCCCTCCACGATCCTGACCTTATGTTCCGGCGTCACTCTGGCAAAAACTTTTAGAGCCTGCAGCCGCTGTAAAAAACTGTTCTCCTGCAAACGATCCAATTCTTTGCCGGTAATACATTGTGCAGGACTGTTTGCAATGCCCAACTCTCTGGCAATGGAGTAAGCCGTATCCGGATGATCACCCGTGATCATGACGGTAGCTACTCCTGCCCGTTCAAAATCCGCCACTGCCTGTACAGCTTCCGGCCTGACCGGATCCTGCATACTCAAAAGTCCCAGAAAGATCATATCCTGTTCCGACATGGCGCCGCTCATATCCATAGCAAGCGCCATCACGCGCCTGCCCTCACCCATCAGCTGCTTCTGTACCCTCACCACAGCATCCTTGTCAGATTGAGACATCTGCACCGGCTGTCCCTGCCGGAACATCCGGCTGCATCTCTCCAGGATCCTTTCCGCCGCCCCCTTGGAGTAGGAAATGATCTCGCCCTCCTTTCGGTGTACCGTGGTCATCATCTTGCGCTGGGAATCAAATCCCTTTTCCGCGACCCTGGGACATGCTGCCCGGAGTCCGTCAATATCCGCCCCACAGTCCTTTGCCATATACAAAAGCGCCAGTTCCGTAGGATCCCCAATCTTATCCTCCCCAAGCAGCATACCGTCATTGCACAGCAGACAGCCCAACAGGAAATGCCTGCGCTCCGTGTCCGCCGCACCGTCATGCTCTCCGCTCTGTCCGGCTGCCTGCGCAAAAAAGCTCTCCATCTTATCCCGTGTGATGAGTCGCCCCTCCAGGTAGCACTCCGTGACCGTCATCTTATTCTGAGTCAACGTGCCCGTCTTGTCAGAGCAGACCACCTCCACCGCACCAAGTGTTTCCACCGAGGACAGTTTGCGGACAATGGTCTTGGCATGCACCATGCGGGATACACTCAAGGCAAGCACGATCGTCACAATAGCCGGAAGACCCTCCGGCACAGCCGCCACCGCCAGTGATACGGAGGTTAAAAGCATCTCACCTACATCCCGTTTCTGCAGCACTGCCACGACAAACAAAAATACACAGATTCCTACCGCCAGGAAACTCAGCACCTTGCCCAATTCTCCCAATTTAATCTGCAGGGGCGTCAACTTTTCTTTATTCCCATGCAGCATATCTGCAATATGACCGATGCGGGTATCCATACCGGTAGCAACAACCACACCTCTGCCGCGGCCTTTTGTCATGTAAGTGGACATGTAGGCCATATTGATGCAACTGTTGTCCCCCGTCTCTTTTACTACATAGTCCGCATCTTTTTCCACGGCTATAGACTCTCCCGTAAGGGCAGACTCTTCAATACAAACTCCCTGTGTATCAATCAAACGCATATCTGCCGGAATCATGTTCCCCGCTTCAAGCAGTACGATATCCCCCTGCACCAGATCCTGTGCATCGATCTTCATGCGTTTTCCATCCCGCATCACGACCGCCTGCGGGGAAGACATCTTCTTAAGCGCTTCCACAGCTTTACCTGCCTTACCCTCCTGCACTATACCCACTGTTGCATTTAGAACCACCACCGTAATGATGATGATCGCATCCCCCAGTTCATGAAGCATCAGAGAGATTGCCATTGCGACGACCAGAATCAGAATCAGCGGATCATTGAGCTGTTCCAAAATCATCTGTCCGACACTTTTCTTTTCCTGACTCTTAAGCCTGTTGGCTCCGTATTTTGCTTTCCGCTCCATTGCTTCCCTGCGGTCCAGCCCCTGATCCTTGTCCGTCCCAAGCATCCGAAGCACATCCGCCGCCGTCTTCATCTCATACATGCTCTTTCCTCCCGCACTGATTCTTATGCCGAAACCCTGTCTCTACCTGCATATGACCGTACCGTTCTGTTACCGGTTCAATTATATGCCTGTACATCTCAGGGTTTTGTATGTTATATGCGGGGGCTGTCCCATTTATGCTATGTTCAGTTTACAGATATAGCCTGGCGCCATGTCGGCTACTACGGAATCCCATTCATTTCTATCATTTATATTGACATATAGGTAACTTGTTACTATAATTAAAAACGTAACAAGTTGCTAATAAGGAGGGCTGCATGAATTCAGATGACTTGACTAAAAAATTTTCAAATTCTACGGAGAACCAAAGAAAGGCTATTTTCAGTACATTATTTATTGCCGGAAACAAGCTGCAAACGCTTTTTGATAACCATATTCCAGAAGTATCGCTAAAGCAATTTATGTTATTGTCAATAATCAGACAATCAAAGGAACCGCTAACATTTACTCAATTGGGAAATTTGTTAGGCTGTTCAAGACAAAATATCAAAAAGCTGGCTGATGTTTTGATGAAAAAAGAGTTTATTACCATTCAGCGAAGTCCCCATGATACAAGAGCTATGTGTATCTGCCCCACAGAAAAGGTAAATGACTTTTATACAAACGACTTTTCCAAATACCAAGAGGAATTGAAGTATCTTTTTGAAGTTTATACGGACAAAGAAATTGAAACTCTTTTTACCCTTTTATCAAGACTGTATGCCGGAATAGAAAATTTGGAACAGAAAGCTGCGGATAGAAATACGGTTAGGAATATTCAATTTCCCCCGTCCATGTAAAGTCGAGATATCAGTTAGCAATCATCGGATAACCAATATTACTATTTTGAAGCATAAAATTAAAGAAGGAGATCTATGCTGATGAAAACAATCGTAATTTACACTTCACAAACAGGATTTACAAAACGTTATGCCGAATGGATCGCAGAAGCAGCGGGGGCTGACTGTCTTGAATTATCAGCCGCAAAAAAGAAAGATTTGGCTGCGTATGAAGCAATTATTTTTGGAGGTTGGGCATGTGCAGGCAATATCAGTAAAATCAGTTGGTTTAAGGGAAATATAGATAGATGGGCAGGTAAAAAACTGATTGCATTTTGTGTTGGAGCAAGCCCGATAGATAACCCGGAAATTGACATAGCTCTTAATCAAAATTTCAATGAGTCGGAGCATAAAAAAGTAAAAATATTTTACTGTCCGGGCGGGCTTAATTATGAAAAAATGTCTATACCATCTAAGCTGATGATGAAAATATTTATAAAAACACTTAAAGCAAAAAAAGATAAGACAGAAAAAGAAGAAATAATCGTAAAAATAATTTCTTCATCTTATGACATTTCAGACAAAAAGTATATTGAACCGATTTTGCAATATCTGAAAAAATAGCTTTTTGTTTGGTCTGAATGATAAAAGATAGTCAAAGAAATCAAGTTTCGCTTTGATGAGCAGAAAGTATATGACCATGCGGCACTATCCCAAACCTTTGATGAGAACCGTACGAGGGATAATCCAGCACCTTCTATGCAGCACTGCATATGCTATAACAATCTTATATAACAGACAGGAAACAGCTCTATGAAACAATGTTCTTATCCCGGCGCATATGCCAAAATCACGGGAAACGCCCAAAATCCCCTGCTCCACGGCATCGCATACTTCTATCCGGTGCCTTTTGGCGGCGTTATGATCGAAACGGAAGTATATGGACTGCCCTACGATGACATCCCGCCCTACGGTCAGTTCTACGGAATGCACATCCATGAAACAGGAGACTGTACCCTCCCCTTTGATAGAACAGGAAATCATTACAATCCTGCCGGGCTTCCACATCCCAAGCACGCCGGCGACCTGCTCCCCCTTCTTGGCAACGAGGGCTACGCCTACAGCCTTTTCTATACGGACAGAGTCCAGCTCCCCGATCTCATAGGACGCTCCCTGATCATCCACAGCGCTCCTGATGATTTCACTACACAGCCCTCTGGCAATTCAGGCGTAAAGATCGGATGCGGCGTCATTATGGAAAGTCTGCTGCAGCCTGCAGCGAATACCACCTTTTGATATAATACCTCCAAAACCGCTGCTTCTCTTTTTAGAAACTACGCAGCTTGTCGCTCCCATCATCCACCGTATTCTCTATAGACCGCACTACCACATAATAGCCGGATCCCGGAGTCACCTCCACGTAGACTCTGTCGCCCGCCTTATGTCCCAACAGAGCCTTGCCTAAAGGCGACTCCGTACTGATCAGCCCCTCCAGTGAGTTGCCGCGGACGGTAGTAACCAGTTTGTATTTCTCCGTCACACCGTCTTCCTCGAAATAGACTTCCACCGTATTGTTCATGCCCGCCTCATCCTCCGCTGATTCGTCGGAAACGATCACTGCCGTTCTGATCATCTTCTCCAGATAGCGGATCCGGCTTTCGTTCTGGTTCTTGACTTTCTTCGCAGCATGGTACTCGAAATTCTCGCTCAAATCGCCGTGTGCCCGCGCAGTTTTAACATCCTCCAGCGCCTCCTTGCGCACCACCAGCTTGCGGTACTCTATCTCTTCCTCCATCTTCCTGATATCCTGTTTCGTCAACTCATTATGCATTGCTTTTCCCCTTTCTTTCCACCACAACTCACACCATCCATGCACTGCCCGTACAGCCGGATCCACATTTTCTCATCACCCCAGACTTTGCACTCCGGGAGGGTCTGCCCGGATTTTACGATAAAGAGACAGTTGTCTGCACAACTGTCTCCCTGCACTTCTTACGTCAAGTAAAAATGTAATGGATAACCTGCTATTTTTATATCAGCTATTTTTTTCCGGCAGCATCTGCTTTATATCAGTTCTATCTACAAGATAATCTATATTTACCTGATAGAGATCTGCCAATTCTATTAGTATTTCTATCGGTATTTCCCTTGCGCCTGCTTCGTAATAGGCATAAGAGCGTTGTGAAATATGCAGGTATTCCCCAACTTGTACCTGTGTCAAATCAAAGTCTTCTCTTAAATTTCTTAATCTCTCATATTTTTTTCATATCACCCACCTTTTAAATTATATTAAGAACATTGTGTTCTATTGGCTTTTAGAACAAATTGTTCTAATATAAAAAGCAACTTCCTCGGTTGAATCACCAACTGAAACTGATCATTCTGTGGAAACAGCCGCAGCGCAGGCAGACTTTGAAAAGTATGGATTGGTCTGTAACACCAAAATAAATACCACATACCCTTATGTGATACCTTGTAATGATACCCTATTTTTCCGTTTGAAATAGTGTTAGCAATAATCAAGGAATATTCCAAAATCGTGAATTGGAATATCCCTTTTTGCTGCGTCGCAGACAAAAAAATGGAAACGCTGTAAATATCAACGTTTCCGTTTCATTAAAAAGAGCGCGAGACGGGACTCGAAATATTCTCTCTTGTTTCCCCGGATTAATTATCTGTCAATTTCTACGCTGCAGGTTCAAATTGGCAGATAATTCTCGACTGGTCGGAAAGGAAGTTACCCCCGGTACGGTAATACGGGGGTACTAAATACAAGGTGCTCTATGTACGGAAATTCTGAAAATTTGAACAATTCTCTCACTGCTTCTATTGATTGGATTGCTTTCACTTCCACTCTCATCCCAAATGTTTCTGAAATGATATCATTCCTTGGCTATCCGGAGAGCAGCTTCGTACAGCTCTCCAAAGGCGCACATGGTTATAAAAGAATGCATCGGCTTGACAGTTTTCCTATAAGCATTCTCTCAGATGGCAATGATGATATGGGTATACATGTTGTTATTGCCGGTTCGGCTATACCTGACTTGCTGACACATTTTAAGATGACAATAACGCATGATACTCCTTTTGACAGTGATGCTGTATGCTTTAGTGATTTTGACAATACTATTATGATCGAATTCCTTCAGCATATAAGGCAGATCGGATGGCTTACACGTTTTGATCTTGCTGTGGATGATCATGGTGCACATTTTTTTACTGTTGACGATGTGCGTATGTTCCTTGACCGTCAAGATGTAATCAGCAAATTTCGTACTTATCGTGATATATGCGAATCAACGTTTACTAACGAAACTACAGGACGTACTATCTATTTTGGCAGCCGTCAAAGTGAAGTTATGCTCCGGATTTATGACAAGCAGCTACAGCATAATCAGCGTGCTGCTGATCCGGAGGACATGATCGCTGATCCTTGGGTACGTTGGGAAATCGAACTCAAGAATGATCGTGCCAATATAGCAGCAGATTTTTTGATCCAGCGTAAAGAACTCGGGGAGATCATCATGGAGATATTAAATAATTATGTGCGCCTGATCGTGCAGGATGATTCTAATCGTTCTCGCTGCTCTTCCCATCCTCTCTGGGAAAAGTTTGTCGGCACGATCGGCAGACTGCGTCTTTTTTTGGTAGCTGTGGATAAAACGATCGAAGAAAAGAAGCGGTGGCTGATCAGGCAGTGTCTGCCGACTATCGCCGGAGTGATCATTGCGGATGGCGGCAGTTTTGATATCATCACGCAGCATTTCGGAGATGCAGTCTTGCGTATGAGTAACAGCCTTCGTCAGCTCGTTTCAGAGAAGAATCCTCAATGGTTTGCTGATTACGATGCAGCATATTTTTAGTAAATCTGTATAATCGGAGTCTTCTTATCGACTCCGATCTGTCCGGCTCCGGATCACCTGTTTGTGCAGATGTGACAAATTCCATACAGTTTTTGCCAATTCCGACAAGATGTGCTATGCTTGTCTTGTTGTCATACCCAATCCGGCAACGGAAAGGGGGTGTACATGTGGAAATACTGACTTCATTTTTAATCGCCGTCATGGCTGGTGTAGCTTGCCACTACATCATCAAGTGGTTAGATGGTGATAACCATGACAACTAGCCCAAATGAAAGCCCCGGAGTAGCCGCTCCGGGGTTTTCGCTTGTGCACATGTAGATCTACTGACTTCTTAATTGCCTACTGGCATTATAGCATATGCAGGAATTGATTACAAGATGCACCTGCATCAATCATCTATTAACGTTTATTTATCCAGTCCTGGTAACTGATAATTCCGGGCTATTTATGCGTCCATTCTCCTGTTCGTACTGCTCAATGTATTTTTTTATTATATAGTTAATTTGTTGGTTTGTGCTTCGATTTTCTTTTTTGGCTATAATATTTATTTTTTCTATTATGTCTTGTTCGGTTCTGACAGTTAATCTTGGTAAATCACTAGGCATAAATATATTCCTCTTATATATTATTGACAAAGTGACGTCACCCATGCTATATTCTTTTAAAGGTGACGTCACATTTCAGTCACTTCGACACATTTTTTCTTTCTCTCCCCGCAGGACAATACAATACCCCTACCATATGTCCTGCGGATCATGGAGATAATCCGTTTTAATGATAACAGAGGGAAGATGAAAAAGCAAGTAACCGTACATATCTCAAGCAAATAGGAAAGGAGAAGGTAAAAGAAATGGATAAGGTAAGATTTCAGGTATTGGGATATCGCAATTTTAACAGAAAAGCAGACGGAAGACCTCTGACAGTTGTCACTACAGCTTTCCAGTGCACATCAGATGATAATACGCGTGGGTCTTATGGCATGCGGATAAAGGATTTTTTTCTGCCGGATGGAAAGATCGGTACACTTACCGCGGACTGCATAGGCCAGGAATTTGTGCCGCAGTTTGGTATCAACAGTTTTGGCAGGACAACCTTGGCTGACTTTGCTATCAAAGCTTGGAAGTAGAGATAAGCTGTTATGGAATGGGATGAATTATTTGAAGCTATAAAACCGGGCTATGGCAAAGAGACTTCTGAGGAATCTGAAACGGATGAATCAGAATCGGTTGATCAGGATGTAGATGAACCGGATCAGGGAACCGAAGAACCTCCGGATGATGTAACGGAAGAAACTGACGCGGAAGATCTTGGCGGTGAAGAAACTCCTGAGGAACCTGAAATGGACGAATCGGAATCGGTTGATCAGGATGCAGATGAATCGGATCAGGAGTCTGAAGAATCTCTGAGCGATGCTGCGGAAGAGACTGATGACGAGACTGACACGGAAGATCTTGGTGAGGAAGAAACCGATGCTGAAGCTGAGGTTGGAGAAGAAACCGAAAGTGCTCCCACGCCATCAGAGGCCGTAACCATCAGCGGCAATACAATCATCTTCCCGGAAGAATACGATCTTTCTACATTTTTATCTAGTGCGGAAGATTCCGTTGCTTTGGTTCAGGCGGTGGATGAACAGACAGACGTTTTGCATAGTGGTTTTTCTGCCACAAATTTTCTTTTAGGGCTCATTGCCGGTGGCGTACTTATTCAGAGTTTCCGTCTTAGCAGGTTTTGATATGGAAGAATTAGTATATTTGTATGTCAATATCGCCACTCAGGGACTCTTTGTCGGGGCTTGTTTGGGTGGTATTGTAATAATAATCGATTATGTGATCACAAGTGTTTTCTCGATGTTTGGAGGGAGGTGAAAGTATGTCGCTTGCAAAAGTTGTTTCTCTGGGTGTATTGCCTACAGCTCTTTCTGCCGGTGGCGCTGCGTCAAGTTTTGATGTATCTACTGTCATGCAGACTGCAGTTGATTCGACCCAGGCCCAGATGTTTTCTGTTCTGGCAATAGTTGTTCCCGCGATTATTGCAATCGTAGGGGCGGTTGTTGCGATCAAGTTTGGTCTAAATTGGTTTAAGAGAATCAGAGGCTGATCCGGAACAAAGGGCAGGGGTGTTCACTTGCCTCTGCCTTTTTTCTTGCCGTTCTGCTCCCGCATGACCTCTTCTCATGCACTGTCGATATAAGGCGCGGTCTTGCTGTATTCTATGACCTGCGCATTTTTTTGGTCTGTAGCAAAACCTTGCGTAGATGTACATGCAGCAGCCGATGATCGTAACAATTTCCAATATATCATATGTAAAGTCCATCGCAGTCCTCCTTTTAAACTATTGTATTAGTAGTTAAGTAAAAAATAAAGCAGGTGATCGTATGAAAAAACATTTTATTAATAGAATCCTTGCATCTCTCCTTGCTGTCATTATCCTGTCCGTTTCCGTTGGCGATGCTTTTATATCTGATCATGATATAAGCACTACCCACGCCACATCAATCGTTGTGGGTGGCGGCATGACGGCGGCGGCTCTGGCGCAGATCTGTCTTGTTGTGGGCGGCGTTGCGGTGACAGTCTACTGCGTGGGTGAGATCGTTGATAACGATGAAGAGATCGCCCGCTTTGGTTACGATCTGATCAACTCCTGCTCCGATACCGTTGACGGGTGGATCCTCTCCATGACAGATACCACAGGTCAGGAGTATGTTTATGGCTCTGAGGCTGTAGAGCTGATCCGCGATACATCCTGGGATGTGATCCAGGGCGGACTGCCTCCCGAAGAACCGGATCATAATGACGATAAGGACGATGGAGGCAAACCATCCAAGAATCCGATGCAGGATCTTTGGAACCTTACATCCCTTGGCGCGGTATGGCTGATGGATAATGCCAGCAAGCTGTATCAAAAATGGGTCAACGGGGAAGAACTCACGGAGGCCGAAGCTGCTGTTTTGGCGCCAGTATCTGATGCAATGCTGTTTCAGGGATGGGATGCTCTTTCTAATGGGATCCCCGGAGGCATTTATCATCTGAGAGTGAGCTGCAGCCGTCTGTATCCAGGCGGAAATCTGCAGACCTATACTGTTGACTGTGATCAATCGATACCCTTGTGTGCCATAGCTGCCAGCAGCGGTTATGAGATTTATACGATGGAAGGGAGTGCAGCGACTCTATCCGTTTACAATCAGTCCGGTACTCATTTTTCCTGGCACTCCTTTACCAATACAGGCACCCAGTCCTACTCTTTTGCGGCAAACATTCCTGTTTTCGCCAGTCAGGCCGCGCGTGCGTTGGCCTATGAAACCGGCGATTATACCAGCGCCCTCAACTATGCCAAGACCTACCGTATAGCTGACTGGCTGCAGGAGGACTGGGCAGGACTGTTGATCGATCCATTGGTCAATACTACTTTGTCTCTCAGTCAGCTCATGGCAGTTGCTAAGCAGCTCGGGCTTCATGCTGTTGGTAATAACCTGTCTCCGCAGGAACTGTATGAACTGATCAAAGGGCTTTTTTCTGGTAAGGATCTTTCTGTTCTTCCGGAAATCCCAACAGTGCCCGCGCCGGTTCCTAATCCGGCATTGGATCCCATCTATCTGCCCTCTCCGGATGCGCATCCGATCCCGAATCCTGGCACTAAACCAGATCCCGGCATCGATCCTGATCCCGGAGTAAAACCAGACCCCGGTACTGACCCAGATCCCGGTACGGACCCGGAGCCAGAGCCTGAGCCGGAGCCGGATACAGAAACAGAGATTAAGGTGTCTGACTATCAAGTAGATCTACGGGGAATCTTCCCATTCTGCATCCCTTTTGATTTTATCGCGCTGCTTAACACACTTGATGCCGATCCGGTTGCGCCTTGTTTCGAATTTCCGGTGGTGGTCCCTGCCATGAATTATAAAACAACAGTAAAACTTGATATGTCTATATTTGATGATGTGGCAAAGGTAATCCGGATATGCGAAAAGGTGAGCTTTATCATCTATCTCATGTTCGCAACCTCAAAAGTGATAAGGTGGTGATAAAGATGCTCAAATTTATGCAGGAGATACTGGACAAGTTTCTCGCAGCGCTACTCTCCCTGTTCCCTTTGTCTCCGTTTACGCCTGTGATACAGGAGCTCTCATCCATCCCTTATCTCGGATATATCAACTGGCTTGTGCCGATCGGGGATTTTATAAAAATAGGAACATTATGGCTCACAGCCATCGGCGCATATTATGCATGGAGCGTGATCGCCCGCTGGGTCAAGCTGCTCTCATAAGGAGGTCAAAGATGATAACACTCTATTCTGGTACGCCCGGCAGCGGGAAGAGCCTGCACACTGCAAAAGAGATCCGGACACGTCTTAGGATGCAAAAGCGTGTCATCATAGGAAATTTTTACGTCAATACAAAGTCTGTCAAGCGTTGTAAGGGTACTTATCTTTTTGTGATGAATGACCGTCTGACGCCGGATCGTCTTCTTCAGTTTTCCAGAAAACTATCCCGGCATCTGGGCAGACGGCTGAAAGAGGGAGAGATCCTGCTGATCATAGATGAAGCGCAGCTCCTTTTTAACAGCCGGGAATGGCAGAACATCAGCCGCAGCGGATGGCTCTCTTTTTTCTCTCAGCACCGGCATTATGGTTACGACATCATTCTGGCAGCACAGTTTGACCGCATGTTAGACAGGCAGGTGCGGTGTCTGATCGAATATGAGGAAGTCCACCGTAAGGTGAGCCGCTTTGGATATATCGGCTTTTTTGTTGGACTGTTCACACATGATAACCTGTATGTCTCTGTGAAACGATGGTACCCGATCAAGGAGCGCGTTGAGGGCAACTTTTTCTTTGGTTCAAAAAAACTATTCGCACTTTACGACTCTTATAACCATTTCGATACGCCCGGGCAGTCCCGACGTGTGAGTGGGGATAAAAGGGGCCCCGCGATCGCGCCGGCTCTGCCCGCGCCGAAGCAGTCAAAAGAGGAGACAGACAGCGATATAGTCTTTATTGACTTAAATGTATGATGCTTAATCTTTTTCCTTGTTCGTTGCGGCTGTGCCGCCGTCAAGAGCGTTAAGAAACCAGGACGGGAACCCATGGGCGCAGGGGTCCTGGTTTTAGCGACTGCCTTAGATATTTTGGCTATATTATAATGTCTACGGAGGAAACATATGAATCTAAATGAATGGATCAATATCGGCGTCAGTAATGGCGTTATCGATATGCCAGAGATTGAAGAAAAGACTTTTGAGGAAGTTTACCGGCAGTGGTTCAGGATGAAACTGAAGGTGATACGTGCCCAGAGCTGTGACCGCATCGAAGTAACATATAACCGCTATTATGCTGGAAGTTGGCTTGTTGCTTCAAACGTTTCTGCTTTAGATGAAGCTGCTTTCGTGCATTTTCTTACCGGAATCATCATCGGATGGGGAAATATCACTGCCAAAGAGTTTGGGAGGATCCTGCAGATCGCAAATAATGTCATGGTATATGCTAAGGATCTTAGTCTCGGCGGCGCCCGCCTGTTGGATTGGGAGATGATCAAGCGGTATATTCCGGAGGGGAAAATTGTACCGGAATACCATAAGGATTTTGCTGTACCGAGATCGGATGTAGAAAAGATGATGAATCTTGTCATTGTCCAAAATGTCTATCCCGTAAAACGCTCTGCCTGTCTGTGCCTGATGCTCAACTTCTTTCTAGGGCTGCGGGTCGGCGAACTTGCTTCTCTCACGTGGCAGGATGTGGATCTGCAGCGTAAAGTGATACGGATCTGTAAAACTGAAACCAAGTCCTATGATCGGGATGAAGATGGTAATCGCTGCGGTTCCATGGTCTACCGCGTTGTTGAAGATACTAAGACGATCTATTCTGTCCGGGAGATCCCGCTGCTTCCGGAAGCGGTTTATATCCTGCAGGAATTACGTACCTACCATGATATCTGTAGATATGATAACCAGTATCTTGCTTATGACGGCCGGGAAACAATCTTAGTGCGTTCTCTCGATCGGACGCTGCGTAAACTCTGCCAGTACTGTGGCATAAATTATTTTAATACGCATATGATCCGCAAGACGTTTGCTACCATGCTACACGCCTCCGGAATGCCGACTCGTTACATCAGCGATCTGCTGGGACATTCGGAGATGGTGACAACGGAGCGTAACTATATACTTACGTATAAGGATAACTATAACACCCTCTTAGGCTTCATGCACAAGGGGCTCGATTTCAGACTGAAAGGGGATGAATCTTTATGAATTTAACAGACGTTCATGACGAGTATGATATGCTGATCGGAGAATTGAACAGAATGTTCGTTACCGATGATGCAGAAGAACTGGATCGCATGCACAAATTTGCCTTGCATAGGCTTTACAGGCTTTATGAATATCATTATAACAGGCTTGTTCGAGAATTAAATAACGAGTGATATTTAGCCAAATGTAACTGTAAACAAAAATACCCGAAAAAACTTCCGGGTATCGTTTAGACCAGAGCGCGAGACGGGACTCGAAATATTCTCTCTTGTTTCCCCGGATTAATTATCTGTCAATTTCTACGCTGCAGGTT